>ERZ772971.704-NODE-704-length-20632-cov-5.127570_pt1 | contig 20632 bp, 16 predicted proteins | sample MGYA00511943_ERZ772971 | MGnify/ENA primary metagenome ERZ772971 (study PRJEB29015, sample SAMEA2737929) | human oral metagenome | biome: human oral; feature: human-associated habitat; material: dental | place: China | collected 2144 ... | reverse complement strand
CCCGCCTGAGACACCAATCCCTGAAAAGGAATGGTCTGCAAAGCTCAAGATAAAACAAGGAGAGGAAAAGTACATCAGTTTCTACACCCAAGCTAAAGTAGGTGAAGAAATCAGTTTTGGTTTTCAGGGAGAAGGCTGGGTAGACCTGAACAACAATGGAGTACAAGATGCCGATGAGGGGACAATAAACACTGACGGCACTATAAAAAAGTACAAGGTACAAAGCGAAGTCTTCAGCCTTTATGGCGACATTATCTCTTTGGAGGCGCAAGGTTGTGGGCTTAAAGGTATAGATGTTTCTCACGCACCTGGGCTACTAACATTAAAATTGGAAAAGAACTCTCTGAGTGAGTTAAACCTCAAAGAGAACAAGGAGCTTGCCTATTTATCGGTGTCTGGGAACAAGCTTACTCAATTAGACCTAAAAGAGAACAAGAGTCTTGTTTTTTTATATGCATCGAAGAACAAGCTTAGCGAATTAGACCTGAAAGTACAGGAAGCGCTAACAGAGTTAGAGCTATCTGAGAACCAACTGAGCCAATTGGTTCTGAACAAGAACGAAGAGCTTTCTGGCATCAGTTTGCAAGGCAATAAGTTTAAAGCTAGTACAATGCTAGAAATAGTTAAAAAGTTGCCTGAAAGAGGGATGCCAGAAGGCTATAGAGCCTTTTTGCAAACCTTCAGAGTTATCAATGGCTCTAAGGTAGCAGAAGGGAATGAAGTAACTCAAGAGGTGCTGGATGTAGTGAAAAATTCAAACTGGGAAGCCAAATACATTGGTGAATATGGGGAGGAACACCTATACAACAACAATCCGAATGCGCCTTACCTTGTGCCTTCTAAAACAAGTTATGGGATATTCATTGGTGATAGGGAGCTGAATTCTTTAAACTATCAATATATTAACAGTGAGAACTTCCCTGCCCTAAAAGAAGGGAAAATAAGCTACGACCCGAAACAGAACCTTCTTACCTTTTATGGTGTAACTATTGAAGGCAACAATGTTGGGATGGCTGCTATTCGTCAAGCGGAAAGCAATACGGCCACCCTTACCATTGTTTCGCACCACAAAAACACAGTACACTTCCCCGAAGGCTTTGGTATTACGGTTAGCAAAGGCAGTTTGTGTTTTACAGGAGAGGGCAATCTTATGATACATAACCAAAGTGCTGCTGCAAGTATTCGCGTAAGCGGGCATTTCAGTATCAAAGACAAAGGCTCTGTATCAACCAATGCTCATATAGAAGTAGGGCAAACTATTACGATTAATAAATCGTATCTATATGTAAAGACTGATCACGCTGAAAATATAGCCCTCCATAGCAATGAGGGGATTACCCTAAAGGACTGTAGCGTTATTAAGCCCCAAGGCGCTAGTATAAAAAAAATAGACCGTTTTTACACTTTCGTAAAGAATGGAAAAATTTGCCCTGAGGTAGAAATAGGTTATGCAAAAGATTAAGCAATAGGACTCCCCAGCCCTCTTTCTTGAGGAAAGAGGGCTGGGGAGAAAACTATAATGAAAACTAGCTACCACTCCAACCGTACCTCTTCAGTGGTAAAATCAACAAATTAAACATATTAAAAAATGGAAAAGAGACATTGCATAGGAAAAGGAATCTTCGCACTCCTTGTAGCAGCGGCCACACTGGCAGGATGCACTAAAGATAGCGACAGTAACGATACCCCCACTCCTACTCCACCTGAAGCACAAGGCCCCTATAAGGAGTGGCCTATAAAACCCGTTCTAGATCAAAAAGAAAAATACTTTGCTACCTTCTACACCCAAGCTAAAGCAAACGAAGCAATATCTTTAAGACTCAGTGGAAATGGATGGATAGACCTCAACAACAATGGGAAACAAGATGAAGATGAAAAAACTGAAGCATTTGACGGCAGTGAAAAAAACTATACAATAAAAAGCCAAGTCTTCACTATCTATGGTAAATTCACCTCTATTGAAATTAGCAACTCTAAGGTAAAAAACGTAGACCTTTCTTCTCTTCCTGACATCGAAAACTTATATCTAAGTCATAATCAAATTGACCGTTTAGACTTCAGCCAAAACAAAAAGCTTGATTATGTGAATGTAAAACATAATGCTTTAAGTGCCGAGGCAATGCTTACAATGGCAAAAACACTTCCTAAAAGAAAGGAAAGTGAAAAAAGCATCATCTATTTAAAGAATATGTCAAAACACGGAGAGGAAAATGACAAAAACAAAGTAACCAAAAAAGTACTTGATGAACTGATAAAACTAAATTGGGTAGCTAAGTACTCAGATGAAAAAGGAAACGACCGAAACTACGAAGAAAATCTCAACCAGCTAGATCCAGACCCTAGTAAAAATTAACAACAAAACTACACCACTCTCTCAGCTTGCCCCTCTCCTAGAGAGAGGGAGCACAGAGAGAAGAACAGAGAAAAGTTATAATGGAAACTACCTCCCCTCTCTTCACCCAATTAACAAACTGACAAATCAACTCATATGAAACCAAACATCATCACTCTTTTAGCCATTAGCACCGCAGTGATATCCTGCAACAATGCTCATAATAACTCTTCAGGCAACACTGCCGAAGGAGAGCAAAACAGCACTAACATCCCATTGGTATTAGAAATGAACTACAAATACACGTGGGCAGACTTTAACCTACAAGGTAAAGTAAAACAAATCACTGAATACACCTACCTTCAAGACGAAGACCCTAATGGGAAGCCTATCGAAGGAGAGCCCTATGGAAGTACCCCTGTGAAAACAATCTTCTTCAACCCTCAAGGACTCGTAACACAAATAAACGAATACGAACAAAACGAAGAAGGCCCCTACGAGAAAAGTAACTTCGTATACGACCCACAAAACCGCCTTATCCTCGTCAAGAGAACTAGTCCTAAGAGCAAAAGTATAGCAACAGAACACTATCAGTACAGCCCAGAAGGATTCCTTACCTCCTACACCTACAAAACCAACGACGGAGAAGAAGAGGCCATAAAAACAACCTACGAAACCACCTCAACCCCCGAAGGAATAAAAATAATCGGGAAAAATGAAGACGACCTCCAGTACGAAATCAAGTACTACAACCAACAAAAACTATTAGTAAAGCGGGTTCTCTACGATTGCCAAAAGAAAAAAAACATAGGCGAAGCCCTCTACACTTACGATGCGAACAAGCGTTGCAAAAAAGAAACATACAAAGGCCTTGGCTCTATATACGTACGCGCCTATTGCTCTCAAGGTACTGCTTCTTGCTATTACGACAAGTACGGCAACCTCACCAAAGTAACCTTAGCAGAAACCCCTAGCAATGATAAAGAAGACGAATGTCTGGATGCCGAAGTATCAGACTACACCAAGGAATACTCCTATGATGACCAAGGAAACACTATCCGCGTGATCGTAGGAATGGGAGCTGACCCTCTGATACGAACCTACAAAATAGAATACTACTAACCCCGAACATTCAGCTGGAGAAACCTGAGCCCCCAGAGATACCTATTAGAAATGAATTCACTAATTATCACTTTGCCTAAGTCGCCAATGTAGGCAAAGCCCATTACTAAAAATAAATTAAAATGAGAAAGTTATTATTTTTATTGCTATTGGGAATAACAGTACCGATGCAAGCACAGAAAACCTATTACGTAAGTCCTAATGGAAGCGTTCGTGCCAACGGGCTCTCCAAAGAAACCCCTCTAAAAGACTTGCAAAAAGCCATCGACCTTGCCGAAGAAGGCTCTACTATCCTCATTGCCGAAGGCAATTACTTAGGCAATATGGACAGAGGGTACATAGAGTGCGGTCGGTTTGGCAACGGAGCCGACAACGGGAAATTCCTCAAGTTTTACGGAGGCTACTCCCTCGACTTCTCAAAACGCGACCCTGCGAAATACATTACCAAAATTCAACCGAACGAAAAATCACCGCGTAGCATCGGGTCAGCACTGTTTCACATCACAGCCCGCCGTGCCTATGGCGACAAGCGTCCTGCGGGAGAAGTAGTAGTCGATGGCTTTACGTTCGATGGCGGTGAGTTCATACAATACTACAAACCCGATGTAAACGACCCCAGAACGGGTACCCCTAACAAAGAAGTTCTCACTGGGATGCTCATCCACCCCGACTCGCAAGCCGGAAATGCCATAGGCATCTCCAAAGCCGATTGGCGCGCTTTGCACTTAACCGTGGAAGGGAAAGTAAAAGTAACCAACTGTGTGTTTGTAAACTGCCGTTACTTCGGCCTACAAGGAGGTATGGGCGCCGGACACATAGAGGTCAGCAACAATATATTTGTAGCCAACCGCTATGCTGCTTGCGAAATATGGGGAATGTTAGCTGCAGGCAGAGAAAACGAAATCACCCTCGACTTTCATCACAACACCGTACTGTTTTCGTGGCCTATCACGAAAGAGTTTGAAACAATGGGACAAGGTTTCCGCTTTATGAACGGTATCCGCAACATCAATGTGTACAACAACATCTTTGCTTTCAACGCTCGTTGTGGAGTAGAACGCTGCCGCTACGAAGGCAAAAAAGAATATGAGAATTTAAAGCAAAGCAATTTGTACAACAACTACTTCTTAGGAAATATGTACGACCTAGAAATCTGCGATAAATCTGTACCGATTAACGTGCCTGCCTCTCGCATTGAAGAAGCCGAACAGATAGGCCCTAAATTCGAGGGGAACAAAGAAATGCCTTTCATTCAGTCATTCATTTCGGCCATAGATGCTCCCTACTTGAAAGGGTTCACCGAGCTGAAGCTATCAACCACTGAAAGCTACGATGCCAATTCAGCAACCAACCAGATGAATCGCTATCTTGGGCTTAACCAGCAAGGCACTAAAACCACACGCGTAACGATGTTTGCCAACAAATACCCTTGGGAGAAAGCACGCAATCTATTTGGTGCCGTAAAAGGCTACGGCGCACAAGTACCAGAGAAGAAATAACCCAACCAATTCTGAAGAACAATGAAACAACAAATATTAAATTGGGCTATTGTGGTAGCTACTACCTTGCTGATAAGTTGCAACAACGCAGCTACCACCCCTTCTGGGGATGCAACCGATAGCACACAGACCACCTCGGTAGGAGAAGCCCTGCCCTTGCCGGCACTCAATCCCCAAGAAGAGGTGGTATTTGAAAACGACAATGTCCGCATCGTTGAAGCAGAAACCGTCGAAACAGACGAAGGCGTATCTAACACCCTGAGTATGCAACCTAAAAACACTTCATACAAAGCATTTAGTATTGAGGGAACTGTGCTAGCCTTTGAAGGCGTTGTAGGCAAAGCTGTACTAGCTAGCGAAGGCACAGGAACCGTGCGTACCTTGTGGGTTTATGACCTGACCACAGGCAAGGAATTGGCTCAAATAGACTCATTTCACGACAGTGGTATTCAAGCAGAAAACGACCATCAGTTTTCTTTTTATCGTTATGACGATGCTTATCCTCAAGTGTATTGGAACCAAGAAAAAGGAGTGTGGGAACAGCGCAACAAAGTGCCTGCCGAACTGCAAAACGCCGATTTAGAGAACGCCAAGAAAGAGATGAAAGAAAACTTGTTTCACGGCCTCACGCTAATGGCACAACAGAAAATATCGGTTGACACTCAAACTGGGAAAGTAACCCCTCTTAACAATTACAAATGGAGCTATATAGAATAAACTTATGAAACGAATATTATGTCTCTTGTGCTTCTTGTCCGTGGTCGGGATAGGAGCACAGACTAAGCAGCAGACCAACAACCAAGCAAAACATCAGAGCAACAACCAAGAGACTAAGAAAATAGGCATTAAAGACATTTTCTTAATGTTGCCCGACAGTGCGTTCGACCATCAGGATTTTACTCTTGAAAACCGGAAGAAAATGCTTAAAACCATTGGAAAACAGCCAGAAATGAAAGATGACAACAATGAAAATACGTACTCTTACATAGAGGTATGCGACCCTCGCAATGGCTATCTGTCTGCTTTCTATTACTTTTTAGAAGGCTACAAATACGAAATTTGCTATTGGAACCTCAAAGACGGACGGAAACTCGTAGGAGTGAATAAAGATGAAGGACACGGCGAGCTGCAATTCTACCTATACGAAAATGGGAAGCTGAAAAAAGACACTAGCTATGAACCTAACACTTATGACATTCAAGTGAGTGATTTTTTTGAGACCTCTCATCTGAACAGCAAAGAGAAAAAGATTCTGCAGGATTTGTTTAAAAACCGGATTGTTTTTCAATATGTGCTTCCGCGCAAAGGCACTTCTATTGAAATGCGCGTTGGCTCTATCCCTTTCGATATGGACTACGAATCAATGTTTGATGAGGCTGGTTTGAAAGACGAAAAGGTTGTGTACAAACATATCATCTTTAAATGGGTGAACGAGAAGTGGGTGAAAGAAGTCCGAAAAGGCTTTAAAACTGCTGAGTAATTAATAAAACGCACGAAATCAGAGAGAGAAGAAAGTGCCAATTCATTGGAAAATTCTCAATCAATTTTCGTGCGTTTGTCTTATCTAACAATCATATTCATAGAAAAAAATGAAACATCAACTATTAAACGGGAGCATACTGCTATGCTCTTTCTTGGCAATAGCTTGCCAAAACACAACTACTACAAACGCTGAAACGGCTACCGATACTACAACTGCAGAGGTTGCAATTTCAGAAACGGTTTCTGAAACTATCTCTGAAAGCATCAGTCAGCAAGAAGCTGAGGAACAGGCGTTGCCGTTACCTCCTGTCAAGGGCGACGAAGAAATATCCTTTGAAGATGATAGGGTTAGGGTTGTTTTGGGGCCACCAGAAGGGCTAGTAAGTCCCTTGTACATACAGCCTAAAAAAACTCCCTACAAAGCATTTAAAATAGAAGGCGAAAGGTTCTCTTTTGAGAAAGTTATAGGCAATGCATTATTAGCTAGCGAAGGAGGCGTCATACGGACGCTTTTGGTGTACGATTTGACTACAGGAGAAAGAATGCTTAAATCAGCATCGCTTATAGATATGGAAATTGAGGTTGAAAATGAGCATCAATTCTGTTTCTATCGGTATGATAATGCCTTGCCTCAAGTGTCTTGGAATGAAAAAAAGGGTGTATGGGAGGATGTGAACCAAGTACCTGCGGCACTACAAAATACAGATTTGGCAGAAGCGAAGGAAAAAAGTGAAGGAGATTTGTACGACGGACTTGTACTTATGGCGTACCAAAAAGTGCGAGTTGACCTGAAAAAGCGAAAAGCGACTGCTCTGAAAGAATACAAGTGGGGAACGAGATAAGCGCTTCGTGCTATGCAGTTAAAGAGAGGCTATGAGGAGCTAAGAGCTGTTTTTACCCCTGCACCTGTCAGTGCTCATCGCTTTATACATAAGGGTTTGAGAGGGGTTGATGGCCAATTTTGCAAGAATGTGCAAAATTGGCCATTCCCGTAAAATGGCCAAATTTGACAGGTTTTTGGCCAATTTTGCAATGCCTGTTTGCAGCAAGTCGTCGTATCTTTGCAGCGAGAGAGAAAGAATTTTGTAGCGCATTGATGCCAATGTTCTTTTCTCTTTCCTATTAGCCTGCCCAATGCTCTCTAGGCTACTAGTCTTATTTTATTAAATCGCAAATTATTAATTTATTTAGTTATGTACAAAAAACTTCATCCCGTAATGTTGGCACTCTCTGCAGTACTACTTACACAGTGTAAAAAAGACGATGTTACACCACTACTTGATGCCATCGTTGCACCCAAAGTGTCTCTAACTCTGGCAAGCGAAAACAGCACCCTACAATTCAGTAAGGTAGAAACTACCAAGGACGATGACTATCCAGCCTTTATCGACCTAAACAACAACCTGAAACAAGATGCTGGCGAAGAGCTCGTTGCCTCTAAAGAGTACCAAATTCCTGCCAAAAATGTAATCCTCTTTGGGCACATCAACAGCTTAACTCTCAACGAGCAAAAAAACCTTAGTGCTATAGAAGTGCAAAACCGCTTCATCAAGGAACTCAATGCTACTGGCTGTGTATCTCTTACTACTTGCAAAATACTGAAAGCCAATAGCCTTGAAGTAATTGACATCAGCAGAAGCAATGCAGTAGAAACGCTCGAACTCCCTAACAGCGAAGACTTTATAAAAGAGCTTTGGAAAGTGGTGATGGAAGACCCTATACTGTTAAAGCAAGTGAACTTTATAGAGACTTTCATAAATCGTCTTCCTTCACGTAAAGACAAAGAGAAAAAAGGAGTGTTTAAACCTCTCTCTCCTATTATCACCACTAATATTACAGATGCACTTGAAGCCAAGGGCTGGAAAAAAGAATAAGGCTACTTTTCCATTTTTAAATACCTCGCCGCGCACTCCCCATTCGGCTTGCCCCTCTCCTTGGGAGAGGGGGTAGGGGGGAGAAGATTACAATGAAACGTTTATTGGACAAATATTTTGCACATTGGTTAGTGCTCACATTAGCAGGTTTGCTAATTGCAACTAGCTGCTCTAAAGATAGTGATAGCAACAGCGATAACCCTTGTGTTATACCTCCTCTTACTCCCAAAGTAGAAACACCAGAAGACTTAAAAGACTGGAAGCCTCAGCCTAAAGTGGATACCAAGCAGCCTTATATGGCATTTGCTACAGGTAGCACTTCAACCACTACCCTTACTCTTACCGCGGTAGGGACTACCGCCTCCGCTACCGATGTGTGGGTAGATACCAATAACAACGGAGTCTTCGACGAGGGCGTAGACAAGCGCATCACCGACTTTACTAAGCCCATCTCCTTTACCGCCGCTAACGGACTCTTTACCGTCTACGGCAAGGTTAAAGAGCTTACCGCTACCGGCAACGCTCTTACCGCTGCCGATGTGCGCAGCAATGAAGCCCTAACAAAGCTGAATGTAGCGAGCAATAACCTCAGCGAAAAAGCCTTGCTAAACCTTCTAGCACATTTACCTAAAGCTACCGCTACGGGTACTACAGCCGTAGTATTGCGCAATACTGGCGACCCTAACGAAAAGAATGTGGTTACCGATGCCGTACTCGGGGCTGCCAAAGAGCAAGGCTGGCAAGCCCTCAAAATAGAAGATAGTAAGGAGGTAACCGACCTCCCTGCCGATACACAGGCGCCTAAGGCAGGTGCTATTACCGAAGCTACCGCTACTGCCTTTAATAGTGTCTTGGTGAAATGGACGGCCGCTGCCGACAACAAAACCGCTACCGAAAAATTGCGCTACCAAGTCCTTTACAACAAAAAGGTAGTGACGAGGTAAAACCCTCCGAAGTAAAAGAAAATATGCTGAACTTTACCCTTACAGGGCTTACCGAAAAAACTACCTATGTAGTAAAGGTAAAAGTAATGGACGAAGCGGGTAACGCTACCGACTACGAAGCTAAAGAGGTTACCACCGGTGCTGCTCCTGCTGTACCCCCTACCCCTAGCACTATTAAACATATAGAAAAACTAACTTATGACAAGGTTAAGATTACTTGGTTCTTGGCTCAGGACAAAGAAACTCCTTCGGCAGAGCTCCGCTACCAAGTGTTTTGGAAGGTAGAAGGTACAACGGATGAAAAAAGCAGCCCCGTACAAACCAATATTTTTGAGTACACCCTTACCGACCTTAAAGAAAGTACCTCCTATGAGGTATGGGTAAAAGTATGGAACAAGGCTAACCTACAAGCCCAGTACCCTCCTCAAAAATTTACAACCGACAAAAAACCAGACCCTTATGACGCGTTAGACAAAACTAACTATATAGAGCTTACCACCGACAAACCCATAGGCGAAACGATAAAACTTTCTATAAATACCCCCTCTTATGATGAGCAAAAAAAGGTATGGATAGACCTTAATAACAATGGGCAGTGGGATAAAGATATAGATGTGATACCTCAGAAGTTTAGTTTAGATAAGGTTGCTTATACTGTAAAAGCTAAAAATTTTAGGGTTTACGGAAAAGTTAACGACTTTAGATGTGAGAATGCGTACAATGAAATTTCCAAAGTGGTATTACACAATCCTGCCCTTGAGATAGTTTATGTAGGCAGGAACAAGCTCACCACCCTAACGGTTCCTGATTCTCAAGCCTTAAAAGTTTTGGATATAGCTAACAATCCGCTTACTTCCTTGCATATTGGCAAAGTGCCCAATCTTGAAAACTTAGGTGTAGATAATACCAATCTGACTTCTTTGGACATTAGCCCTTACGGCAATCTTAAGGAAATATTCGTGGATGGCACCCCGCTAACCAGCTTAGATGCGAGTAAAAATCTCCTTCTTAAAAAGGTTAGTATCGAACGTTATGGCGGCAAAGGGCTTATAGGTACTCCTTTAGAAGACTTTGTAAAGAGCCTACCTGCTGGTAAAGGTCTAATTTACTTAAGTGAGGATCAGAAAACACCTACTGTATTGGATATATTAGGTAAAAAAGATTGGGAAATTAAATAAAGAAGAATTTTTAGTCGCTAGTTATTAATAAAAACCTTATCGCCGCGCACTCCCCATTCGGCTTGCCCCTCTCCTTGGGAGAGGGGGTAGGGGGAGAGGATCTAATGAATAATTTCCCAAATCGCCTCATTGCCAAATTGCCAAATTATCCATACCTTTGCCTTGTTTTAGTTCTAAAAATCATTGAGCAATGAAAAAAATCTTCAACAGCCTTCTTTTCAAGGTTCTCTGCGGCATCCTCTTGGGAATACTATTAGGAAACTATGCCCCCGAATGGCTATACCGCCTACTACTTACCTTTCAAGGACTTTTCAGCAACTTCCTAAAGTTCTCCATCCCGCTGATTATGATGGGGCTCATTATGCCCTCTATTAGTAGTTTAGGCAAAAAAGCAGGAAAGCTCTTAGCCATCACAGTAGGAATAGCCTACCTTTTCACCCTCTTTTCAGGGTTCGGCACCTATTGGGTAGGCGAAGCCCTCTTCCCTCAGTTCTTACAAGGGCAGACCCTCGAACAGGTAGAGCAACAAGCCAACAGCCTATCGCCCTACTTCAGCATAGAGATGCCTCCCTTAGCCGATGTGATGAGTGCATTAGTATTTTCGTTTGTAGTAGGTATAGGATTGTCTTTCCGAGAAGAGTCAGTACTTACCGAGGCTATTAGAGAGTTTGGCAGCATCATTCAGTGGCTCATTGGCAGAGCTATAGTTCCCCTCTTGCCGTGGTACATTCTAAGCATCTTTGCCGAGATAACTTTCAGCGGACAAGTGATGGCTATCGTAGCAGTATTCTTCAAACTCATTTTAGTACTCTTTTTGATGCACATTGTGTTGCTCCTCATACAGTTCGCTGTAGCAGGCAGCCTTGCGGGCAAGAACCCTGTCAAGGCATTAGGCACTATGCTCCCTGCCTATGCCACCGCTTTAGGCACTCAGTCTTCGGCAGCTACTATTCCCGTAACCTTGCGCCAAGCCCTGAAGCTAGGCATCTCTCAGCGCATAGCAGGCTTTGTCATCCCCCTCTGTGCCACTATTCACCTTTCAGGAAGCACGATGAAGATTACAGCTTGTGCACTTGCCCTGATGATGTTGCAAGGCATACCCTACGACTTCCAACTCTTTGCAGGTTTTATAATGATGCTAGGCGTAGTAATGGTTGCCGCACCAGGGGTACCTGGGGGAGCTATTATGGCCGCCTTAGGTGTGCTTGCCTCTATGCTGCACTTCGATGAGAATATGCAAGGACTAATGGTAGCCTTGTACATTGCTATGGACAGCTTCGGCACCGCTTGCAACGTAACAGGCGACGGAGCAGTAGCACTGATAGTAGATAAGATTGATAAAAAAGTGAAGAGCGACGATTAGAGCTTCTTGACAATTAAAGCCGAGTTAGTACCCCCAAAGCCGAATGAGTTACTCAGGAAAGCTCCTATGGGGGTACTTTTTGTTTGCGCTATAATGTTCAGCTTTGCTGAATAGCTATCGGGATTTTCAAAGTTCAAATTGGGGGCTATAAAGTCGTTTTGCATCATTAAGGTACTGTATATAAGCTCGCTAGCACCTGCCATCCAGCACTCGTGCCCTGTCATCCCTTTAGTGCTACTCACAGGAGTTTCGCTCCCAAAAAGATGAAATATAGCCTGAGCTTCATTGGCGTCCCCTATAGGGGTAGATGTAGCGTGAGCGTTGATGTAGTGAATCTCATCAGCCTTCATTCCCGCATTTTTCAGAGCGCGTTCCATCGCGCGGGCAGGCCCTTCAGCATTGGGGGTAGAGATGTGGTCGCCGTTAGACGAGAACCCATAGCCTACAATTTCTGCAAGAGGAGTAGCCCCGCGCTTGATAGCCGACTCCAAGGTCTCCACCACCAAGGTAGCAGCCCCTCCACTGGGCACCAATCCATCACGAGCCGCATCAAAAGGGCGCGAAGCCGCTGTCGGTTCCTCTTCCCGCATCGAGAAAACCCCCAAACCATCAAAGCTCCCCATACTGAACAAGTTGATTTCCTGTGCCCCTCCGCAGATGATGCAGTCTTGCCAACCGCTCTGTATTAGCATAAAAGCCAAGCCCACAGCATGCGAGCCACTAGCGCACGCAGCACTGATGCTCATATTCACTCCTCGAAGCTCAAAAAGAGTAGAGAGGTTCATCGTAACAGTCGAGTTCATCGTCTTGAAAACAGACCCCGACCCTACAAGGGTAGTATCCTTTTTATGCCTAATTTTGTCATTAGCCTCTATTACCGAGCCAGCAACACTGTCGTTGCCATAAAGAATCCCTATTTCTCTTTCCGCCCGAAAAGCCTCATCTATGCCTGCTTGCTCAAGGGCTTCCAAGGTAGCCACGTAGGCAAACTCACTTTCCTGTCCCATCGAGGCGCGCTCGCGTCGCCCTAAGCATTTCTTCAGGTCAGGAGTAGGCACCCAACCACTTAGGGCAGAGCGGTAACCAAAATCCTTCCGTTCAGGCAAGTACACAATCCCCGACTTCCCTTCGTACAATGAGGCACGCACCGCCTCTCGCGTAGTACCTATGCAAGAATAAATACCCATCCCCGTGATGACTACCCTGTGTTTCATAGTAGAATAATTAGTAAATTAAACAGTCCGTCAGAACCTTCATAAAGCAGCCACAAAAATACGTATAATTTACCGATTGGGCAAATCTCATCCCGCCTCAAGGCCAATCCTCTCTCTGCATAATCTCTCATAAATTGGCTGAAGCTCCCTCCACAGCAAAAAGTTCCCTTTGCACAACTCCCCTACAAAATATTGCGCAAGCAAAATTATTATTTAACTTTGCAACGTAGTTACAAAAAGCTGACAATCTACATTGTAAAACTCACACGGGAAGTTCAGCTTTCTAAAAATACCAGCAAAGCACAATAGCAAACAGAACACTTTGCCTTTTCAGTTAGAACTGCCTTGCGCCTATGCAGTTTTAAATCCTTAAAATTAAACTCTTAAACACTTTGATTACAAAAAACACCATCGATAAAGTATACGACCAGATGCGCGTAGAAGAGGTCATTGGCGACTTCGTACAGCTCAAGCGCGCAGGGTCTAACTACAAAGGCTTAAGTCCATTTACTAACGAACGGACTGCCAGCTTTATGGTTTCGCCTGTCAAACAAATTTGGAAAGACTTCAGCAGTGGCAAAGGAGGCAATGCCATTGCTTTTCTGATGGAACACGAGCACTTCACCTACCCCGAAGCCATCCGCTATTTGGCAAAAAAATACCAAATAGAGATAGAAGAAACCCAACAGTCGTCCGATGAGAAAGAAAAAGCCGACGAGCGCGAAAGCCTGTACATTGTCTCAGAGTATGCCGAAAAGTATTTCCAAGAGGTCTTGAGAAATACCGAGGCAGGAAAAGCCATCGCTATGACCTACTTTAAGGAACGTGGTTTTACCGAAGAAACCATCAAAAAGTTCCGCCTAGGCTACTGCCTCGACCAGTGGACAGCCTTTATGGATACAGCCTTGGCCAATGGCTACCAACTCGAGTTCTTAGACAAAACAGGACTCACCAAGGTAAACGACCGTGGCAACCACTACGATGGCTTCAAAGGGCGCGTTATCTTCCCCATTCACTCTATGAGCGGACGCGTGTTAGGCTTTGGCGGACGCATCCTCACTAACGACAAACATCAAGCTAAATACCTCAACTCTCCCGAAAGCGACATCTACCACAAAAGCAAAGTCCTCTACGGCATCTTCTTTGCCAAGCAAGCAATCGCTAAGGCAGACAACTGCTACCTTGTAGAAGGCTACACCGATGTCATACAGATGCACCAAAAAGGCATCGAGAACGTAGTCGCTTCTAGCGGAACAGCCCTTACCCAAGACCAAATACGCCTTATCCACCGCCTCACTCCCAACATCACTGTCCTTTACGATGGCGATGCAGCAGGACTGCGCGCCTCTATCAGGGGGGTAGACCTTATCTTGGAACAAGGTATGAACGTAAAAGTGTGCACTTTCCCCGAAGGAGAAGACCCCGATAGCTTCACCCGAAAAACAGCCTATGAGGATTTAGTAGCCTACTTGCAACACAATGCTACCGACTTTATACGCTTCAAGGCTTCTCTGCTGATGAAAGAAGCTCAAAACGACCCTATCAAGAAAGCCGAAACCATTCGCGATATGGTAGCCAGCATCTCCAAAATCCCCGACCTTATTAAGCGTGAGGTATACGTCCGAGAGTGTGCTACTATTATGGACATCTCTGAGCAAGTCCTATTTGCTACCTTAGACCAATGGGCAAAAAAAGACCTATACGAAGGACAAAAAGTAGAGCGAAAACAGCCCGTAATGCAAGTGAGCGTAACGCCCGAAGTGGCTCAAAAGCAAAGAGTAGACCGCTTAGAAGTCTTAGAGCACGACCTCATTAAAAACCTATTGTTGTACGGCAATAGGGAGTGCCTTTTTACCGATACGCTCTTGGTTGAAGACGAAGCTGGAAAACTACAAGAAAAACAAGTCCAGCAAACGCTGAAAGTTTATGAGAAGATATTTTTAGAACTCCAAGAAGATGAAATTGCATTCGCAAACCCCGACTTTAGGCAGATATACGACTTGCTAATGGGCAAACTCGCCGAAAATCCCGACTACGATGTAAACAGAGTAGCCAACGAACTGCCCGTCGAGCTCAGCACAAAAGTCTCTGACCTACTGATGGAAGACGAAAACCGACAGCTAAGCGACTGGATGCGACGCGACATTGTCGCCAAGGACAAAGATGCGCATATTGAGGCTGCCATTTCCGACATCATCTTAAACATCCGTGCATTATTAGTCCGCCATCTCATCCACTCCACCACCGAGGAGCTGCCCAATGCCTCCGAAGAAGAAAAACGAGGCCTCTTAGAGAACATTATGAACTACATCCAGCTCCAAAAAATCTTAGCCAAAAGGCTAAATATCGTAGTCAATTATTAAGAAAAAGCCCCGTGCGCTTCGCGCACGGGGCTTTTGTTATGACGATACTTTACGCTTCAGCTCGTTCAGCTTCATCAGTGCCTCTACCGGCGTAAGCGTATTGATGTCTATATGTAGCAGTTCTGTTTTAAGCTCTTCCAAAAGAGGGTCGTTCATATCAAAAAAGCTCAGTTGGAGTTCCTTTTGCGCGTTCTTCACCGTCTCGGCAGTAGAGGCTACATTGTGCGTTTCTTCCAGCTTCTGCAACATTCGGTTAGCCTTTTGCAAGACAAATTGCGGCATCCCTGCCATCTTGGCTACGTGTATCCCAAAGCTGTGTGCCGATCCTCCCTCTACCAGCTTGCGCAAGAACAGAACACTGTCTTTGGTTTCTTTTACCGAGACATTGTAGTTCTTAATGCGTTCAAAAGTCTCAGTCATCTCGTTCAGTTCGTGGTAGTGAGTAGCAAAGAGCGTCTTAGCGCGCGAAGGGTGCTCGTGTAGGTATTCGGCTATTGCCCAAGCTATCGAAATACCGTCATAAGTACTCGTCCCTCGTCCAATCTCATCCAGCAGAACAAGGCTGCGGTCAGAAATATTGTTCAGAATCAGGGCTGCCTCGTTCATCTCGACCATAAAAGTAGATTCTCCTACCGAAATATTGTCGCTTGCCCCTACCCGTGTGAATATCTTGTCCACCATTCCTATGTGGGCAGAGGTAGCAGGCACAAAACTGCCTATCTGTGCCAACAAGACAATCAGAGCTGTCTGTCGCAAGATAGCCGATTTACCCGACATATTAGGCCCCGTTATCATTACTATTTGCTGCTGTTCGCGGTCTAAGTAAACATTGTTTGCAATGTACGGTGTCCCTACAGGCAACTGCTTCTCAATCACAGGGTGGCGACCTTCTTTGATGTCTATAGCATAGCTGTCGCTCATCTCCGGACGGCAGTAGTGGTGCTCCATTGCTAAGGTAGCAAAACCACAGAGGCAGTCCAACTGCCCTATCAGGGCGGCATTGTTCTGCACAGGGGCAATGTATTCTACCACAAAGCTCAACAGCTCGGCATAAAGTGCTTGTTCCATCGCACTAATCTTCTCCTCTGCCCCCAAAATCTTTGCTTCGTATTCTTTCAGCTCTTCAGTGATGTAGCGTTCAGCATTCACCAATGTTTGTTTGCGTACCCAGTCGGCAGGAACTTTGTCCTTATGGGTGTTGCGCACTTCTATATAATAGCCAAATACATTGTTGTTGTCAATCTTTAAGGACGGAATGCCCGTGCGCTCCGATTCGCGCTGCAAAAGAGCCTCTAAATAGCTTTTTCCAGAGTGCGAAAGACCTCGCAACTCATCCAATTCGGCCGAGAACCCCACAGCAATAGCATTCCCTTTCAGAATATTCACAGGGGCATCGTTAGAGAGAGTTTGCCCGATGCGGGCGCACAGCTGCTCGCAGGCGTGAAGTTTGTCGCCCAGCAGGGCCAGCTCTTGGTGCTCAGCCGCCATACACAGCTGCTTAATCTGTGGAATATGCTCTAACGAGGTGCGCAACTGTACCACCTCTCGGGGGGTAATCTTCTGGGTAGCAACTTTAGAGATGAGCCGCTCCATATCCCCCATTCGCTGGATAGCCTCTTTCACTTGCCCAAGCACTTCTGTGTGATGCAAGAAGTAGTCCACCACCTCGTGCCGTTGTTTAATCTTGTCAAGGCGTTTCAGCGGCAAAGCCAACCAGCGCTTCAGGGTGCGACTCCCCATTGGAGAAAGAGTCTTGTCTATCACCTCCAATAGGCTCACCGACTGTGCCCCGCTGCCCGCATAGAGCTCCAAGTTCCGAATCGTGAACTTGTCCAACCACACATACGCCTCTTCTGCTATGCGCTGTATAGCCGTAATATGCTGCAACTGGTGGTGCTGCGTCTCGCCCAAATAGTACAAGATAGCTCCTGCCGACAAGATAGCCTCGGGTAGATCGTCTATCCCAAATCCTTTTAGCGAGTTTGTCTGAAAGTGTTTAGTGAGCAGCTGCTGCGCGTAATCGTCTTTGAAAACCCAGTCTTCCAAGAAGAAACAATGGAAGTCATCGCCAAAAGTCTCAAGAAAAGCCTTCTTCTGAACTTTAGCCACCAGCAGCTCGCTGGGCTTAAAGTTCTGCAACAGCTTGTCCAAATAGTGCTTATCGCCTTGCGCTACGAGAAACTCCCCGGTCGAAACGTCTAAGAAAGCAATGCCGTGAGCCTGCTTCCCCATCCACAGAGCCGCCAAGAAGTTGTTGTTCTTAGATTGCAGAATATCGTCGCTCAAGGCTACCCCAGGCGTTACCAGCTCCGTAACACCGCGCTTTACAATGCCTTTAACCATTTTAGGGTCTTCCAGCTGGTCGCAGATCGCTACCCGATAGCCTGCTTTTACTAATTTAGGCAAATAGGTATTCACTGAATGATAGGGGAAACCAGCCAACTCGCTGCGCTCGCTCCCATTGTTCCGCTTGGTCAGCACAATGTCCAAAGTCTGCGCCGCCTTTACGGCATCCTCTCCAAAGGTCTCGTAAAAGTCGCCTACCCTAAAAAGGAGCAGTGCATCAGGATACTTGCTCTTAATCTGATTGTACTGCTTCATCAGTGGAGTCTCTTTTGCCATATTTTGTATGTTATTCTTTTAAATTACGGATGTATGCCCCAACTATTTTCCCTTTTCTTCATTCCAATAGTAGGAATCCGGATAAACCCGCTGACCGAAGATAGCCGTTCCTACCCGTACAATAGTTGCCCCTTCCTCAATAGCCGTCTCAAGGTCGCCGCTCATTCCCATCGAAAGTTCATCAGGAGAGACATTAGGCAAGCCAAGAGCTACAATATCTTGCTGAATTTGTTTCAGCAGCCTAAAACACTCCCGTACCTTTTCTGTCTCTGCACTGAAAAGGCCTATCGTCATCAAACCTTTGATGCGCAAAGTAGACAGAGTAGCCACCTGTTTAACTAACTCGAGAACCGAAGCTGGGTCAGCACCATACTTGCTCTCCTCTGCCGAGGTGTTCACCTGTATAAAAATGTCCATCGTTCTTCCTTCAGCCTCCAAGCGGTTGTGTAGCTTTTGAGCTAAGTCCCAACGGTCTACCGATTCTACACAAGTTACCTCACAGCGCAAAATCTCCTTGATTTTGTTAGTTTGCAAATGCCCGATAAAGTGATTCGTATGCGGAGTATCTTTCAGCGCCGTGTACTTTTCTTTCAGTTCCTGCACTTTGTTCTCTGCAATGAGCGTGCAGCCAGCACCCAAGGCCACCTTAATTCGTTCCGGCGAAACGGTTTTAGTAGCCAAGAGCAACTTCACCTCATCCCGATTGCGCCCTGCTCGGGCACAAGCAGAAGCTATGCGCTCCTGAATAACCGATATGTTCTGTAAGATATTTTCCATAGAAATAAGTTTTTATTCGCTTCTTCTGAACTACACAGGTTCGTTCTCTACCTCTTGCAGCGGAGTCTCTCCTTGCGCCTTTTTGCGCAAAAGACGGTATTTTATAAACTCGTTCAAATCCTTGCCTTTCACCGAATAAGTGTTGAAAAGTAGCAAAGGAGCAATCACCCCAAAAGCCAAACACATCGTGATGAAACCTGTTTGCAATCCCAACTTAATCGTTTTAAACAGCAAATCTAAAGTTTCTTCTTGAGGAGTTTGAACAGTTACAATCTTGATGATATTCATCATAAACTCATAGCCAAACTTCCCCGGAATCATATTAATTACGGCAGGAATCGTAAACACAATCGGAGGCGTGTGTACACGGTGAGCAAAATACACCGCCAAAAAACCTACCACACAAGCCCCTAAGAACGAAGTAATCACAATCTGTTCAGGCATCAGGGTACCCAAGAGCATAAACTTGATACCCCAGCCCACTCCTCCTAGAAGTCCCGTAATCCACAAGGCACGACGAGGAGTGTTAAACAACAGTGCAAAGCCGATAGAAATCCACATCGACCAGAATATGCGTACAGACAACGCTAAAAATACGTCATAGAAGTTCATAACCAAATAAAAGTAATGCTAAATAGAAACCTAATGAAATCATAAATACCAAAATAGCCGCGTGGGTCAGTTTGGCTACCCCTCCCACAATACAACCTGAGAGCATATCAATAAAACCATTGATTAGCGGCACCCCTGGCACCAACCAAAGCACACAAGCTGCCAAAGCATTGTGGTAGTTCTCTACCCCCGACAAGCGGAAAATACTCATTACTGATACAGAAACAAAAGCAGCCCAAGCCCAGCAAATGTAAACGTTAAACTTGCGCAACTGCAACAAGCGGCGACCTGCCAAACCTAAAAAAGTAGCCAAGAAAGACATTCCAAACTCAGCATAACTAGCCTCTTTACCTCCAAACACATAAGCCAAAGAGCCCCCTGCTACTGCCACAAAAAACCACATCACATACATATTGTAGTGCGGACGCGCCTTGATAGAGGCTACTTGTTCTTCTATTTCCTCAATAGGTAGCTTCTTCTCTATAGCTTCCCACGAGAGAATACTAATGTCAGAGATAGCACTGAAATTCACCCCGTGATGAGGAATAGCACGAACAATAGTCTCCTTTTCGCCTGTAGTCTTGTCTTGAACAGTTAGAATAATAGCCGCATGCGAATAGAAATTTTCAGTGTGGTAGTTTAGTGCGTTGGAGATGCGTTCTACGTTCCGCTCCACACGCCTTGTGTTGGCCCCGCTGGAAATCAGCAGTTCGTTGATGTCGGCAAATAGTTTAGCCGCTCTTTCGATGTCTTTCATTAATGCTGAATATTTTATATTGATTTGTTGTAATCCTATTCAAGGGGCAAAAGTACAAAAAAACTTGCAAGTAGCAAAGGCACTATTCCTATTAGGCAACCCCAATACCCTTTACCTCCCAATCCATCCGTAGCTGCCACTTAGCTGCCCACCCCTCCAATTCCAAAAATCTCTGAGAGACGTTCAAGAAAATTTTTCTATTGTAGCCTACTCGAAGCTAATGTGGAGACATAGTGGAGACGAAGTGAAGAGCAAGACTACTTTCCCTTTCAGCCAATTTCCCACAAACCGACCTAAAAACAGAAAAAACAACCATTTACCGCTACCCTAACTTAATATCTCAATTTTTGACAAAGAAAAAGAAAAAGAAGACTAAAAGCTGCCTATAGCATTGAGTACTTAGAACAGCTTTTGTTACAAATTTCGTGCGTTTGACCTAATGAAAGATATTCTAATGGAGTAAAGTAGATTTTTTTGCTACATAAGGTGATAA
>ERZ772971.699-NODE-699-length-20679-cov-3.821131_pt1 | contig 20679 bp, 9 predicted proteins | sample MGYA00511943_ERZ772971 | MGnify/ENA primary metagenome ERZ772971 (study PRJEB29015, sample SAMEA2737929) | human oral metagenome | biome: human oral; feature: human-associated habitat; material: dental | place: China | collected 2144 ... | reverse complement strand
TGCGCTTGTTGAGGTTGCCCGATACGCCTAACTTGATAACCGTTGTGGGCGTAACGTCTATATCCACGTTCAGGCGATAGTTCCAGCGTTTGTAATTGGCGTTGGTGTTGTATTTGTTGCGTAACGTTTCGTCGGTGTTATACATGCCCTGATCTTCTACATACGATAGAGATGCGAAGTAACGAGCCGTATTTCCACCGCCACTTAAACTCAAATCGGCACGATAGCTCATTGCACCATCTTTGAGAAGTAGTTTCGACCAGTCTACGTTGGGGTAGAAATCGGGATCTAACCCCGACCTGATAAGTGCCAACTCTTCGGGCTGATATTGTGGTGAAAGGTTGCGTGTTATACGTGCCTCGTTCAGCAGAGTGGCATACGTGGGTGCATCAACAAACTTCGGGGTAATGGTTCGGGTGTTATACGATGCTTCACCTTTAGCGTTGATATTTATCTTTCCTGCCTTACCATGTTTGGTGGTAATGAGAATTACGCCATTAGCACCCTTCGAACCATAGATGGCCGTTGCCGAAGCGTCTTTCAATACCGAGAAACTCTCGATGTCTTCAATGTTCAAGTCGTTGATGTTCGACCGTTCGAAACCGTCTACTAGTATCATCGCATCGGAACTGGCGCCGAAGGTTGAGATGCCGCGAACCCAAAAGCGCGATGTGCTTTTACCCGGCTGACCCGAAGATTGCATGGCGATGATGCCGGGAACATTACCTGCCAAGGCGTTGGTGAAGTTGGATGAGGGGAATTGTTTCATTTGTCCGAGGTCGACATTGGTGATGGCTCCCGTAACGGTGAGTTTCTTTTGTGCGCCAAGACCCGTGATGACAACCTCGTCGATGGTGTTGAGTTTCTCCTCGGCCATCTGTACGTCGATAACCCTTCTGTCGCCTTTAACCAGCACGCTTACGGGTTTGTAGCCCAGGTAAGAGAACACCAGCGTTTGGTATTGCTGCATCTTGATGGTGTATTTACCGTCGATGTTGGTGATGGTACCCAGTCCCTTGGCATCTTTCACGGTGACGCTAACGCCAATAAGGGCTTCTCCTGTGGCGTCGGTTACTGTTCCCGATATTTCCAGCTGTTCTTGTGCTAAGGCGTTAAGCGTAATGCCGCACAACATCCAGAATAATATAAATATCTTTTTCATTGTCTTATGGCTCTATTTGGAGTTCTATTTTTCCATTGAAATGGTACGTATCTTTCGTCCTTGGGTATCTAGGATGTAGAAAGTGTTAGAGTTCTCGTCGTAGGCAATTCCCGTAGGACTGTTAAAACGAGCCACTTCTCGCAGGTCTCCGTCTTCCGTTCCCCATGTGTTTCCATCACCAGCTTGCGACGAAGTACCGCGTCCTGCGTATGTGCGGACGATGCCGTCGGGGGTGAGATAACGTATACAGTGGTTACGGTTGTCGCAGAAGTAGAAATCGTACACATCGTCGCGGTTCTCGGCAACGTATTTCTTGTTCTTCACGAAACAGCCTTGGTAGGGTCTGTTTACTCGTGCACCGGTGCCAACACCGTCTACCCATCCGTCGTTTCGCGCTTGTCCGGCCACAACGTATGGGGGAGCAAAGCTCTTGGTGGTTTCGTTATAGTCGGAACGCAGAATGTAATGCTTGTTTATAACCACGATATAGCAGTACTTGCCAGTGGGGTGGATGAAGATTTTAAACTCCCAACTCACATCTTGAATGGTAAACAGCTCCTTAAAGTTGCCGTCGGTCCAGTTGGGATACCATGTTCCGCCGCTTGCAACGGTGTTGAAGTAGTTGTTCATGTCTAGGCGGAAAACCTGTCCGCGCTCGTAACTGTTGAAGTAAAGTTCGCCGTTTTTGGGATGCACGGCGGCTCCGTTGCACTGCTTGTAGGCAGCTAAGATTTGCGATTTTGATGCGTCGGTGAAGGTCCCATCGGCGTTGCGTTTAACAATCCACACACTGGGACTTTGCAACTGGCGGTCGTCGCGGTCGGTGGAGATGAGCATATATTGCCCGTCGTTCGAAAAATCGATGGAGCGTAGTCGGTGGTTGTCGAACTTAGACATAGAGAGTATGGTCTTTACCTCCTTCTTTTCCATGTCAAGCGCTTGTATGCCGTGTGCATTTTCATCGTAAACGGCATACAGAATGTTGTGGTTTAAGGGGTCGAAGGTAAGGCATCCTTCGCCGGCATAGCCTGTTGCCGTGTTGAAAGGGCCGTCGTGCCAACCTTGGTCGTCGAATTGGTTACGTACGCCACTGAGCGTTCCCACAACCATTTTTCGTTCATAGTTAAACTTGCTGCTGGCCGTTGCGCTCTGTTCGTTGGCTGTTTTGCCGCCAACAGACACCACCACCTCGCCCGAATAGGCCTTGGCAGGCACCAAGCAGTAAAGGCAATCGCCCTTAACACTGATGAGAACGGCGCGCTGTCCGCCAATGGTGACTTTGACATTGTCGGTGTCGTTGCCGAAGTTGCTGCCGTAAACAACCAACTTTTGGTCCACTCCGCCCTCTTTGGGGATGAAGTCTGTCACGGTGACAGGTCGAGATGGGTCGTATTCTGCAGAAGAAACGTCTCCATTGTCGCTTCGACATGCCGACATGCAAGCAACGAAAAACAGCAAGGCTCCCCATGCGAACCTTTGGCCATAGATGTTTAGATTATTTTTCTTCATAAATATATTGTATTTAAACTTTTATTTCTAGTTCCCGGTATTACGCCCTCCCAAAGGGCACTTTCCCGATGTTTAATGTGGTAATTCCATCAGCAAAATTAGTGAGAATTGAATTGTTGAGATAAAACAAACCATTCAAAAGATAAAAAAAACAGGGCATTTGCCTATTTTTTCTATTGAAAGATGTAGAAAATGAAGTGCAATTGTAAATGTGGCTCGATAGACAATGCATGTGGCAAGTACTTGTTTGTCGAGATTAAAACATCAATTTGAAATAGCCTCGCATGACATCTATTGTTATAAGGAACAAATAGCCGTTGATTGTGCTTTTAAGCCTTTGTAGTGTGATTACAAAGTGGCTTTAGCACGACTACCAACAAGTTGTAGTGTGACTGCGGGTAAGGGTAGCGTCATTACAAAAGGCTTGTAGAAACGGCCTTTATGGTTGTCAACAGGTAAGATGGCATGAAAAAGGCCAAGGTTAAACACAAATGCGTTTGAACCTTGGCCACTAAAAACAATTAAACCTAAATCTTACTTAACGATGAATTTCTTTCCATTACTGATGTAAATGCCTCTTTTAAGTGGGCGTTTTACTTCCATGCCTTGTAGGTTGTAAATCTTACCGTCTTCAACGACATCGCTTTTAACGTTGTCGATGCCATTAATGGTGCCTTGAGAAACCTTCTTGCCGAAGTAGGTAAGGCGGAAGTTGTCGAACACAGCCCAATCGCCGTCCACTTGTTTGTCTTTGGTTACGCCGATGGTAAGTTCGCCTTCGGGGCCAACCTTAATGATGTGGGTGTACACTTTATATAGTCCGCATTCGAAATATTCGGCTGCATCCATCACATCGTCGGGTTGTTCGCCGGCAGTACCGGTCCATCCGATGCCTGGGCATTGGTTCATTCCTACTGCGATAGAGGGCAGTGCAACCTCGTCGCCCTTACCTTTATATTCGATATAGAGCATGGCATGGCGTGCAGGAGCCGTTCCTTTGGCAACCTTTTGTTGCAAGTTCTCTCGGCTGCCATCGCGATAATAGCCCGTCATGTTTACCTGATAATAACCTTCGGGCAAGTTGCTTACAGTTTGGTTTACCTCGAACGAGTTTAGATAGTATGCTTCGCACACGGGGTTGGTGCGTCTGCCGCGGTCGATAACGCCAAGGTTGGCATCCTTAAAGTCGCCTTTTTTGTCGCTATTCCATTTTTCAAAGAGGTCGGGACGGTTAAAACCAGGGTTGGCAAGCAGGTATGTTGCATCGACAGGACGTTTCTCGGTAGCCGTTGCGAGCAGCGCATCACGTTCGGCCTTGGTGACGAGTTTCCATTCGGCGTTGGCATTCTTGGCCACGGCAGCCTCAACAGAAACGGTATTCCAAAACTCCTTATCCATAGCCTCGTCGGCATCGGTGTTGGATTGTGGCGCAAAAGCCAATCCTTGGGCATGGTTGTCGCCCTTCACGATGTTGTAGACGTTGGCCTTGCCTGCGACGGGAACGAACGCCCAAACAGCTTTGTCTGGAATGTCGGTATAGCCATTATAACCCAGGTAATTGCCTGCTTTACCACCAAAGCGATTGATGGTGAAACCGTTTCCTTCGGCTGCAACGGTAAAGAGCAAACCAGGAACGTCTACGGCAGCATGCGTATTCCAATCGGAACCACCCATAAGGAACTTCTGAGAGGCCACATTGTAGAAATAGAATTCGCCTGCACCGGCTTTGGCACCCTTGTAAATGTCGGGCATCTTGTCGGCAGCAACAATCTTACGAGCCACGCGCAGGTCTACAAGAGCCGCCTTCATGTCGGCATTGGTCGTGGCGGTTTTGGCCACCTTCTCGGCCTTTACCGTGGCGGCATTAAGCTGTGCATCGTTGTTCTTATTGATGTTTTTGCAAATTTCAGTCGTTTTTACCAAAGCAGAATAGTTCTCTGAGCAGGCAGCAACGGCATCGTAAGCCTTTTGTAAGTTAGAGGTTGCGGCGATAATGGCCACAGGGTCGGTGAAGGTGAGAGCCTTGTTGGCTGCTGCAATGGCATCTGTGTATTGCTTGCTCAATGCAGGGGCGACGGCACCTTTAAACGCTTTTGTTGTGGCAAGTATCGCTTTAAGGTCTTTCAGCGCCTCTTCTGCGGTTTGAAGAACTTTCGAACCAAGGTATTTTAAAGAGAAGTTGGAGATTACGCACCAATCGTCGACAACGCCAGCCTCCTTTTTAACGCCCAATTTCAGTGTTCCATCTGTAACGGTAACGGTTATTTCGGGGTTTTGGTAATTGCCCTTCCATAAGGCGCAGTTGGCCTCGTGGGTTGTATTGGGTACGTATAACCCGCTGTTTTGCTTGTTCTCGCGTTCGGCTTGGAAATTAAATCCCTCTTCGGGAGCTTTTTTCGCACCTGCGTAAAGAGACATGATGGGGGCAGAAGTGCCGTTGGCATAATAGGTGGCACGAAGTTGTTCGGTGCCATTGACAAACTTGTCGGCACCATAGCCGTACATCGTATAGTCGCGCTTTTCGCTTGAACCGTCTCGGTAATATCCGCGTACGCTGAACTTATAGGTGCCGTTGGGCAACCCGCTGATTGTTTGATAGAAATCGAATGTTTGCGTGTTCCAGAATTCTTGGATGGTGTTTGCCCTCACAATGTCCCATCCGCCGCGATAAGTAGAATGCCCGGTGTTAGGTGCAGCCGTACAATCCATTTTGAAAAGGTTGTTCTTCGTCACGAGGTCGGATGCGCCGATAAGCCACGTTACGTCCACGGGATGTTCGGCAGAGGCCTTCGCCTTTGCATCGGCAATACGTTCTTCTCGTGTAACAAGCTGCCAAACGCTGTTCTTCTCCTTATCTACTGTGAGCAGGTTATTGTCTGCCCCTAGCACCAAGGCATCGCATTCTAGCCAGTATCCGTGTATGGATTGCATGTTGTCGGCAGGCGATAGCTCCCAATCCCCAATGTTATCGGCGGGCATGTCCCAATAAAGCAAGCCAGCATCTCCAATTTTTTTCGATACGCAGTTGCCTTTGTAAAAGATGGAACTCAACCTAAACGTCTTTGCTCCTGCTTTTTCAAAGGTGATGGGTAGGCCGCGCGTACCCACGTTAACGGCCGTTGCCCATCCGTCTTTCACGGTGTTGTTGTTTTGAAGCCACAAGCCCGTGGCGACATTATAGAGATAATATTCCCCTCCATTGCCGATAGCATGTCCTGGCCAAGGCGTGGTTTGGGCGTTGAGCAGGGTTGCGCTCAACAATCCTAGACCTAATGATAGTACTTGCTTTTTCATAAGTTGTTTTTAGTTAAAATAATTACTCTATGTTCGTTAAGGTTTCGGCATATATCAAATATAGATACAACCCTGCATGGGGTTGGGTGCTTACACCATTTATATATAGAAACTTGAACTATTTGTTGCCGATTGTTTACGCTGCAAAGATAGACTTTATTTTAAGTACTGATGCGTAAAATCCGTTCAGAGTATAGCAAAAAAGAACCAATGAGGCTTGTTGGTCCGATTTTGTTATTATTTGGGGTGATTGTCGTACCCTTATCTAAAAGGGACGAGTAATTTTGCAATGCAATCAGAAATAATGTTTAAAACAATACCATAGTATTTTGTTCAATATGAAAAAGCTATTACTTTGTTTGGTTGGTGTGGCAAATATGCTGGCGGCAGAGGCGCAGGGCGGTTCGTTTTTCGAACCTTATCGGCGCACTAGCCTTCGCTTGCCGTCTGTCCCACTGATAGTGAACGACCCCTATTTCTCCATTTGGTCGCCTTACGATAACCTATACGATGGCACTACACGTCATTGGACGGGACAGCAGAAAGCCATTGACGGCTTGTTGCGCGTTGACGGAACGACCTACCGATTTATGGGAAAGGAGAAGGGCCGACTACTGAAACCCGTGGCACCAATGGCCGACATGGGAGCGTGGAAAGCAAAGGTTAGCTACACGAAACCTGCTGCAAATTGGACGCAACGCGACTTTAACGACAGCAAATGGCAAATGCAACAGGCGGCGTTTGGTACGCCCAAAGAGTATCCTAACATACGTACGGCTTGGACGGACACCAATTCAGACATCTATATACGTAGACATGTGACGCTGACCAAAGAAGACTTGGCGCGCGACTTGTGGCTGATTTACTCGCACGACGATAAGTGCGAGGTGTACGTAAATGGTGTTTTGGCTATCGAGACGGGTGAAACGTGGGTGCAGAACGAAGAGCTGATGTTGTCTGCTAATGTAAAACAAAGTTTGCGTGTTGGCGACAATGTCATCGCCTACCACGTGCATAACACCACAGGTGGAGCCAATGCCGACATCGGATTGTTTGCCAACGTGAAAGAGAAACACAACAACATGCGTAATGCCGTACAAACGGGCTGCGACGTTATGGCCACCAACACTTACTATACGTTTCGTTGCGGAGGTGTAGACCTGCGTTTGGTTTTCACCGCACCGATGTTTCTTGATGACCTGAACTTGCTTTCTACACCCATTAACTACATCTCTTATCAGGTTTGCTCCAACGATAAGCGAAAGCATGATGTGCAGATATTCTTCGGAACGACACCCGAACTAGCGGTGATAAAGAACACCCAACCCACGGTTTCGCGCATACAAAACGTTAACAACATTGACTATGTGCGAACGGGAAGTGTAGAACAGAACGTGTTGGGCAAAACGGGCGATATCATTTGTATTGATTGGGGTTATCTGATGATACCCAACGTGAACGGAAACGTTACGATGGCCGACCAAAATGTTGTGGAAAGCCAATTCGTTAGTAAGGGAACGCTGGCCCAACGTGATGCACTGCGTATCAAGAGCAATAACGAAAGCGAGATGCCCATGTTGGGCTACTTGCATAACTTCGGGTTGACGGAGCGCGATTCTAGTTATATGATGATAGGTTACGATGAAGTTCAAGACGTGCAATTCCTTGGAACGCGCTACAAAGCCTATTGGGCGAAAGATGGGCAGCAGCTTACTGATGCCTTCGAAAACTTCCGCGATAATTATAAGTCGTACATGCAACGTGCGCGCCGATGGGACAAGATTATATACGACGATGCCTTAGCGGCAGGAAACAAGAAGTATGCCGAGACCTTAGCAGCATCTTATCGACAAACGTTGGCCGCCCATAAGCTGTTTATGGATAAGGATGGCGACCTGATGTACTTCTCGAAAGAGAACAGTTCGGGCGGATTTATCAACACGGTAGACGTTACTTACCCTGCCGCACCACTCTTTTTTACCTATAACACGCAGTTGGAGAAAGGTGCATTAGAGGGCGTATTCAAGTATTGCGCCGACAGCTCGCGCTGGGGATTTCATTTCCCTGCACACGACTTGGGTTTCTATCCCATAGCCGACAAGCAGACGTATGCCTCTTGTTTCCCAGGTGCCAAGGGCGATTTTGGCAAGAACATGCCTGTGGAAGAGGCTGGAAACATGGTTATACTCACGGCAATGACCTGTTTGAGAGAAGGAAAGGTCGACTTTGCCAAGAAGTATTGGGACTTGTTGACGATGTGGACAAACTATTTGGTAGCTAACGGACAAGACCCAGCCAACCAACTTTGCACCGACGACTTTGCCGGACATTTGGCCCACAACGTAAACCTTTCTGTAAAGGCCATTATGGGAATTGCAGGCTATGCACTGATGGCACAGATGCAAGGGGAGAACGCCACATACCGCACTTATATGGACAAGGCGCGCCAAATGGCTGCAACGTTGGAACGAACGGCTAACGATGGCGACCATTACCGATTGGCTTACGACCGCAGTGGCACGTGGAGCATGAAGTATAATATGGTGTGGGATAAGATGTGGGGACTTAACCTCTTCTCCAAACAAATGAAACAGAAGGAGTATAGCTATTATCTTACAAAGGCAGAACCATACGGCATACCTTTGGATAATCGCGAAAGATATACGAAATCAGACTGGGAGATGTGGACAGCATGTTTGGCCGAGAACCAAGAGGGCTTTGCACGCATTGCCGACCTAGTGTGGGAGTTTGCCAACAAAACAAAGAACCGAGTGCCGTTTAGCGATTGGTATTGGGTGAACAGTGGCGACTATCAGATATTCCAAGGTCGCTCTGTACTTGGCGGACATTGGATGAAGGTGCTGATGGACAACTTCTTGAAGAATAAGAAGTTTTCGACAGGCATTGAGAATGAACCTCAAACTTCCGACACCCCGAAGAAAGAAGTGGGACGATACGATGTAGACGGACGGCGACTATCTACTCCGAAACGTGGAATAAACGTTGTTCGGTACAAGGACAAGACGGTGAAGAAGATGGTGGTGAGGTGAGCCGCTGAGCTTTTAAGTTTTTAAGTTGATGAGTTTTTGAGCGCTTAAGTTCTCAACCCCCATAACTATAACTCACGAATTCACAAGTTTATGAGTTTATAAACTCGACAACCAGTGAACTTACAAACTTATAAACTCACAAACTCACCGACTCACGAAGATTTCAATGTAACTAAAAGTTGATAACCCCAATTTATGAAAAAGGACACGATAAAAAGAATAGCCTTTGTAGCCAATCTGCTGATGTTGGCCACAGTTGTGCGTGGGCAATACGCCAACCCCGTCTTAAACAAAGACATGCCCGACCCAAGCGTTGTACGCGCACCCGATGGCCAATTCTATGTTTATGCCACAGAAGGCGGTGGGCTGTGTGTACCTATTTATAAGTCGCGCGACCTCGCCACACGATGGCGATTTGTGGGTTCGGCCTTCAATAGCTCAACTCGTCCCACCTTTATAAAAGGTGGAAACATCTGGGCACCCGACATTAATTACATCAATGGGCAATTCGTTCTTTACTATTCGATGGCCGAATGGGGGAAAGAATGGAACTGCGGAATCGGTGTAGCCACGTCTTCTTCGCCTCGCGGAGGATTTGTAGACAAGGGAAAACTCTTTACCAGCACCGAGATAGGCGTGCAAAACAGCATCGACCCTTGTTTCTTTCAAGACGATGACGGCAAGAAGTACCTCTTCTGGGGTAGCTTTCGCGGTGTGTGGGGCATAGAACTGTCTGCCGATGGACTGGCTTTAAAGCCTGGGGCAGAGAAGTTTCAGATTGGTCCGAACCACAATTGGATGCATCATGGCACAGAGGCCACGATGATTGTTAAACGCAAAGGCTATTATTACTTCCTGGGTTCGCTGGGCAATTGTTGCGAAGGAGCCAACAGCACCTACCGAGTTGTGGTGTCGCGAAGTAAAGACTTGCGTGGTCCATACGTCAATAAGCGCGGTAAGAAGATAATGGATGTGGGCGGTTCGTACGAAAGTGTACTGTCGGGCAACGAATTTGTGGCTGGTCCTGGTCATTGCTCGCAACTGATTATCGACGATAACGGCGATTATTGGATGCTTTATCACGGGTTTGATAAGACAGATATAGATGCAGGTAGGAAACTTTTCGTGGATAAGGTGTTATGGGATGCTGATGGCTGGCCCTATATAGCGGGCAAGCATCCGTCGAAAGGAGGGGCGGTTCCCTTCTTTAAAGATGGCGAACTTAGCGGCATTGCTGATGTGGATGCCACGCAAGATACCTACACCATTGCCCGCGGCGGCGACAATTATTATCAGATTTCAAGCCCCGATAACTCTGCCTTCACTTGGGAACTCTACGCCATAAGCGGCGAAAAGGTAAAAGCAGGCAGAGCCATAAACGCACAAGACTTGTGGCTGAACGATGTGCCCGTGGGCATATATGTGGTAAAGGTGTGGGGAAATAGCGGCAGTGTTAATCAGAAAATCGTAAAGGTTCAGTAGAAATGTCTCTGTATTGAGGCACACATCTTACGCCAGACGTGCAGCAGAACCAACCTAATGCCACACCCCAAACATCATATTAAGGTGTGGACTAAGAGTAACTAGAAACCTAGAATAGTATTTATTAAAACCAAGAACAATGAAAAGAGAACATCTTTTTAAACGCAGTTGTCTGAATGCAGCATTGATGATGCTGTTTGGCTGTTGCTCGATAGCGTGCAGCAAAGAGGACAACAATCCCACTCCTGAGCCTCCAAAGCCTGTGGAAGTGTATCAAGACCTGAAAGTTTTCCAGCTAAACACATGGTTTGGAGCAACGCAAGTGAACAACGCCTATAATGGATTGGTAGACGTTATTAACCAAGTAGATCCCGATGTAGTGTTGTTGTGCGAGTTGCGTAACGACCTCTTGTTGAAGAAAATCCCTGATGGCGACGGCGAGTACACACATCGGCTGTGCCAATCGTTAAAGACAAAGCACCAAAAAGACTACTATGGTAAGAATCATGGCACGTTTGTTGGCGTGCTGTCGAAATACGAGATAAAGAGTTTCAAGGTTCTTCCCACGCCCACCGACAACTATATGATAAAGGTAACGGTGGAAGTTCGTGGTCAAGAGATGACCTTCTATTCTGCACACCTCGACTATAAGCACTATGCCTGCTATCTGCCGAGAGGCTATAACAGTGGTCCTGATTGGTCGAAACTGCCCAATCCCATTACCGATAGCGAACGGATAATGAAAGACAACCGACTGAGTACGCGCGACGAGGCGATGGAAATGTTTCTCGACGATGCCCAAGGCGAGATGAATAAGGGGCGTATCGTTGTCTTAGGTGGCGACTTTAACGAACCGTCCGACCTTGATTGGCAGGCCAACACCAAGGATTTGTACAGCCATAACGGCGTAGTGGCCAACTGGGATTGCTCTGTAATGCTGAGAAAGGCTGGTTTCGTAGACACTTATCGCGAGAAATTCCCCAACCCCGTAACACATCCGGGTTTCACATTCCCTGCCGATAACAAGGATGCCAGTATAGGCCAGCTGTCTTTCTGTCCCGAATACGACGAGCGCGACCGTATCGACTTTGTGTATTATAACAAGTCGCAACCTGTTGAATTGCTGAAAGCCGAACTCGTTGGCCCGTCTGGTTCCATCTATTTTGGCAAGCGCGGAGCCAACGATTCGAAAGATACCTTTATCGAACCAACAGGAACTTGGCCCACTGATCATAAGGGAAACCTTACCACACTTAAAGTTCGCGTGAAGAAATAGGCGCGACATAAGATTGTAAATACATAGTTAACATTAAGACGAAACCACAATATGAAAAGGAATAAACCCACAATGAAGCGTTGGATATACGCACTCTTCATAGCCGCGTTATGTGGCAATATTGCCGCTTGCGGCGATAAAGACGAGGACAACACTCCGAGTTACAACCCCAATGTGCCTGTAACCATCAGCCGTTTTACGCCTGCTGAGGGCAGCGAAGGCCAAGAAATGGTTATATATGGCACAAACTTCGGACTCGACTCTAAACAGGTAAACGTAACGATTGGCGGAAAGACTGCTAAGCTAACGTACGTAAAGGCCGACAGTATAGGCTGTATTGTGCCTTATTGGACTGAGTCGGGACGGTTTGAAGTGGAGGTGAAGGTGGCTCAACAATCAGCCAAGGCCACTACAATGTTTGCATACGCCAGTCCGTTGATGGTGCGCACGCTGATTGGTTACCGCATAAGCGACGGCGACCCAGGGTGGAACGATGGTAAATTTGGTACGGGTAAGGAAGATGGTTCGGCTACTTTCGGCAAGCAAGCCGCCTTTATGAGGTTCGACCCACAGAACCACGACCACCTATATGTTGCATACGAAGATTTCGACTATAGTGGCTATGGTGTGCAACTCTTCGACTTGAAGGCGAAGACTGTTACCACCGTGATGCACGGCAGTAAGTGTTTCGAAGGTAAACGCTTACGTGCAATAGACTTTACGGCAAAGGGCGACATGGTGGTTGCCACCGACCGCGACGACAGCGGAGAGCGTTCTACAAGCGTATGGATTGTTAAACGCAACGCCGATGGCAGCTTTACCGACGAGTCTAAGTGCGAGGTGCTGGCCGCTTACAAGCAATGTAACACCGTTGCCGTGCACCCTGTCAACGGAGAACTATACTTCAACAGCTACGGCAACAATGCGATTTATCGCCTTGACGTGGCCAAATATTATGCCAATGCCTCGGAAACAACTCCTTGGGACCCATATCTCACGGGCAACAACTATGAGCAAATGCTCACCCTTGGCGCTAGTCGCTGGAACTTTAACATCACCATGCACCCCACAGGCAAGTACGCTTACGTAATAGCACTGAACCAACACTGCATCTATCGTATGGATTACGATGAGGGCACCAAGCGTTTCAAGCAGCCTTACCTCGTTTCGGGGCAGCAAGGTGTGAAGGGATGGGCCGATGGCAAGGGCGACGGTACGTTAATGAACTTCCCCTATCAAGGCATATTTGTGAAGAATGCAGACTACGCGGCACAGGGCAAGGAAGACGTTTACGACTTCTACTTCTGCGATTACGATAACTATTGCGTGCGTTACCTCACACCCGAAGGTCGTGTTCGCACCTTTGCAGGGCGTGGAGCAACATCGGCCATGGGCGATGGCAACACTTGGGGGCCTGATGATGGCGACTTACGAGAGACGGCACGCTTTGGAAGTCCTACGGGCATTGCCTATGATGAGCGCACAGAAACATTCTATGTTTTCGACACCTATTATAAGAGTGTGAGAACAATAAGCCGTTGAAAACACACCTTTAACCATACGTGGCGTCGCCAAGCCTTTTAGGTTGCATGGCCAAATGGTTGGCGATGCCACGGCAGGTTACTTGTTTGGCGTCTTTCGCATAGAGAGACGGTATGGCCTGAAGATAGATAACGTCAACTGTTATTGACGATATTCACAGCATAAAAACAACAGAGAAAACGATGAAACGAATAAAAGTCATTCTGCTAGGTTGGGCGTTTGTAGCGAACATTGGTCCGTTACAAGCGCAAGGCTTGTCGATGTCGCTTAGCCTAAAAACGCCAGGCAATCCGTCTGAAACGCGCCAATTGCAACAACAAGGGCAGCATTGGGCGACCGATGGACCATTAGGCATTGTGTCTTCTACTACAAAAGACGGCGACGACGAACTGCTGACCGTCACCCTCTCGGCGCGCGAAAAGGTGTATTTCCACCTCGAACTCAGCCTCAACACAGGCTTGTCGTCTAGCGAGACAGAGTTTTACATGCCTGGTTTCTGGTATCATCGCAACATGCGCTCACCCCAGGAGGCTCCTTCTTTCAAGACGAGTAAGCATTGGAGTTTTAGAGAAGACCGTATGTCTACACCGTTAACTAGTGCTTTTAACCCACACGATGGGCAAGGCATATCTGTATTGCGCGTGTTAGACACACCTTGCGACGTACAAGTTCAGCTAACTACGGGCGAGATAATACTTCCTGGGCGCACATCCGTGGGTTATGCAGGTTTCGACGGCGAGGGAAACACCGTGGCCTTAAAGTTTGGCTATCCTTATAAGGAAACTCCCAAACGATACATCCGCAAGTTAACGCTCATAGACCCCGTAACGGCTTTTTCCAAGCTAGAAAAAGGTGAACAGCAAACCCTGCGTTGGCGCATACACCGCTATAAAGCCAATGATTTCGGCAGCTTTGTTACGCAAGTGTGGCAATATTGCTACGACCGCATGCAGCCACAACCCTTGAAAAGTGCCTACACGGGTGCAGAAGTGAAAGCTGCCCTCAGCGATTACTTCCGCCATTCGTTCGTAGACCGCTACCCATTGAAATACAATTCGGGGCTCTCACTTCGGGTTAACGACTGCCTGCCGGAAACAGAAATGCAGATAGGCTTTTGCGGACGTGTGTTGCTTAATGCCTTCAACGAGATAGAATACGGTGTCGAAACAAAAGACGAAGAGCTAGTTAACAAGGGGCAAGCCATCTTCGACAGTTTTCTGAGCAACGGATTTGGGGAAGGCGGCTACCTGCACGACTTCGTAAACTTCCGCGACGGTTTCCCAAAAGAAAGCATCCATTCCATTCGTCAGCAAAGCGAGGCTGTGTATGCTGTACTGCATTATTTAAAATACGAGAAAAGGCGCGGTCGTCGCCACGTAGAGTGGGAGCGGCGCATACGTACCATTCTCGACAACTTCGTTGCCTTAATAAAAGACGATGGTCACTTCGCTCGTAAGTTTAAGTCTGATGGAACGGACGTCGACGTATCGGGAGGTAGCACTCCTTCGGCTACCTCAGCATTGGTGATGGGTTGGAAATACTTCGGCAACAAGAACTATTTGCAAGCCGCTCGTCGAACGGTAAGCTATGTGGAGAAGAACATTATCTCGCAAAGCGACTATTTCTCGTCTACGCTCGATGCCAATTGCGAAGACAAGGAGGCCGCCATTGCCGCCGTAACAGCCACCTATTATCTGGCTATGGTTACCAAGGGCGAGGAGCGAAAGCATTATATCGAGCAGTGTAAGCAAGCCGCATACTTCGCCATCTCGTGGTATTACACGTGGGATGTGCCTTTTGCGCCAGGGCAGATGACGGGCGAACTAGGACTGAAAACACGCGGATGGGGTAATGTTTCGGTAGAGAATAACCATATAGACGTGTTTGTTTTCGAACTTCCCCACATCCTTAGCTGGCTGGCTCAGCAAACGGGCGAGCAGCGTTTTAAGGGCATGTACGATGTTATTACATCTTCGCTCAGTCAGCTGTTGCCTGTTGCCAACAACCTTTGCGGTGTGGGTAAGCAGGGCTTCTACCCCGAAGTGGTGCAGCATACCACGTGGGATTACGGACACAATGGCAAAGGATTTTATAACGACATCTTTGCGCCAGGCTGGACAATTGCCTCCCTTTGGGAACTATATTCGCCTAATCGTACAACAGATTTCTTGAAATAATACAGCCGTTTTTCGGTTTGTTTGAATAATTTCGTACCTTTACGCAACAAACTAATGCAGATGAAGAGAATAAGATTGATGATAGTAGCGTTGCTTCTGCTTGTCGGAATGACAGGCAGGAGCAACATCCTGTTCAGACACATCGGCGTGGAGTCGGGACTGTCGCAAAGTACCGTGCTCGCCATCTTGCAAGACCGAACAGGCCTGATGTGGATAGGTACGAAATCAGGACTAAACCGTTACGATGGAACCTTATTTAAATGGTATTACAGTTATCCCGACGGACATAGTCTAGGCAGTAGCTATATCAACGCGCTTTTCGAAGACGCGAACGGCCGAATATGGGTGGGAACTGATTGTGGCGTGTGGATTTACAGTCCATTGACCGACTCTTTCAGCCGTTTCGACAAACGAAGTGCCGACGGTGTGAGCATCACTAACATGGTGAACGTGATAAAAGGTCATGGCGACAAGATATACATCACGGCTAACGAACAGGGAGTTTTCTGCTACGACTTACGCCGCAACCACCTTTCACACTTCCGCTTGAAGGGGTATCCCAACGTTGCAGGCATGGCCATTGGCGACAACGGGGCAGTGTGGCTCGGACTTTTCGGAGGCGGACTATACACCACCGACCACGCCTTTCGCACGCTTACGCCCTTTCGCACACAAGATGGGCAAACGCCCTTTGCAGGAAACATTGTTTCGGCCATACTGCCCTTGGGCAACGGGCGCTACGCCATTGGCACCGACCGACAAGGACTTTCGCTTATAGATGCTGCACGCCACAGTTTCGAACCCCTAGTAACGAGTGTCGAGGGAAAGGATCTTTTCGTGCGTAACCTTATACTAAGTCATCACGAGGTATGGGCGGCAACCGAGCAAGGCATGCTGGTTTACAACCTAGACACCCACGCCATACAACACTTTACCTACAATCCCACAGACCCTTTCTCCATATCCGATAATCCGCTTTATTGCCTCTACAAAGACCGCGAGGGCGGTTTGTGGGCTGGTTCTTATTTTGGCGGACTGAATTACTTGCCTGCCATACACCCCGTTTTCGAACGTTTTGTGCCACAAGGCAGCGGAAACGGACTGCATGGGCGGCGCGTGCGCGAGATGGTTATGGACAAACAAGGGAAAATATGGATAGGAACAGAAGACGGCGGACTGAACTGCATGGAACCCGACAGCGAAACATTTAGCCATATTGCAGCTAGCAACGCCTTCCCAAACGTGCATGGACTTTGCGTGGACGGCAACGAATTGTGGGTGGGCACCTTTGCTTCGGGCCTAAAAATTATTGATACTCGCACCCACCAATTGGTCAAATCGTTCAAGGCCGACGGCCGTTTGGGGTCGCTCCACGATAACACCATATTTAGTATAGCGCGTTCGCCCCAGGGCGTAATGTACCTTGGCACCATACGTGGACTATGTACCTACGACGCCAACACCCAATCTTTTGTCTACGATAAAGCCGTGCCGCCCGTGCTCATCAACGATGTAAGTTTCGATTCGCACGGAAACCTATGGCTAGCCACTCAAACCAATGGCGTATTCATGCGGCACAATGGCCGCTGGACAAACTTTAAAGCAACCCAATCGGGGCTTACTTCAAACAAGGCCCTGAGCATTTTCGAAGATAGCGAAGGCACTATTTGGGTGACCACGCAGGGTGGTGGCGTGTGCAGGTTCAACTTCTCCACTCGCCGTTTCAAACCTTTACAGCAAGGTGTACTTAACAGTACATCTACGTTTTTCCGCATGGAAGAAGATGGCGATGGTGTGCTTTGGCTTTCGGGATATGCAGGTTTTGTGCGCTACGACCCCCATAGCGGCGACGTACGCACCTATAATAATAGCACGATGCTGCTCGACAACCAGTTTAACTATAACTCGTCGCTCATCGATAAGCGTGGGCGAATTTACTTTGGAAGCCTTAGCGGCATTGTGCGCTTTTCGCCGTCGGCATTGAAAAAAGAACAGCGCATGCCCCAACTTGTGGCCACCGATTTATATATAGGCAACGAACACGTAGACAACTTCACAAAGGGCACACCCTTGGAACAAAACATTGTGTTTACTCGTAAGCTATCGTTGGCTTACAACCAAAATTCATTTAGGTTGCATGTTGTGCCCCTAAGCTATTCAAGGCAAAATTGGGGAGCGTTAGAATACAAGCTCGAAGGGTTCGACAAGAGTTGGCAACCTATGGGCGCAGACTTCTTTATGACCTACGCCAACCTGCCTGCTGGCTCTTATCAGCTAATTGTGCGCATGAAAGACCAAAACGGAAAGGCTTATCCTGGCGAGTATAAGCTAGACATCAATGTGCGCCCATTCTTCCTATTTTCCATTTGGGCCAAACTATTTTATGTGGTTTTGCTCGCCGTTTTGGTTTGGTTGTTGATGCGTTATTGGAACCGCCGTGCCGAAACGCGTCGCCGACACGCTATGGAGGCCTTCGAAACGCGCAAAGAACAAGAACTATATCAAAGCAAGATACACTTCTTTACCAACGTGGCGCACGAGATACGCACACCGCTTACGCTGATTTTAGGCCCGTTGGAAAACATTCTCAGCACGCAGAAGGTGAAAGACAACGATGTGAGAGACGACCTCAACATCATGTACGAGAATACGCAAAGGCTTACCGACCTAATAAACCAACTGCTGGATTTTCGCAAGACAGAGAAAGACGGTCTACGCCTCAACTTCGAATATTGCAACCTTACGAAACTGGTTACCGACATATATAACCGTTTCCGTTCGGCAATGCGCGAGAAAAACATCAATGCCACGTTATCGTTGCAAGGCAACAACCTGCATGGCTATGTAGACCACGAGGGCTTTACCAAGATTGTAAGCAACCTGATTAACAACGCTGTGAAGTACTGTCTGTCGTATATCTCGGTGACATTGAAGACCGACGATGCACAACTTTTCCTCACCGTGGCCAACGATGGCAACATCATACCCAGAGATTTGCGTGAAAAGGTATTCGAGCCTTTCTTCCATATCGACACTGCCGAACACTCCACATCGGGCACGGGCATTGGTTTAGCTCTCGCTCGTTCGCTAGCCGAACTGCACAATGGACACTTACGTATGGGCGATGAGGCGGATATGAATGTGTTTGTGCTTACCTTGCCCTTGGTGCAAGAAGTGCCCGTAAGGTTGGGAGGCAATGGAATAGGGGACATAACGCCTGCGAAAACCGAACTCGCAACCACGCAAGAGGCGCAGACCAAACCCTACACGCTGCTGCTTGTAGAGGATAATGTGCAGATGTTGGAGTACGAAAAGCGGTGCTTGGAAAAAGAATACAACATCGTTACAGCCACCGACGGCGAAGAGGCTTTGTTGCAAATGGAGCGTAACAACGTGAACCTTGTGGTTACAGACGTGATGATGGAACCGATGGACGGCATGGAACTGTGTCGTCGCATTAAGTACAACGTCGACCTTTCGCACATTCCCGTAATCATATTAACGGCCGTCACCTCCGAACGAGGTAAGATGGAGGGAATGGAAAGCGGTGCCGATGCCTACATCGTGAAACCATTCTCCATGAACTTCCTTTCTCAAACCGTGCAAAACCTATTGCGGCAGCGCGAGGAAATAAAAAAGATGTATGCCACTTCGCCATTTGTTTCGGCGTCATCTGCCTCTATCAGTCCTGCCGACGCCGAGTTCTTGGAAAGGTTAAAGGCGGCTGTTATGCGCAATATCGGCAACAGCGACTTTAATGTAGACCTCTTGGCGGCCGAGATGAACATGAGTCGCACGAGCCTTAACCGCAAGGTGCGTGGCACGCTAGACCAGTCGCCCAACAACTATATACGTATAGAAAGACTTAAAGCAGCCGCCGAAATGCTTAAAACAGGCGACAAGAAAGTGAACGAAGTGTGTTACAACGTAGGCTTTTCTAGTCCAAGTTATTTCACCAAATGTTTTTACGAACAGTTTGGCATTTTGCCCAAAGAATTTAATAAAGAACAATGAGACATTCAGTAAAACCCATTCTTACGGCGACATTGCTTGCATGGCTGTCGCTGTCAGCCCAATTTTCGTTGGCACAGACGTCGACTTACGGTAACCCTGTGATAGACAAGAGTGCGCCCGACCCTACGGTGATACGCGCCGAAGACGGCACATACTATCTTTATGCCACAGAAGATACGCGCAACGTGCCCATATACCGCTCTACCAACCTTGTGGATTGGAAGTTGGTGGGCACGGCCTTTACCGACAATTCGCGCCCCAAATGGCTACCGAAAGGCGGTATTTGGGCGCCGGACATTCAGCGCGTTGGCGGTAAATACCATCTATACTATTCTAAATCGGTATGGGGTGGGGAATGGGATGCTGGTATCGGCGTTGCTGTGAGCAATAGTCCTGCCGGCCCCTTTGTCGACCGCGGCTGCATGTTTACAAGCAAGCAGATTGGCATTCAAAACTGTATCGATCCCTTTTATATCGAAGACGGGGGTAAGAAATACCTTTTCTTCGGTTCGTTTCATGGCATTTACGGTGTAGAGTTGAGTGCCGATGGCTTGCATGTAAAGCAGGGCGTTAAGCCACGCAAGGTTGCAGGAACGTTTATGGAGGCAACTTACATCAGGCGGCGTGGGGGATATTATTACCTCTTCGGGTCGGCAGGCACTTGCTGCGAGGGGGCTCGTAGCACGTACCGAGTAACCGTCGGCCGTTCTAAAAGCCTTTTTGGGCCATACGTAGACAAGTCTGGCCGATGTCTGATCGATAACCATTACGAGGTGTTGTTGGCTAAAAGCGACAATGTGCTTGGACCAGGACATAATGCAGGGTTAATTACCGACGACGCGGGTAACGACTATATGTTTTATCATGGCTTTAAAGCATCCAACCCCGATGCAGGGCGCGTGGTATGGCTCGACCGCATAAACTGGGCAGGTGGATGGCCCTCGGTGGTGGGAAACGAAACCTCGAAGACGGGCACAGCACCAACGGTGAAGTCTGGTAATCGTGGTATGGCCACGCGTTCGGGTCTATATCCTAATGATTTCGAAGCCAACGTCGGTGGCAAACGCACACATCTTTACACGCTGGTTAATAGCAAGGGTATGGAAGTTTGCCTAACTAATTTTGGCGCGCGCATTGTTTCAATCATGGTTCCCGATAGGCGTGGCACACTGC
>ERZ772971.698-NODE-698-length-20697-cov-5.945306_pt1 | contig 20697 bp, 17 predicted proteins | sample MGYA00511943_ERZ772971 | MGnify/ENA primary metagenome ERZ772971 (study PRJEB29015, sample SAMEA2737929) | human oral metagenome | biome: human oral; feature: human-associated habitat; material: dental | place: China | collected 2144 ... | reverse complement strand
TCTACGGCATGTCCACCTTCGAAGGCCCGATGATGGCCATCAAGACCGTCAACGCGCTGTCGCACTACACCGACTGGACCATCGGCCACGTGCACTCCGGTGCGCTGGGCTGGGTGGGCCTGATCACCATGGGCAGCCTGTACTACCTGATCCCGCGCCTGTGGGGCCGCAACCAGATGTACAGCACCAGCCTGATCGAGCTGCACTTCTGGCTGGCCACCATCGGCATCGCCCTGTACGCCATCGCCCTGTGGGTGGCCGGCGTCACCCAGGGCCTGATGTGGCGCGCCCTGGAGCCGGACGGCACCCTGACCTACACCTTCGCCGAATCGGTGAAAGCCAGCTTCCCGTACTACGTCGTCCGCCTGATCGGTGGCGTGCTGTACCTGAGCGGCATGGTCATCATGGCCTACAACACCTGGCGTACCGTGCGCGGTGACACCACGGCGGCCCCGCTGCCGGCCGAGGCCGAAGCCACACCGGCCGTCCAGCCCGTTCCGCAACTGAACACCGTCCAACAGGGTCACTGAACCGCCGCCAGCGCCCGCCCCGCCTCCGGTTTTCCCGCCACGGGCCGGTTCCGTCCGGCCGGTGCGGGGGGTGGTGCGCCCAAGGGTCCTTCAAGGAAGCTCCGATGAAACTCTCTCACGAAACCATTGAAACCAACCCCTGGCTGATGATCGTGCTGATCGTGCTGGTGGTGTCGGTCGGCGGTCTGGTGCAGATCGTGCCGCTGTTCTTCCAGCGTTCCACCACCGAGCCACTGCCGGGCATGACGCCGCCCAGCGCGCTGCAGGTGGCCGGCCGCGACATCTTCGTGCGCGAGGGCTGCTACAACTGCCACTCGCAGATGATCCGCCCGATGCGTGCCGAAACCCTGCGCTATGGCCCCTACTCGGTGGCCGGCGAGTCGGTGTGGGATCACCCGTTCCAGTGGGGCAGCAAGCGTACCGGCCCCGACCTGGCCCGCGTGGGTGGCCGCTACAGCGACGACTGGCACATCGCCCACCTGAACGATCCACGCAGCGTGGTGCCCGAGTCCAACATGCCGGCCTATCCGTGGCTGGAAACCCAGATGGTCGATGCCTCCTCCATCAAACGGCACATGGAATCGCTGCGCGCCGTGGGCGTGCCATTCACCGACGAGGCCATTGCCGGTGCCGAAGAGGAAGTGAAGGACAAGACCGAACAGCAGGCGCTGATCGCCTTCCTGCAGGGTCTGGGCCGCGTGCGTCCGCAGAACCAGTGAGCGGAGCCGTCACATGGACATCAACACGCTACGAGGAATCATCACCCTCCTGCTGATCCTGGTCTTCATCGGCATCGTCATCTATGCCTGGTCCAGAAAAAACAAGGCCCGCTTCGACGAAGCGGCAATGCTCCCGCTGAACGAACCCAACGAACCGAACGAGGCGAAACATGGCTGATTTTGTATCCGACTTCTGGTCATATTACGTCATCGCGCTGTCGGTCTTCGGCATCGTCTTCTGCCTGTTCGTCCTGATCAGCAACAGCCGCCGGCCCGAGCCGACGGCCGACAACACCACCGGTCACGTCTGGGACGGCGACATCCGCGAGGCCAACAACCCCCTGCCCCGCTGGTGGATGATCCTCTTCCTGGTCACCGTGGCCTTCTCCATCGGCTACCTGATCTACTACCCGGGTCTGGGCAAGTTCCCCGGCGTCGGCGGCTGGACCTCGGTGGGCCAGTACCACGAGGAGCGTGCGCAGCTGGAGGCCAGCGTGGCGCCCATCTACGCCAGCTTTGCCGGCAAGTCACCCGACGAGCTGATGAACAACCCCGAGGCACTGGCCATCGGCCAGCGGCTGTTCCTGAACAACTGCGCCCAGTGCCACGGCGCCAACGCCCGCGGGGGCCTGCACTTCCCCAACCTGACAGACAACGACTGGCTGCACGGCGGTGACGCCGAAGCCATCGTCGAGACCATCACCGAAGGCCGTCACGGGATGATGCCACCGCAGGCTGCCAACTTCGACAGCCCGGCCGACATCGAGAACACGGCCCAGTACGTGCTGTCGCTGTCCGGCTCGGCCACCGACCCGATCAAGGCCCAGAAAGGCAAGAAAGGCTTCCAGGTCTGCGCGGCCTGCCACGGTCCGGACGGCAAGGGCAATCAGGACATCGGCGCCCCCAACCTGACCGACAAGGTCTGGCTGCACGGCGGTGGCCTGCGCGGGGTGATGTACGCCATCAACAACGGCTTCGACAGCCAGATGCCGGTGTTTGGCGAAACCTTCACGAAGGAACAGATCGACGTGCTGGCCGCGTACGTGATGTCCCTGTCGCACAACAAGAAGAACTGAGCCGTGGAAGAGCGCGTCATCCAGGTCCACCGTCCTGCCAAGGACAAGCCCAAGGGGTCGGCCGGCAAGACCGCGGCCGCCCGGGCGGCTGCCGAACAGAAAACCGGCAGCCTGTTCTCCAGCTATGCCGCCCGCGTCAAGATCCAGCCCCGCTCCGTGCGTGGCCGGTATGACAACCTGCGGATCGCGGCCCTGGTCATCACCCAGCTGGTGTTCTTTGGGCTGCCCTGGCTGATGTGGAACGGTCGCCAGGCCGTTCTGTTCGATCTGGATGCGCGCAAGTTCCACCTGTTCGGCGCCGTGCTCTGGCCGCAGGACTTCGTCTACCTGGCGGGCCTGCTGGTGTTCTGCGCCCTCACCCTCTTCTTCGTCACGGCCGTGGCCGGCCGTGTCTGGTGCGGCTACTCCTGCCCGCAGACGGTCTACACCGAAATCTTCCTCTGGATCGAGGCCAAACTCGAAGGCGACGGCCCCAGGCGCCGCAAGCTCGACGATGCCCCCTGGTCCTGGCACAAGCTGCGCGTGCGCGGCACCAAGCACGTGCTATGGGTGCTGTTCGCGCTGTTCACCGGCTTCACCCTCATCGGCTACTTCGCCCCCATCCGCGACCTGCCGATGCAGATCATCCACCTGGAACTGGGCCCGTGGCAGTGGTTCTGGTTCCTGTTCTACGCCTTTGCCCTGTGGGGCAACGCCGGCTTCCTGCGCGAGCAGGTCTGCACCCACATGTGTCCGTATGCCCGCTTCCAGGGCGCCATGTTCGACAAGGACACCATGATCGTCACCTATGACAAGGAACGTGGCGATCCGCGCGGCTCGCGCTCCAAGAAGGCCGACCCGGCCGCCCTGGGCCTGGGCAGCTGCATCGACTGCGGCCTGTGCGTCGAGGTCTGCCCCACCGGCATCGACATCCGCGACGGCCTGCAGTACCAGTGCATCAGCTGTGCCGCCTGCATCGACGTGTGCAACGGCGTGATGGACAAGATGGGCTATGCCCGTGGCCTGATCCGCTACGCCACCGAGAACGCCCTCACCAACCACCTCGACTCGAAGGCCACCGCCAAACGGATCCTGCGCCCGCGCGTGCTGATCTACGGCCTGATCCTGCTGGTGCTGGCCGGTGCCCTGGTGGGCTCGCTGGTCAGCCGCAACACCCTGCGCGTGGACATCATCCGCGACCGCGGCGCCCTGTCGGGCATTGCCGAAAACGGCGACATCGAGAACACCTACACGCTCAACCTGATGAACACCAGCGAACGGCCGCTGGTGCTGGATCTGGGCGTGACGGGCATGCCGGAGCTGCGCATCGACGGCCAGACCCGCATCGAAGTGCCCGCCACCTCCAACCGCATGGTGCCGCTGGCCATCCACCTGCCCCCCACCACCACCGAACGCCCGGGCTCGCACAACATCGAGATCACGGTCACCCCGGTGCCGCAGGAGGGCGAGGAAGACACCGGCGCCAAGCCACGACGCGAGGGAACCGTGTACATGGTGCCACGCTGATTGCACGCCGCCGGCGGATGCCTCCTTCCAGGCTCCGCCGGTTTGCCATGGGGCCTGCACAACAGCACGCTCTGCGTTCACGCGCTTTCACCCGTTGTCTCCGGCCACTCCCGGTCACCATTTTTTCAGTACCCTGCCCTTTTCACCCGCAACCTTCAGCCTGCGCCGCCAGCGGCCGAAAGTCCGCTTTCCTTCCACGTTCTTCCGTTCGTTGCGTTTCCTCCTGGCGCCCTTTCCGCTATCTGCTTTCCTGCCATGGCCACCCAGTCCACCCCATCCCTGCCTCCGCAGCAACCCGCACAGCCCGTCAAGGCGTTTTCGCAGCCACTGATGTGGCTGGTGGTCGGCATCCCGGCCGCCACCGTGGTGGCCGGTCTGTGCACCCTGTGGATTGCCATCGAGCACGCCGACCGCCCCATCGCCACCGACTACGTCAAGCAGGGCATGGCCGTCTCGACCGACACCCGCCGCGAACAGCACGCCGTCGAGCTGGGCGTGGCCGGCACGCTCGACATGCAGATGACGGGCAACGACACCCTGCAGGTCCGGCTGGTCATGACGCCTCCCGCGCCTGCCCGGCTGGCCGGCACCACGGCTGCCACACCTGCCCCTGGTGGGGCGGCACGCACGGGAACGCCCGCAGCTGCCACACCGGCGGACGCAACCAGCACAGCCGCTGGCAGCGCCCCCGCCAGTGCAGCAGCATCCACGAACGCAACAGCATCCACAAACGCAACAGCGTCCACGAGTGGTGGCACGCCGGCCAGCGCCCCCCTGCCCGTTCCCCAGAAACTGCGCCTGCTGCATCCGTCCGACCCGGGCAACGACATCACACTCTTCCTGCTGCCCGACGGCGAGGGGCGCTGGCAGGCCCGCCAACCCGTGACCTGGGCGCCCGGCACCCGCTGGCACATCGCCCTGGAAGGCAGCGACTGGCGTCTGCCCCTGGCCGGCCTGCAAACGGTCGAGGCCCTGCAGCACTTCGGCTTCGACGCCCGGCTGGCCGCCCGCCAGGCCAACGAACCCAAACCCGGCGAGCAGTCGGCCTCCGACCCGGCACGCCGCAGGGCGGGGGCGGCCCCACAGGCAAACACGGCAAGCCGTTCTGCTGGCCCTGCCAGCACCGCCAGTTCCACTGACGCTGCCGTTTCTGCTGGTTCCGCCAGTTCCACGGGTTCCGAAGGTTCTGCCTCATCTGCGGGCTCTGCCGCTTCCGGAAGTGCCACCGGCACGGCCGGGGCCAACCAGCCCTCCTCCCGCTGAGGCCCTCATGAACAGCGCCTGGCCCCTGATCTCCGCCGGCCTGCTGATGGGCGCCGGCGGCAGCCTGCACTGCCTGACCATGTGTTCGGGCCTGCAGCGCATGACGCTGCGGGGTATTCCCATCGTCACGGTGCGCACGACGGCTGCCAGTTCCACCCGCGCTGGTACCACGCCATCCTCAAACATGGCCCACGCAGCCACGACCACTGCTGCGGGAGCGGGTGCTGCTGGGGCAGGTGCGGGTGTGGGCGCTGGGGCTGGGGCCACGGGCACCGTATCACAGGCTTCCCCCGCCCCTGGTTTCCAGCTGCCCGATGGCCGCTGGTGGCGTTTTCAGGCGGGCCGCGTACTGGGCTATACCCTGCTGGGCGCTATGGCGGGCACGGTGGGCGCTCAGCTGCTGGCCGCCGCCAGCTGGCAGCCGCTGTTCGAATCCATCTGGGCTGGCATGAATGCCCTGCTCGTGCTGCTGGGCCTGTGCCTGCTGGTACTGGGGCGCGAACCGCGCTGGCTGGGCATGCTGGGCAGCCATCTGGCCTCGCGCGCACCGCTGGCCCCCAAGCGCCGCACCGAATGGCTGCGGGGCATGCTGTGGGCCCTGCTGCCCTGCGGCCTGCTCTACACGGCACTGGGTACGGCCATTCTGGCGGCCACCCCGCTGGGGGCCGCAGCCGTGATGGCGGCCTTTGCCATCGGCACCAACCTGGGGCTGTTCCTGATGGAAGCCGGTGCCCGCAACGTGCTGGGCCGTGTGCCGGCGCAGGTGGCCTACCGGCTCAATGGCGCGCTGCTGATCCTGCTGGCCGCCGCGGGCCTGACGGCGGCGCTGCATGGCGTGGCCCATCCCTACTGCTGACATGGGCCGCCAGACAGAGCGAGTTCAAAGGCGACACAGCAGACGTGCCGAAGCAATGGACGCCTTCAGGGCACAGACCATGTCCATCCTGCTGGCTGCCGACTATTGACTGCTCTGCGACTCCGACCACGGCTCGTGCATGCGCATCATGGCCATGCGGCGGGCGCCTTCGGGCGTCATGTCGAGCATCTGGCGGGTTTCGGGCACGCCCGAGAGCACGCGCAGGCGCTCGTGCGAGATGATCTGCATCTTGCGCTGCTCGACCGAAATCACCCCCTGCTCCTGCAGGCGCGACAGTGTGCGGCTGACCGTTTCGAGCTTCAGGCCCAGATAGTTGCCGATTTCTTCCCGCGTCATGCGCAGGATGAACTGCGACGACGAAAAGCCCCGCCGCATGAACCGGCGCGACAGCTCCAGCAGGAAGGCGCCGATGCGCTCCTCGGCCCGCATGGTGCCCAGCAGCATCATCAGCCCCTGGTCACGGACGATCTCGCGCGAGATGATGCGGTGCACCCGCTGCTGCAGCGGCGGAAACTGCCGGCCGATGGACTCCAGCTCGGAAAACGGCACCACACAGACATCGGCGTCTTCCAGCGCCACGGCGTCGGAGTGGAAGCTGCCACGGCTGATGGCATCGAACCCCAGCACATCACCCGGCATGGGAAAGCCGATGATCTGTTCACGCCCGTCGGGCGACAGCACCCGCGACTTGAAGAAGCCCGCGCGGATGGGGTAGATGGCCTCGAACGGATCGCCAGCCTTGTAGAGATAGGAGCCACGCCGCACGCGCCGCCGGGTCTTGACCATGCCCGAGAGTTTCTCGATTTCGGGGGCACTCAGCCCCTCCACCAGGCACAGGTCGTGCATGCTGCACGACACGCAGGATGACGAGGCAGCCGGCGTGGCAGCAGCCTGTGCCGAGGCAGGAAATTCAGCAGGATAGACGTTCTTCAAGAGGAGAACCTCAGAGTAGGACCACAACGGCAGGCCACCAGCGGAGCACCACGGCGCCGGCCCGGCTGCAAAGCCGTGCAGCACCGCAACCAGCACGACGCGGAGCCAGGACAGCGGCCGGTGTGGCCCTGGAACACATGGGGGAAAAGATAACCAGAAAAACCTGCCGCCCGGACGGCGCATGAATGCGCCGCAAGCCCCCGCCACAATCCCGGCAGGCGCCGCGCAGACAGACCCCGAAGACCCTGCCCGCGCCCCGTATGCAGTACCCCACATGACACCACAGTTCCTGCGGGGATACCACCCCCTTGTACCGCGTCCGTCAATTATATGTGTGCGTTGATCAGGATCAAAACCACTGCGACACATTCCGTCATGCTTTTCACATGGATACCATGCCGACACTTGAGCAGATTCGCGTCTTCGACCAGCCGGGACCGAGGTATACCTCCTACCCCACGGCCGACCACTTTGCCGAAGCGTTCGATGCCGAGAAGCAGGCCTGGTGGCTGGACAACCGCACGCTGCGCCAGCCGGGGCAGCCCGTCACGGTGTATGTCCACATCCCGTTCTGCGAATCGATCTGCCACTACTGCGCCTGCAACCGCATCGGCACGCGGGACCACGCCCGTGCCGAGGCCTATCTTCATACGCTCAAGCAGGAAATCGCCCTCTACGCCGCCCATCTTCACCAGGATGTGCGCATTTCGCAACTGCACCTGGGTGGCGGCACCCCCACCTTCTTCAGCGACGACCAGCTGGCCGAGCTGCTGCGCACGCTGGACGACACCATCGGCCTGCAGGAGCACGCCGAATGCTCGATCGAGGTGGACCCGCGCACCGTCGACAACACCCGGCTGACCAACATCCGGCAGATGGGGTTCGACCGCATCAGCCTGGGCGTGCAGGACCTGAACCCCGAGGTACAGGTGGCCATCCACCGCATCCAGCCCGAGAAAATGGTTGTGGCGCTGATGGAACACGCCCACGCGCTGGACTTCAAGTCCATCAACATCGACCTCGTCTACGGACTGCCCAAACAGACACTCGAAAGCCTCGGCCGCACCCTGCGCCGCATTGCGGAACTGCGCCCGGGCCGCATGGCCATCTACGGCTACGCCCACCTGCCCGAGCGCTTCAAGGCCCAGCGCCTCATCAAGCGCGAGGAGCTGCCCGACCAGACCCTGCGCATGGCCATGGTGCAGCTGGCCATCCAGACACTCAACGGTGCCGGCTACCAGTACATCGGCATGGACCACTTCGCCCTGCCGGAAGACGACCTGAGCGTGGCGCTCAAGCGTGGCACCCTGCGCCGCAACTTCATGGGCTACACCGCCATGCCGGGCGACGACCTGCTCGGCCTGGGGGTGTCGGCCATCAGCGCCATCGGCCCCAGCTACTCGCAGAACCACCGCGAACTCAAGCCGTGGCGCCAGGCCATCGAGACCGGCCAGCTGGCCACGGCCCGCGGCATCGAGCTGACCAGCGACGACACCCTGCAGCGCGCCGTCATCATGGAACTGATGTGCCAGGGCAGGCTGGAGTTCCAGTCCATCGGCGACCGCTTCCTGATCGACCCGCAGACCTACTTCCGCCACGAGCTGGAAGGGTTGCAGCGCTTCATCGACGCCGGCATGGTCACACGTGACGACACCAGCGTGCAGGTCACGCCGCTGGGGCGCTACTTCCTGCGCAGCATTGCCATGGTATTCGACCGGCATGCCCAGCTGCGCCGGCGCCAGCGCGAGGAACAGGCCCGGCTGGAAGCAGCCGGCGCCACGCCGACGGCGGTGGCGGCACGGGCAGCCGCCCATGGGGCTGCAGCGCAGAACGGTGTCAGGCCCGGCATGGCGGCCAATGACGCCGAACAGATGCCGGGCGCGGACGGCGCACCGAACGGCAAGGTGACAGCCCCGCACACGGCAGGCCAGCCTTCAAAAGGTTCCGCCCCTGCTCCGACGGAAACCCCCGAAAGCCCCTACACCCACTCGCTGCACAACGACGTGATGCTGGTGGCCAACGACCCGGCAGACCTGTCGGAACCGCCCGAGCCCATGCCGCTGCCCCGGCGGGTGGTGCCGCTGCGGGATGAACGGCCGGGGTTGCGGCTGGTGAAGTAGACCATCATGCTTATTTGGGGTCTGCTCCCGCAAATAGCCCTTCACGCCACAGATAGCCCAGCTGATCCCCTTCCGCCATGTAGGCCCGCAGCTGCTGGTCATCCCGCGCCCGGTGGACTTCGGTGTAGCCATTGCGTCTGGTCAGCCAGAACACCTCGTCCAGCGCCATCGCATTGAGCAAATCGGGCGAATGGGTCGTGATCAGCACCTGACCGCCTCGCTCGGCATAGGCCCTGAAGTCCTCTCCCAGCTCCCACAGCAACGACCGATAGAGCTGGTTTTCAGGCTCCTCGATGCACAGCAGCGCGTGGTGCCGGGGCTCGTACAACAGCACCAGATAGGCAAACATCTTGAGCGTACCATCAGACACATACCGGTCGCTGAACGGGTCCCTGAACGCCGCGTCGCCAAACTGCAGCAGAAGACGTCCGTCTTCGGTACGTCTGGGCGTGACGGTTTCTACCCCGGGCACGCTGCGGCGCAGGCGTTTCAGGATACGCTCGAAGATGTCCGGGTGATTCCTGTACAGGTTATAGGCAACCCGTTGCAGGTTATCGCCCGTAACCGACAGATACTCATCTGCACCAAAAGCCTCCTTGCTTCCCCGTACATCCCCCACGCGCACATCCGAAATATAGATGTTCTCGATCAACTGACGCACCAGCGGCGCAACATGAAGTTCCTGAAAATGCCCCAGTGACCCAATGGCCAGAACATCCGGAACCACCTGATCCTGCTCCCGTGAACCAAGCCGCAGGCGGGAGCCGGGGTGAGAATGCCCGGTTCCCTCTTCTGCACCATCCTGGATGTACCCATCCCCCTTCGTAAAGTCGAGCAGCACCGCTGCTTCCTGCCCGTCCGCCTGCTGCGAATCCGGCACATACCGCAACAGCTCGCGCAGCACTACAGCCCGTTCCTGCTGCTCTCCAATATGCAGCAGGTACGAGAGCCGGCGGTCAGTTCCGTTCATCCTGTGGCGCAAGCCAAGCTCGATTTCGATCCCCTCTTCCACAGAAACCCCACGAGACAGAACCTCACGAAAGCCTCCCCGACGCTGCAGCGCATGGCGCACCGTAAAGACGAGGGAGTCCTTGAGAAAGGCAAAGACCTCGAACAGGGTTGTCTTGCCGACACCGTTGGCCCCCACCACCACGCACAATCGGGGGATGTCGGAGATCTGAACACTCCTGAAGCTTTTGAAGTTCTTCAGGCGGATGGATTCGATGTACATGGGAGGCTCCGGGTCATGGGAATGTAGTCAGCAGTCACCGTGCACCGCTCACCATACCAGACATGAGCATCAGGCTGAAGCCTGTCGCTTGCGGCGGATGGGTTCATGGTTTTCACTGGCCTTGGTTTCGGCAACGCGGGCCAAGAACTCAGAAGCAGGTTCGTCACCAAGAATCTGCGGAATGAGATCACCGCGAAAAGCTTTGGACAGCACTGAAGGGAAAAGCCTCTGAACATTTTGCTTAGTCGTTAGCGTACGTCCTTCCAGAATATCCGCAAAAGCAAATAAACTCTTCACTATCGCAACAATACGACGCTGCTCTTCATAATCTGGAAGATAAAAGGAAAAACGCCCCAACGACCTCCCTGTTAAATGCTTTATCGTACTTCCGGTGAGCAATCCGGATATCTCCCCAGAATCACACTGAATCTTCAGGTTATACGCCAGCCACCATGAATCCAATACACCCTCATGGGGACGAACGCGATGTAACGCCTTCTGGAAAACGATATCGGTCGCACCTCCATTCCAGACAGCACACCTTCCTGGCTCCCCTCCTTCACAAACCATCAAATCGCCATCTGAAATTTCAAGATCTCCAACTTCATGTGATTCAATCCGTATCCTTTTCAGGGAAGAAAGATCGAAACCGAACCAACGGACATTTATGTTACCAATATACGGGACGAAATTCCCCTTATTTTTTGCTTGGTCGAGCATCTTCCCAAGACGCATATCACAAACCTCAGAAAGAGCAACCCTCCTTCCCTTATAGCCATTACCACCAAGAATTCGTCCAGAAACAGCCTCTCGCAGAACCTCCTGCCGAAACCGCTTGAGCAAAGGCCCGACACGGGAAAGGTGTTCATTGGCTGCATCAACACGCGCAAGCACGCGGTCAAGTTTGTCGGCGATTCGGCGCTGTTCACCAGAAGGAGGGACAGGAACAGGCAATGAGCGAACATCCTCCAGACGAATCCCTTTTACGGTCGTACCTGTTCCCATCTTCTGAATGGCTGGCGCGCTATAGCGCCAGAAATGCTCTATATAGGTCTTGTCAATACCATCCTTCAGAAAAAGCGCCTTGAGGTCTTGATTGATCGCGACATCCATCAAAGGCCTGACAATTTTCCCAAGGGACATTCTCGTTGCAACCACCAGGGTGTCAGCAGGAACCAAGGTTGTCGCACTCGAGTTGAGAGCCTTCTCTGAGATGTGATCGATGGTGTCTGAAACGAAGCGTCCCTTCATGTCTTTGACCGTCATGAAGGGAATATTTCCGGAAAAATTTTCTGGATCTGACTTCGAAGGTGTCCCCCCCCCTGAAATCCGTTCGACAAGCCTGCCCAGACTTGTCACGGTCCATCCAACGGGTATGTCAGCAAAGGATTTCATGATTTGCCCTCACCCAACTCAGCCAACACCCCCTCAATCTCCCGCATCGCCGCCTGCAGCTCCGCCAGCGCCTGCTGCGCCAGCACAGCCGGATCAGGCAATTCGCCATCACCCTCGTCACTACCATCCTTCAACCAGCTGATGTCCAGACTGTCGGCTTTCTCGGTGGCAATCCATTCTCGCGTGAAGCGCCGGAAACGTCCCTTGTGTCCTTCATCCTTGCGCGGGCTCGCCCCGTTCGGGTCTTCCCCATAGGCCTTGACGAAGCCCTCGAAGTACGCACGCGTCAGCGGTGTGCGTTTGCCAAACTTCGGCGCATTGGCACGCAGGTCGTACACCCACACCTCCTGCGTGCTGCCCGTGGCCTTGTGGCTGACCTTCTGGAAGAACACAACATTGGTCTTCACCCCCTGCGCATAGAAAATGCCCGTGGGCAGACGCAGGATGGTGTGGACCCGGCACTTGTCCATCAGGTCGCGGCGAACCTCGGTTCCCACTCCGCTTTCAAACAGCACGTTGTCCGGCAGCACTACCGCCGCACGGCCACCATCCTTCAGATGCCCTACGATGTGCTGCAGAAAGGCCAGCTGCTTGTTGCTGGTCTTGAAGGTCAGGTCATCACGGGTAGGGCCGCCGCCGCCCCTGGCCGTACCAAAGGGAGGATTGCTCAGAATGATGTTGCTCTTGGGCAGTTCGGTCCCCGGCTGTCCCAGCGTGTTGCCGAGGTGGACAGCACCGTCGCCCTCCCCCTCGATGCCGTGCAGCAGGCAGTTCATCAGCGCAAGCCGGCGCGTAGGTGCCACCAGCTCCATGCCCACAAAGGCCTGTCGGCGCTGAAAGTTCCGCTGTTTCTGGTTCAGGTCGTACAGGTCATCCGTTTGCTGCTTGATGTACTGGTCTGCGGCAATCAGAAAACCGGCCGTACCGGCTGCGGGGTCCTGCACCGTTTCCCCTGCCTTTGGCCGGATCACGTCAATCATGGTGTTGATCAGCGGCCGGGGGGTGAAGTACTGCCCCGCCCCGCTCTTGGTTTCGGAGGCGTTTTTCTCGAGCAGCCCTTCGTACATGTCACCCAAGCCATCCCGGTCGGCGCTGAACCAGTCCAGCGCGTCAAGGCTCTTGATCAGCTGCTCCAGGTGGTGAGGCTGTTCCAGCTGGGTCTGCGCCCCGGCATAGATGGCTGCGATACGGGCGTCATTGCTTTCCGACAGCGTCAGCAGGGCCTTTCGATACGCCCTGAGAAGTTCGATGCCACTGAGTTCCGACAGGTACGCCCAACGGGCCTTGGCGGGAAGCAGGGATTTGTCCAGCACCCCAGCCTTCACATTCTCGTGCTCCATCTTGATGAAGAGCAGCAGCACGAGTTCCGTGACGTAGTCACTGTAGTTGATGCCATCGTCACGCAGGACGTCGCACAGGCCCCAGAGCTTCTGGACGATATCGGAAGAGGTCATGGACAAGGGTCAGAAAGACGAAATCAGGCGGCAGTATCCCACAAGCCATCCGCCAGGGCATCCAGCACCTCGGGCAGGCGATCGCCCAGCTGCTTGTTCAGCCCTGCATACCCACCGTGGCTGGCAAAGCACTCATTGACACTCTGCCTGTCCAGCACGGTTTCGCGCACCAGCTCCCTGGACAGTCGATCCAGCCATTTGCGCTGCGGGTTGGTCCAGCTGTGCATGCTGTAGATACGTTGCATGGCCCGGGCCACCCGCTGCTCGAACGGAACCAGTGGCTCACCCAGCGCTGCCTGCCGGATGTAGGCCACGATGCCGGCGGCAATGTCCTGGTTGCTGCGCCTGAGCCAGGCGCTCTTCAGGTTGGCTTCGCTATAGCCGCCCTGGTCCAGCAGCAGGCGCACCTGCTTCAGGTGTTCGCGGGTCAGGTCGCGCGGCCGGTTCACTACCACCGACAGGGCCATGGATTCGTTGGCCATCCGGCGCACAAAGTCGCCAAAGGCCCCCAGGTAGTCCTCCGGTCTGGCGTACGGCCCCCAGCTCTGTGTACGCTCACGCAGCACATCGTCATGTTCCGAAATGAGCGCCTTGCCGCTGTCACCTCGGGTCAGCAGGGCCAGATTCTCGACCTGCCCGCCCAGCCGGGGCAGGCCATGCACGAAGCGGATGGCGGCCTTTGCCCCCTTCTGACGATGCAGCTGCCGGATATGCCCGGCCAGCGTCACGGGCGGCACGCCCCAATCGGACTCCAGCTGGTCCAGCCGCATTTTCAGCTCCTCCTGCTCCCGCTGGCTGCCGTTCTCAAGGATATACACCACTTTGCGCATGCGGTGGGCTATCTTTTGCCCCACCTGTTCCAGCACCTCGTCGGCGTGGCTGAGGCCCGGCTCGCTACCCGGCGTGGTGAGTACCGCTGGATTCTGCAGCTCCAGCAGCAACTGTTCGAGAGACACTTTGGGGTCCTTCACCACCGGTTTCATGGTGTTGACGGACTCCAGCGTGGCATAGAGGTCCACGGCGTCATGGATGCGAAAGACCGTCTTGCCGATATCCTCACACAGGCGGGTGGCCCGCCCCAGCATCTGCTCGTACAGGATGCGCGACTTCACCCGGCGCATGAACACCAGGTTGCAGATTTTCGGGACATCGATGCCGGTGGTGAGCAGGTCCACCGTCACGGCAATGTTGGGGAACTGCTCATTCTTGTAACGCCGGATGGCGTCATCAACCCGGTCGGTCTTGCCGGTAATCTTCTGGATGCTGGCCTGATTGAAGGTCTCACCCAGCTGGACACTGAACGCCTCGCGCAGCAGGCGCACCACCCGGTCGGCATGCAGGTCGTTGACGCAGAAGATCAACGTCTTCTCATCGCCATTGGGGTCCAGCTCCTGCACCAGGGCCTCGCAGATGACCCGGTCGAAGTTCTCGCTGATGACGCGCCGGTTGAAGCCTTCCACGTCGAAGTGCTGTTCGTCTTCCAGCTGTGCCACATCCAGCGCGCCGGTCAGCACGTCGAGCCGTTCGACTTCATCACCCTTGTCGAAATGAATACCGTTTTTGCTCAGCTGGGTGACATAGCGGATAGGCGGCTCGTGGTCCACCAGCCACAGGTCGGCCACGGCCTCCCGGTAGCTGTACGTGAACAGCGGCCGTCCAAAGATATCGCTGGTATGCCGTGCCGGTGTGGCCGTCAACCCGATTCGTACCGCGTCGAAGTGATCCAGCACGCGCCGGTAGGTGCTCAGGTACTGCGCCTGGTCACGCAATACCAGCTCGCCCTCGGTCATCTCCTGGTCCAGTGTGTAACCACGATGGGCCTCGTCGACGATGATGCAGTCGTAGGCATCCACGGGGGGCGGGTCATCGCTGTCGAACAGGCGCCGTGCCATGGCCTGCACGGTGGATACCTGCACCCGGGTCTGGGCCTCGGCCTGGGCAACATCCATTTTGGCCACCTCGTAGATTCTGGAAAACGCAAGGTTGTTCTCCAGAACCATGGCATCGAAGCTGTCCAGCGTCTGCTGGCCCAGCGAGCGGCGATCCACCAGAAACAGAATGCGCCGGAAACGCTCCGCCTTAAGCTGCCGGTACATCAGGCCAATGGCCGTACTGGTCTTGCCGGTACCGGTGGCCATGGCAACCAACGCCTGGCGCCCCCCCTTCGCCAGGGCAGTTTCGACGGCCTGAATGGCCTTGATCTGGTAGTCGCGCAGCTTGAGGTACTCGAAGCTTTCGGTGGCCAGCCTCTGCTGCGCCTGCTGCGCGTCACGCTGCAGCAGATCCATCAGCCCCCCGGGCGAGTGAAAGTTGGCCAGCGCCCGTGGCGTATTGGAAGGCTGGCGCACGTCACGGAACCAGATACCGCTGTGATCTTTCAGCTGCTTCAGGTAGGGCCGGCCATTGCACGAGAACACGAACGGTATTCTGAAATATCCCCGCTGCCCGTCCGGCCATCCCTTGCGCCCGGCGACGGAAGCCGCCGTGCCTGATCCTCCGCGCGTGTGCTGCAGCCAGGCAGGCTCCATGCCATCCCCCGGCTGGAAGCCACGCGCATAGCGCTCGGCCTGGTCGATCCGGCCGGCAATGCGTTCCCGGGGGCGTTTGGCCTCCACCACGGCAACAGGCGTCAGCCCCGCGAACAGTACGTAGTCGGCCCGCTCCCGGCCCATCGGCCATTCGGCAATGGCCAGGTTGCGGCCACGCTGCGGGCGTATGCCACGTGCGTGCGTCAGTTCGCCCGTATCGGCCTCCCAGCCCGCATCCCGCAGCTGCTGGTCGATCAGGCGGCGGGCGGTACGCTCGTCCATCTCCACCAGCGCGGCCGCCTGGCTGCTTCGTTGCCCCCACTGACGCACCCGGGCACTGTCGGGTACGCCGGCCTGTGCCACTTGCGCTCGGGTCCTGGCCAGCTCCTTCTGCAGCTGGTCCACCACCTGTGTGGCCTCTTCGGCCAGTGCTTCGTAGATCTGCCGCTCTTCGGTTGCCCGGGCCGCCAGCGTGCGTTCCTGTTCAAGCTCCTGCCGGCGCAGCTCGTCCAGGTGATCCTGATCACTCTGGCGTGCCTGGGCGTGTGCCAGCTGGTCCTGCAGGGCATCGATGGTGTTCTGCAGCTCGAGCAGCTTCTGGCTGGGATCGTCCGGCAGGACGAAAGGTCCGGGCCTGAAGCCGCTGGGCGGGTTGCCAAAGGTGCGGTAGTACCAGAGCCCGATTTCGCGGGCCACACGCAGGGCCTCGACCGCCTCACGAAAGCCGATCTGCGCCCTGGCGTCGTGCGCGGCCTCGTTGCCCCGCTTGCGCAGCAGGTGGAACATCTGCTGAATCTGCGGGTCCAGGTCCAGCTGGCGGCTGATGACGCGCAGCATCTCCAGCTGGGTCTGCTGGGGTTGCGACGCTATGCCCAGCTGGGCGGCCACCTCCTGCGTGATGCTTTCGGCCAGCAGGCGCAACCGCGTCACGCAGCTGCCCGGATCCAGCGGCAACAGCTTCTCGGCAACCTCCCCCAGTCTGGCCAGCACCGGGCTGTGGGTGGCCAGAAACCCAAAGTTGCCCGAACCTCCCGTCTTGCCCATGTCTGCGTCTTCCTGCCCAAGCATGACGGAAAAGTTTACCGAAGAAGACGGGTGGAGCCTGATGTCTGGCCTGGCATGCACGGGGTATGTTGTAACAGCGCGACAGGTGGCTGTATGATGGCTGTGCGTCCTGTTGCTGCTACAGAGGTACCAGTAGCACCTTCAGGAATGTGAATACTGGATGCGTCGTACGTCAGACGTTACACTGCCCCCACAGGAGGTGCACATCATGGCCCAAGCCCAACATACGGTCGCTGCGGAACGCTTCCCCTCGGACGAAGCCGAAGCCCGCTTCTACGAAATGATCGAACAACGCATTGAACGCAACCTGGCATCTGATCGGCCGGCATTGACGCGGGAAGAAGTTGACCGGAAAGCTCGTGCGGTCATTGCCCGCGCACTGGCGATCCATGAGTCCGAAGGTCAGGCGTGAAACAGGTCAGGATCCATTGGCTTGATGGCGCGTGGGATAGCTATGTCGAAACCCTGACATGGATTGCTGATCGCTCACCCCAAGGTGCCATGACGGTGCGCCGAAGTGTAGAAGAAGCGCTTGACATACTGGCCATCAACCCTCGGCTCTACCCGGTAAGCCTTCGGCGTACGGATTCGAGGATGATGGTAGTCGGCAAGTACCTGCTGTTCTATAAAGTAAGCGATGGTCGGGTCGATATCGTAGACTTCGTTCATGGAGCCCGGGATGATCCCTGAATTTCGTCGCTTCCATCCCCTTGTTCGCAGTAAAGCGAACCCATAACCCAAAAAGCTCATCACATGGTGAAAGCAGGCAGGCCCTGCTGTCGAGAAGATGTGGTGTATTGAAAGCAAATGCCGCCTGAAATCGAAGAGAGTTTCGGGCGGCATTTTTTAGAGCCACAGCCTACTTATTGATTATGAGAATAATATCGTTTTACTAAAATCATTAAGATTTTAGCTATCGTGCCTATAGAAAAAATCAATTCACTGGGCTAGAATCTGCCCTGCTTCGGGACAGGTGACAGCAACGGCCCCGTTCGTAAAAAACAAGTCGTCAAAAAAAGAGCAGCCTGCGGAACACCGTCAGATGCAGGGCGCCTCTCTGCCCAGGGCACGGTTTTGCTGGCCGCTTCACAGGGAGCACAGATGAAAACACCCGAACTGGTGTGCCCGGCGGGCAACCTGGCCATGCTGAAGACGGCCGTGGACAATGGCGCGGACACGGTCTACATGGGGCTGAAGGACGCCACCAATGCACGCAATTTTCCGGGGCTGAATTTCGACATGAAATCGGCTGCCGAGGGCGTGGCCTATGCGCATGCGCGGGGACGGCAGGTGCTGATGGCCATCAATACCTTTGCGCAGGCAGGTCAGGTGGATCGCTGGAAAACGGCGGTGGACACGGCGGTGACGCTGGGGGCGGACGCGATCATCGTGGCGGACCCGGCACTGATGGCCTATGCGTGCGAAAAGCACCCCGGGCTGCGGCTGCACATGTCGGTGCAGGGCTCGGCAACCAATTACGAGGCCATCAACCTGATGCAGGAGCTTTTCGGCATACGCCGTGCCGTGCTGCCGCGGGTGCTGACCATCAGCCAGGTGAAGCACGTGATTCAGAACACCGATGTGGAAATCGAGGTGTTCGGCTTTGGCAGCCTGTGCGTGATGGTGGAGGGCCGCTGCATCCTGTCGAGCTATGCCACGGGTGAATCGCCGAACATGCAGGGGGTTTGTTCACCGGCGAAGGCGGTGCGCTGGGAGCAGCTTCCCGATCGCATGGATGTGCGGCTCAATCACATCCTGATCGACCGCTACAGGCCGAAGGAACCGGCGGGCTACCCTACCCTGTGCAAGGGTCGTTTCGAAGTGAACGACGAAACCTATTATGCGCTGGAGGAGCCCACCAGCCTGAATGTGCTGGAGGTGCTGCCCGAGCTGCTGGAAATCGGTGTGTCGGCCATCAAGGTGGAGGGCCGGCAGCGCAGCCAGATGTACACGGCGCAGGTGACCCGTACGCTGCGGCAGGCGCTGGATGCAGCGGCCGCCCATCCGCAGGCGTATCAGGTGAACCCCGTCTGGGCCGGTGCACTGGGCAAGGTGTCGGAAGGCCATCAGTCGACACTGGGCGCCTATAACCGTCCGTGGAAATAGGATCGTCAAAGCAGCAGCCTGCGCCAGGCGGGATTTTCCCCTGATTGAAGCAGGTCTTGAAGCAAGTCGTACACGAGGCCGGCTGGATTCTGCCAGCGTGCGCGTTCAGCCGGAACGGAGAAGAATATGAAACTGTCCCTGGGACCCATCCTGTTTTTCTGGCAGAAGGAAACGCTGCTGGATTTCTACACCGGCATGCTCGATGCGCCGCTGGACGTGATCTATCTGGGCGAGACCGTCTGTTCGCGTCGCCAGAAGATGCGCTTTGCCGACTGGTTCGGTCTCGCAGAAGACCTGGCCGAAAGCGGCAAGGAAATCGTGCTGTCGTCACAGGTGCTGCTGGAGAGCGAATCCGATCTGCGGCGCCTGCGCAAGATTGCCGAACAGGGCAAATTCCGCGTCGAGGCCAATGACATGGGGGCCGTCAAGCTGGCGCGTGAACACGGCATTCCCTTCGTGGCGGGGGCCACGCTGAACATCTACAACGAGGCCACACTTGCCCTCTTCCAGCAACTGGGCGCGTACCGCTGGGTGGCGCCGGCCGAGCTGGGCCACGAGAAAATCGCCGCCATCACGGCCCGTTCGGCGGACATCGAAACCGAAGCCTTTTCATGGGGCAAGATTCCACTGGCCTATTCGTCGCGCTGCTTCACGGCCCGTCATTACAACCTGAACAAGGACCATTGCGAGTTCCGCTGTCTCGATCACGAGCACGGCATCACGATGAATACCCGCGAGCAAAAGCCGTTTCTGACCATCAATGGCATCCAGACCATGTCGTACGGCAGCCAGTGCCTGCTGCCGCATCATCACGAGATGCAGCAGATCGGCATCGACATCATGCGTCTGTCACCGCAGCTGAGCCATATGCCCCGCATCATCGCGCTGCACCGCCAGGTACTGGACGGGCAGGTCACGCTGGCCGACGCGCTGGCCGAACTGGAAACGCTGTCCATCGGTACGCCCGTCGATGGCTACTGGTATGGGCACGCCGGCATCGAAAGCGTGAGGATGCCTGATGGATCTGCCCACATCGCCTCCCAGGTGCCGGCCCATGGCCCCTCCCCTGTACCCGCCCACACGCCCGCCCACGGTCCTGCACAAAGGGCCGTTCACACCACGCACTGAGGAATGCCGCCATGGCGCTGCCTGAAATCATCCTGCCCGCCTGGCTGGGCAACATCATCGGCCATCTGCCGGCTACGCCGCCCCGCTTCGTGCTGGTAACGGCATTGAACTCGATGCTCAAGCGTGGCCTGTTGCCCGCCGAAATGGATTATTTCAACGGCCGGAAATTCGAGATCGATGTGCTGGATGCCGGCCTGAAAATCCGTTTCACGGCAGATGCAGAGCGATTCATCGGCGAAGGCTTCGACGGGCCACCGGACCTGCGTCTGGCTGCCAACGGTATCGATTTCATGCGGATGATCGCCCGCGAGGAAGACCCGGACACGCTGTTCTTCAACCGCAAGCTGCAGATCGAGGGTGATACCGAACTGGGGCTCATCACGAAGAATCTGCTGGACAGTGTGGACTGGTCGGCGCTTCGGCCGTTTTCTTCTGCACAAGGCTGAACAGGGTTCTGCTGGGTCATAACAGCCCCTGATCCACCCACCAGATCACGGGAACCGCCCGACGGCTGCAGCACCGGCGCCACCGGGCGTATGGTTCCCTCGCCCTGCCCTCTCGCACACTCGCAGCGACCGGGTAGCGTCCCAAACCTGCCCGCTCGGGATGCCCTGAGCAGGTTTCTACTGGGTCATTACATTCGCAAGATCAGTACCCAACGCTGCCATCATTCTCATCGACGGCATGCAGCTTGCCGAATACATGTACCAGTATGGACTGGGCGTGGAGATCCGGGACGAATTTGCCATCAAGGACCTCGACGAAA
>ERZ772971.697-NODE-697-length-20697-cov-8.572183_pt1 | contig 20697 bp, 17 predicted proteins | sample MGYA00511943_ERZ772971 | MGnify/ENA primary metagenome ERZ772971 (study PRJEB29015, sample SAMEA2737929) | human oral metagenome | biome: human oral; feature: human-associated habitat; material: dental | place: China | collected 2144 ... | reverse complement strand
TCGGATTCATTTGCCTCAAAATCAAACCTTATGGTTTGTTTGGGTGTTAGAACGGTTGTTTCTATATAATATAAAACGTAAAAATAAAATTACAATAATTTCAATATATTACAAATTAAAAACAACATAATTATTTAAATACGTAAAAATAGTGCCCACAATTGAATAATAATAGCCCTATATTTTACACAATTAGTGCAGGATTTGTATGAATTGCTTTCAAGAGCCAACCCTTTATTTGCTCTTATTTCAATCCTTTCAGCCAAAGGTGTAAATGGAGAGTGGAAGGTTTGGGGGTTACCGAAAAAAATCCATGTGGACAATGGCATGGATTTCCGTACCGAAACCCTGAAAAGAGCCTGTCTTGAGTATGGTATTACCTTGGAATACCGACCTGTCAGGGTGCCGAATTACGGTGGTCATATTGAACGCCTGATTGGTACTTTGATGCGGGAAAGTCATCAGTTGGCCGGCACTACGTTTTCCAACATAAAAGAAAAAGATAATTATAAATCAGTCAATAAGGCATCGTTCACGTTTGATGAACTGGAAGAATGGCTGTTGAATTTGATTGTGAATATCTATCACAAGCGTATTCACCGTGGTATTGAAATGCGGCCTGAAGATAAATGGGATCTCGGCATTTTCGGTAACGGTCGTGAACACATCGGATGCGGATTACCTGATATCCCTGTGGATAAAGAAAGGCTCATGTTGGATTTCATGCCTTTTACCTACCGTACCATACAGGCTAATGGCGTGACTTGGGACGGAGTGCGTTATTTCGACTTCTGTCTGGCTCCGTTTATTGGGAAGAGTGAGAACGGCAAATCGTGTGAATACCTGTTTCGACGGGATCCGCGCAATGTGGCAGTCATTTACTTTTTTAAACCGGCGGAACATTCGAATGGTTGCCAATTTGGGAGCGTCATGCCTTATTAGAAGCCGCAGCCTGCGTGATAAGCCAACGCATGTCCCATTTGATTCAATCGGCTCAGAAAAATCGTGTAACAAAAAGCACTTTACTAAACACATTGCATAGAGATCGGTCTCCTGTTTTTGTCGAGTTATACGATCATCTCCCGGTTAGTGAGCGGGCTTCAGGGTCAAAAACCAAGCACAACTGTCCGCAATCGGAACAAGCCGTAATGAAGAAATGGGCTCGTTTGGAACGTAAAATTCAAAGAGTCATTGCATCATGAAAGACTGCTCCCAATGTGGTAAATCCGTGCGGATATACAACCGGGTCTTCAACGGAATGGGGTATTGTGCTGCCTGCTATAATCGGGAGTTTAAACACAAGCCCTGTGCCAAGTGCGGCGAGATTTACCGCCTGCCTCACCGAGAAAAAGATGTCGTTTGTGACAAGTGCCAGAAAAACCGTCCGTGCCTGCGTTGCGGAAAAGAACATTACTCCATCGGAAAGCTGACTCAGTACGGTCCGGTGTGTCATGCTTGTGCTGTTTATTTCAGGGAGAAAAAAATCTGCTCTGTCTGTAAAAAGCAATCTTTCGGAGCTACCCGTTTGGGAAAAAGCGGTACGGGCGCTTGGTTTTGCCCAAGTTGCTATGGCAAGGCTAGAGGTCATGCCAGCTGCCCCAAATGCGGTAGACACCGGATGTTACAAAAAACAGAGCATGGACTCATGTGCAAAAAATGTGCTACTGAAGGGCATACCAAATGCACAATCTGCCATGCAGAAATACCCGCAGGAAAAGGAAAAAAGTGTGATGATTGTGCTTGGGCGAAAAGGTTGGCACACCGAATAAATTTACTCAAAGTTTCCGTTCGGAAAGGGGCAGTCCGGGACGTATTTCCTGTCTTCGCCCAGTGGTTGGCACAAGATGTCGGCAACGATAAAGCCGCCATGACCATAGAGCGTTATGCCCCTTTTTTCCGCGTTACAGCGCAACAATGGCCTACCTTACCGGACTTTCCAACTATTTTAAGCCACTTTAAACCCAAAGGAATGCGCCGTTATCTCAAGGTCAAACAATGGCTGGAACAATTACCCAATCAGAAAACCGACAAGCAGTTGGCCGTAGACTTGGCCGAGCTGGACAGGATTGAAGTTTTACGGGGGAAGTTGGCCGACAACCCCGTTGCAGAAAGCTTATTTGACAGCTATCACGACAAATTGCTTTCAAAGTATCACGCTGGTAAAACATCCATTACTTCCATCCGTTTAGCGATGCAGCCTGTTGTCGGTTTAATGCAAGGCTTTAACCATTTCCCGGTTCAGAAGAATATTGATGCTTATTTGAGAAAAAAACCCGGGCAGAGAGCCGCACTGACTGGGTTTATCAGTTACCTACGCCGTGAGTATGCTTTGGATTTGCACATCAACAAAGTCACGAAAAAAGACCAACAGCGAATGAAAGTTGCCAAAAGGAATGCTTTGGAAAAAAAGGTGATTGCTTATATCATGCGTTGCTACAAAGATCCGGACGCTTTCCGGTTACATGATTGGCTCAGACTGGCCCTGCCGTATTTTCATTGGCGGGAAATACGCTCGGAGTATACTGTTATCGAACGTCCCGACGGCTATATGGTATCTCAACTGGGAGAAGAAATGTTTGTCCCCAAACTGACAGGTGAATTCAGTTTTATGAAAAAAGATGGGACTGACGTAGATTAGCATCCATGCTGGGTTACATTAGCATTACCAGAATATTAAAATAACTTACCAAAAATTTGATAGTTAGGATCATTCCGCTTCAACTCGAAACTTATTTTAGTCCCCCCTAAAAATTAATCTAATTTACAATTGTAAAAATATCATTAAGAAAGCCCTTACTTATGAACCGCACCCTGTACAAAGTTGTATTTAACAAACATCGAAACTGCATGATGGCCGTTGCTGAAAATGCCAAACGCGAGGGCAAAAACACAGCCGACACCCAAGCTGCAGGTATTTCGCCAAATGATATTGCGGGCTTTACAGGTTTTATCCATTCTATCTCTGTTATCTCATTCTCCCTTTCATTACTCCTCGGTTCTGCCCTTATTCTGACTTCTCTCTCTGCCAATGCCCAAGGCATCATTGCCGACAAATCCGCACCTGCACAGCAACAGCCTACCATCATGCAAACCGGTAACGGCATCCCGCAGGCCAATATCCAAACCCCTACTGCCGCAGGGATTTCAGTTAACCAATACACCCATTTCAATGTTGACAACCGTGGTGCTATTTTGAACAACAGCCGTCGGAACGTGCAAACACAGTTGGGTGGCTGGATACAGGGCAACCCCTGGCTTGCAGGTGGTGAGGCCCGTGTCATCGTGAATCAAGTCAATTCAGCTGATCCCTCTTTGTTGGGCGGATATATTGAGGTGGGTGGTAGACGTGCCGAAGTGGTGATTGCAAACCCTGCTGGAATTCAAGTGAATGGAGGGGGATTTATCAATGCTTCCCGTGCTACTTTGACTACAGGCCAACCGCAATATCAAGTAGGAGACCTTAGCGGCTTTAAGATAAGGCAAGGCAATGTTGTAATCGTCGGACACGGTTTGGATGCCCGCGATACCGATTACACGCAGATATTGAGTCGTGCGGTTAAGATTGATGCGCCAGTGTGGGGTAAAGATGTGCGTGTATTGGCAGGGCAAAATGATGTCTCAGCTGATGGCTCTGTCCAATCTTCACACTCCCCTGCTGCGAATACAAATTCTGCCAACTCGCTGTATGCCATCGATACAGGGGCATTAGGCGGTATGTATGCCGGTAAGATCACCTTGATCAGCACTGATCGTGATGCATCCGTGCGCAATCAGGGGCAATGGTTTGCCTCAGCCGGCAATGTGGCAGTGAATGCTGAAGGTAAACTGGTCAACACGGGAACGATTGCGGCGACGGGAGAAAATCATGCTGTTTCACTTCATGCCCGCAATGTCCGTAATAGCGGTACGATTGCCTCACAGGATGCGGTCGATATCCGAAGCCGAGGGTTGGACAACCGCAACGGCAGCGTAACCGCTGCCGGAGTGCTGTCTGTCGACAGTCGGAACATAGACAACCGAAACGGCAGTCTTTTGTCCGTCAACAATACGCAACTGACCGTTTCGGACGACCTGGATAACAGGCATGGTGAAATCGCCACCAACCGGCAGTTGTCTATTCACGATAAAAATCAAAACACTTTGGCGCTAAACAATGCGGACGGCACGATTCAATCTGCCGGTAATATATCACTGCAAGCCAAATCACTCGCCAACAATGGCACATTAACAGCCGGTAACAAACTGGATATCGCCTTGGCGGACGATTTCGTCGTAGAACGCGACCTCACTGCAGGCAACCAATTAAATCTAAGCACAAAAGGCCGTCTGAAAAATACCCATACCCTACAAGCAGGCCATACGCTCAAACTCAATGCCGGCAATATAGATAACCAAGTTACAGGCAAAATCATTGCCGGTGAACAAACGGACATCACATCCGAACAGCATGTAGACAACAGGGGCTTGATCAACAGCAACGGTTTGACCCGCATCAGTGCAGGTCAAACCCTGACCAACACAGGGACAGGCAAAATCTACGGCAACCATATTGCCCTGGGCGCGCAAAAACTACTGAACCGAGAAGAAACGGCAGGAGGCGGCACCAAAGCGGGTGTAATAGCTGCAAGGGAACGTTTGGACATCGGGGCGCGGGAAACCGGCAACCGTAACGACGCCCTGATTTCAAGCGAAGGCCGCCTGAACATCGGCGGTTCGCTGGATGGGAACAATGAGGCATCGGGACGTGCCACATTGCTGACCAATACCGGTGCGAAAATAGAGGCCGGCAGCGATGCACGCATTTCGGCCGGCAAACTGTACAACCTCAATGCGGATTTCAGGGTCGAAGACTATATCGACTCGCAACGGCACCTCCAATCCTTTTACCGCAATGCCGAAGCAGTACCGTTTTTCACTCAAGACGACGGCCATCACCTTAAGGAAGATCATGATCTGAATTTTTATTTCAAAGACGGAAGGTATATCCATATCCACAAATACGGTGTGGAAGGCATTTGGAAAGCCGACTACACCCAAACCGTCTACAAACAGCACATCATTGCCGACCGGCCGGGTGAAATCCTCATCGGCGGCAATTTGAATGCGCAGGGAAACTGGTCAAACCAAAACAGCCGCATCTTGGTCGGCCTGGATTTAAATTCCGACGGTATAACCAACTTGGCCACCCTGATGAAGGTGCGTACAGCCAACGACGGCATGATGCGGCGCGGCAGTTATGACAGACATGGTTCCCGCGGACGCCGTCATATCGAGTTTGACAAGGATGCCCATCCCGTAGTCAGCCCGCCGATACGCGAAACCGAAAAGATAGTAACAGTGATCAAGTTGAACAGATTAAATCCCAAGTTGGGAGCTTAGGCAGTAACGTCAATATGCAGGCTGGTGGCAACTATACCCAGCAGGTAGCTAATGTGGTGGCCGCCAAAGACATCAATATTACAGCAAAAAGCGTTGAGATTCTGGCTGACCACAATCGGAGTAACAGCCACCAATCCGAGCGCGACGTTAAAATTGGTACCTTTGCCAAAGTATCTTCTCCACTGATTGACCTGGTAAACGCTGCCGAAGGCGCGGTGAAGAGTAAAGCAGACGACCGCACGCAGGCGTTGCAAACACTGGCTGCAGGTGCACAAGCTTATTCTGCCTACAATACCGCTACCAGCGGCGGCGCATTAGCCAAAGCAGAAGTAGGTTTCGGCTTTAAAACTGCCAACAGCAGCCAAGACCAAAGCCAAAACCAAAGCCAAGCCAATGTTCTGAATGCCGGTGGTAACCTCAATATCCGTTCTACCGAAGGTAACATCCATCTTCAAAACACCCAAGCCCAAGCGGCTGAAACCCTCCGCTTAGATTCAGCCAAAGATTTGATACTCGAATCTGGCCAATCTTCCCAATCTGCCGATGGAAAAAATAGCAGCCTTGGTGCATCAGTGGGTGTAGGCGTCTCCGTAGGTGCGCAAACCGGCGTTTATATTTACGGCGAAGTGGGTGGCAGCAAAGGTAAAAACCATTATCTTGCCCAAACACACGATCACACGACCCTCCAAGCTAATAAAATCGAATTGGCAAGCAAAGGTGATATCACTCTCAAAGGGGCTACAGCCACTGCCCGCCACATTGATGCCGATGTAAAAGGCCGTCTGAACATCGAAAGTGTTCAAGACCATACCGAACAGGACAACAAACAAACCGGCGCCGGCGTACGTGTACAAGTTTCCTTAGGCACCGCCTGGGAGGCTTCGGGCAACTTCAACCAGAGCAAAGCTTCGGGCCGCAGTGACAGTGCGGCTATCCAATCCGGACTTTTTGCAGGAGAAGGCGGCTACCACATCCAGGCCGACAGCGTCCACCTAAAAGGCGGAGCCATTACCTCTACTGCGCCGAAGGAGCAAAATGAATTAACTGCCAAACGTCTTACTTTTGAAAATATTCAAAACCAAAGCAGTTATAGCGCATCCAATGTCAGCTTGAGCGGTAGTTACGGTAGCGACAGCCCCTCTAAAAACCCCGACAACGCCGACTTCCGTCAAACAAACTTAGGTAAAGCATTTGCACGTTCTGCAGGCAAAAATGGTACCGACTTCAACCCTAGCTTGCCGCAATATGAAAAAGGCGGCGACAACAGCACCACCTATGCTACCCTGAGCGAAGGCCGTCTGAACATCGGCGGCAAAGAGACCACTACGCAAGAACTGGGTATCAACAGTGACATCAGCAACGCACACCGTGCTGTTGCGGCTCTGCCTGATTTAGCTAAGATTACTGAAAAACAACAGATTGTAGCTAAAGCAACTTCCGATATAGTATCCGCTACGCACACTTTCAGCAGCAACCGCCAAAAAACCGCTGCAGAAAATAAAGCCAAAGCCGAAGCGGAGTTCGAAGGCCGTCTGAAAGCCCAAAATGACGGTAGCTATGAAGCCTACGCCAAACTGGACGAAACCGAACGGCAAAATATTCTAATCAACTACTCAGAAACCTATCGCAAAGCCGATGCCGAAGCCCAAAATTGGGGGGTGGGAGGTAAACACAGTCGTGCCCTTAATGCCGGCACCACCCTCGCGACCGGTCTGCTTGGTGGCCAAAGCGGGTTGCAAAGCGCAGTCAATGCCGCTGCGCCCTATGCCTCCGAAGCAATAGGTAGGACATTTGGACACGGTGAAAACAAAAATAAAACCGCTCAGGCAATCGGACATTTCCTTTTAGGAGCGGCTATCGCCCGCGTCAACGGTGGTAATTTTGCTGCCGGCGGCTCGGCTGCAGTTGCAGCTGAAAAGGCAGCGGAATATCTTGCCCAACGGTATAACGACGGTAAAACCGCAATCGATCCGCAAACAGGCGAGTTCAATGCCAACCTGCTGCCGGAACATATCAAAGAAGAAATCAAATCAAAGAGCGGGGTGATTGCATCGCTGACGGGAGCGGCCGTGGGCGGTACGCCGGTAGACGCGCAAACCGGAGGGGCGGTCGGGCAGAATGCGGTGGAAAACAACCTCTATCTGACATCGGAAGCCTTAAAGAAGGACGAACAGACAGTTCGTAAAATTTATTCCGTCATAAAAGAGCAAGTCAAGCATGAATGCAGTTCCAAAGGAAGAATTACCGAATGTCGTCAAAATGTAGGACGCATCATCAAATTTATCCAAGATAAACGCTTTGACAGTCGGTTTAAGGACTTAAAAAAAGAATCCATAGGCTATCTAAACCAACATCCTGATTGGGTGGCCGACTATCTGAAGGCCGAATATGAAAAGCTGGATACGGAAGACAAAAGCATCCTGCACCGCTACGTCAAACCCGGAGCTGAAATCGTTTCGGGCGGTGTGGGGGTTGTGCTTTCCACTGTAGCCGGAGGCGGAGTCTGTGCCGAGACTTTCACCTTCGGCTGTGCCGCCGCTTTGGTTGGTATAACGTCTTCCTACGATCATGTCATTACTGGGGCGAAGAACTTCGGAAAAAAAGCCAGCGAACAACGACCGACGATTACGGTTCAGGCTTTGAAGCAGTTGGGGCTGTCGGAGCAGGCTGCGGAATATATTCAATTCTCTATAGATTTGTTCAGTGTGGGTAAATCGGGGGGCGGTATACCTAAGGCTAAGCCTGTGACTAATGTGAGAGTTATAATCAACAACCAAGCTGAAATTGGAAAAAAACTGGATTATTTTTTAGGAAAAGCAACGGGAAATCAACACAATATTGATCGTTCAACAAGTATGTTAAGACAATTAGAAAGTATAGGATTACCTGACAATGTCGTGACACGCCAATATTTATTACAGCATCTAAAAAATGCATATGCTGATCCATCGAATATAATTCGAGTTCAAGAAAACGGAAGAGTTATTAGAGAAACTCTTTTAACAGGGCCTCAAGGAGTTGTTAAACTTGAAACTATATGGGATGGAAACAGACTCATAACGGGTGAAATATATGGACCAACAGGACGCTTTAGGCATGGAGCAAAATAATGAGATTAACGAAATATCCTTATAACTCCATAAGAGAGTTAGAAGACTATTTACTAAACACCTATCAAAAATATATTATTCTACAAGAGGGAGGAAAAGAGATTTATCGATGTTTTATTCTTTCTTTTCATAAAGAATTCAATATAGGTATTGGATTAGCCGTTTCCTGCATAAGTATTTCCCCAAAAGTATTAATACCTGATGATAAAAATATTTTTATCGGATTTGATTCAGTCGTTTTTTGTATTTCTATACAAAATTTAAAAGTTAACATGCTAAATATAGATGGAATAGTTTTTGATATTTATTTATTGGAGAATCAAAAAATTTGTATTATTCATGAGTTGGGTGCAATTATTACAGATAAAAACTTAACAAGAGAGAATTCAGTATCTACCGATATAATATCAGACTGGGAAATAGATAAAGTTAATAAGTTAATCATATTAACAGAGTTAGACTCTGAAAAAATAATTTCTCTAAATTATGATTGAGGATGCTTGGTTATTTAAGATATTCTCCCCATTATGTAATATAGGTTGGCTAAAAACTAGGAAACTGTTCATTTACTGATCGGCTTGAGCGGCGGCGGTAACACCTATGCTAACCCTAATAGACGGCCATTTTTATAGGCCAGTTGAAAATAGCCGTTCTATTTTTTCAATAACTCCAAATGAATTAAAGGTTATTTTACAAAGTAGAAATACGATGTCCTCTCCAGTAACAGCCATCCCTGGCGGTCAGTTTGTCCGCGTAGTCGATACTGGTAAGAATATTGGTATAACTAGTTTGAAGGAAGGAGGAGCACCAACTAGATATATTAAGATATTTACTGACGAAATGGGAAATTTAATCACAACATATCCAGTGAAAGGGCAGTAATTATGCAAAAAAAAATAATATTTTCTTTAAAAGAAAAAATAGAGGGTATAGGTAATAATGTAGATCATATCTTACTCGCAACTTTAATTCTTAAATGGTTACATGATTATCCTGGTTTAGAGAAAGAATTTTTAGATCACGGTTCAAATATTTCTAAATTTATGAATATAGAAATTTTAGATATCCCTAATTATCCAATAAAAAAATCACTAATTAGCTTTTACGATTTAGAAGCTCTTAAACGGCAAATAGATATTTCCATGCAAAGAAATAATTCATATATTTATCAATCGCTACAAAATTTTTTAGAGAATTTATTTATTATTCAAGAACCAGATATGGAATGTAATATTTGCCATGGCACCTATGGTTTTGATTTATGGAAGGAAATCGAGACTAATAGATTAGTTTATTGCTGCAAAACATGTGCATTCTCAGAATATGTTAATGGGGAATTTAGAAATAATGAAAATCACCTTACCATTCCAACAAATGATGATTTGAGTTTATTGAATACATAATTAATAGAATAAGTTATAGAAAACCATGTTTACATTTTTCATCATAAGAAGCTTATGACTGAATTAAATCTTGTTCTAAATAACCGCAACTTGCAAACTAGAAAACGGCAATGTCCAAGTTACCGTCGGTTACGGATTCACTGCAAGCGGCAGTTACAGCCAAAGCAAAGTCAAAGCAGACCATGCCTCCGTAACCGAGCAAAGTGGTATTTATGCCGGAGAAGACGGCTATCAAATCAAAGTCAGAGACAACACAGACCTCAAGGGCGGCATCATCACCTCCGGCAAGAGTGCCGAAGACAAAGGAAAAAACCTTTTTCAGACGGCTCCCCTTACTGCCAGCGACATTCAAAACCACAACCGCTACGAAGGCAAAAGCTTCAGCATCGGCGGCAGTTTGGATCTGAACGGCGGCTGGGACGGCACGGTTACCGACAAACAAGGCAGGCCTGCCGATAGGATCAGCCTGTCCGCCGGCTACGGCAGCGACGGAGACAGCAAAAACAGCACCACCCGCAGCGGCATCAACACCCGCAACATACACATCACCGACGAAGCGGGACAACTTGCCCTAACAGGCAGGACTGCCAAAGAAACCGAAGCGCGTATCCACACCGGCATCGACACCGAAACTGCGGATCAACAATCAGGCAGCCTGAAAAACCGATTTGATGCGGACAAAGTGCAAAGCGAGCTGGATTTGCAGCGCAATGTCTCACAACAATTTGCCCCCGTTGCCGCTCAAACTGTTGCATGGACAGCAGATAAACTGGGCAATATACAGAACTACGAGCGCGTTCAAATCGCCAAAGCAAATTTACAAGAGCAATTAAAAGACGCGCAAAACCCTGAGCAAATTGCCCAACTGCAACAACAAATCGTCCTTGCAGACCAATACCTATCCGACCATCAAACAGAGTACAACACATGGAAGGAAGGCGGATTAGGGCGAGCTGCGCTCCACGCAGGGGTAGGAGCACTCTTAACAGGTGATGCACAAGGCGCAGTAGGAGCAGGCACCTCATCGCTAGCAGCACCCTATTTAAACCAAGTAGGCGACAAATTTGGTGGCGCAGGGCAATTACTGGTAGACACCCTAGGAGGCGCAGCGATTGGTGCGCTGACGGGTGGAAGCACGGGTGCGGCGGTTGCGGGGGCGAATGCGGATTGGTTTAATCGCCAGTTGCATCCTGATGAAGTGAAGTGGTTACACAGTAAAGATACACTACAAAAATATATTAACTATTTAAAAAACAAAGGATTAAATTTAACTCCCCGAGAGGCTCAAATTCAGCTAGACCGCGCAGCTGCCGCAATGGTAGACAGCGAATGGGCAATACTGCATGGACGCAATGAACTTGCAGAACAGTTTTTATCTCAAAACACATCTAGATTCCATTATGTAGATAATTTTGGTGCAAGCCATCAATTCTTTACAGCTACTAATCATGAATATTTAGATCAAGACAGAAATTTAAAAGCATTATTTAGTGCTTATACCGATAAAAACAAAAACGAAATAAATAAATTCTTGCATAGTATTCAGATTCAAAACCGTAATGCCTCAACGGATTTTAGAAGAGGAATGGAACAAGGCTATAAAGATAGCAGTAACGATGCACATAATGATCCAAAGATAATTGGGAAAGGCATAATTTCCTTGCCGAGATACGTCTATGATTCGTCTACCAGTGATGAAGTGGGTCCACTAGACGATCAACAAATGGAGACTAACCGTATAGCCCTGCTACGTTTACAAGGGAGAGATTACGATGCAGGTAGAATATATGAATACAATCATGCAACCCGACAACGGTTAATGTGGTATCAATTGCCAGTAATGGAGCTAGCAGGACGTATCCCTAGTAAATTGGCTAACAAATATAAACTGTACCGCGAAGGTAAGTTATCTGCTGCACAACTGGCAGCAGAAATAAAAAAACAAGCACCAGTTGTCCCAAATGGAAAAGCATTTGATTTTACCAGTGGGGCATTGATACCTAATCAAACCGTTAAGCTCACACAGGCACAGAATCTGTCCAATGGAACAACCCTGCCAGCAGGGACAATTGCGCGACTAACAGGCAAGGGAGTGGAAGCAACTTTGCCTAATGGTAAAAATGTTAGTTATGCAGGGGTAACTGAGCAAAGGGCGTTGCCTGCACCACGTAGTCCATCATTAAGTAGTTCGTTAAATGGTTTATCCAAATCAGACCAAGCAATCATTAATCATTTAGCAAAAGATGGTGTTGTTCTAACTTATGGCGATAGAGCAGCAATTGCGAGAACTGCAAGGGATAGTGCTGTTAATCCCATACCAACAGAAGTAAAAAAGCTAGAAGGGAGGACTATTGGTAAAACTTTGACACAAAACCAAGCTGTACAGGCTGATGCAAACTATTTAAAAAGTTTAAATGCAACAGATATTAGAATCAATCAGCAACAGGTTAATGGAGATTTTTGTCGCGTAGGAATATGTCGCCCAGATTTGCAAGCAACCCTCCCATCAGGTAAAAGGGTGTATATTGAATACGATCGAAGCACTTCATCGCGTGGAATGCCACATGCAGATCGAATATTCAGTAATGATAAAGATGCTATTGTTATTTTAAGGACGTTAGATTGATTATGAATAATCCACAGTTTTTTTTACAAGATCATAAACCTCATACCACTCATTTGTGTTTCTTTAAAATTCCATTTAATGAGATGGTGTTACGCTTTGAGCAAAGATTACAAGAGCTTGGTTTGATATGGGGGTGGACGGTAACTCACCAAAAACTATCTGATGAACTCAGTTTGTCAGATAAAATTAAAATGTTAGAGCCTTGTGTGATTTTACATGACAAATATCTTATTTTGGAGACCGTTTCTGATTGGTGTGTCTATATGGAAAATGGGCCTTTAGGTACAGAGGTATTTAACCAACCCGATTATTTATCCAAAACATGGGCGGTGGAGAACATTAGCTTATATCTTTCTCCAAATTTTAAGAAAGATGAATTTGGTGCAGTTATGTTTCATTGGCAAAATGGCGCCAATAAAATTTCAGAATATGAAGTAGAAAGTAGAACGATTATGGTGCATAAAGAAACCAGTAAAACAACTTTTGAGCAAAGTGGGAAACCTTTTGTATTTGAGGATTTAGCTAGTTATGAAAAAAGAATCAAAAAGGAGCGATTAACGGTTGATATGGTTGCTGAATATTGCAAACATTTTAATATTGATTTGTTTAACTTGGATTTTTATAAAGGACGTGCAGCATTATTTACAACCCATAAAAAATAGGTGCTTTAAAAAACACATTTAGGCAGCTTGAAAAACCTCAATTTATGCTTTCAGGCTGCCTATGGTGATTTTTTGAGAAATTTAGACAAATCCCGATTTCGCACTTTCAACATATCTTTCTTATCATCATAAGTCAGTCGGTAATCGGGCAAATCATTACTGGCTACCAACTCCTTAATCGCCTGCCTAAAACGGCGCAGCGTTGCCATGCTGCCCGATTTTCTATGCAGTATTTCCAGAGAAATGTGCCATTCATTTTGCTTCCCGCAATGTTTGGCACATAGCCCATAAATGCGTCTATCCAGCAGTTTACGCAGCCTGAAATAATCTGCCGATATGGTTTTAACCTGTGCCGAACAAACCACCTACCGCCACAGCCATGTCGGCAGCGCAGGCAGTCCCACCGTTATTGTGAGCGGTGGCGACACCAACATCAAAGGCGCACAAGTAACAGGCAAAGGCATCACCGTACGCGCCACCAACTTCAATATAGAAAGCCTACAAGACACCGCCGACTACCGCAGCCGCCAACAAAACATCAGCGCCCAAGTAACCGTAGGCTATGGCGCATCCGCCTCAGGCGATTACAGCCAAAGCAAAATCAACGCCGAACACCGCAGCGTGAGCGAACAAAGCGGATTGTTTGCGGGTGATGATGGCTTTGATGTGCAAGTAGGCGGGCACACCCGGCTAACAGGCGGCATCATCACGTCTAGCCAAAGCGCAGAAGACGAAGGCAAAAACCGCTTTCAGACGGCCACCCTCACCCATAGCGACATTCAAAACTACAGCCGATACGAAGGCGAAAGTTTTGGATTGGGTGCCAACGTTGCCGTAAGCGGCAAAACACTGGGGCAGAGCGCACAAAATAAGCCTCAAGACAAACACCTGACAAGCGTAGCCGATAAAAACGGCGCAAGTTCATCAGTAGGCTACGGCAGCGATGGAGACAGCAAAAACAGCACCACCCGCAGCGGCATCAACACCCGCAACATACACATCACCGACGAAGCGGGACAACTTGCCCTAACAGGCAGGACTGCCAAAGAAACCGAAGCGCGTATCCACACCGGCATCGACACCGAAACTGCGGATCAACACTCAGGCCGTCTGAAAAACAGCTTCGACAAAGACGCGGTGGCCAAAGAAATCAACCTGCAAAGGGAAGTAACGCAGGAGTTCGGTAAAAATGCCGCACAAGCTACAGCAGCCGTTTCCGACAAACTCGGCAACACCCGAAGTTACGAACGGTATCAGGCAGCCAAAACCCTGCTGGAGGCGGAACTGCAAAACACGGACAGCGAAACCGAAAAAGCCGCCATCCGCGTAACACTCGGCCAAGTAAACGCCTACCTTGCCGAAAACCAAAGCCGCTACCACACCTGGAAAGAAGGCGGCATAGGCAGGAGTATGCTGCACGGGGCGGCAGGCGGACTGACGACCGGCAGCCTCGGCGGCATACTGGCCGGCGGCGGCACTTCCCTTGCCGCACCGTATTTGGATAAAGCGGCGGAAAACCTCGGCCCGGCGGGCAAAGCGGCGGTCAACGCACTGGGCGGGGCGGCCATCGGCTATGCGGCGGGCGGTAATGTCGGTACGGCGGCAGTAGGGGCGAATGTCGATTGGAACAATAGGCGACTACATCCGAAGGAAATGGCGTTGGCCGACAAATATGCCGAGATATTCAAACGTGAAATTGAAAAAAGAGAAGGCAGGACGTCCAGTAATCAAGAGGCTGCGATGAGGATTCGCAGGCAGATACTGCGCTGGGTGGACAAAGACTCTCAAGACGGCTATACCGACCAAGCAGTTATTTCTGCAATTGGTATTTCAGGCGAAGATAAAGCTTTAAGATACGCTTGGGATTATCGTCAATATGCAGACAGAAATCCTAAAGCATTTAACGATCCGAATTTATTTGCGGAATACCTTATTCAAGAAAAACCCCTGTACCGTAATTTGAAACAGTTTCACAGCGGGATTAGAAACAGTGAAATACAGCGCAATCAGCAGAAAAACGAGAATTTTGCGCTGAATGTAGCGGATACGTTATTGAACTTTGTCAACCCCAATCCGAGGATAAAAGCCCCGATTCTTGCAGGCATCCGCAATCTGGGAAACATAAGGTCGAATGTTACAGGCAGTGATCCCTTATTGGCAGAGGTCGGGAATATCCGTATTCCTGTAAACGGCAATGTTGCGAAGGGGGATAGGATTCCGGATACGGCATTGGCGTCGAAGAATCATCAAAAGAATGATTTTGGTTCGTCTAAAGGACAGGGAGCAGAGTCTTCTGTACCTGTTCCTCAAGCTATCTCAATAAAAATTAAAAATCCAGATAAAACGGTTAGTGAAACTACTTATAAATCTAATCCTAAACATACTCCTGGTCAGTTAGGGTTTAAGTTTGATGCTGGTATTGAGCCAAAGAATTCAGTTCAATTAATTGAAAGTTCAGTACAAATTGGTAAACAGCGATTTGCAATTGATGATAAAGGACATATTCATCGTTATATGGGGGGCGATAGGAAAAATGAACCTTGGCATTGGGCTGGTTCTACATCCGATAAGAAGAATCCCTTGTCCTTAACAAGTCAACAAAAAGCAGGAATTAAAAAAGCATACCCCGAGCAATCAAAGAACAAGTTATTAAAATAAGGATTTATATGAATATTATTATGGATTCAACAAAAAAATTTGGGATTTTATGGGAAGAAAACTCTGAATGTAATGGTTTTATTTATGGAAAAATTCAGATAATAATAGGAGAGAATATATATCCTAAGATATGCCCATGTGGGTATTTTACACTAAATACAGTTTTTAATAGTTTGAAATCATCCTTTGAAGAGAAGTATTATGCAGGTGGAAACAATGGTTTAGATTTTGGAGAGCAACTATTTGATATAGATAAATATAATTCTTTGGAATTATGTAATATATTCTCTATTGATACTACATATATGAGTGGAGGGAGTAATTGTGAGATAGATTGTTTAGTATTAGAGATGGGATATTCTGGTGAGGAAGAGAGACTTTTTTATAGTTTTGACAATGGGAAAAACTTTAAAGAAATCAGGTATAAGAAAGGTACAGTTGAATCTGTTATTTTTCAATTGAATCTATAATATATTTTAGCAAACCATAGCCTTCACGAATTCTTCGCGTTTTTTGCAGGTATCCGTAATCTGAAAAACATAAAGTCGACTGTTACTGGCAGCAATCCTTTACTGGTTGGTGCTGACAACAACAGAAATTTGTATCATTGGGCAGAAACCTTACACAGGAATAGAATTGATAAACTTAATATCCAATTGCGTAGGAAATTGGGTATTCTTGGAAAATAAATTTTATTCAAGGAGTGTTCTAAATGATTTTTGGGGATCCATATAAATTTGCAATTTGGATTGAGGAGATAGATGAATGGAGTTCAGAAAATTTTTCCGAAGGGATTTTTACATTTTTTGTGAATGGAGACATGATTCCTCAAGAACTACCAAATACGTCTACTTTTTTACTAAATTCTTTGCGTAGCATACAACAGTTTATTTCAATAATTGATAATCTAGAGTGTCCTAATTTATTTAACTTAGACTATTGCAATGCATATATTTTTTGAACGATGCTGTTCATTATCGTAATATGAAATTATCAGAAGAAGAATCTTATTTATATTGGAAATACTGTATAACAGAATATATTGACAACCCTGAAGAAAAAGACAATATTTGGTATTTATCCGATGAGCATAATGAAAAATTGTTATATTTAAATAATAATATTATTAAGGAGTCAGTGTTTAAAAAAGGATATATAAAAAATATTATGAAGAAAATAATTATTAAATATGATTATATTTTAAATGATAACTAATAAAATTTATCTCACATAAAATCTATGTTTAAGGATGAGTCAAACACGTGTTCTTTAATATCTTCTAGAGCTGTTAGGACTATAAAGCCAACAGCAAGCCGTAGCCTATATGGAACCTAAACTCAATACGTAGGATGTGCGGAACGCACGTATGCAGTTCTCAAGGTTTGAGCCAAGAGGCCGTCTGAAACAATAACTACAGTTTCAGACGGCCTTTCTTTCAACAAGCCACCACAGCCATATCGGCAGTACGGCCGGCACAACCACCATCCGAAGCGGCGGGGATACCACCCTCAAAGGTGCGCAGCTTATCGGCAAAGGCGTACAGGCAGATACGCGCAACCTGCATATAGAAAGCGTTCAAGATACTGAAACCTATCAGAGCAAACAGCAAAACGGCAACGTCCAAGTTACCGTCGGTTAACCGATTTACCTGCACAAGACTTTCTTAAAAAAGCCAGGCAGAACTTTCTCAATGAAGATGGCAGGCAACAGCGATTCTTCACTACGGAAGGCAAACAATTTGTCCGGCCGGAGGTTTTTGCACCGGAGGCCCAATCAGACCTTGTGTTCTACCGAAACAATTTACACTCATCCAAAAATAGCAGCATTACCCAAGGCGCGAAGGATTTGGCTTCGGAATTTGCAAAAAAAATCCTGGAAGGAAAAAACACAAAATCCACGAAAAACTATTACTAGAGGAGCACTCAACTCCTTACCTGTATACATTGTAGGTTCAATGGCGGTGGATACCTTTAAAGATGCCCAAAACTGTGCAAACGACTTTGGACGATGCTGGGACCATGTTACCGAGGCCTTCCAGTCACCCGGGGCAGGTACTGCTTCCTTAATCTTAAATGACTTGCAACCGATTTACGGACAAGACGTCCGAGGTGCGCAAGCCGCACTGATCGGACTTCAATCGGTAGAAAATTTGACCACGGCTGTCGGGGCTGGCAAGGTATTGAAGCAGGTTGTCAAACCAGGCATTAACAGCTTTAAGCGCATGCTGGGCAAACGCCCAAGACATCTACGGCATGACGCCGCTGCATTACGCGATGCGGGCAGAAAACGGAGATGCGGCCATGGTGCTGCTGGAGGCCGGAGCGGATCCGAACATCGAAACCTATGCCGACCAAGGAATTCCTTTGGCCATGATAGGCAGCATCCCCGACAGACTGGACGTTTTAAAAGCCATGCTGGACAAAGGTGCAGATGTGCATCACCCAGTCAAGAATGCAAACATGTCGCTATTGGATTTTATGAAGACTTATTTTTCCGATGACCAAAGTTTGAAACCAGTTATTGCCCTAATGGAGCAATATGCCTGATGCGCCATAGGTAAGGATAGCTTTCCCGCGAAATCCAGCTCTATTTGACAAGAGGCCGTCTGAAGATAACAAATGGGTTTTGCCTATGGTTGTTTTCAGACGGCTTCAGATTTCGCTTCCTCTTTTTCATATCCTATAAGCATGTGATTAAATTTTCATTTATGGCGTTTTTTTATCTTTTTGTCTGTTTTTGTTCATTGCTATAATTGCCCGTTTACATTACTTAGCCCAATCCTATGAAACCTTTCTTTTCCTCCCAAAATGTATTTCATCCCTTATCACTGTTAGTCCTATCATTGATGGCTGCCTTCCCTACCCCAACATCAGCCGCACCCACACCTGAAGCTGTTTTACAACAACAGGATATTCTCCAACGTCAACGTGAGAAGCAACTGCGTGAACAGATGCAGCCGGAACAAGATGTTCGTTTGGATGGTACCAATACGGGCATAGAGAAGATGGCAACACAGGTAGGTGGTGCAAATTCGGATGAGGCAAGCCCCTGCTTTCCTATTTCTGAGGTGGAATTGGTGGGTGAAGAAGCGGCTAAATTTCGGTTTGCGCTCAACCATGCCTTGCGCCAAACACATTTTGTTCCCGGCAAGTGTCTGCATGCGGGCGACATTAATCAAATCATGTCTTTAGCACAAAATGCTTTGATCGGCAGGGGATATACCACGACCCGTATCTTGGCTGCGCCACAGGATTTGAATAGTGGCAAGCTTCAATTAACCCTGATGCCGGGCTATCTGCGCTCCATACGAATCGATAGGTCTAACGATGATCAAACCCATGCAGGACGTATTGCAGCATTCCAAAACAAATTTCCCACCCGCTCGAACAATCTGTTGAATCTGCGTGATTTGGAACAAGGACTGGAAAATCTCAAACGTCTCCCGACTGCGGAAGCCGATCTCCAAATCGTTCCCGTAGAGGGCGAACCAAACCAAAGTGATGTTGTGGTGCAATGGCGGCAACGTCTGCTGCCCTACCGTGTGAGTGTGGGTGTGGATAATTCGGGTAGTAAGGCGACAGGAAAATACCAAGGAAATATCACTCTCTCTGCCGACAATCCTTTTGGACTGAGTGATATGTTCTATGTAAATTATGGACGTTCAATTGGCGGTACACCCGATGAGGAAAGTTTTGACGGCCATCGCAAAGAAGGCGGATCAAACAATTACGCCGTACATTATTCAGTCCCTTTCGGCAAATGGACATGGGCATTCAATCATAACGGCTACCGTTACCATCAGGCAGTTGCCGGATTGTCAGAAGTGTATGATTATAATGGTAAAAGTTACAATACTGATTTCGGCTTCAACCGTCTGTTGTATCGTGATGCCAAACGCAAAACCTATCTCGGTGTAAAACTGTGGACGAGGGAAACAAAAAGTTACATTGATGATGCCGAACTGACTGTACAACGGCGTAAAACTGCAGGTTGGTTGGCAGAACTTTCCCACAAAGAATATATCGGCCGCAGTACGGCAGATTTTAAGTTGAAATATAAACGCGGCACCGGCATGAAAGATGCTCTGCGCGCGCCTGAAGAAGCCTTTAACGAAGGCTCGTCACGTATGAAAATTTGGACGGCATCGGCTGATGTAAATACTCCTTTTCAAATCGGTAAACAGCTATTTGCCTATGACACATCCGTTCATGCACAATGGAACAAAACCCCGCTAACATCGCAAGACAAACTGGCCATCGGCGGACGCCACACCGTACGTGGCTTCGACGGTGAAATGAGTTTGTCTGCCGAGCGGGGATGGTATTGGCGCAACGATTTGAGTTGGCAATTTAAACCAGGCCATCAGCTTTATTTTGGGGCTGATGTAGGACATGTTTCAGGACAATCCGCCCAATGGTTATCGGGCCAAACTTTAGCCGGAACAGCAGTTGGAATACGCGGACAAATGAAGCTGCTTGGTGGTAACCTGCATTACGATATATTTACCGGCCGTGCATTGAAAAAGCCCGAATCTTTCCAATCAAGGAAATGGGCAAGCGGTTTTCAGGTAAGCTATACGTTTTAAAACGGCATAGTCAAATGAATGGCGGCTATAGATATAGCTGCCATTTATAATAAAAATCATCATGGTTATGATAAGAATTTTATGGGATTTTTTAGTAACAGCCCGTATTAAACCTAGTCATAATACATAATTTAGGTGTAGAAACCAGTAGTGTTGTTTACAGTATTTCCAGAAGAATACTGAAACATGAACATGCACAAAAACACCCGTCTCACCCCTCACCACCGCCAAGCCATTTGGCTGGCCTACACGCAGGGGAAGGAAAGCGTCACCT
>ERZ772971.696-NODE-696-length-20721-cov-4.406803_pt1 | contig 20721 bp, 14 predicted proteins | sample MGYA00511943_ERZ772971 | MGnify/ENA primary metagenome ERZ772971 (study PRJEB29015, sample SAMEA2737929) | human oral metagenome | biome: human oral; feature: human-associated habitat; material: dental | place: China | collected 2144 ... | reverse complement strand
CCCGTCGTCCCCCCCCCCCCCGCACCCCTCCCACCGCCCGCGGCGAGCCAGAGCCCCGTGCCAGCTGCCGCCCAGGACGAGCACCCCGAGCGCGCTCAGGCGCCCCGGCGTGAGGCCGGGCCGCTGGGCACCATCGGCCGGGTGACGGTTCTCGCCGTCCTCGCCGCCGCCACCGTGCTCGCACCGCTGTCCAACCAGCTGGGTATCGCCACCGTCGGTGTCTCCAGCGCCGTGGCCGCGGTGGACGACTCCTCCTCATCCCCGGGCGCGACCCCCCGAACGACCTCGGTGGCCGCCGCGGTCCTCGGCTCCGATGCCGACGTCGACTCCGGTGCTGACGCCCAGCTGTCCAACGTCCCCGACGCCGCCACCCTCGCACGCATCCGCGAGGCCCGTGAGAACGCGGCGGTCACCTGCGCCCCCCAGCCCTCGGGCGCCTCCGGCGACTCCACCGCCTTCATCAGCGCCCCCGAGCTGTTCAACCCCATGGTGGCGGGGACCTACACGGTGTCCTCCGAGTACGGCTACCGGATCCACCCCACCATGGGCTACCTCAAGCTGCACGCGGGACAGGACTACTCCGCCGGCGTCGGAACCCCCATCTACGCGGTCGCTGCCGGCACGGTCACGACGGCGGGCATGGTGGGTGCCACCGGCACCGTCACCATCCGTCACGAGATCGACGGTGAGGTGTGGTACACCTCCTACCTGCACATGTACGCGGACGGCATCTACGTCAAGGCTGGAGACACCGTCACGGCGGGTCAGCTCATTGCCGGCGTCGGTTCCACCGGGTACTCCACCGGGCCGCACCTGCACTTCGAGGTGCGCACCGCGGACGACTCCTCCGACGAGACCACCGTCAACCCGGCGGACTGGCTCGTCCAGCACCACGCCGTTGAGCTGACCACCGACTGCTCCTGAGCAGCCGGAGACCGGAGACACCCATGAGCGCACCCCGTCGCGTGCCCGCTGCCGCCACCGGCAGCGAGGACAGGCCCCACCCCTGGCGCCGCTGCCAGGTCGTGCCCCACCGTGGGGGCGCCGGTGAGGTGCCCGAGAACACGTGGAGCGCCGTCGAGCACGTCGTGGAGCTGGGGCTGGCGTGGCTGGAGACGGACCTGCGTGCCACCCGCGACGGCGTCGTCATCCTCGCCCACGACCCCGACCTCGCGCGCACGACCGGGGACCCGCGTGCCATCGCGGACCTCAGCTGGGACGAGCTGTCGACCGTGGACGCCGGTGACGGGCGGGCGCCGGTGCGCCTGGACGAGGTGCTCGACGCCTACCCGGACCTCATGCTCAACGTGGACCTCAAGGAGTCCGCCGTCGTGCAGGGCGCCATCCAGGCGGTGCGTGCCGCCGACGCCCTGGAGCGGGTGCGTTTCGCCTCCTTCTCGGGGCGCCGCCTGGCGGTCCTGCGCCGTCAGGAGCCGCGTGCCCGGACCTCCCTGGGGGTCAGCGACGTCGCCAGCCTCATGGCCATCGCTGAGCTGGGTGTCATGATGCCGCGCACCCGCTGGGGCTGGTCGCAGGACCGCTCGCGCACCGACTGCGTGCAGGTGCCGGTGGCCTACCACGGCGTCCCGGTCGTCACTGAGCGATTCGTCGCCGCCAGCCACCGTGCGGGCCTTGAGGTCCACGTGTGGACGATTGACGACCCCGCCCAGATGCGCAGCCTGGCGCAGATGCGCGTCGACGCCATCGTCACCGACGTGCCGACCCTCGCCCTTGGGGTCCTGGGGCGCTGAGATCTCGACCAGGGGAGGAGACTCGTATGAGCCCGCGCAATGTCAGCACCACCGATCACGTGGCCACCACCCCCACCGCTGTTCCGACGCAGGAGACCGTCCGGGTAGAGACCGCGGCCGGGCCCGTGAGGGGCCTGTGGCGCCGGATCGTCTCCCACCCTCGGCGTCGCGGGCCCGAGCCCCGCTACACCCGCTCCGCCGCCTTCTACGCCATCCCCTACGCCGAGGCACCGGTGGGGGAGCACCGCTTCATGGCGCCGGTGCGCCGCGCGCCCTGGCAGGAGGAGCGCGACGCCCGCGTGCCGGGGCCGACGGCGCAGCGCGGCTCGGTCTTCGACGACCCCGCCATCCCAGAGCCCTCCGTGGCCGGCGATGACATCCTCACCCTCAACGTCTTCACCCCCGCCCCCGGTGAGGAGGGCGCCCGCCTGCCGGTCTTCGTGTGGATCCACGGCGGTGGCTGGACCTCCGGCTGCCACAACTCCCCGTGGTACGACGGCGCCGCCTTCAACCGTGACGGGGTGGTCACCGTCAGTGTCGCCTACCGCCTGGGCTTCGACGGCTACGGCTACGTCGAGGGCTCCGACGCCCCCTTCAACCGGGGCGTCCTCGACCAGGTCATGGCCTTGGAGTGGGTGCGTGAGAATATCGTCCGCTTCGGCGGCGACCCCGCCCGGGTGACCATCGGCGGGCAGAGCGCCGGCGGCGGCAACTCGATGCTCCTCATGACGGTGCCGCGGGCGCGGGGCCTGTTCCGAGCCGTCATCTCCCAGTCGGGCGCTGTCACCGACATGCCTGTGGGGCTCAACCGTGAGCGCGCCCGGGCGATGGCACAGGCCCTGGGTGTCGAGCCCACCCTCGCCGGGCTGCGCACCGCCTCCTACGACGAGGTCTTCGCCGCCCAGAACGCGCTCACCGCCCAGGACGAGCACGCAGACGACGGCGGGGCCGGTGCCCTTAGCCCCGACCCGGTTGAGGCCGTCGCCTCACGCCTGGGGGTGATGGGTCTGCCGGACACGGGCATCTCCTTCAGCCCCACGGTCGACGGCGAGGTGGTGCCCGCCCCCGTGGTCCAGGCGCTGCGCGAGGGGCACGGGGCCGACGTCGCCGTCCTGGCCGGGTCCACGACGCACGACTTCGTGTTCGCCGGACTCGGTTTCGCCGAGGCCATGGCCGGGCGTGACGTGCGCTCCGTCCTCGTCGAGGGCGGCATCGACGAGGACATCGCCGACCGTCTGATCGCCGCGCACCCCGAGCACGCCGACGCCCCGCACCTGCTCCTGGGGGACGTCATCTCCGACACGATCTTCCACTGCCAGCTGGCCTCGTGGCTGCTGGCGCGCGACGCGCACGCCGTCGGCACCGGTGAGGCGGACGGGGCGCGTCCGGGCGGCGCTCTGGGCACCACGACGTCGGGGGAGGTGCGGGCGGGCTCTTGGGCCTTCGAGTTCTCCTACACGGGCGGGCAGATGGGGATGGCCACGCACTGCATGGACCTTCCCTTCACCTTCGACTGCCTGCTCGACCCCTACTGCGCGGGCCACACGCTGCCCGGCACCGCCCCGCAGGCGCTGGCCGACGCGATGCACGAGGCATGGGTGCGCTTCATCGAGACGGGAGAGTGCGCCTGGGAGCAGTGGGCCGCGGGCTCGGTGGGCAGGCGCTTCGGTGACGACCGCGGCGGCGCGCTCGTCGTCGCCGAGGACCGGGTCCTCTACGACACCGACCGGGACCTGGTGCTCCGCCGTCGCTGAACGAAGAGGTCAGGGCCCGAGCGTCGTCCCGTCGTCGAGGGTGGCGCGCATCGGCGTGCCCGCCGGGGTCAGGACCAGGGCCGGGTCCGGGCACAGGCTGCGCACGAGCGCCTGCTTGGCCTCGGGCAGTGGAAGCTCGATGCGGCTGATGCACCGTGCACCGCCGGGGTGCGTGAAGTCCCGGGGACGAGGGTCCACCGAGAAGTGGGTCATGACGAAGGGCAGGTCGGGATCGGCCGGGAAGAAGGCCTCGTAGCTCAGGGTGCGGCCGGACGGGTCGGTGCGGCTGCGTGAGCCGGTGCGCAGCCCACCGCCAAGCACGGCGGCGGCCGCCTCGAACTCGTCCTGGGTGCCTTCCAGGCACAGGGCGCACAGGCCGGAGCGGCGGTTCCAGCTCGACAGCCGGGCCAGCGCCTGCATGCGCGGGGACCGCGAACGTGAGGCGAGAGCGCCGAGGAGCCGAGGCACCCCGGTGTCGCGCAGCAGCTCGAGGTACGGGCCCTGCGAGAAGTAGGCCAGCGCGTTGCGCGGCCGCGTCGCTGACCCGTACTCGACAGCCAGGCCGCGCCCGCTGAGCTCGGCGACAGCGCGCGGCAGGTCACTGACCATGTAGACGACGTGCCCCAGTTCCATGGACCTCACCCTAGACGCGGCGCTACCCCCGTGGGGTTGACGAGACCCCCGCCGCGGGTGCGGGCGGGGGTCGTGCGGTGCCCCGGACAGGATTCGAACCTGCGACCTTCTGCTCCGGAGGCAGACGCTCTATCCACTGAGCTACCGGGGCCCGGGGCGAGACTGTACCAGCCCAGCCCCCTCACGCGACAACTGGAGGACGCGGTGTCGCGTCGCGCGGGTGTGCGGGCCGGCGTGCGGGCGGTGACGGGGCGTGCAGGGCGGCGTGCGCAGACGCTGCGTGGAGGTGTCGGGGCCGTGTGCGCAGGGGCTGTGCGCAGGCGCTGTGCGCGAACGGCAGGGAGCTGCGCTGTGTGAGGTCGCGCGGGGGCCGGGCGTGTCAGGGGTTGTGGACCGGGGCAGGATGAGCCATCATTGACGTAGACCGACCGTCGGTCGGTAAAGGAGAGGAATCCATGACACGCACCGTCAAACCCGCCGGGGTCCGCCGCGAGGAGATCCTCGATGCCGCCGAGGCGCTCATCCTTGCCAAGGGATACGGGCGCATGACCATCCATGACGTCCTGCGCGAGGTTGGCATCGCCAAGGGCACCCTGTACCACCACTTCGCCAGCAAGGAGGCGATCCTTCGGGGCATCGTCGAGCGCGAGACCGTCACCATGGTCCAGCGTGCCCGCGCTGCCGCCGTCGTCGAGCTGCCGGCCCTGGAGCGCCTGCTGTACGTCATCGGCTCGATGCGGGTCGCAGAAAGCCCGGGCGCCCAGGTGCTCTCCGAGCACTTCAACGCCACCCGCGACGCAGACTTCCACTTGCTGGCCCTCAACGAGATGCTCCGCCTGGGTGCCCCGGTCCTGGCGGAGGTCATCGCCGACGGCGTTGCCTCGGGCGAGTTCGACTGCGAGGACCCGCTGGGGCTGGCCGAGATCATCATCACCCTGGCCGGAACGCTCATGGACGAGGGCGTCGTGGCCTCCGACAGCGATGAGGCCGCCCGCAGGCAGGCAACCGTCCTGCTCGCCGTCGCCCGCTGCCTGGGAGTCGACGTCGACCAGATCGTTCAGATCATGGGCGCGCAGAAGCAGGAAGGGCACGTCGCATGAACCCGCTGCTGCTCCTCGTTACCGGCGCCCTCGTCAACGCCCTGGGCACCGGCATGACCGCCTTTGGCCTGGGGGTGCACGTCTACAACACGACCGGCTCGGCCACGGCCGTCAGCCTCGTCCAGCTGTGCGCCTTCGCCCCTATCGTCCTTCTCGCCCCGCTGGCCGGCGTCCTCGCGGACCGCTACGACCGAAGGCTCATGATGATCCTGGGCGACGGCGGATCCGTGCTGGGGCTGGGACTGGTCTACCTCGCCGTGACCCACGGGGCAGGCGTCGAGGCCGTGTGCGCCGGCGTCCTGCTGTCCTCCTGCCTGGCCGCCCTCACGGAGCCGGCGCTGCGCGCCACCGTCACCGACGTCGTCGACCCTGACGACTACGTGCGCGCCTCGGGTCTGCTCCAGCTCGCCGCGGCCGCCCGCTACCTCCTCGCCCCGCTGGCCGCCGGGCTGCTGCTGGAGCACATCGGGCTGAGCGGCATCCTCCTGCTGGACGCCTCCACCTGCCTGGTGACGGTCGCCCTGACGACGCGCGTGCGCGCCCTGCTGGGACCGGTGGCCGCCGACGCCGACCCCGCCGGCCTGCTCGCCCGCCTGAGGGAGGGGTGGCGTGCCGTGACCGCCTCCAGCGCCCTGCGCACCGTCATCGGGCTCATGACCGTCGTCACCTTCGCCATGGGCGCGGTCCAGACCCTGCTCAAGCCGATCCTTCTGCCGCTGGGCTCCGCCAGCGCCGTGGGCGTGTGCGAGACGCTCGCCGCCGTCGGTCTCCTCATCGGGTCCGCAGCCGTCACCGCGCTGAGCTCCGCACCGCCCGCACGCCTGCTCACCCAGGGCCTGGCCGGTGCCGGGGTGGCCATGACCCTGCTGTGCCTGCGCCCCTCCATGGTGTGGGTGGCCGCCGTCGGGCTGCTGATGTTCGCCGCCCTGCCGCTGGGCAACGCCGGAGCGGACGCCATCGTGCGCATCGAGCTGCCCAACGCCGTCCAGGCGCGAGCCTGGGGCCTCATCTCCGTACTCACCCAGTGCGGCTACCTCGTCGCCTTCACCGTCCTGGGGCCCGTGGCCGACCACCTGGCCGAGCCCGCCCTGGCCGACGGCGGAGCGCTCGCCCCGAGCCTGGGCGCGATCGTCGGCACCGGAGCGGGACGCGGCTGCGCCGTCGTCGTCTCCGTCCTCGGACTGCTGATGCTGGCAGTGGCCGCACTCACGCACCACTGGCGCCACCGCCTGACCCCCGTGAGCCAGGAGGCTCCGGCGGCCCCCGCGCCGCCCGCAGCCGACGGCACTGACCACCCCGGCACCGACGGCTCGGACGTCGACGGCACTGACCACCCCGGCACCGACGGCTCGGACGTCGACGGCGCTCACAACCCCGAAGATGCGTCCTTCGCCGCCGCCAGCGCGCGGCGGGACACCCCCGAAACGGACGGAGGTCCGTCATCATGCTGACACCCTCACTGCTGAGCCGACTCGTACTCGCCGACCTGCGCCGCAGCCCTGTCGTCGCACTGGTCCTGACCTGCCTCACCGGGCTCGTCGTCTGCCTCGCCGGAGCCTCCGTGCTGCTCATGGGGCGGACCATGGCGGCCACCGACCAGCTGTGGCAGGCCGCGATGCCGCCCGACGTCGTCCAGATGAGCGCCGGCCCCATCTCCGCGCAGGACGCCGCGGCCATCCACGACTGGGCTGCCCAGCGTGAGGACGTCGCCGAGGCGCAGATCTCACGCACCCTGCCGGTTCCCGTCGCCGCGCTGTCGATCAACGGGACCAGTCAGGCCTCCTCCGTCCTGGAGCCCGCCTTCGTCACCCAGAACCCGTCCTTCGACCTGCTCGTCGGCGAGGACGGCCAGGTCCTGCAGCCCGGCCCCGGGGAGATCGCTCTGCCGGTGCACTACCTCGTCACCGGGGAGGCGCGGATCGGGGACACCGTCGAGGTCCGCTCGGGTGAGCAGACCATCACCCTGACCGTCGTCGCCTTCGCCCGCGACGCCCAGATGAACCCCTCACTGGTGACCTCCAAGCGGCTGCTGGTGAGCCCGGCCGACTACGAGCGCCTCGACGCCATGCTCGGCGACGAGGAGCAGATCATCGAGCTGCGCACCGTCGCCGGCGCCGATGCCGGGCAGGTCCTTGACGCCTACACCGACTCCGGTCTGCCTGCGCGGGGCGTGGCGGTCGACTCCTCCGCCATGCGCCTGATGAACGGGCTGTCGACCTACCTCGTGGCCGCCGTCGCCCTGGCCATCGCCCTGCTGGTGCTGGGCGTGGTGGCGCTGGCCGTGCGCCTGGCGGTGCTCGCCGGAGTCCGGGCCGACCTGCCCCAGCTCGCGGCCCTGCGCGCCCTGGGACTGCCCCGTTCGAGCCTGGCCGCCATGATCCTGGCCAAGCACGTGACCCTGGCCCTGGTCGGCGCCGTCATCGGACTGGCCGTGTGCGCGCCGCTGGCGGACGCGCTGGGAGCGACCTCCCTGGTGTACCTGGGGCGTCCGTCCACCAGTCTGCTCATGGTCCTCAGCGCCGTGGGCGCCGGAGTCGCGGTCCTCGTCCTCGTCGTCGGGGGCGCCCTGGTGGCCCTGCGTCGCGAGCTCGGCAGGCCCGTCATGACCATGCTGCGCGTGGCCGACGGCGCGGGCTCCACGCCGGGCGGCTCAGGCTCCAGGCGTCGCGGGCCTCGGCACCGTCGAGGCACCGGCCTGCTGCGGACGCTGGCGCGCGCTCCCCGCATCTCGCCGGTGACGTGGCTGGGGGCACGGACGGCCGTCAGCGGCCAGGGCGCCCTGCTCGCCGGGGTCATCACCGTGGCCACGGTGCTCATGGTCCTGCCCCTGGGGGTGCTCACGACCTTGGGCGACGCCCGCTTCTCCACCTACCTGGGCGTCGGTGAGAACGTCGAGCTGCGCGTCGACGTGCGCCAGGGCGCGGCCGACGCCGACTCCCTCATCGCCGAGCTGCGTCAGGACCCGCGGGTCTCCCAGATCGAGGTGCGCGGCGCCGAGCGCCTCGCCCTGGCCTCCGCCGCCGCCCCCGGTCGCTGGGACACCGTCCCCGTCGACGCCGCCACCGAGCTGCTCTTCCCGCCGCAGTACATCAGCGGCCGGGCGCCTCAGGGCCCCGAGGAGATCTCCCTGTCCGTCAACCAGGCCGAGGCCCTCCACGTGAGGGAGGGCGACGAGGTCCTCATGGACTCGCTGGCCAGCTCCGCCACTGGGGAGGGGACGGAGGACGGTGCCGAGGTGCAGCACTTGACACTGGTGGGTACCTACTCGGACGCCACCAACGGAGGCTCCACCGGTTTCGTCCTCAGGGAGGTGCCGACCGAGCCCCTGTGGCACGTCATCAACCTGCGTCTGTCCGACGGCGTCAACGTCGCCGAGCTGGCTGCCCAGCTGCGCCACGGCTACCCGGGCGCCAAGGTGTCGGTGCCCGAGGAGTTCGGGGCCCAGACCGTGGGTGCGACCACCACCCAGATGCGCAGTCTCGTCCTGGCCGCCTGCGTGGCGGGCCTGGCCGTGGTCCTGCTGGTGACGGTCCTGTCAACGGTGCTGCACCTGGAGCGCTCCCGGGCTGACCTGACGGCGCTGGCGAGCCTGGGCATGGACAGCACCGCCCTCCTGCGGCTCCAGCTCGTGCGTGCAGCCGTCCTGGCTGTGAGCGGCATCGTCGTCGGACAGATCCTCGCCGCCGCGGGCGGGCAGGCCCTGCTGGGGGCTGCCCTGTCCCAGATGGGGGCGCCCGGCATCCGCCTCATCACCAACCCGGTGCTTGCCTGGGGCCTGGCGTCGGCCGGACTGGTCGCCGTCGTCCTGACCGGAACCCTCATCGCCTCGCGTTCTCTGTACAACCGCACCCTGACAGGACAGAACTCATGACCACCACCGTCTCCACCACCGCCCGCACCAGCACGGACCACTCCGTCCTCAGCGCCCACGACCTGGTCAAGGACTGGGACGTGCGCATCCTGCACGGCATCGACCTGGAGGTGCCTGCCGGGCAGTTCCTCGCGATCATGGGCCCCTCGGGCTCCGGCAAGTCGACGCTGCTGAGTCTTCTCGCCGGGATGGATGTGCCCACCTCCGGGCGCGTCGAGCTCGGCGGGCAGGACCTGTCCACCATGAACGACAAGCAGCTGGCGGCCCTGCGACTCAACCGCATCGGTTTCGTCTTCCAGGCCACCCGCTTCGTGCGGACCCTCGACCTCGCGGACAACGTGGCCCTGCCGGCCCTCGTCGCCCGTTCGGCGTCGCCTGCGCAGGTGCGTGAGCGTGCCCGCGCGCTCATGGATCGCATGGGTGTGGCCGAGGTCGCGCACCATGACGTTACCGAGGTCTCCGGCGGTCAGCTCCAGCGTGCCGCCCTGTGCCGTGCCCTCATGGGAGACCCGGACATCCTGTTCGGGGACGAGCCCACCGGTGCCCTCGACTCGGCCTCTGCCAGCCGGGTCCTGGACCTGCTGGCCGGAGTCGTCGCCGAGGGACGCACGCTTGTGCTGGTGACCCACGACGCTGCGGTGGCGGCCCGGGCCGATCGCGTCCTCGTTCTCGTCGACGGCGCTGTCGCCGAGGACGTGGACCTCGGGCGCGACGACGGTCAGGACCGGCCGGCCCGCCTGGAGCGGGTGCGCCAGGTCCTCACCCGGCACGGCGTGTAAGGCCGGGGGACCGCACAGAGCGGGTGTCGCCTGGCGCTTCGATGACGACAAGGCGCCGGGCGTGCCGTGCTGGGGTGGCGTGCCACCGGCTGGAGCGCCGAGGGAGAGGCCTCGTTCTCGATCTCCTTCTCCGTGAAGCGGGACGTCCCCACAGTGTTGTCGAGAGCCTGATTATCCGTGGCAGACGGTAAAAGGCCTGTCTGCTGCCCACGTTCGGGTGTCTTTGCACTTGCATGGTGAAGACGGTGAGGTGCGGCGTTAGGCCAAGACAGCACTTAGCCCATCAGGACTCGAGTCTTGCGCAGACCATGTGGCGGATGGTCCTCGCTTGTGCGAGGGAACCCAAGTAGTGACACCGAGCAGCCACTGCTCAAGTGGAGTATCCCCGGCTACGTGGGGGGAAACGTCCCACCCCGAGAAGAGCGCCGCATGGCCACCGGATCATCCCCGCTTGCGCGGGGGAAACTGCCAGTCGCAACCAGTAAAAAGACTCATCGCAGGATCATCCCCGCTTGCGCGGGGGAAACTTACATATGTTAATCCCGACCGCGCTGGAAAACGGATCATCCCCGCTTGCGCGGGGGAAACGGACACACCTCCTTTTCGGCGGGATGCCGCCGAGGATCATCCCCGCTTGCGCGGGGGAAACTTGACGTAAACGCGCTTCCGCGCCATGCCGCCGGGATCATCCCCGCTTGCGCGGGGGAAACATTCTGGAGCTCTCCAAGTCTCTTGGGCTCACCGGATCATCCCCGCTTGCGCGGGGGAAACGCCCAGTGGCGCGTGATTGACGGCGGCGGTCGGGGATCATCCCCGCTTGCGCGGGGGAAACCAGGCCCGGGCAGGATCAGCGGGTAGCGCGCGCGGATCATCCCCGCTTGCGCGGGGGAAACGGTCTAGGTCTACCCTGTGGCCTATGACCACCGGGATCATCCCCGCTTGCGCGGGGGAAACTGGTGTCTGGGTGTGCTGGTGGGTAGACTGTGGGGATCATCCCCGCTTGCGCGGGGGAAACTCGCGCATGGTCCTGTGGGCCCATGCGATGGTGGGATCATCCCCGCTTGCGCGGGGGAAACGAGTGCCCGAGGCCGCGGGCGTAGACGAGGCGCGGATCATCCCCGCTTGCGCGGGGGAAACACTTGAAGATCGTTGGAACCCCAGCAGCGTCGTGACCTAGAAGAGACCTTGTGCCTTCACTGCGAACCTAGCGTACGTTCCGTGTAGCTGCGGTAGCGGCGTCGGCGTGCCGCGATGGACCAGGACTCCTTCGGCGCCTTGACGGCACCGGGTACAGCCATGGCTCCCTCGACCTGTTGGTACGGCGTTCTCATGACGAGGCAGCCCTCGACATCGACAGGCTCACGGTCGTGCCCAAGTGAGGCAACCGAGTAGTGCTGCTCCGAGCGTGTCGACCACACGAGTAGGGCACGACCATCACCGAGGTACGCACGCACAAGCTCCCACACCTGTTCGCGGACTCGTGCGGACAGGTGCCCGACAAACACGCCGGGTGAGACCTCCATGAGCCAACGCGTGAGCGCACCACGCAGGGACGCGGGAGCAGCGGACAGGACGAGCACTACCACGCCCCCGCCTCCTCGGCGTAGTTCGCCCCTCCGGCCACCGCACGTCGTTGGTAGTCCCACAACGAGACTACGTTGACGCTCAGGTCATCCGACTCGTCGACCTTAAGCAGCTGATGGATGTCCTTGACCGCCCTCTCGATGATGCGCAGGTCGAACACCCTGTCGCGAACGCGACGGCGTGTCGTACCGGCGAGGTCCGCCATCTCCTCCGCCACCACGTCGAAGGCGATCGGGATGGTTGTTTCTGCCTTGTACAGATCTGCGATGTCGTAGACGAAGGACCTCTCGTGCCCAGTGTGGACGAACCCGAGCCCCGGTGAGCACCCCAGCGCGACGATCACCCCGTGGACGATCCCGTACAGGGCCGCGTGCGCCGCGGAGAGGGCCTGGTTGATGGGGTCGGAGTCCTCGAAGTCGTCCGCGTTGTAAGTCCGGCGGACCCACGGAACTCCCGTCCGCCGAGAGTTCTCCCGGTAGACCTCCCGCACACGCGCACCCTCGCGCCCACGCAGCTGCTGCATCGTGAGTCCGTCAACGTCCTCACCGCTGAAGCGCATGCAGTACATCTCGCGGGCCACGCCCAACCTCTTCTGGGGTGAGGAGACGCGTGTCGCTTGCTCGACGAGAAGGCGCGTCGACGTCGCCAGCGAGCGGCCGTGCGCGTAGTAGCGAACTCCGCGTTCGCCCACCCACACGGCTGTCGTCCCACACTCCCCGAGCAGACACATCGCCTGATGGCTCACCGATGTCCCAGGGCCGAGGAACACCGCGACCAAGGAGGCCGCCGGCACCCGGATCGTGCCCTGATCGTTGCGAGCCGTGAGAGCCCCGTCCTCCCGGTGCACCACGCAGTGCTCCAGATACAGGAAGGACATCCGGTCCTGGACCCGAGGTAGTGCGGTTACCGGAACTGGTGGCATCCGAGCCATGGCAACTCAGCCCTGTCGGTCTCTTGCCAGGGTCATGAGACCGCACCCGTAGGCCTTAGACCGTCCAATCCCGGCCACGAGCGAGTGCCGCAGCGCATCGACGTCCGTTACTCGCAGGACACCCTCGTACACGGTCTGGTCGATCGTCACACGATCGCGCTGCCCGCGCTGGGGGTTCTCCCTGCCGAAGACAGGACGGTGACGCCTGACGACGATGAGCGAGGAGTCTGACGGCCCCGAGTCGCCGTCGACGCCGTAGGGCACCAGGCTGAACCCGAGCCCCGGTGCCCGGTTAAGGAGCCACTGCCGCTGCTGTGCCACTGTGACGTGCCCGCTGCGCTTTCCCCGAACACCAGGCCCCTGGGAGACTGCACGTGACGGGTTGGCAGTCAGCCTGAACCCCCATGTCTGGTCGACCGCCAGCCGTTCCAGGAACGGCCGGTAGTCCAGCGTCCGTGCCGCACTGCCGCTGACACCAGCGTCGTCGAGAAGCTGTGTGCAGTCTGGCGCGCTGGGGGACAGCACGTACAACGACGTCGTCTGGCCCCGGTCGACACGCCACAGGACACGCCCGGGACCTTCGGTCTCGTCGCCCCCGGTCGCCTTGAGGACGACGGCGTGCATGACCTGCGGTGAGCCGAGGTACTTGCGGGCCAGCCGCCGACTCGGGTCCAGGAGGATCTTCGTCAGGAACACTGCACTGCCTCCTCCACCACGTCCATGGGGTCGTGAGGGTTCTCTTGCGCCCCCTGCGGTGTGAGTCCGACGTCGACCATGTGGCGCTCGACGTTGCGGAACCCGTAGTCACGTCGGCGAGGGTCGTAGGAGACAGGGACGTCTCGGACACCGTACGAGTCCCCGCGCGCGTCCACAGCGACGGACTCCTGGTCGATGAGGACCTCGGCAGTGAACTGCCCGCTCGTGCCGTGACGCCTGCGGAACCACGCGGACGCCTGCCACGGCTCGGAGCGCAGAGCGTCAAGAAGCGGCTCCTCACGCAGCCCGAGGGAGACCGGGAACGTCGGCGGACAGGAGCGTCTGCCCAGGTAGAGGGGGAAGGCCGGGCAGTGCAGGGCCTCGTCGAGCCCCCTCAGGAGCCCCGGCTCGCCCTCGACCCCGGCGAGGAAGATGGCGTCGGAGAGGTAGTAACGGTTCGAAAGGGGCATGGAGTCCTTGCCGTCGAGGGTGCGAGCCGTGTGAAAGTCCCGGATGACCTCGCCCGGCTGGTCCTTGCGGACCCCGAAGCGTAGGGCGAGCAGGTCCTCGATCGGATCGGTCCGACGCCGTCCGACAGCAGCGGCGAGCATGCCGATGACCCCGCTCTTGGACGGAGCCCGCTCGGTACGCCGCTCAGTGAACCGTGACTGCACGCCCCACGCCTGCATCGGCCCTGCGAGCCGGAGCAGCAGGACGGTCATGAATCCCTCTCCTGCTCCTGGGCATCAACGAGAGGAGCCGCCGCGTCACGCACGCGTCCCGCCAGATCCGTGAAGGCCACGCGCTCACCCAGTGCGGCGACGGCGTCGGAGTCCCTCAGGGACACGACGAGGCGCGTGAGGGGACGCAGACCGTAGTTGTCCTCGATGGTCCTGGCGTAAGCAGACAGAGCGTCGACGGAGGCGGTGAGGTAGCCGCTCGTCTCGGTGGCCCGCACGGGGGACTCGAAGGCTCCGACGAGGGAGACCGGCTGGTCGTCGCGGACCGACACGACGATGGCCTCGGGCAGGGTGCGGTTGGCGAAGGTGTTCTGCTTGCCGGTCGGCATGGACAGGCAGAATCCCTCGATGAAGACCTGCAGGGCGCGCAGCGCCGCCTCCCCATTGCCCAGGTTCTCACTGAGCATGTCCAGGTTGACGGTCGCGTAGCGGTACATCGTGGCGGAGGAGAACTCGACGGTGCCCATCATGCCGGCACCGGCGTCCTCCTCCTCAGAACGGTTCTTCTCGTCGTCCACGGCGGTGAAGAAGTCGTACTCGTTCTCCGCGGCGTGGGTGGAGATGGCGTGCGCCACCTGGCAGGCGGCGTCGACGTTGAGGTCGGTGTCGTCAGCCACCATCCGCCCGAAGAGCGCGATGTCCACGGAGTGGGTCTCCTTGAAGATCCTCTTCACCTGCTTGGCATCAAGAGCCTCCCCGCTGCGCGACGAGCCGACGGCGAGGTCGGCCAGACGGTCGATCTGGCTCGCGGACAGGAAAAGGAGGTACCCGGACTCCTGGGCCGCGTCCTTCCTGCCCCGAGGGGCGGAGAGCTTGATCTTGGCGGCTTTGAAGACGTTCTCAGCCAGTGCTGCCGGGGACTCGTCGAGCTCGGGGGCCTTCTCGGCGATCCTCGACGCGAGCGTCTCGACGATCCGCTTGGTTCGCACGCCGACGTCGGAGGCGTCGAGACGGTCGTTGAAGTACAGGCGGGTTGCCCGCTTCCAGGACTGGCTGGAGACCCGCAGGCGCCTCACCCCGCCGTACTGGGCGGACTTGGGTGAGCCTGAGTCGTCACGGTTGACGCAGGACGGCGGGACGGACTGGATGACGTGGATGTCGACGTAGGTGCTCATGGTCAGTTCTCCGAGGTAGGTGCGGACGGGGACGAGGAGGAGTCTGAGGACGCGTCGGAGGCGTCTGGTCGTGTGGAGAGGAAGGCATACTGGCGTGACCAGCGCAGGCGGACGTTCTTGGCCCCGCCGGGACGCTGAAAGGCGACGAGATCGTCGGCGAGCATGGCGTAGTCAAGGGCGATCTTCTTCGACCGCAGCTGAGAGGCGAGGCTGCGCAGGTGGCTGCGGAGCTCGGAGAGGGTCGTGGACGTGACCAGGGCGTTGAACCGTGCTCGGGCGGAGGGGTTCTCCTCCTTCGCGGGACCGATGAGCTCACGTGCGGCATGACCGATCCCTCGCCCCGAGATGCACATGGGTTCCGTCCGGGACTGCTGGTGGACCGCATACAGCGTCATGGCGGTATGGACGGCCCACTCCTCACGTGTCGGCTCGTCTCTTGCGCCGTCAGTTCCCGGAACCGAGGTGAGGTGCCAGATCTCGGGGTCCTGGCCCGGGGTCTTGGTGACGGCAGCCCGAAGAGCCGCCATCTCAGCCCTGCCCGAGGACTCGTCCGGGTACCTGTTCTGGAGCCCGCGAGGGCCACGAATCCGGTTCTCGACCAGGCGACCGACGTCTCCTAGCCGTCGTGGGCTTCTGGGCGCATGCGGCTCTTGCTCCTCGGATCCGGAGGAGCCGGTGGTCTCCGGCGTCGTCATGCATCTGTCCTTTCTCGTGTGCTGGTGGGTGAAGGGGGCTGCTCAGGTGAGGGGACGGCCAGGTTGAGGGCGCGGGTGAAGAAGAACAGGGCTGTGCTCACATCCATCCGGTTGGCTCCCTCGCCGCGGCCGGCGAAGGCTGTCTCCGGCACCTGTGAGGTCAGGGCCTTCTGCTGCCTGAAGGCCTCGCGGCGCAGCAGCGCGCGCCACTCGTCGCGGGCGGTATCCGGGTCCGCGCCGTCGAGAGAGGCGAGCCAGCGGGGGAACCTCTCATCAAGGACCTGGAAGAATGCTGCGCTCGCGTGCTCGCGGGCCGCCTTCGCGCTGTCGGGGCTGCCACCGCTGGCGCGGTCCAGGTTCGAGGCGAGGTTACGCAGGGTCGTCGCCGTCTGCTCAGCCTCCTCCATGGCGTCCTTGACCACCGTGACGAGGCGCTTGCTGTCGGGGTCGAGGAGCCCTGCAGGCAGGGACAGGACGTCGTCAACGAGCTCGGTGATGACCGCTTCCTGTGCGCCGTACTCGATGCCCGTGGCGCGCAGGGGGAGCAGGCCGGACTTGGGTACCTGCCGACGGTGGATGAGCTCCTGGTAGAAGGCGACGACGCCGGGCGGACGGTAGCGCGTGACCTCCCCGGCGTGCTTGACCTGCACGGAGGGGCTCAGCTGGGCGACCAGCGTCGACAGCCCGCGCCAGAAGGCGCGGTCGGTGGGGAGCTTGCGCGGCATGTACACGGTGGCGCCGAGCTTGTTCGTCTGGGGCTCGGAGTAGCGCCAGGCCGTCAGGGGCTCGACCAGGTAACGGTTCTGCGGCGTCGCCTTGTCCCCGTTGCCCAGGAACAGGGCGGTCACGCAGGCGTCGTCACCGTGGAGGAGCACGCGGCGGGTCTGCCACGTGTAGCAGGACACGGGGCCGGTCGGCTGCACGGAGGCCGAGCCGGCCGGGCCGTCGGGCTCCCGCTCCCACGGGGCAAGGTCGTGTGCCGGATCAACCTCGGTGAGCCCCGGTGTGACGGAGCAGACGACCGTGTTGAGCAGGAGCGTGCGCTCCAGGTTCTCGCCGGTGGCCGTGATGACCCCGATCTGGCCGGTCCAGCCCGGGCCGATGGGATAGCCCTTTCCTCCCTTGACCTGCGGGTCCCCGACGGCACCGGAGCGGATACCGGACGGGTCGAAGGCGTGAACGTGGACGAGCCATCGGGCCGCCTCTGCCCAGCTGACGGATTCCAGACCGGTGCCGATACGGGTGGTGAAGAACGGGCTGCCGTTGGGGACGTCGGCGATGAGGGACGCAAGACCGGAGGTCTTCCCCGAGGCGGAGTGGATACCCGCTACCTGGAAGAAAGGCCGCTGCGGGTGGCGCAGGTCGAAGCGGTCCCGGAAGCGCTCGAGGTAGTCGCAGGCCTCCGCGCCCAGGCGCCCCGGCGTCTGCCAGTAGTCCTTCCACGTCGCCACGTCCTCCGGGCCACCCATGGTGCGATGGCAGATCGCTAGGAGAAGTCGCAGGATGGCGACGTCCTGGCTGGCGATCTCGCCGTGGATCCCCTCGATGTCCTCAGCCTCACGGAACAGGCTGAGCAGGGAGACCTCGTCGGTCTCGCCGCCCAGACGGGTCACCCGGATCCACGGCTCGTCGAGAAGGTTGAAGTGTGGGCTCATGCTGATGGGACCTCCTTGAGACCGGTGGAAGGGGAGTACTCGAGAACGACACCTGCGAGCTCGGCGCGGCCGCCCTCCAGGACGAGGAAGAGCTGCCCGGCGAGCTCGCGATCACTCTGCCAGGCGGGTACGACATGAATTTCGAGCTGAGTGATGACGGCGTCGATGTTGCGAGGGTTGCTCAGCCGGGGCGGAAGCCGGACGGCGGACATTGCCATGGCGCGTACGACCTCCCGGTCGGGAACACGATCGTGAGGAATGATGACGCCAGGTACCCCGGGGGCGTGGGGCAGCGTCCTCAGTTCCTCCTGCCCGCCGACGCGATGCCGTTCGACCAGGATGACCTCTAGCGAGTCCTCGCCGTCGCGCACCTGGGCGCGGCCCTTCTCCTCGTCGTCGGACGCCGCCGTGTGCAGCCAGTTCACCAGCGAGGTCTCATCGCCCGCACGGTCGGGTGGTTCGAGGAGGAATCCCTTGGCGGCGGTCCGCTTCTCTTCCGCCGCCTGCTCGGCCTTGCGGTGGGCTGCGGCGAGCACCTCCCGCCACGTCTCGGGGATGACGCCCTCACCGCCGTACACGGCCTCGATGAGCCCGTGGACGTCGTCCGGCGTCGTCACCGTGCCCGTGCCTGCGATGACCCGGTCGAGGGCGGCCGCGCTGCGCAGCATGTCCTCCTCCCCGTAGATCGTCTTGGCACCCGGTTCCAGGCTGGGCGCGGCTGAGTGGACGGACGGCAACCAGTCGACGTAGCAGACCGGATCCGTCAGCCGTGCCGGGCGGGCCCGGTCGTGACGGTGGAGGCGTCCCAGGCGCTGGATGACGAGATCGACGGGGGCGAGGTCCGTCACCAGCAGGTCGAAGTCGATGTCGAGGGACTGCTCCACCACCTGTGTGGCGACGACGACGGCGCGGTGCGGGCGCCGTGGGTGCGAGCGCGGCGGACCGAAGCGCCTGAGAAGGTCCGCGTCCTTGGCCTGCCGGTCGCCAATGGTGAACCGCGCGTGGTTGAGGCTCACCTCCTCGCCGAAGACCTCACGCAGCGCCTCGTAGGTCTCCTGCGCCCGGCGGACCGTGTTGCGCACCACGAGCGCGCAGCCACCGTCGGCCAGCCGCTCCTGCAGCAGCGGCAGCAGGTCCTCCTTACCCAGTCGCGCCAGCCGGGCCGTCGAACGACGTCCCGCCGAGGTGGTGGGCATGACCTCGGTGCGCCCGCGACCCGCGGCGACGAGGCATGGGAAGGGCGTGCGGACGGGCTCGGGTGCCGGTGTCACCGGCACCGGCTCTCCCACGCCCAGACGCAGCCCCCGACGGTAGGCGTCCACCATGGCCGAGCACCGGGCCTCGGAGAGCGTTGCCGACAGGAGGATGACGGGCACGCCGTAGGCGGCGAGCCAGGTCAGGGCCCGGTCGAGGTAGACGTTCATGTAGGTGGAGTAGGAGTGCACCTCGTCGACGATGACGACCTTGCGTGACAGGCCCAGGTGGCGCAGAGCCAGGTGCGGGGAGCGCATCGCCCCGAAGAGGAGGTGGTCGACGGTGGTGACGACGAAGTCGGAGAGCATCGACTTCTTCCGCCCGTTGAACCAGGCGAGGATCGCGACGTCCGACCTGTGGGCGGCGTCGCGCGCCGTCGCATGGCGTACCCGGGTCGCGTCCTCGTCGCGTCCGACGTCCGTCGGCCGCGGGAGGCTCTCCTCGTCTCCCTCTCCGCCCAAAGAGCCGAGGAGCCGGTGGTGGATCTCCCAGCCGGTACGGCGTAGCCGGGCCGCCTCGGTGTTGAGGCGCGCGCGACCGTGCTGGAGGCTGACGGCGAAGGCTGAGGGGGCGCCGTCGGAGGCGTAGGTCTCCTCGATCCTCTCAAGCCAGCCGAGGCTGCGGTGGAACATGGCGTCGGTGGTCGCCTGGGTGGGCAGGGCGAAGAGCACCCCCGGGCGCCCGGTGCGGGCGGCGAGGATCTCCGCAGCGAGGTTGGCTGCCTCGGTCTTGCCCCCTCCGGTGGAGTCCTCGACGATGAGCAGCCCGGGCAGCTCCATGGTGCGTGCGGCCTCGACGGCGAGCCTTTGGACCTCGGTGGCGCGCGATCCCTCCGGCAGGGTAAAGCGTGAGGCGAGCAGGTCGTCGGGGTCGCCCCCGTCGTCACGGGGCTGCCAGGGCGTGGGGATCTCCAGGCGCACGATGCCCTGAGCGACGCGGACGGCGTGGGCAGCCTCGGGCAGAAGACCGAGCCCGTCGTCGTCGAGGTGGAGGAGAGGGAAGTAGTCCTCGCAGGAGGCGATCCAGTCGGCGACGATGACGAGGCCGGACAGCTCGACGAGGAAGGGCTGGGACCAGCTCCGCCGTGACCAGTGGGGTAGCAGGGCTGTGGCGCCGGTGCGCTCGGTGACGAGCGTGAGGAGCTCCGCGCGGGTCTCCTCCCAGGCCCCCTCGCCGAGGAGGTGCTCGCGGCCGTAGAGCTCGTTGGCCGCTCCGTTTGTCGGCGGGATGCCGTGGTGGGCGCCGACGACGGAGGCCAGTGCCGTGGCGGGCTCGACGTCCCAGTCGTGCTCGTCGATGAGCCAGTCCCGCAGGACTTCCTGGCCCGCCAGCGCGTGGGGAGCCTTGTGTCGCTCCTTCGGGTCGATCGTCCGGTGCCTCAGACCCGCTTCCGTCATCTTGTCGTCGAGCTCAGGAACCTGGACGCAGAAGGCGGGGGTGCACTTGCCGATGTCGTGCACGCCTGCCAGCCAGGACGCCAGGAGGCAGTACTCGTCGGTGGGGGACAGGCCCGACGTGGAGCCTGTGAGCTCGCGCTCGATGAGGTCTGTGGTGGCAGGGGCCAGCCAGGTGCGTGTGAGGTGCTCGGCGACGGCGGCAGCGTCAAGCAGGTGCAGCCACAGCGGCAGCCAACGACGGCGTTCCAGGTCGTAGCCGGACTTCGCCCAGGCTGATGCTGCCCGTTGGGACATGGGCATGGGAGGGGGCTCCTTCATTGGAGACGTGGGTGAGACGATTATGCAGTGACAAGACATCGGATGTCAGTGGTTTGGGGTGGCGATTCTGTGACGGGGTGTCGCATCTTCTTCCCCCTCACCGAGACAGCGACCGTAGGTGTCGCACCCCTCCGCTACCCTGTAGCCGTGACCCCCGAAGAGCTTGCTGACGCGATCCGTACCGTCCTCCTCGCCGCCGCTGACGACGGCTCCCTCAATCTCCCTGTCGAGGAGGTGCCCCTGCCTAAGGTCGAGCGTCCGCGCTCGCGCGAGCACGGCGACTGGGCTACCAACGTCGCCATGCAGCTGGCCAAGAAGGCCGGGACCAACCCGCGTGCCCTCGCCGAGCTCCTGTGCCCCCGGCTGGCCGCTCTCGACGGCGTCGCCTCCGCCGAGGTCGCCGGCCCCGGCTTCCTCAACATCCGCCTCGACGCCGCCAGCGCCGGCG
>ERZ772971.694-NODE-694-length-20755-cov-5.542609_pt1 | contig 20755 bp, 17 predicted proteins | sample MGYA00511943_ERZ772971 | MGnify/ENA primary metagenome ERZ772971 (study PRJEB29015, sample SAMEA2737929) | human oral metagenome | biome: human oral; feature: human-associated habitat; material: dental | place: China | collected 2144 ... | reverse complement strand
AGGCCGACGACAAGGGCCGCCTGCGCCTGTCCATGAAGGCCGTGGCCATCGAAGAGGCCAACCCGCCGGCCGAAGGCGCCTGAGCCGGGCATGATCTGATGGCGTCAGTCCTGCGCTTATCCTGTCCTGCGCTGACGCCAGCCTTGCTTTGATGCCTGTCTTGCGCTGATGCCGGCCCTGCCTTCGCGGCAGGGCAGACTGGCCCCACGAAAAACGCCCCCTGTCCCTGTGACAGTGGGGCGTTTTTCGTGGGCATGACGGGCTGATGAGGACGCCCTCCGGCTGTCTGTCATGCCCTGCCAGCGCGGGAGGGTTTCCGGACGAGGGGGCTCATGAGGCCCTGAAGGCCCTGGAAGAGGGTTCCCGGAGAGATGGCACGGAGGGACGGTGTGGTGGATACGGGGAGCGCGGTCCGCTTACTGGATCAGCGCCTGCCATCCGGCCGGCAGTGCAAAGCGCCGGCCGTAGCGTTCGGCCAGCTCTGCCGCACGTTTCCCGACCACGGCGGCATCCTGTGCGCGCAGCGTGGCCAGCGGGTCGGGCTGGTCGTCGGCCCAGAGACCGCTGCTGCGGGCGGCAACCGCGGCCGCCGCGGCATTGCCCAGCGCACGTGCCTGCAGGCTGTTCAGCAGCTCGGCCCATGTGATGTACTGCAGCCGGTCCTGTACGTCGTCGGCCGGCATCTTCAGGCTCTTGCGCACGAAGGCCGACAGACCGGACCACAGATCGGGTTCTTCCTCCTCATCGTCATCGTAGTCGTAGAAGCCAGCCCCCTGGGCACGTCCCTTGCGCTGGAAGCCATGGGCCATCTTTTCCATGGCGTAGGCGGCTTCTTCGGTCAGGGCCGGCCAGGCGGGTTCTGCGGCGGCATGGCCGTGTGCGTGGTCATGCGCGTGGTCGTGTGCATGTCCATGTTCGTGTGGATGATCCTCCGCGTGCTCATGATGCTCATGCTCATGCTCGTGGTCATGGTCCCTGGCGTGCCCGTGATGTTCATGCCCGTGACCGTGTGCATGCTCGTGTCCATGGTCATGAGCATGTGCGTGGCCGTGTTCGTGGTCATCATGGCCGTGCCCGTGCCCGTGCCCGTGCGCGTCTGCATGCGTGTGTGCGTGGCTGGCGCAGCCGCATCCTTCGGTGTGGGTATGCCCATGTGCTTCATGCCCGTGCGGCCCGTGGCTGTGCTCGTCGCCGGCATGCCCCTGGTCGTGCGCTTGTTCATGATGGTGCGCGTGGCCGTGTGCCTCATCGTGGTGATGTGCATGATCGTGCCCATGCCCATGGTTGTGGTCGTGCTCGTGGTCATGGCCATGCTCGTGTTCATGGCTGTGATCATGGTCATGCCCGCAGCCGCAGCCATTGCCCCCCAGGCTCTGGTGGTAGAGCGCATCGGTGGTGGCCAGTCCCTGTTCATCCAGCAGGGCCAGCGGACCGGCACGGTAGCCAGCGTCCAGGGCCGCCTGCTCGATCCGTTCGGCCGGCACGCCTTCGCCCAGCAGGGCAAGCCCCTCGTTGAAGTACGCGTGGCGTACGCGGTCGATGACCAGCCCGGGACGGGCCGGGGCCAGGGTGATGCTCAGGCCCAGCTGCACGAGCAGGTCGGCGGCGTGGCTGACCTGGGTTTCGCTGCGCGAGGGCAGCACCACCAGTTCGGCCGCGCGGGGGAGGTGGAAACGCACCGGGACGTGGTCGGGGGCGACGTGTTCGAACCAGTGTGCGTCGGCGGTGGCGGGTACCGACTGCAGCTTCACCCGGAAGCTGCTGGTGGAGGTTGCCACTGTACCGGCGGGGGTGGCTGCGGCACTGGTGGGGATAGTCGTGATGCTGGCAGCAGCTGGCGCGTCACCGGTGGCGGCTGTCTGCACGGTACCGTCCTCTGCGGCTTCGGTCAGCAGCAGGCCGGCGCGCTGGGCCAGCGGCAGCAGATCGTTGCGGATGCCGGCGGAATCCAGCAGCTGGAGCGAGGGAGGGGAGGGCTGGTTGGGGATGCTCATGGCGGTTTTCCTTGGCTCGACTGAGGTGCAGTGTTGGTGTCTGGCAACAGGCGGGCAGCGCGTCCCCGGGGAAGGCTCTGCCGCCCGCAAAAATATGCATTGTATTTGTTGACCGGACACACGGCTGCCGGTTTTAATGGAACCGGTGCGGGGACGAACCAGTCCGTGACACGCACCCGATTCTCTCTATCTCTCCCCTGTCTCCCAGCCATTTCCAGTTCTCTCCCCGTGAGAGTCATTTTCCCCGTGCGCGTCCGGAGGGTTTCCCCCTGGGGCCAGCGCGGGGGCGAATGCGTTCATGACACGCGCCTGACGATGAACCCATTGCGACGGTTGCTGACACTGTTCATGTCGCCCTCGGCGGCATGGCGTGCCATCGACCAGGAAGATACGCCGCTCTGGCGCCTGTGCCTGCTGCAGTTGCTGCCGCTGGTGCTGCTGGCCATGGGTACGGTGATGCTCGGCCAGCACCTGTACGAAGAGCCGTCACCCTTTCAGACGCCGGGGCTCTGGCCGCGCATGCTGGCCCTGCTGGGTTGGGTGGGGGTGGTGTTCTTCGTGCAGCTGACGGTGGCGGCGCTGGTGGCACAGGTGTGCGCGCCGTGGTTTGGCGGGCGTCCGGTGCGGCGCCGGGCCTTTGCGCTGATCATCCATGCGATCAGCGGCCTGCTGGTGGCGGCCGTGCTGCAGCCGCTGTTGATGCCGCTTTCGCCGCTGCTGATCGTGCTGGGTGGGGTGTGGTCGGTGCATCTGCTGCTGACCGGCATGCCGGTGATGCTGCAGATGCCGCCCCGGCGGGCGCGGGTGCTCAGCGGCATCATCGTCGTGCTCTACCTGCTCTGCAGCAGCCTGCTGATGCCGCTGGCCGACCGGACCTGGGCCAGGCTGCTGCTGCCGGCGGCTGTGCCGGACGTGCGGGTCCAGGCCGGCCATGCCGACCCCGCTGGAGCGTCGCCGTCCGCACATGGGCTGGACAAGATCCAGCAGGCCGACCGCAATCTGGACGAGGCGGCCCGCGAGGCCGGCAATGCCAGGGCCAGCAATGATTCTCTCGCAGCCGCCCAGGCTGCCCGCGATGCCGCTGCGGCGCTGGCCGCCACGGTGGCCGGGGGGCAGGAGCGTGTGCCGCTCACCCCGGCCGAGCTGACCCGCTGGTTCCCCCGTGAGATGCTCGGCATGACGATGCAGTCGCTGGACGTGGAGCCGTGGGGTGGTGTGTCGTCACGCGCGGTCATGGCCCATGCCAGCTATGGTCGCCCGGGAGCCTTCACGCTGGAGCTGCGGGTGATCGATCCGGCCAGTGCAGGTGCGCTGCTGGCCGAATCGGCGGCGACCGGTGCCCAGGGCCGCAAGGAGGGCGAAACGGCCGCCACCTGGGAGCGCAGCTACCACGAAGGCGCCCGCAGCGTGTCGGAGCTGCGCTGGAAGGATGCCGACCGCGTGGAAGTCAGCTACGTGCTGGCCAATGGTGTTCGCCTGATCGCACTGGCCAGTGGTGGTGGCATCGAAGCGGCGGCCCTGCACGAGGCCATCCGCGCGCTGCCGCTGGATGTGCTGGAAAGGAACCGCATGGTGCCGGTCGAGCGCCTGAACGCACCGGCCGGGGAGACCGTTCCGGCGGCCGGTGACGCGCAGCAGTCTGCCGGGCGCTGATCCCGGGCAGGTGCTGATCCCGCCCGGCTGTCGGTACCGCTCCGGATATGGATGCCCAGTTGTTGCCGAACCGGGGCAGGAGGGGGCGGGGCGCTGCCGGGCTGGTCATCGGGCCGTTCCTGTTCGTTTTGTGGGGCTGTTTTCGGCGTGATTACGGCATGCCCCCCGCACTTCCGGTACAATCGCCGCCTGCGCCTCCGTAGCTCAGTGGATAGAGCATCCCCCTCCTAAGGGGAGGGTCGCACGTTCGATTCGTGCCGGAGGCGCCATTTTCCTTGTCTATCAAACACTTGCAGGCCGGACTGGTACAGCCCAGGCGATGGCTACAGGATGATCAGCCCAGGTGCCTTCCCGGCCATGTCAGAGCAATCGCCCCATATCTTCCTGAAGGGCCTGTCCGTCGATTCCCTCATTGGGGTCTATCCCGAAGAACGACGTGCACCGCAGCCGCTGCTGATCGACGTGGAGGTCGGTCTGCCGTCGCTGTCCCCTTTCCTTACCGACCAGTTCGAGCAGACCATCGATTACGCCGGCGTGGCCGAACTGGTCCGGCATGAGGCCGCGCAGCAGCGCTTCCAGCTGCTCGAGCGCATGGCGCATCATCTGTGCGAAACCATTGCGACGCGCTTCCATGCTCCCTGGGTGCGCATGGCCATCGTCAAGCCGGGCATCGTGCCCGGGGCTGATGCCGTGGGGGTGCGCTACTGCTTTCGCGCGCCGGTCAGTGCGTCCGGCGAATGATCTGCACCCCGTCGGGTGAGCTGTTGACCGACCGGTGACGCCTGTGGGCAGCCCTGGCTCTGGCACTGCTGGTCCGGGTGGCCCGCTGTCCGGCAGCGGTCGTGCTGGTGGACCCTGCGGCCTTCTGTCCGGCAGGGTTCGTGCTGGTGGTCTTTGTGGCCTTCTGCCCGACAGGGTTCGTGCCGCTGGTCCTGGTGGCCTTCTGTCCGGCAGGGTTCGTGCCGTTGGCTCTTGCGGCCTTCCGCTTGGCAGGGTTTGTGCCGCTGGCCCGTGTGGCCTTCTGCCCGGCATGGCCCGTACTGGTTGCCGTAGCCCGGGATGTTCCACTTCCCGAGGTTGCTGCCCTGGTTCCCGCCCTGGATCTGTCGGCCCCGGACCTTGCCGCTCCCGGTGCGGCCCCGCCGGAAGCCGTGTCACCGGCCGCCTTTGCGGGCGAAACCTTCACGAACCGCATGTCGGGCCGCTCGCCCGGGGCTGCCAGCAGCGTGACGGGTTTGCGCATGGCCCAGGCACGCATGGCGTGGGCCAGCGGCAGGTAGTAATACTGTTCCTTCACGATGCCCAGCGCCGATTCGAGCAGCCGGGTGCGGGCCTCGGGGTCGTTCTCGGTACGGGCCTGGTTGATCAGCCTGTCCAGGGCCGGGTCGCTGATGCGGGCGGCATTGTAGGCGCCGTCCACCTTCTCGGAGCGGGTGTAGGCCAGGGACACCAGGTTCTGCAGGGCGTCCAGATCAGGACTACCCCAGCCCAGCATCCAGAGGCTGCTGTCGAGTGTTTCCAGCTTGGGCACCAGGCTGGCAAACGGCATGCTGTTCACCTTCACGCGGATGCCGATGCGACGCCACATGGGCACCAGCGCCTTGCAGAGTTCCTGGTCGTAGGCGTAGCGGTTGTTCGGACAGTCGAGGGTGACGGTGAAGCCCTGGGCAAAGCCTGCGCTGCGCATCAGCTGGCGGGCCTGGCGGATGCTGGCGGAGGGGCGCTCATCCAGTTCGGGGGTCCAGCCGGTCACACCGGGGGCCACGATGGTGCCGGCCGGCCGGTACATGCCCTGGCCGATCTGCATCAGGGCCTTCGTGTCGATGGCCAGTGACATGGCATGACGCACGCGCTGGTCCTTGAACGGGTTGCGCAGGCCGGTCTGGCCGTGGGTGAGCGAATCCGAAAACTGGTCCATGCCGATCAGCAGCGTTCGCTGGGCCACGTCGGTCTGGATGTTCAGCGCCGGCTGGCGTTTCAGCGCGGGTACGCGCTGGCTGGCCGGATCGGTGACGAGATCCACCCGGTTGGCCAGCAGGGCCTGCACCCGGGCCTCGTCGTCGGCCACGGGCTGGTAGACGACGGTATCGGCGTTGCCCGGAAAGCCGCCGGTATCCCACCAGCCGGCATGGCGCTGCAGTTGCAGTGGCTGTCCGGGGGCCCAGCCGTCTTCGATGCGGTAGGGACCGGTGCCGTTGGCGTGGCGTGCGGTGTAGCCGACGGCATCGGGTTTGGTGCCCGAGACGGCATCGACCTTGTGTTCGCGCGCCCAGCGGCGGCTGAGAATGCGCGCGTCGGTGAGGATCCGGGGCAGCAGGGGCATCGGCCGGTCCAGCATGATGTCCACGGTGAGATCGTTGATGCGGCGCACGCTGCGGATGTTGCCCAGCATGGCGCCCACGGTGCTGCCGGCCGCCTTCAGGCGCTCCAGCGAATACTGGACATCATCGGCCGTCAGCGGGCTGCCGTCGTGAAAGCGTACGCCTTCGCGCAGATGGAAGCGCCAGGCCAGCGGCGTGACCTGTTCCCAGCGGGTGGCCAGCGCCGGTTCGATGTGCAGGTCGGGCGAATAGCGGGTCAGCCCCTCGTACATGTGCTGCAGCACGGCCTGGGCCTGTGACTGCTGCAGGGCATGCGGATCCAGCCCCGTGAGTTCGGACTGTGCGGACCAGCGCAGCGTTTCGGCACCTGCTGGCTGGGCCGTCGCGGCCAGCAGGCCGAGCGCCAGCGACAGCACCAGCCGGCGCAGCCGCGGCAGCCCGGATGGCGGTGTCAGCCGGGACGATGCTGCCGCTCGGGATGCTGCCGCCCCCTGGAAGGACGTCGTTACCCCCGAAGGCTGCGCCGTTCCCATGCCGGACGGATGGCCGTCATGCCCGTGCCGTTGCCGGTCATCGGGGTGACGGCAGGGGCGGGAGATGGATGGGTCCGCGAACGGGGCAGCACGGGTGATCATGGGAGCAACCAGCGCCCGGGCCTGCGCCGTCCGGCCGGACGGGTCAGGGGGCACTGCACCAATTTCCTACTGTGTCTTTATTGTTGCAATTTAACATGGTTGCCCGTAAGACGTGCCGACATACGCAGGAATCAGCGCGCGAAAGGGCCGGATTTCAGGCCGATATTGCCATAATTTGCAAAAAATCAAAGAGATGGTGCCGTGTTGCCTTTCCGGCAAAACCGTCTTGCATGGTTTGCCATACCAGCGATGGGGGTCATACCGGTGACAGGGGCCGTACCTGCGATGAGTTGCCATACCGGCGATGGAGGGCCATACCGGCGCTGCAGGCATGGCCCTGCGTGGAGCCTGTCATGAACGCATGCCTCCCCGCGCCGATCCCGGCCGTATGCGACAAGGCGTCGCACAGAGGAGGCTGGCCGCTCTGCCAGACAGCGCAACGCTGGCAGCGCGAGGGCTGGGGCTGGTGCGGCAATGCATGCGCCCATGACGCGTCCCCATGACACCCATTACGCGCTGCGCCGCCGATACTCCACGAAGGCGTATGCCACCCCTTGCGCACTGGTGGCGGATTCGCGGGTGGTTTCCTGCCACTGGGCCGGATCGGGCAGGTCCATCCAGGCATCGCCCTCCGGAGCCAGATCGACTTCGGTGAGCAGGACGCGACCGGCCAGGGGCCAGGCCAGCGTGTAGATCTGGGCACCGCCCATCACGAACACCTCGGCCTCGTCAGCATGGCGGGCGATGGCCTCGTCGAGGCTGCGGGCCTGGTCGACGCCTTCGGGCAGGTCCAGCGGCTGGCGGCTGATCACCACCATCTGCCGCCCGGGCAGCGGCCGGCCGATCGATTCCCAGGTCTTGCGACCCAGCAGGACCGTATGGCCCATGGTCTGCTGCCGGAAGTGTTTCAGGTCTTCGGGCAGGTGCCAGGGCAGGGCGTTGTTCTGGCCGATCACGCCATTGCGGGCGCGGGCGGCGATCAGGGTGATCAGGGGCATCGGTGAAAAAGGAAAACGGGCCGGATTGTGGTGTCAGACGGCAATGGGCGCCTTGATGCCCGGCCACGGATCGTAGCCCTCGATGACGAAGTCTTCGAAGCGGTAATCGAAGATGCTGTCGGGCTGGCGGGTGATGCGCAGCGTGGGCAGTGCGCGGGGCGTGCGCGACAGCTGCAGCCGGGCCTGCTCCAGGTGGTTGAGGTACAGGTGGCAGTCGCCCCCTGTCCAGATGAACTCGCCGGGCTGCAGGCCGGTCTGCTGCGCCACCATGTGGGTCAGCAGCGCATAGGAGGCGATGTTGAAGGGCACCCCCAGAAAGATGTCGGCGCTGCGCTGGTACAGCTGGCAGGAGAGGCGGCCGTCGGCCACGTAGAACTGGAAGAGGGCGTGGCAGGGCGGCAGGGCCATGTCGGGCAGGGCGCCGACGTTCCAGGCCGACACGATGAGCCGGCGCGAATCCGGTGTGCGGCGGATGTCGTCGATGATGCGGCTGATCTGGTCGATGGACTGGCCATCCGGTGTGGGCCAGCTGCGCCACTGGGCGCCGTAGATCGGCCCCAGGTTGCCCAGTTCGTCGGCCCATTCGTCCCAGATGGTCACGCCGTTGTCGCGCAGGTAGCCGATGTTGGTGTCGCCCTGCAGGAACCACAGCAGTTCGTGGATGATGGAGCGGGTGTGCAGCTTCTTGGTGGTGAGCAGCGGAAAGCCCCGTTCGAGCGGAAAACGCATCTGCCAGCCGAAGACGGACAGCGTGCCGGTGCCGGTACGGTCTTCCTTGCGGGTACCGTGGTGCAGGACGTGGTCGAGCAGGTCGAGATAGGTCTTCATGGATCAGCGGTTCAGCTCCTGGGTGATGTTCTGCTGCAGCTGGTATTCGCTGTCGCTCATGCCGTTGCGGTAGCCGGTGTTCATGCGGCCGCTGTCGCTCTGGGGACGCCCGCTGGCCTGCTGCAGGGCGTTGAGGGCGGCAGCGCGTTCCTCGGGGCTCAGGCCGTTGGGGTCGGCGCTCGTGTCCTGCCAGTTGCCCTCGGTGCCGTCCTGCGGGTCGTCGTTCTGGAATTCGGGCTGCAGGCCGTTCTGCATGTCGTCGGCGTCGCCGCCGTAGGGCAGGTCGCCGGCGTCCTCGTCCTGCAGCTGCTCGCGCATCATGCTGGCGCCCTGGCCGCCCGTTTCCTGTTCGGGCTGGTTGTCGGGGTGGCCCATGCTGGCCGGCATGGCGCCATCTTCGGGCAGGGTGCCGTCGCTGGTCATGCCCATGTCATCGGCCTGGCCGTCTTCCACGGCCTCGATGCCCTCGGGCAGGCCCTGCGGCAGGCGCGAATTGCCCGCGTTGCTCGACAGGATGTCCAGACTGTAGCGCTGCGGCGCCGGAAATTCGATCCTGCGGCCGCGGTGCTCGATGATCACCTTGTCATCTTCCACGGCCCTGAGCACCGAGCCATCACCGATTTTCTGGTTGACGGCATAGGCGGCCACCGGACGTTCGTTGACGCCCAGCACGGCCACGCCGCGCCGGCCGGCCTGCAGCACGCCCAGCACCCTCACATTAATGGGAGGCGGGGCGGCATCGGCTGTGGCCGTGTTGCGTGCACCGAACAGTTTCGCGGCGATGGGCAGCGGGGGACGGCCGTTTTCGCCGATGGCGTCATTGGGGGCGATGGCGCCCCGCGGCGCCAGCAGCTGCATGGCCCAGTAGGTGATGATGCTGACCAGCAGCAGGAAAAGCAGCAGCGAAAGCAGCCGGATGGCAGCAGAAGAACTCCGCATGGTCGGGGTCTCGTGGGAAAGGACAGGACTGCCTCCGACCGGGCGTCGGCCCGGTGGCGGAAACAGTGGCTGGTATCATACAGGCCCATTGCAGCAGACACAGAATCTGCTTCAATCATCCCATATTAAAACCTCCCGGGTCTCTCTGCGAGAAAATCGCTGGTATGAATACACCTGTTACCGCATCGACGGCACGCGCAACCGATACACGGTCGCCCGCAGTCTCTCCGGCACCGCGCCCGCTCCGCACGCGCCGTGCCCTGGGTTTCACCCTCATCGAGCTGATGGTGGTGGTGATGATTCTCGGCGTGCTGGCCGCGCTGGTGGTGCCCCGCTTCATGTCGCGCCCCGACGAGGCGCGCGCCGTGGCCGCCAAGCAGGACATTGCCGCCATCATGCAGCAGCTCAAGCTGTACCGGCTCGACAACGGCCACTACCCCTCAACCGAGCAGGGCCTGGCGGCGCTGGTCACCAAACCCACGTCCGGTCCGGCCGCCAAAAACTGGAAATCCTATCTGGACAAGGTGCCCGTCGATCCCTGGGGCAAACCGTACCAGTATCTGAACCCCGGCATCCACAGTGAAATCGACGTGTTCTCCTATGGGGCCGATGGCGTGGCCGGTGGCGAGGCAGGTGATGCCGACATCGGCAGCTGGGATCTCTGACCGACGCCGGGCGGCCGGCTTTACCCTCATCGAGCTGATGGTGGCGCTGATCATCATCGGCATCGTGCTGTCGATGGTGGTCATCTCGGCCTCGCCCAGCCCGCTGCGTTCGCTGGAAGGCGATGCCGAGCGGCTCAGCCAGCTGTTCTCGCTGGCCCGCGAGGAGGCGCAGATCCGTGGCGCTCCCATCCGCTTCGAGACCACGCGTGACCGCTACCGCTTCGTCATCTTCAAGGACCGGCAGTGGCGTCCCATCGAAGACGACACCCACCTGCGCGTGCGCGAGTGGGAGGCTCCCACCCGGGTGCGGGTCGTCAAGTCCGATGGCTCCGACATTCTCGAATTCGGACGCGACCTGATCGAGCCGCCATTTCGGGTCATCCTCACCCGGCCGGCCGGCAGCATCGAAATAGCGGCCAATGGCCTGGGTATTTTCGAGGTTCAGCCGGCGCAGCAGCAGCCATGATGTCATCCTCCGGTCACTCTCTTTCCCTTTGATGCCACTCGCCTTTTTCCTCCCCTTTTATCACGGGTCCATGCCGGTACCGGCATGTGGGCCTGCTGCCGTGCGGTACCGTGTCGGGCCGTGCGGGGAGGGGCGGGTGTGAGTCTGCCGTTGCCGGGGGTGAGTGAACACGCCGGACGTGGCGCATCGGGCCGTCTTTCTGCCCGCTGTGACCGTGATGGCGCCTGCCGCCCGATGGCGTGCGTGGCCAACGGAACAGGGCATGCGGTGCGTGGCGAGCCAAACAGGACATGCGGCGGTACGGCCCCGGCAGCCCTGGTCACACGCGGCTTCACGCTCATCGAGGTGCTGGTGGCGCTCACCATCATTTCCATCGCGCTGATGGCCTCGCTGCGTGCGGTGGGTTCCATCACGGCCAGCTCGGCCGAGCTGCGGGCCCGCACGCTGGCCCAGTGGAGTGCCGAGAACCGCCTGACCGAAATTCGCGTGCGGCGGGAATTTCCGGCCGTGGGGCGCCGCAATTTTCCGTGTCCGCAGGGCGACCTGAACCTGGTGTGCGTGGAAAACGTCTACACCACGGCCAACCCCAATTTCCGTCGCATCGAGATGCAGGTCTACGATGCCGACCGCAGCGAGCAGGGCGCCAATGGCAACATGGAAGGCGGCCGGCTGGCCCGGCTGCTGGGCTTTGCCGTGGTCGAGAACAACAATGTGGTGCGTTGAGTGATGAGTGCGCGCACCGTCATGTCCATGGATGCCACGTCCCGTCAGGGCGCGTCTGCGCATGCCGTGCCTGTATCGGCGGGGTATGCCTGCGTGCCATTTGCTTCCCGTCAGACAGCATCCGCGCATGCCGTGTCCGGGGATGTTCCAGCCCCCGGCGCCAACGCCAGGAAGGCCCAGCCACGCTCTGGTCCGACGGCGCGCCTCGTGGGAGGCTTCACCCTCATCGAGCTGCTGGTGGCCGTGGCGCTGCTGGCCGTGCTGGCCATTCTCAGCTGGCGCGGACTCGAGACCGTGCTGCAGAGCCGCGAGCGGCTGGTCACCGAATCGAACGAGCTGCGCTCGCTCACGCTGGCGCTCGCCCAGCTCGAGGAAGACCTGCTGCAGACCTGGCCGGTCAACGGCATGGGTGGCGGACTGGTTCCCATCCGGGTGGTGGTCGACCAGGGCGGGGCCGGCGGTGGTACCACGCAGTCGATGATGCTGGTGCGCGAGATTGCCCGGCGCGGGCAGCCCACCCGGCTGCAGCGCGTGGTCTATCAGGTGCGTGACGGCAGGCTGGAACGGGGCTTTTCCGAATGGCAGAAGAGCACCGATGGGCGTGGCTCGGTGGGCGGTTCGGTGCAGTCGCTGGTCTGGCAGCCCATTCTGCCCGAGGTGCGCTCGATGCGCGTGCGGGCCTGGATCCGCAACAACTGGGTGGGAGGGGCCCAGCTGGAGGCGCTGACCTCGCGCGGCAACCGCGCCGACCGCCAGCCCAACGATCCCTACAACAACGCCCGTTATCAGGGGCTGCCGGGCATCACCGCCACCACACCCGCCGAGGTGCGGCAGAACATCGAGCAGATGCGCCGTGTCTACGACCTGCGGCGCGAGACCGAAGAGGCCATCACCGGCATCGAGGTGCTGGTCGAGCGCACCAATGGCCAGCGCTTTCTGCGCATCTATTCGATACGGGACTGATCACCATGCGCCATCCCGTTGCAAATTTTCCCGATCGGGCCATGACAGGGGGCCATGCCAGCGCCGATACTGCGGTCATGCATTCACGTCATGGTCGATTTTCTGTCCGGCACCGGGGCCTGCACTCAGGCGTGGGCACGGATCAGGGCTTGCCAATACTTTCGAAAGCCGGGAGCCTGCGGGGTCAGCACCCAGACATGGATATGAGCCTGGACATCGGCCGCCAGGAGAGCATGGGCAGCGCGCGTCGCAGCCTGAACGGACGGATGCATGCACAGCATGGTGCTGCCATCGTCACGGCGCTGCTGGTGGTGGCGCTGGCCTCGGTCATCGTCACCACGCTGTTCTATCGCGAGAGCGTGGCCATCCGCTCCATCGAGAACCGGGCCACGCTGTCGCAGACCCGCTGGATCGAGCGCGCCGTCATCGACTGGGCCAAGGTCATCCTGAAGAATTCGGTGAGCCAGGTCGACTGGTCCGGCTCCATCTGGGCCACGCCCGTGGCCGAGACCCAGCTGGACGAAACCGTCACCGGCGGGGCCAAGGTGGGCGATTCTTCCCGCCAGGCGTTGCTGGCCGGGCGGATTCGCGATGCGCAGTCGCGTTTCAACATCAACGCGCTGGTCAATGACGACACCAACCAGATAAACGGGGCGACGCAGACCGGTACCAATGGCAACAGCGGTAACATCAACGGTAACGGTGGCAACGGTACCGGCAGCAACGGCACCAGCGCCGAAAATGCCGATATCTCGGTACCGCACCTGCAGGCGCTCAAGCGGCTGATGGGCATCCTGTCGCTGCCCGAGAGCCTGGCGGACCGGATGCTGCAGTACGTGCGCAAGGTGGCACGCCAGCGTCGCAGCGGCCAGAAGGCCGGGTCGGATGACTGGGTCATGCCGCTGCAGCGGCTGGACGACCTGCGCGACCTGCCCGGCTTTTCGGACGAGATCATCCAGAAGCTGACACCGCACCTCACGGTACTGCCGGTGGATGCCCGGACGGTGAACATCAACTCGGCCTCGCCCGAGGTGCTGGAAGCCGTGGCGCCCACCTGGCCGGCCGGTTCCATCCGTTCCTTCGTGGCCAACCGCGATGTGGTGCCGGCCAAGAACATTTCCGACCCGTCGATGGGGCTTGTTGCAAATACCCAACTGGACAGTACGCTCGTCGCAGTGCAATCGAATTATTTCATCGCGGACGGCATCATTCATTACGATCGCGTTGAATCCCAAACCCTAACCTTGCTCAAGCGCCTCAATGAAGGGGGTGTACAGGTGATATGGCGTCACAGCAACTGAAACGGCACCAGGCCGTCATCTGGTTACCGCCGCGCAGCGCCGGTGAAGCTGTCCTCAGCAGTGGACGGCCCGTGTTCCAGGCGCACATCGGCAGTGACGACGAGCCCGTGCGCCGGCCCGTGTCGCTGGAGGCGCTCGAAGGCATTCGCCAGGTCTGGCTGGTGGCCGATGCCCGTGATGTCACGCTCATCACCGTGCCGGTGCCACCGCTTTCGGGCAAGCGCCTGAAGCAGGCACTGCCCAACATCATCGAAGAATACGTGCTGCAGGATCCGGCCCGCTGCCTGATCGTGCCCGGTCCCGTGCAGCCCGACGGCCAGCGCGTGCTGGGTGTCATCGACAGTCACTGGGTCGATGCGGTGCTGGCCGCCTTCAAGTCGCACGGCATCCGGGTCGATGCGCTGTGGCCGGGGCAGCTGGTGCTGCCGCTGCGCGAGGGGCGCTGGTCGGTGCTGGCCTCGGACGACTGCCTCACGGTGCGTACCGGCGAGTGGTCCGGCACCGGCTGGGCGGCCGGCGAATCCGAACAGGCCAACCGCGAAACCGCCAGTGCGCTGCTGGCCGGCAAGCTGATGGGCCTGCCACCGGCGCAGATCGATGTCTGGCTGGGCCAGCCCGAATGGCGCTCGCCCCTGAAACTGGCGGCCCGGCCCTCCGAGGTCACGCTCGATTTCGCCGATGCGCCGCTGGTGCGTGGCGCACCGATGGATCTGCTGTCGGTGCACAATGCCGGCCTGCGGACCATGCTGTCGCGCGTGGACTGGCGGCTCTGGAAGGGCGTGGGGGCGCTGGCGGCTGCGTCGGTGGCGGCTGCCGTCATCGGCCTGAACCTGCAGTGGATGCAGCTCGGTGCCGAGGCGCGCAGCCTCGAGGCGGCCGTGCGCGACCGCTTCCACCAGGCCTTCCCCAATGCCGCCATGGTCGATCCGGTGCTGCAGATGCGCCGCAGCATCGGTGAGCTGCGTCTCAAGAGCGGCCGCCCGGGGCCGGACGATTTCGTGCCGCTGCTGGCCCGTTTTGCGCAGGCCATCGGCGAGCGTGGCCGGGGCACCATCGAGGCCATCGAGTACCGCGAGGGCACCATGAAGATCCGCTTCGTGGCCGAGGCCGCCAGCGATGAATCGCTGCGCGAGAGCCTGGTGCAGGACTCGGCGCGGCTGGGGCTGACGCTCACCTTCGACAACCCCCGGGATCCCACCGCCCGGCTCACCACCCAGGGGCGCTGACACATGCTGGAAAACCTGTTGCAGAAATGGGCCTCGCTGGCGCCCCGTGACCGGCGCATGCTGGTGATTGCCGGGGCCTTCCTCGGTGTGATCATCTTCTGGCAGCTGCTGCTGGAGCCCGCCTGGGTGGGCCGGCAACGGCTGGAAAAATCCCTGCCCAAGCTGCGTGCCGAAGTGGCGCAGATGGACAGCCTGGCCGTCGAGGCACGCGAGCTGGCCAATGCCGCCGAGGCACCGGCCGAGTCGGTGGCCCAGGTGACCACGCGGCTGGAGCAGTCGCTGGCCGGCCGGGGCATGGACAAGGAGATGGCCAAGGTGCAGGCGCAGGGCGACATCATCGAAGTGCGCTTCCGCCAGGCCCCGTTCGAGAACTGGGTGTTCTGGCTCGATGGAGCCGTGCGCGAAACCCGAACCCGTATCGTCGACCTGTCCGTCACCCGCGAATCGCCGGGGGGGTTCAGCGGTCGCATCGCCCTGGAGATGGCACGCCGTGGCAAATGATTCCCGTCGATCCCGTAACGCGAAGCCGGCCTGGTTCGGCCCGTGGAGCACCGGCCGCATCGTGCTGTGGGTGGTGCTGGGCCTGGTGACCGCGCTGGTCACCACGCTGATCCTCGCCCCGGCCTCCATGGCCGACTGGGGTCTGCAGGTGGCCACCAGGGGCCGGGTGCGCCTGGCCGATGCCACCGGTTCCATCTGGAACGGGCAGGGCAAGGTGGTGCTGGTCGATGTGGCCGCGCAGGCCACGCGCGACCGCGAAAAACCCAATGCCGTGCTGCCGCTGCCCGGTGTGCTGGTGCCTGGCAGCATCCGCTGGAACATCCGCGTGCTGCCGTTGCTGATCGGCCAGATCCAGGTGCATGCCCGTCACGACAGCATGAACCAGCCGCTGGAAATTTCCGGCAGCTTTGCCCGGCCACGTTTTTCGGCCGGCAGCATCCGCCTGCCGAACGTCAACCTGGCCCGCCTGGGCTCGCCGTGGAGCACGGTGCAACCCACCGCGTCACTGGCCCTGAGCTGGGAACCGTTCGAGATCGTCAACGGCCAGGCCCGTGGCGTGGCGGCCATCGAACTGCGTGATGTCGCCTCGGCGCTTACGCCGGTGCGTCCGCTGGGGGCCTACCGTCTCGACATCGACGGCCGGCAGCCCGAAACCACGCTGAAGATGTCATCCCTCGAAGGTCCGCTGCGTTTGAGCGGAGAAGGTGTTTTCAATCCGAGTCACGGACTGCGTTTCACTGCCTGGGCAGAAGTCGACGAGTCTGAACGTGAGAAACTGCAGTCCCTCGTACGCTTGCTGGGACGGCAGGATGGGGCTCGTACCATGATCAAGATAGGAGCATGAAATTGCGCCATTCCCAAAAAATCCTGGCCCAGGCCCTGCTGATCGCCCTGGCAGCGCCGGCCCTTGCCGCCGCGCAGACCCGGCAGGCTCCGGCCCAGCAGCCGCCTGCCCGCAACGTGTCCGGGCAGATCAACCTCAATTTCAAGGATGCCGAGGTCGATTCGGTCATCGGCGCCTTTGGCCATCTGCTGAACAAGTCCTTCGTGATCGATCCGAGGGTACGCGGCAAGATCTCGCTGGAAACCCCGCGTCCGGTCAACCGCCAGCAGGCGTTCACGCTGCTCAAGACGGTGCTGCGCCAGCAGGGCTTTGCCATCGTCGACCTGGGTGACCTGTACAAGGTGGTGCCCGAAGCCGATGCCAAGCTGCAGTCCGGCCCGGTCGAGATCGGCCCGGCTTCCGGCCGGCACGGGGACGAGGTCATCACCCAGGTCTTCCAGCTCAGCCACGAATCGGCCAACAACATGATTCCGGTGCTGCGGCCGCTGGTCTCGCCCAACAACACCATCACGGCGTTTCCGGGCAACAACGCCCTGATCATCACCGACTATGCGGCCAACCTGAAGCGCCTGTCCAAGGTGATCGCCACGCTGGACAGCCCGCGTCCGGCGGCCGATGTGCAGGTGGTGGTCATCAAGAACTCCATTGCCAGCGACATCGCCGTGGCGGTGTCGAAACTGCTGGACGACAACAACCGCCAGGGCGGTGGGGGACCCACCGGCGCGCAGGATCCCACCCAGCGCGTGGTGGTGATGGCCGACCCGCGCACCAACTCGGTGCTGCTGCGCAGCGCCAATGCCTCGAAGCTGTCGCTGGCCCGCTCGCTGGTGGACCAGCTCGACCGGCCGGCCAATGCCGACCAGGCCAACATGCGCGTGGTCTACCTGAAGAACGCCGAGGCCACCAAGCTGGTGGAAGTGCTGCAGGCCGTGCTTTCGGGTGAATCGAACGGCAACGGGGGCAGCAGCGGCTTCGGCAGCAGCAACCGCAGCAGCAGCCGCAGCGGCAGTGGTGGCTTCTTCGGTGACAACAGCAGCAGCTCGTCCGGCCTGTCCTCGGCCTTCGGTGACAGCGACAGCAGCAGTGGCGGTCTGGGCAGCCAGACCGGCCAGCTCAACCGTGACCGTGGCAACCAGGGGCCCACCTCGATCAAGGCGGGCGGCGCCGTCATTGCGGCCGACCCGTCCACCAACTCGCTGATCATCACGGCGCCCGAACCGGTCTACCGCAACATCCGGGGCGTGATCGACCAGCTCGACAGCCGCCGGGCACAGGTCTACATCGAGTCGCTGATCGTCGAGGTCAAGGCCGACACGGCGACCGAGATGGGCATCCAGTGGCAGTTCATGTCGGGCCGCAATGGCGGCAACAACGTCATCGGCGGGACCAACTTCAGTACGGCAGGATCGAACATCCTCAACGTCACCCAGAATCCGGCGGCGCTGGCTGGTGCCAACGGCATCAACATCGGGGTGGTGCGCGGCAATGTCAGCCTGTTCGGCCAGCAGTTCGTCAACCTGGGGCTGCTGGCCCGGGCGCTGGAAACCGAGGCGGGCGGCAACATCCGCGCCACGCCGAACCTGCTGACGCTCGACAACGAAGAGGCCCGCATCGTCATCGGTCAGAACGTGCCGTTCGTGACCGGCTCCTACACCAACACCAACAACAACCTGTCCAGCCCGTTCCAGACGGTCGAGCGCAAGGACGTGGGTACCATGCTGCGCGTGCGCCCGCAGGTCTCGGAAGGCGGTACGGTGAAGATGGAGATCGCGCAGGAGATTTCCGCCGTGGTCGACCAGTCGCTGCCGTCGGGCATCATCACCAGCCGGCGTGCCATCGAGTCGAACGTGCTGGTCGACGATGGCCAGATCGTCGTGCTGGGCGGCCTGATCCAGGATGATGTGAAGGGTGATGTGTCGAAGGTGCCGCTGCTGGGCGACATTCCGTTCCTGGGCCGGCTGTTCCGCTACGACAGCCGCAAGCGCGAGAAAACCAACCTGCTGGTGTTCCTGCGGCCGGTGGTGCTGCGCAGTGCCGATGCCGCCTGGGACGTGACCGCCAGCCGCTACGACTACATCAACCAGCGCAGCCAGGAGGCACAGCTCTCCAAACCGGCCGGCGTGGCCGACGTGCGCCAGCCGCCGCTGGATCCGCTGCCGCCGCGTCCGGGTTCACCGGGCAAACGGGTGCCGCCGGCCCGCGAACCCAGCATGATGCCGGGCGCCGCCGACGAGGCCAAGAGCCTGGGCGTGGTGCCGGCCAACTCGCTGCAGGCGCCGCAGCCCGACATGTCCAGCATGATGGCACCGCGCCGGCCGCGTCATGCCAACCGCCAGCGGGGTGGCAACGCCGGCAACGACGGCGCCTCCCGTGCCGGCCAGCAGGGCTGGCAGCGGCAGCAGCAGTCGGAGCAGTCCTTCGGGGCCGGGCAGCAGCAGTCCGAACAGTCCTACGGGACTGGGCAGCTGCAGCAGCCGGGGCAGTACGGATCGGGCCAGCCCTCGCAGCCGGATGGCGGGCAATACCCGCCGTCGCAGCAGGCCTTCGTCGACCTGCGCCAGGCTGGCCGCGGTGGGGGTCAGCGCCGGCAGGCAGGTCCCCAGTCCTGGGAAGGTGTGGGCGAGCACGGGCAGGGTGTTGGCCAGATGGGCAACAACACCATTCAGCAGGTGCTCGATGCCCGCCAGCGCCAGGGGGGCGGTGGCAGCTACCGCTCGCTGGATGAGGCCGTGCGCGCACAGCAGGGCGCCGTGCGGCCACAGAACGGCGTGTCCAGCCCGGTGCGTCTGGGCAATCAGGTCGAAGTGAACGTGGACTGATCCGCATGGCTTCCATTTCTCCGCAGCGTTACGTGCCCTACGGCTTTGCCCGTGCCCACCAGATCCTGGTCTCGGCCCTGAGCGACGATGCCATGGAGGTGTGGGTGGGCGAGAACACCCCGCCCACGGCGCTCGCCGAACTGTCGCGTTCGCTGAAATACCGGCTGGTGCCGGTGATCAAGCCGGCCGACGAGCTGTCGGGCGCCATTTCGCGTGCCTATTCGCAGCAGGAAGGTTCGGCCGCCGCCGTGGTGGACGAGGTGGGCGGCGACATCGACCTCTCGCGCCTGATGCAGGACCTGCCCAAGGTGGAAGACCTGCTCGAATCCGAGGACGATGCGCCGATCATCCGGATGATCAACGCGCTGCTCACCCAGGCCGCGCGCGACAACGCCTCCGATATCCACATCGAGCCCTTCGAGACCTACTCGATGGTACGTTTCCGCGTGGACGGCACGCTGCGCGACGTGGTGCGGCCGCGGCGCGAGCTGCATGCCGCGCTGGTGTCGCGGATCAAGATCATGGCCAGCCTCGACATTGCCGAGAAGCGCCTGCCGCAGGACGGCCGCATCACGCTGCGCATCGGCGGCCGGCCGATGGACGTGCGGGTCTCCACACTGCCCACCGGTCATGGCGAGCGCGCCGTGCTGCGTCTGCTCGACAAGGAGGCCGGCCGGCTCGATCTGGCACGCCTCGGCATGAGCAGCGACCTGCTGCGCCGCTTCGACAACCTGATCAACCAGCCGCATGGCATCGTGCTGGTCACCGGCCCTACCGGTTCCGGCAAGACGACCACGCTGTATGCGGCGCTCTCGCGGCTGGACTCGAAGACCACCAACATCCTGACGGTGGAAGACCCGATCGAGTACGATCTGGACGGGGTGGGGCAGACGCAGGTCAACGCCCGCATCGACATGACCTTCGCCAAGGCGCTGCGTTCCATCCTGCGTCAGGACCCGGACGTGGTGATGATTGGCGAGATCCGTGACGTGGAAACCGCGCAGATCGCCGTGCAGGCCTCGCTCACCGGCCACCTGGTGCTGGCCACCCTGCACACCAACGACTCGGTGTCGGCCGTCACCCGTCTGATCGACATGGGCATCGAGCCCTTCCTGCTGTCGTCCAGCCTGATCGGCATCATGGCGCAGCGGCTGGTGCGCAAGCTCTGCCCCAGCTGCCGCGAGGAAGATCCGGTCACCGGCAAGTGGCGTGCCGTGGGCTGCCTGCATTGCGGCCGCTCCGGCTATCAGGGCCGTACCGGGATCTACGAGATCGTCTCCGTCGATGACGCCATGCGCGGGCTCATCCACCAGAGTGCCGGCGAGGGCGAGCTGCGTGCGGCCGCACGGGCCAACGGTTTCCGCTCGATGCGCGAGGACGGCCAGCGCTGGATCGATACCGGCATCACCTCGCAGGACGAGGTGGTGCGGGCCACCCGCGATTGATGGCAAACGTCAGATGGCTCCTGATATGCGTCCGCAGCATGGTCGGTTTCGGCACAGGCCGGGGTGTGCAACGGCCTGGACCGTAAAGATGGGACGTGCGAGGCGAAACAACAGGTACTGACGGGACAAGAGGGACAGATACATGCCAGCCTACCGCTTTCAGGCGGCCGATGCCTCCGGGGTACTGCACCGGGGCATCGTCGATGCCGACTCCAGCCGCCAGGCGCGCGCCATCATCCGCGAGCGCGGCCAGACCCCCATCGAGGTGGTGGCGCTGTCGGCCGAGCACAATGCCGGCCACATCAACATCGGCGGCCGCCTGAAGGATGCCGACCTGGCGCTGTGCACCCGCCAGCTCTCCAGCCTGCTCACCGCCCGGCTGCCGCTGGAGAAGGCGCTCAACGCCGTGGTCGAGCAGGCCGAATCGGCCCGCG
>ERZ772971.692-NODE-692-length-20804-cov-9.892139_pt1 | contig 20804 bp, 17 predicted proteins | sample MGYA00511943_ERZ772971 | MGnify/ENA primary metagenome ERZ772971 (study PRJEB29015, sample SAMEA2737929) | human oral metagenome | biome: human oral; feature: human-associated habitat; material: dental | place: China | collected 2144 ... | reverse complement strand
ACGGGCTTTTTGATATAATAGAAAGTATGAATAAAAGGGAAAAAATTTCAAATTATCAACTGTTACTGGCTCAGCTGGAAGCCTTGCTGGATGGGGAGACCAATGCTTTGGCCAATCTGTCGAATGCTAGCGCTCTGCTCAATCAAGCCCTGCCTAATTCTGTTTTTACTGGTTTCTATCTTTTTGATGGGTGCGAGCTGATTTTGGGGCCTTTTCAGGGCGGTGTTTCCTGTGTCCATATTGCGCTAGGCAAGGGTGTCTGTGGGGAGGCTGCGGAGAAAGAGCAGACGATTATCGTGGATGATGTGAAGCGGCATGCCAACTATATCTCCTGCGATAGCCGGGCTAAGAGCGAAATTGTGGTGCCCATGATAAAAGAAGGCCGACTGCTTGGAGTGTTGGATTTGGACTCAGCCTTGACGGGGGATTATGATGATGTAGACCAGGAATATCTGGAAAAATTTGTCCAGATTTTGCTTGAAAAAACGACTTGGAATTTTGAAATGTTTGGAGAAAAAGCCTAATGTATCAAGCTTTATATCGAAAGTACCGCAGTCAGACCTTTGGTCAGCTTGTGGGTCAGCAAGTAGTAGCCACTACTCTGCGGCAGGCTGTGGAGCAAGGGAAAATCAGCCATGCCTATCTTTTTTCTGGCCCACGCGGAACAGGGAAGACCAGTGTTGCCAAGATTTTTGCCAAGGCTATGAACTGTCCGAATCAAAAGGACGGCGAGCCCTGCAATGACTGCTATATCTGTCAGGCTATCACAGAGGGGAGCCTTGAAGACGTTATCGAAATCGACGCGGCTTCTAATAATGGGGTAGATGAGATTCGTGATATTCGGGACAAGTCTACCTATGCGCCTAGTCTTGCCAAGTACAAGGTCTATATCATTGACGAGGTGCATATGCTCTCGACGGGGGCTTTTAACGCCTTACTTAAGACCTTGGAAGAGCCAACGGAAAATGTGGTCTTTATCCTAGCGACGACAGAGCTGCATAAGATTCCGGCGACTATTCTTTCCCGCGTCCAGCGTTTTGAGTTTAAGTCTATCAAGACACAGGACATTATTGGTCATATTGAGTGGATTCTGGAGCAGGAAGGCATTGATTTTGAGAAGGAAGGTGTGCAGATTATTGCCCGTCGAGCTGAAGGCGGGATGCGGGACGCCTTGTCTATCCTCGATCAGGCTCTTAGCTTAACTCAGGAAAATCGTTTGACAACGGACATTGCTGAAGAAATCACTGGCTCTATCAGTTTGGGAGCCTTGGATGCCTACGTAGCTGCCTTGATTGCTCATGATGCAGTAGCAGCCTTGGATAACCTCAATCTGATTTTTGACAGCGGCAAAAACATGGCCCGCTTCGTGACGGATCTCCTGCAATATCTGCGTGATTTGCTTATTGTCAAAACTGGCGGAGAGAATACTCATGCCAGCGAGCTCTTTCTGGAAAATCTTAAGACACCGCAGGAGACTCTCTTTGCCATGATTGAGATGGCGACCAAGAGTCTAGCAGACATCAAGAATAGCCTGCAACCTAAGATTTATACAGAAATGATGACCATTCGACTAGCTGAGGAAAAAGCAGGTTTGGAACAGATTCCTGATAATTTGGCAGAAGAACTGTCTAATCTCAAGCAGGAAATCCAGCAGCTTAAGCAGCAGTTGGCCAATGTCGGTAGTCAGCCAGCTCCAGCAGCTAAGAAATCAGAGGCACGACCTCAGAAGGCTAAGACCTATCGAGTAGACCGCAATAAGGTCAATGCCATCTTGGAAGAGGCAGTGGAAAATCCTGACTTGGCTCGCAGCAATTTGACGAAGCTGCAAAATGCTTGGGGTGAAATCATCGAGAGTCTGGCGGGCGCGGACAAGGCGCTGCTCATTGGTTCGCAGCCAGTTGCAGCCAATGAAAATCATGCTATTTTGGCCTTTGAGTCTCATTTCAATGCTGAGCAAACCATGAAAAGAGAAAATCTCAATACCATGTTTGGGAATCTGCTCAGCAATGCTGCTGGCTTTTCACCAGATATTCTGGCTATTTCACTAGAGGATTGGACTCAGATACGGGCAGAATTTTCAGCTAGAAGTCGTAGCAATAAAGCAGAAGTAGCTGGAAAGCAGGAAGAAAGTTTGATACCGGAAGGCTTTGACTTTCTAGCGGAAAAAATCACCGTGCAAGATGATTGAATTTAGATTTTTATGATTTTTCATGCTATAATGTCCACACCTTATTCAGCAGTCTTAATTTTATATACAGAGTGAGTCTCGGCTCGCTCTTTTAAATATCACCAATAAATCGATAGTAAATTTCTAGTTTCGCTCGTCGATTTTTTCCTTTACCGATTGGTTGGTAGACGATAATCTTATCAATTAGCTTATTAATAATTTGTGGTGTCAATTGTTCAAGCTGAGTATATTCTCTAATAGTCTCTATAAATTTATCAATATTATTAGCAGATTTTATCTTCAAACCGAGCATCTCGGTCTCAGTTTGGATCTTTTCTTCCAGTTCAGCTTGTTCTGCTTCGTAGCTATCACAGAGCTTTCGAAAACGCTCATTCGCAATTTCACCCAGCAGTTGTTTCTCGTAGAGTCTTTGTATAATAGTATCTAGCTCATTCATCCGTTGTCTATCTTTCGTCAGCTGTTTTTGTAACTGATTAAACTTTTTAGTCTCTTTAATTTCGAATTTATCTTTTAGCTTTTGCAATAGCTCGTCTTCGTTTAATTGTAGCGAAGCTATTAACTGTTGAAGCTCATCCAGAATCAACTTTTCCAGCGGTTTTTTACGCATATAGTGGCTACCTGAACAAGTGTCGCCAGCTCGTTCAAAGTGATAACATTTGTAGTGGTCGAGATTTATCCCGTCTTTTTCTTGCGGGCAAAAGCTGAGCTTATGTCCATTTTCGCAATAAAGTAAGCCTACGAGTAAATTTTCATGTCCTGGTTTATTTTTCCACTTATGCCTTTGAATAACTCGCTTGTGCCCCATCATTTTACGAGTAATTTCGAAATCATCTTTTGAAATGATTGCTTCGTGACTATCTGGGAAAATCAGCCATTCTTCACGAGGTTTCATTTTGTGTTTGCGTTGTTTGTAGGAAGGTTTTGCGGTTTTCAAATTAATGGTTGAGCCGATATATTCTTCCTTTTCTAATATCTGCCAAATCATTTGAGTTTTCCAATGATAAGGGTCATTCTCCAAAATCCGATAATTCGCAATACCTATTTGCTTTTTGTAGCGTGCTGGTGTGAGGATTTTATCTGTTCTTAATCCTTTGGCAATTTCGGTGGGCGTTCTGCCCGAAATATATTCTGCAAACACTCGTTTCACAATCTTTGAAGCGTATTCGTCTATCAGCCATTCCTTACGATTTTCTGGATTATTGAGATAGCCATATGGGGCAATCCAGCCGATTTTTTCGCCAGACTTGGCTTTAGTATGTTTTGAAAGCTTGATTTTCTCACTACATTGCATACTGTACCAGTTATTAAACAGGGAAACAAGTGGTGTAAGATAGGCGTCTTGGCTGGATTTTTTGTTGCTGTCGATATTTTCTTGTAGGGAAATGAAGCGGATGCTTTTCGAAGGGAAAGTTACTTCCAAAAGATTGCCAGTGAGCAGATAATCTCGTGAAACACGGCTTAAATCCTTGACCACAAAGTTGGTGACTTGGTTATTTTCAACCAATGCCAGAGCCTTTTGAAAGGCTGGTCGCTGGGCATTTGAACCCGAGTAGCCATCGTCATAAAAGACAATCGGGTTACTCAAATTCTCTCGCTCCGCCAGTTTGCTTAAAATCAAACGTTGATTCGAAATCGAGTTGGATTCACCTTCGTTGGCATCCTCCGCAGAAAGCCTGCAGTACAAAACGCTAATCTCGGTTAAACTCTCAAAATCTACCTCCGTCCAATCTGGAATCTGCCTTATTAATGTGTTATTTGTCATCGTGTCTCCTTTCAATACACTCTAACCCATGGACAGGATACCTCGAAAGAGAGAAGAAGTCCAGTTTTTTAGTGGGTTGTAAGCGATTTTAATTAATTTATGGTAGAATGAAGTTACTAAAAATATCGAGGTGATAATATGGATTTGTCTGTTCTTTTAAATGAAACTCTTCCGAATTTAATATCTAATACTATTTCTGGAGCGGCAGCTTCTTATGTGAGTTATAGGCTAGGGATAAAACAAGCAAGAGAGGATGGGAACGCTGCAGTATTGCGTCAAATGATTGACACTAATAATCCAAGATTTTCTCCTTTAGAGTTGGCTAAATGTAAAAATATCATGGACATTGCTAAACTAGCTGAAACATATAGAAAAATAGAAAACAGTTCAAGTACTGAGTTTTCTTTTGAATGGTTTGATAGGTTTTTTGATGCCGCATCAAGAGTATCAGACGATGATATGAGAGCTATTTGGGCAAAAATTCTAAGTGAAGAATCCAATAATAGGGGAACATATTCTTTTCGATTTATTGAATCTATGAAATTGCTAAGCCAATATGAAGCAGAGACATTTTCAAAATTAGCAAAATTAACATTGTTAGAACCAGACGGGAATCTTTATATTTACGCTCCATCAGACTCACAAATAGAAATATATGAAAAGTTTGGCATTACCGACTATGACTTTTTACTGATGGAGGAGTGTGGTCTAATTAATATGGGCGTAACTCAGAATCACGATATCGAGTTAGATGTTGAAGCTTGTAATGGTTTCTATAATGGGAATCTATTTGTTAGATTTTATTCAGAAACTTTGTCTGATGAGATGGTATTTAAATTCGAAAGTTATCCTTTAACAAGATTTGGTCAACAAATTTATAATCTTATAGAAGATGTTAGCTGTAAAGGATTTGTATTAGATTTAGCGAATAATATTAAGCACTCTTTGGAAGTAGATTTAGTTGTTGCAGTTCATCCTATTTTAGGGGTTGAGGATGGTGATGTTATTGTAGATACTGATGTAAATATTCTTTAAAAAGAGTCCTTCAACAGGACTCTTGTAACTTAATCAAGACCGTTAAGTTTTTTGATTTCTTGATTAAGTCTTTCGACCTGTTTCACAGTTTTCGATTTAGCAAACTTTCTAAGAACATATTTTGGCAAAATTATCTCTCCACTATATCCCTTATTACAGAGTTGTATAAACTCATTTCTTGCTTTCTTAATACGCTCTTCATAAACCTTCTTTCTATTTTTAAAATAAGTATCAATTTGATTAACCTTAATATAGCAATAGCGTAAAAATCTCATTTTCCTCCTCCTCAAAAAGAAAAACGAAATAGAACAATTACAATCCACAGGTCTGTAAGGTTCTACTTCGTTTTTAAGTATAATTCAATTATGCTATAAAATAAATGTTTCGTCAATGAGTAGAACAATTCATTATTTTTCCGCCAAAATCAGCTTTTCAAGAAGTTCTTTTAAACTTTTCGAACCAGTAAATTTTCGGCTAATCCTATAAGTTACTCTCCCGATTTTGACAATTCGTTCTTTTTCGCTAATCATCTGTTTATTCTCCAATCTATGAACTTAATTCATTTAGCGTTATCACTTGAGATATGGGGTGACAGCAATTCAGTTCTTCTTTTAGCCTTTTTTAAATTACCTCGTTGCGTTTGTCCTCTAACATATCCTAAAGTCTCAACGAGGAAATGCTGTCTTGTTTCTACGAATTTTCACTTGATAAATATAAGTTATTCTAGTGTTTACTCCAGTATTTGCTTCAAATTCAGTCTTGTTGTTTATCATTGTATTCTCCATGAATAAATTGCGAAAATTCGTCCAGCGTCACCACTTGAAACATCTGCCAAAAATTGTTCAGTTTCAAATGAATAGCATTAGAAATATTTTCTTTTCGCCGTTCGTCTGGCACAATCCACAGCACAAAAGGGAAAATATCATTAACTCGCTGTTCGATTCCTGTGTTGTAGTACTGTATATACTTTTTGCAGGTGTTAGCGATGCGAGTTAAAGATTCGCTGGAGCGGTCGAGTTCAAAGAAGTAAAAGTCTTCATATTCGCCAACTATAATTTTTGCAAAAGCGTCTGGCTTTAGAACTAAGCTTGAACCTCCAATATCGGAGTAATATCGCCAAGATTTGGGTTCATAGTGAAATTCTTCCAATTTAATTTTTCCAAGTCGCTCCAGCTCCTTCAGTTCAACGAAAATTTCAGTAATTGCCAAAGTATGTTCAACATGGTTTTGAGAAAAATCTACCCTGTTTCGAAATCTTAGCGAAATTGAGCTATTTACTTCCTTTAACTTTTTCCAGCCTTTATAGGTTAGACTCCAAATATAGGAAGAGCTGCCTTTCGTCCAGCCACCAATTTTGCGAGGCTGGTGGTAAATGAAACCTGCCTCTTTTAGCTGTTTGGTAGCGAGATTACTTCTGCGGATTTGTGAGCGGTGAGTGGGGGACTCGGCAAAAAACAGGCGAGCGAGTTGCGAACTGGTTGCCAAGCGAGCGTCCGCCAGAAACTGTAAAATTTCAAAATGTTGGTTAGTCATAGGCTTGCCTCCGTGATAAAGATATCGCTGGGAAATGCGATATAAGTCGTGTGCGAAATTCGCTCCAAAATGGCGATGAGCTAAGGAAGGTTTAGAGGGGTGAAGCGAAAAGCGGTGCGAATGAAGAAAGTAAGTTTTACGCATTATTTTCCTTCTTTTTGCGACCAAGATTTGGGCTGAAATCTTTCGAAGTTTGCGATTTTTGATGTGCTATTGTTCGAAGATTGGCTGACAATTCCTGTTCAACTTCTTCCAGCGGCGTGCCGTATTTCAGCAAGCTACTAAGAAACAACTTCGCACCATTTCGGCTAGCTGGAGGCAGGGGATTGGTTCGCCCCGAAATCCATTTGTAGTGATTGGCGAACATTGGAACTCGAGCGTAAACTTGGTAGGGCGGAAGAGTGTGTAAATCTTCGGCAGAAAGCTCGGTGGTTTGGCGTGCAATTTCCCGAGCGTCGCTCATTCCCAAGCCAAAGATGATTTTGCTCTTGCAGTTAGCTTCAATAGCGAATTTCAGAGAAGTTGGCAATTGAGACAAAGTTTGGTGGGCTAAAGTATAACCAACACCCAAGGAGCGAGCCATTGCGAGAGATTCTTCGAAATCCTCCGCCACAGATATATACGCTGAAAATTCATCAATGTAAATCATCACAGGGTGGCGTTTTTCGGGCGGAATTTGGGCTCGTCTCAGCGTTAAAGCGTGCAGGCTGGCAGTGATAATACTTCCCAAAAGTCTTGCCGACTCCGTCCCCAGAACACCCTTATTTAGATTAATTAGAACCACTTTACGAGAAGTGAAAATGTCCATTAGTGAGAATTTAGGATTGCTTTGACCTAAAATAGCTCGCATGCTTGGGCGGTTAAATAACTGGCGGAGCTTATTCAGACTGGGAGCAATAAGCTGTTGGCATTCGGCGTCAGAGAGGTTTTCGTAGTAATTCCAAAAACTTTCCAAGCCTAAAGGGTCTTCAATGTTTTGTAAAATTCGTTGCCGAAAAGCTTTGTTAGTGAGTAAAGTTGGGAGCATTGCAAGGTTAGAATTGGGAGTTTTTGCCAAAGTGGAAATTCCAGCCAACAACACATCGCGACTGCGAATGCCGAAATTATCTGGAAAGAGTTTCTCGAAGATATTTAGCAACATATCTGTGACTAATTCAGGCGAAATACCGTGCTGAACCAAGTTGAAAATGTTAACGCCCACCAAGCGAGTGGAAGACGGGTCTAATACGATCACATCTCGGTCTCGCTTTTCGGGGATTCTTTCCAAGATTTGCGTGATAGTATCTTGCTTGGCATCAACGACTACCACGCTTCGCCCAGCTTCAATGTCTTGGAGGGCAAGATTAGTTATTACAACGGATTTTCCAGCTCCAGTCGGTGCACAAATCTGGGTATGCATTAAAGCATTTTGTAAAGGAATATGGAGCGGTCTTGCGGTGCTTTCCATCGTATTGCCAAAAGTTCGCAAATATTTTTTCTCTGGAATGCTGTAGGCAATTGGTGGTATAATAGTTTTTGGATGACAAGGAAAAGTCGGCATATCCGCCTCACCTGCAGGAAGCATCAGCAAACTTGCAAGTTCAAGGGCAGATAAGTGAGTCTGGGGAGACCAAGGCATTTCTGCGTCATCTATTTCTTTTGTGTTGATTTTCTTGAAGCGGAAACTCGCACCGTTTGATTCGATAATTCGTAGGCTTGCCATCGCTTGGTTAAGGAGCGTAATTTGGCGAGCCTTTTCTGGTGTTACTATTCCTAAGCGAATGACCGTTTGAAAGGTTGCGTAATGCAATTTTTCTTTCATCAGTTTTTGACTTTCGGGCGAGAGAGGTGGAATGTTTGAAGTTAACCTTTGAAACCAAGTGCTACTGAGATTCGGCAGATTTTTGGGGATAGGGCTTGGTGCACGACTTTTACCAACTACTAGCTGAAGTGAGACTTCTTCATTTTTGTCTAAGTTTGAACTAATAGACAGAAAGCTCCGTACCATACTTTCGATATTGTCGGTTTTAAGCGAAAAATGTTGGTGGTTAATCTTGATTTGGCTGGCGAGTAAATGGTTTGCACGCTTATTTTTTAGCTCCGAAAACTGCACGTTGTTGTGAGTAGAAAAGAGTCGTTTAAGTTTGCTTTCATCTGTTGGCACAAAGCCAAGTAAAAATTTTATATAGTTTGCATTTACTCGAACTTCCCAAATGAAAGGTTTACGACCTGTGAGTCCAGACAGATGAACAACGGTATCGCAAACGGTTTGAAACTCGAAAGGGCGCTGCCAGTTCATTTCCAGCCAGTTTAACGAGATTGGTTTTTTCATTTTACCTCCATTCGTTCTTTTTCTTGATGATGTGATAAACGGTGTAGCCAATTGTGAAAATACCACAACCGACAAACAGATAGACCCAGATTTCGAGTAATAGCTTGACCGCCCAGTTGAGCAAAAAAGCTACTACGAAGAGGGCAAAAGTGTAGATGAGGAGCTTTTTCAATTTTCATCACTGCCTTCTTTTTGGGTGAAATCTATTGGATTTTCTACGTAGGAAGGTACATCATACCCCCTGATAACGCAAGAACTGGCTATTTCGTTGCCCCACGAATGCCAACCATGTCGTGGTCTTCTTGCGAAAAGTTCAAGATAAGGTCCGTCAAAGAGGCGTTCGACTGTTTCGTAAAATTCTTCGGGCTTGTGGCTATGGTTGAGTCGAGGGTAAAATCCCCAGTTGGGTTGGTTTCGAACTTTGCGATCCACTTTGCCACGAATACCAATTAAGGCATGTTCAGTGTTTGAGCGAAGCCAATATCCCAATCCTAAATTTCCACCTTTAAGATAAGTAAAAATACTGGTTGTTGGTTTAAAACCCCAAGCTCTTAGAACATCAAAGCCAGCTTCCATCGTGGCATTAGTGACCCAAAGCACACAAGCAGAGTTATCATCAGCAAGGTCAGCAATTGGCATGGCTTTAATTTGATCTAGGGTCATCAGGTTGTAGTGTTTAATTGCTCCGTGGTTACCTTTTTGTTGGATATCCCAAGGTGGGTCAGCAAGAATGAGTTTAAATTTCTTGCTGTGATGTTGAGTTTGTGTAGTCATAATTTATTCCTTTCTTTTTTCAAGGACGAGCATACCCTTAAAGGTCAAATATTTCAAACTTTTTCATCCAATCTTTAAAAGCGATGCGAAAGAATCTAACAGTGGTTAAAACGCTTAGTTTTTTGCACGATTGTTCGGTATTGTAGAGTTTACAACATAATCCAAAATTAAGAGTTTTAGAGCTCTTTGAGTAGTTCAGCCTGAGCCGAGAGAAAAGCTTCGTTGATGGCTTGCTTGTCTTCAAGAAATCTCGCAAGAATTATCTCCTCCTCAGTATACGAAGAACCTGATGTTTCTTCTGGCTCGTCGAGTTGGTTTAAAATATAGTAGACAAATAGTACTATGCCAAGAATGGAGCAGAAGATTCCAAATAATATTAGTGAAGGAATGGAGAGAGTCATCTTAATACTCTCCTTTCAATCTTTCGGCTATACTAGCACAGAAGCAAGCGATTAGAAAATTAGTCCGCTGACTAGCCTGCGGATTGAGCTTCAAGATTTCTTGTTCTAAAGTAGATAAATCATTTACCTTATTCAAAGCATCTTGAATTAACAGACTATCTCGTTGAGATAGGGTTATCTGTTTACTTAAATCTCTAGCAACTTCCAATTTAAATTGGTTTGCATTTTGTAGGACGATAGATTCTTGATTGGTTGGTTTGACAGGAAGCATCTTTTTCTCCTTTGTTTTAAAGTTGGTGGAGCGGAGTGCTATATTCGAAGATGCAGCTCCAGCTCTGCTGAGGTAATTGGGCAAGCTATTTTTTACGAGTTTTATGCACAAGATATAATGCCCAGCTTGCAAAGATAAAATATGGGGTAAAGAGTAGAATTTTCATGAGAATTTTCCTTTCTAGGTATCTATACTCGAGTTTGATGTGATATAATGAATTTAGTTAGCTAGCTTGACTATATATTATCATGCTTGAAAAAATCTCGCATTGACTTTTAGAATGGTCAAATTGAGAAATCGAATTGACTAGGAGGAAAAAGATGTATATTCGCTTTGGCATAATATGTAATATTATTTTAGAAATTTGTAATAATCGCAAAATAGATAGTAAACCCGTAAAACAAGAAGATGTCGTCAACTATTTGTTTCGTGCTTGCTTATCAGGAGATATACCTAAAGATCTTGAAGAATATGTTGATGCTTATGAACCCAAATACAAACCTGATATGGCTAATAGGATTGTTCAGGGAAAGGATAATGTTAACGGAAAAATTGTTTCGTTTCTTCAAAAAAGCTTTATAGATGAACGTTTAGAGCTTATTGAAGATTATGTTAATCAAGCTAGTCCTGACGATGAGACTGATATCGTTTTTCCTCTCAGGGAGGTTGTTTATAAAATTCTTGAGCAGTATAAAGCACCTAGTTTTAATATTGCACCCCATAATGAATTAATGAAGGGTGTCAACGAATATCCTCTAAATTTTTCGGAATTAGAAGAAATGTATTCTTCAGGAAATTACTGTAAATTGTTTGCAATACTATTGTTCTATGCGACTGCTTATATTAAAAATAAAGTCACATCATTATCGGAAGATATTGCTAGAGGAGTACGTTTATCGGAAGACTTATTGAACGATATCAATCATGGCAGATACTATGAACAATTTGAGCGTAAAATTGTGATTGTTCCAGATAAAGACAAAGGTTATTTGGAGGTTATTACAGCAACTAGGTTTTTATCTCCATATCTAAAACCAAAGACTTTTGGCTTAGAGCGGTTTAGTCATTTTTTTCGTTTTGAGACCGAACAAATTCGTTCGAAGTGTATTATGACCAGTTTGGTTATTAATGGAATTGATTATACTGAAAATGTTCAAATAAAAGATTCTATTGATGAAACTAAGGATTTTATTTACCAAAGGGAGTTTATTTTAGAAAACGTCCCAAGGCAAAAGTTTTATGATGTGACTCATGTCGTTAAATCTTATCGCACATTTCCTATGTATCACATGTCATATAGACTTGCAACTCCTTGCAAAAAGTACTATCTCAAACTTGAAATTAAAGGGAATGAATGTAGTAAATGGCGTGGAGGTTTGAAAATGTTTGCACCAGTAAAATTCGGTGACAATACTATCAATAAACACGATACCCCGCCCGATACTATTCTACAGTGTGTAAAGATAGACGAATGGATTCCTTCTAAATCTGGTTATAGTGTTTTTGCTAGACCAAAACAAGAATACTGGAAAGAATATATTGACATAATTACTGATTAGTGGTATAATAAAGAAGTTGTACGGCTAATATCTTCAAAAATTTTAGTCGACCACCCACGCTTGGTAGAACAAAACCTACCGAGTGGGCGGTAGGTTGAACTATTTTTAAGGAGAAAATGCTATGACAAGAGCAAACGTACAAGTAGTTTTAAACGATACTGCAAAAAATCCGTATTCACAGGAATCTATCATTCGTCGCCTACTTATCAATGGTGCAACGGATGAATATATTATGAAGTTGTTCAATGTTTCAGACAACAAAATTGAGGAACTGAAAGAAAAAAACGAGGAATGTATATCTCAAGTTACCAGATTGATTTCTAAAAACGAAAAGAAATTTGGTCAATATGGTGAATATAGCCAGCCAGAAAATCCGATGATTGATTCGTTCATTATTCATCAAATGGCTCTTGCGGAAGCGCTTGGACTTACAATTTCTCAATATCGAGAAATTTGTAAATATTAAACAACTTTTAAGACTTACAAACTGTAGGTCTTTTTCTTTCCCCTAAATTCTTGTTAAACTAAACCTACCTCTGCTACAATGGCAAGGCTAAGTTAAACAAGGAGATAATCGTGACCAAATACTACATCAATAAATTCAAGAATCTACAAGAAATCAAAATCGGTTATGCTCGTGTCAGCTCCACGGACAACCGCCAAGAGTTAGGTCTAGAGGTTCAGAAAGAAGCTCTGAAGTCTTGTGATATACTTTTTATCGAAAAAGAATCAGGAACTCAAGATAACAGGGTTCAGTTACTTAAAGCATTGAAACTAGCTAAAGAACTTAAGCGAATCAACAAACAGGTCTCGCTAGTCGTTTATAGGTTAGATAGACTAACTAGAAAAATGTTTACTCTAGTAAATATATTGGACGACCTAACTATTCATGATATTCAATTAATCAGCCTAAAAGAAAATATCGCGACAGACTCGCTAACTGGAAAATTACTGGTTGTTATTCTAGGATACGTCGCAGAGATGGAACTAGAAGCTATACGCTCCAGAACCAAAGATGGTTTACGTAAAGCCAAGGAACGAGGTGTCAAATTGGGCAATAAAGGAATTTCTAAAACTAAGGAAAAAGAAGTTATTCAACTTTATCAACAGTCAAATCTAACGATTAAAGAGATTTCTCAAACTTCCAACATATCCACGGCCACCCTTTATAATATCTTAAAACGCAATAACATAAAAACAAAATCAAAGAATACCCTCTAAGTGCTTGCATTTATGAGATAAAATGGTAAAATAAGACTGTCAAAACATTCTAGCAGACGAACGTTTGTTAGAATTCTCAAAGATTGAAAAATTCATTTTCCGAATGCTGGTTTCATCAGGTTTTGCGCCTTTTTGAAGCTAGCATTTTTGTTTTTTAAGCGTTCTATTTGACGTTCGTCCATTAGAATCTACCAAATGCCTTGTAGCAGAGGTTATTTGAGGAGAAAAAGTTTAGACTTTCAAAAACAAAAAACGGAGGAAAAACAAATGAAAAATATTGCTAAATACGGAATCGTATTACTTTCAGTAGCTGTTCTAGCGTCTACTACCCCATCTTTAGTTTTTGCGGATGATAACTCAGCAGAAACTACTGTAAATGTTACTCAACCTCAAGCTCAGACCCAGAAATTTAATATTAATTACTGGGCTCTCAGAGGAGGAGAAGGAGCGAACAGTCTTGGAACCGATACTGTAGAACTCTCAAAAGGTGAGACCTATACAGTCCAGAAAAAAGAGTTCCCTGGATACGAATTCCAGGCGGCAGCAATAGACAACGGTACTGCTATAGCTACCGATGTTGAATTACCGTACACTTTAAAGTACGGTGATAGCAACCAAGGGATTGATCTTATTTATAAGAAAAAATCCCAAAAACCAGCTGACCCTCAAAAACCAGCTGAACCAGAAAAACCAGGACAACCTGAAAAACCAGCTGAACCGGAGAAACCAGCTGAACCGGAGAAACCATCACCATCACCGACACCAACTCCAGACCCTAAACCAACGCCTGAGCCAACACCGCAGCCAACACCAAATCCAAGCGACAATGGCAGTAACAGCAACCAAGGTAACAAACTCAATCCGAGCGATAACAAACCTAGTGACAATGGAAATGGTAAGTCTGAAAACCCAACAGATAATCAAAATCCTGCTAAAAACGGTAACGATTCAACTCCATCCGACAATGGTGAAAAACAAAATAGTTCAAATCAAGGGGATAATAACAGGGATACAACCAAGCAATCTGAAACTAATAAATCTAATGAAACTACTAAAAATAAACTCCCAAATACTGGCGCAGCTGTTTCTAGCCTAGGATTCCTAGGAGTAGGACTCCTCTCTAGTTTAGGTTTAACTAAGAAACGCTATAAAGGAAGACACGAACGTCACTAATGTTTACAGTTTTGAAAAGGTTATTATAGACAAATAAAATCTGTTTGTAGTCTTATAAGGATTTGTCTGATAATAATACATTTAAAAAGACGGTTATTTTGAACCGTCTTTTGTTTTACCTATAAGATGTGTGAACTCAGATTATTTTTAGACTGCTAAGTGTAAGACTATCCTAAAATGCCGATTTTAAAGAGGTAGAGTGGTCTTGGCTATCGGATTACTATTTAATTGATGATAGGAGATGTGTGGTATAATATGGTTAGAGTATAACGAGGTGTGCTTATGAAAATAGAAAAAATCAGTATTCAAAATTTTCGTCTGTTAAAAGATTTCTCTCTTATTTTGAAGGATAATCTCTCTTTAATTGTTGGGAAAAATAATTGCGGTAAAACCTCAATTTTAACTAGTTTAGAGAAAATATTAAATAAAACAAGTTCATTATTTTGGGAAGATGTTAATTTAAGTCGACGACAAGAAATTTTTGAAAAAGTTAAACAAGTTGATGATGTCCCTGAGGATGAATTGAGAGATATATTAGGTATCAAACTTCAAATATTAATCAGCTATTCGGAAGATGATTCTTATGAAAATATCCAAAAATTTATGATGGATTTAAATCCTAAAAATAATTATATCCTTCTTGATTTTTCTTGGACTATTCCTATTGACGAAGTTAAAAAATTGAACGTTTTAATCTCCGATTCTCTGAATGATTTTTCGAAATTTGAGTCTTTCATGAAGAAAAACGCAAAAAGTGTTTTCGAACTTCAGATTCGTTCATTAGGATATAACCCTGAAACTAGAGAATCAACAGAAGAAAAATCCGAACTCCTCGATATGAAAGATATCAGTAAGGTTGTAAAAATAAGAGGAGTTAGCGCTAATCGGGAGATGTCAAATAAGGAAAATAACCACTCACTTTCTAAGCAATCAAATCTTTATTACAAACTGAATAGTAATGATGAAATTGATGGCCAGGCGAACGATATTCTTCAAGAAGCCGTCATTAAAGCAGATGAAATTTTAACAACCGCATACAGTGGAGATGGGCAGACTGAGGGAATTTTTAATTCGGTCTTTAACCGAGTAAAGAAATTTGGAGGAACGGATGGTACAACAGAGCTATCTATACAATCCTCGTTGTCAGAACGAGAACTATTAAGTAGTAATGCTACACTATTTTATAAACACGATGATAGTTTGTTGCCAGAATCATATAATGGCCTAGGGTATTTAAATTTGTATGGAATGATTTTTGAAATTGAAACATTGATGACAGGTATTAAGCAAGATCCTGCCGATATAAATTTAATTTATATTGAAGAGCCTGAATCGCACACGCATCCACAGCTGCAGTACATTTTTATAAAAAATATTAAGGAACTATTAAATCAACACCTAAAAGAATTAAAACAGATTGACGAAAGAAAATCTATTCAATCACTAATTACTACTCATTCATCTCATATAGTTTCTGATTGTGATTTTGATGATTTAATCTATTTTAAACGAGAGGATGGACAAATTGTATCCAAGCCATTTAACTCATTGAAAAATGAGTATAGCGATGATCGACAGGGTTATAAGTTTGTAAAACAATACCTAACCCTTAACCGTAGTGAATTGTTTTTCGCAGATAAAGTGATTTGCATTGAAGGAGATACAGAAAGGATTCTTATACCCACTATGATGCAGAAAGTAGATGAAGAAAATCCAGTAGAACCATCAATGATGCCATTGCTATCCCAGAATATATCAATTATAGAAACAGGTGCGCATTCACAAGTATTTAGAAAGTTATTTGATTTCCTTGGAATTAAAGTGCTAATTATTACTGATATCGACCCTGCAAAAAAGAATAATGAAAGCCGATTTGTTTCTTGTGACGCTACGGAAGCTACTTCTACCACGAATGCCTCTATAAAAGACTTTTTCGAAATTTCAGGAGATGACATTTTTTCAATAATTACAGATAAAACTTTTGAGGAAAAAATAAATGCAAACGGAAATATTAGAATTGCTTACCAAACTCCAGAATCTGATGGCTATCAGCCAGCCAGTTTTGAAGATGCATTTATCAGTTTAAATAAAAATTTTATTATTGATAAAAGAGATGGGCTAATTAAGTATGAGGCTCTAAAAAATTTTGACACTATCGAAGTAGATAATTTTTATAATTTCGCTCGGGAGAAAGTAAACAAGAAGTCTGCTTTTGCTTCAAGTTTATTATATTTTGAAGATGATCAAAATATCTGGGAAGTTCCTAAGTATATTTCGGAGGGATTATTATGGTTGAGAGAACAGTAGAGCCAGAAGTTGAAAAAGTATTTGAAGCAATACATAAGGGTTTAAATTTTATTCTTGAAGGGGGTGCAGGTAGTGGAAAAACTTACTCTCTCATTTCAATTATTGAAAAAATATCAAGGGAAGAGCCGGATAAATCTATTGTATGTATCACCTATACAAATAATGCCGTGGCTGAGATAAAATCTCGTATAAGCAATGACAAACTCCGGGTATCTACAATACATGAATTTATATGGCATATAATCGGCAAATTCCAAAAGGAAATTAAAGAATGCTTAGTCGAATTAATTAATGATACAGAACAGAAATCTTTTCTAAAACCTCGAAACATTCCTGATACTGAACCAGTTTCTCTGGATTACTTTGACAGTATTTGTATTGAATATGAGGAACGTTATTCGATGACACCAAACAATAATAATGTCCAAATTAGCCATGATCATATCTTAATCCTGGCTGAAAAAATGTTTTCGAAATATACAAAACTATCTGATATTTTAATCGATATTGCGAATTACATCTTTGTTGATGAATATCAAGATACAAGTCCTCTAGTTATAGAGATATTGCTAAATCATATCCAAAATAGATCCAAGAAAAATATCGTCGGATTCTTTGGTGATTCCATGCAAGCTATTTATGATTCGGGAGTTGGAGATCTGGATTCTTATAAATTGGAGAAGATCCAAAAGGAACAAAACCGACGTAACCCTACAAAAGTTATTAATTTGGCAAATAAATTTAGAAATGATGATTTAATTCAAATTCCGTCGGAAGATGTAAATGCTCCTAACACAGATAACGGGATTCCAATTCAAGGCACAGTAAAATTCATTTACGGAGAGAATGTAGAACAACTCAAACTTCTGAGAGATAGCTCGCTTTATAAAGAATTAGGGTTTGATAATTCTACTATAACTAAAGAATTGCGACTAACCCACAAACTCAATTCAGAAATGGCGGGATTTTTGGATCTGTTTGAACTATATAATTCGGATATTTTTGTAAAATTAATTGCAGAGCTGAGAAAGAAAATTGATGCAGGTAGCCTAGATACTATTGGAAAAACATTTGAACAGCTAGCTGAAGAAGCACAAATTAAAGTAAGCCGAAAAAGCCCTTTATTAGTTGATGAAATAAAGTCCAATCCGGTATATTCTGATTTTTATAATGAAATAAAAGCAACCCCATTTGAAGAAATAGTAGATAAAATTAGAATAAATAAAGATTCCCTGCTTTCTTATAAATTCAACGGACTAATTAATCGCTATGAAGCCGGCACATATAGAGACAAAATACTAAAGAAACTTGATCTAATTTATGAGTTGCTTGAATTATACAATTCGGGTCAATTTAATCAGTTTTTGAGGCTTATTAAATATAAAATCATGTCTTCAAGAGATAAAGTAAATCTTGCTAATATCATGAGCAGAATATCAGATACGTCAAATACTATTGAAACCGTACTAAATATCGCGCTACGGAATCGATTAATTCTGCAGGACGATTTGTTTGATGATTATATAGAGCATAGCGGTTATTACTTATGGTCAAGAATTAAGAATCTTCCTTTTCAAGAATACATGAATTGCATGGCTTATTTAAGAGAGTATGTTTCTGTCATAACTCAACATAAGGTTAAAGGGAGCGAATATGATAATGTTTTAGTCCTACTGGATAATGGCAAATGGACGCAATATGACTTTAAGACCTTATTTGGGCAAGGCTCGAAAAATACAGACGTTATAAATAGAACTAAAAAGTTGTTTTATGTTACAGTTACTAGAACTAAGAAAAATCTAATTGTTTACATGCCAAGTAATGATCAACAAATTATTGAAAAAGCACGGAATTATTTTGAGGCAGGAGATATTCTAAATATTTCCGATATTAGTGGCACATGAAAATGACCCACCAAAAAAGCGACCTTAAAGGTTGCTTTTTATTAGGGTTAGAGGTCGTTTAGTTATTGGACTGCTGGGTGTGGTGTGATATAATATCCACCCCTCCCTGAGCAGTCCACTAATTTTAGTTTAAAGCGAGTCCTGTAGGCTCGCTTTTTAGAGTTCCCCGATAAAACGGTAGTGAAGCTCAATCTTTACTTGACGCTTCTTGCCTCGCCCAATCGGTTGATGAAGGACGATTTTATCGACAAGCTCGTTTACGATTTGCGGAGTTAGTTGTTCAATAGTGGTATAGTTTCGAATCGTTTGGAGAAACCTTTCGATGTTATCTGCCGATTTAACCACCTCAGAAAGTTAGGTCTGCTTTTCCATCACTTGAGTTTTTAAAATCGCTTGTTCTGCCTCAAAACCCTCGCTGAGTTTCGAAAATCTTTCGTCACTAATACCACCCAAGAGTTGCTTTTAATAGAGCTTTTGAATGATGGTGTCTAGTTCTGCTATACGTTGGGCGGCTTTGGTGAGTTCTTTCCGTAGACTAGCTTGATATTCATTTTCTTTGACATCATAGCGCTCTTTCATGGTTTCGAAGTAATACGTTTTATTGGCTTGACGTAATTTTTCCATCTTGATATACCTCCATAAATTTATTTGTGGTGACATGATAACTCTCTTGGGCGGAAGAGTCAAATAAATTTTTAGATTCAAAAATAGCACGCTAACTGGCGTGCTAAAGTTTAGACTATAATTAATTTGAACGGCTAGTCGAAGTGTGTTATAATAATTGGTTAAACCTATCAGGTATTGTGATATAAGTAAAGTAGTTCATCAAGAAAAGGTAAATATGGAAAATATACAAATTGAAGCTTATAAAGTATTAAAGGAAACAAATATAGAAAAAATTTTAACTAAATTTGGGGATATCCGTTTTGAAGGTAGCTACTTGTATAAAACTATGGTTGCTCGAGATGTAGATATTTCAGTTTTTGGAAATTCAGATTTTAATGAGCGTGCAAAATTAATAGAAGAACTAGCGAAAATTCCATTGATACAAAAAATACAAATGCATGATTTGGTAAATTTTGGTATAGAGAAAGAGAAAGAATTTAGACCGAATGGTATCTGGTTTGGGTTAACAGTTTTATTTAATGGAAACGAATGGAATTTTGATATCTGGTTAGTGGATATTCACGAAAAGAAGCCACTAATGGTGAATGGGAGTCAGCAACTCCATAAAAGAATGCTTAACTTAACAGATTATGAACGAGCTCAAATAGTAGCAATGAAACAAGATTTTTTAAGACATGACAAATATATAAAAGGAGCCTCGTCTGGAGATATTTATTCTAAAGTTTTAAGAGGTTAAATACTGGAATAGTTATTTATAATCTTTCAGTTAGAGCTTAACATTTCAAAATCTTTTATAAAATCTTCGCCTGTATTTCGGGAAGGAAAGTTTATTTCCTGAAAATTATTAAAATATTTGATATGATTTATATATAGTTGACGATGCTAGTCGGATTCGGAAAATTTTAAGAATAAATATTTAATTAAATAATCAAATCGACAGTGATTAAAAATGAGAGGGTAAGCTAACTGATATTCTTCTTTTGAGTCTTCGCTCATGTGAGCAAATTCAAAAACGTGTTCCAAAAATGAATTTATTGAATTGCTATTATCGACATCTTTCATATTTCCCACATAAAGCCTTTCTTGTTTATAAATATGATTGAATTTTACTATAAATTATCAAGATGCTGTTTTAAGAAATACCTTACACGTTAATTATACCAAAAGGTTAAACGATAGTAAATTGGAAAGACAACAGTTTTCCTTTACAGATTTTTATAAAGTATTTTTTGTTGAGTAAATAATAGCATGGTTATAATTCCTTAGTAAACGAACTCTTTCTTTTTTAGCAGAAAAGTCATGCCGCTTTGGATGGACTGCCTTTTAAAATTGGTGTAAATATAGCTTCTATTTTTTATAAAATTTAGTGCTTATAGGCCTCTGGAGGGATTAACAGGGAGTCAAATAAATTTTTAGATTCAAAAATAGCACGCTAGCTAGCGTGCTAAAATTTAGGTTATAGGGTTTGATGTATTTAGTCTTAATGATGTATTGGTTTGGACTGCTGGGGGAGGTGTGTTATAATGGAAGAATGAATAGACGACAATTTATAGTAATGGCGGCTTTTACAGCTTTAGAAACATATTTTTTTAATGAAGCAATCATGTCTGAGAACTATCTGATGGCTATTTTCTGGGCTATCTTGATTGGTCGCAATCTGCAGATTAGCTATGTCATGGGGCGGATTATGGATGAGATTGATAAGCATTTAGGACACAAATAATGGCTAAATCAGAGA
>ERZ772971.690-NODE-690-length-20830-cov-3.367316_pt1 | contig 20830 bp, 27 predicted proteins | sample MGYA00511943_ERZ772971 | MGnify/ENA primary metagenome ERZ772971 (study PRJEB29015, sample SAMEA2737929) | human oral metagenome | biome: human oral; feature: human-associated habitat; material: dental | place: China | collected 2144 ... | reverse complement strand
TTGATTTGTTACAGCCAAGTTTCCTATGGCCGCGAGGGCGCGGAATACAACACCTGCTTTGGCAGGGAATAACGCCGGCCTTCTTGAGTTAGGTTTTCGAACCTCGCGGCCGCCCGTTTCGGGCAACTTCGAAAATTACTCAAGGAAACTATCATGGCTTACCCCCAATCAATCCCGTTCCACGGTCAAACCATCCCCGTCTTCACCCAAAACAACCGGCACTACGTTGCCATGAAGCCGATTTGCGAAAATATCGGCTTGCAGTGGGAAGCGCAATTCAAACGCATCAAACGCAACGACATCTTAAATTTAGCCATTTCCATGATGGAAATGGTTGCCAAAGACGGGAAAACACATCAAACCCTCTGCCTGCCGCTGGAATACCTCAACGGCTGGCTGTTCGGCGTCGATGCCCGGCGCGTGAAACCGCAAATCCGCGAGCGCCTGCTGCAATACCAGCGCGAATGCTTCCAAGTGCTGGCCGCGCATTTTATGCAGCCCAAGCAGCCGCCCGCCGTGGTGCTGCCCGCCGTGGTGACCGAACTGCCCACCCGCGAAGAACTGCAACAAGTGCTGTTCATGCTGTGCGACCGCTTAAAGGAAATCCACAACTGGTGCGACGGCAACGTGGAGCGCTTCTTTATCGACACCTTCGGCAAGCTGCCGCATGAGGCCACCTATCACGAACTGGTGGGCATGATCCGGCGGCTGCACCGCAAAACGCAAACCGCCGCCGGGCTGCCGATGGTGGCAGGGCAGGCCGAAAGCCGCTGCGGCGGCGACGAACTGCAGCATCATTTCCGCTGGCTCTCGGCGGGCAACGGCGGCGATATGCTCGATGCCATCCTAGCCGATTTCGAATATGCCAAAATGGATCGCGGCGAATACGAGCGCCGCACCAATGGCGGGCTGTTTATGGCTTCCCTGCTGCACGAGGTGCTGATCGAAGCCTACGAGCGCAAGCGCGATTACAACGAGCTGCCCGGCATCTCCGAAAACACTTTGAATTTGGTGTTGAACGAAGTGGGTAAGCTGCATAACCTCATCAGCCGCGTCATCACCGGCTAAACCATCAGGCTACCTGAAAATGTTTTCAGGTAGCCTTACTCTTCCAGCTGCTCCCTAATCCAGCACGCCCGCTCATACCACCATTGCAGCTCCTCGATGTCCAAATCCAGCACATCGCCGGCGCTGCCCTTGAAGGTATAGGCCACTACTGCGGCGTAGTCTGCCCAGTCTGCAGGCCATCCAGCAAAAAACCCTGCATCTCCATACTCAATACAAACGTATCCGAGGTGTCCATTTGTGCCAGCACGTTAGGCGGGATGTTGGTCAGTTTGCCCACCAGCGCAAACAGGGTTTTGGCATCCAAAATCAGGCTGTCCGGGCTGAATTTGATTTCCAGCCCCATCAAATCGCGGCCTATCGGGCGGCGGATGTTGAGCTCGCTGATTTCTTCTCGCCCGAATTGGATCGGGGTTTTGAGTTTGATTGTAATTTTATCCATTTGATTATATTCCTTAAATTTCCTGCGCTTCGTATTTGCTCTCGAAGCGCACGCCGATATTGGCCTCTTCGGTGTTGCCCGTGCCCTCGCCGGCATACCAGGCATCGGAAAGCACCACGGTTTTGCCGCTGGCCAGTTGCAGGGTAACGGTGGCATTGTCGATGCTGGTTAAATCGGCCAGTTTCAAATCTGGGCGGTCGGTGATTTCGCCCTCGATAAACGGCGTTTGCGGGGTCTCTTTGTAACCGTGCACGCCGTCCGCGCCGATAATCGCCTCCCGCTTGCCTTTGCCTAAGTTGTAGGTAAAGTTGCCTTTGGCATCCAGCTGGTTGCCGTTGACTTTAAAAAAAATCACGCCAGCACGGCGGTTTGATTTTGCCATGATATTTGCTCCAAACCCCGCAGGCTTTCAGGCAGCCTGCAGGGCGTTAGGGGTTAAACGATAAACGCAATCACGTTACCGGTGATAATCCACGGATTAACCAAGTCCGGCACCATGAATGTGTCGAGGCGGGTCGGGTTGCCGATGTTGCGTTCGGCGTAGCTGTCGGCGGTGAACTGGTCGATGTTTTCCACCAAACCCAGCGCCTGCCAAATCTGCGCCCGCGCCACCATTTCGGCCTTCATGCCGCTCGGGGTCATAATCGGCTGGCCGGAGGGGAATTTGTTGCCGTCATCCGCCAGCTTGTGCCGTGGGTATTTTTGCTGAATGTAGGTGTCCCAGTCGTAGCGCAGATAGCTCAATGTCCACACCGTGTTAATCAGCAGATAGCTCTCATCGGTCTGCCCCAGTTTGCCCACTTTGTAAGTGCTGATCAGCATATCGATCATCACCGCGCCGCCCGCGTTGGTGCGGTAGGTGGAGATGCCGTTATACAGCAGCAGGTTGCGCTCCTGCAGGGTAAGCTGGGCGCTATCGGCTGGCGGTAGGATGCCTTTGAGCTCCAACGTCTGGAACGGGCGTGCCGGGTCGTTTTGCGCGGCAAACGCGGCCTGTGCGGCAGTCGCTGCAGCCAGCTGTACCGGCAAATTCGGCACGCCGGGCAAGCCGCCGATCACTGAAAACGGACTATTGCGGCCGTTGCCCAGCGTGGTGAGCTCGGCGTAGTTGTCGGCTTTGGCGACAAACACCAAACCGCCGATGGCGCGCATCGGTCCCCAACGGGAAGCCAATTCATCCTCCACCGCCTTCAGGCTGGCGGCATCGGTAAACGGCATCACCATCACATCAAACTGTTTATCGCCCAGCCCGGCCAAGGCGGCGGACAAATCCGGCGTACCCGCGCCGCCGGCCATTGCGGTGATGGAAATAGTGAGGCCGGTTGGCGTTTGCTCGTCGCGCGGATAATAATTGAGCCGCAGGTCAATCTCGTTGCCGGGCAAGCCCTTGTTTTTGGCCGTCAGCGTTACTGCACCGGCATCTGCCTGCGCACTCACCGGCAAATCGGCGGCGGCATTCACGGCGGCAGCCAGCGCGGTAGCCACGGCAGCCGCGCCATCATTGGCTTTGACCGCCAGCTTGACTGCCTGCCCACCGATGTAAAGATACACCACGCCGCCATCCTGAACCGTACCGGCAATTTGGATTTTGCCGCTGGCCGCCGAGCCGGAGGTGTTGGCTAAAGGCAGGGCGAAGGTTTCGATGTCGCCGCCTTTGTTGTCAAACCAGCCTTTGGCCGCCCAATACATCAGGCTGCCCGCGCCAAACATACCGGCAGCCTGCTCCAGGCGGGTAATCGGCACGGCCTTGCCTGCTTCCGCGCTGCCGCCAGTAGCCGGTGCAATTAGCAAGGCGCGATAAGGCTTGATATTTGCACCTTTTTTGGACAACTCGTTGTTAAATTCGGTGCGGCTGCCCGGCGCGCGCAGGGTGCCGGGAATCTCATTAAATGCAATCGTCATTTGTTAGCCTCTTTGTCTTTGCCGGCCACTGCCTCTACTTCGCCTGCATTCAGGCGGCGCAGCCAGTAGTTGTTTTTCTCCACCTGTGCGCCGTCTTTTGGCAGCGGCTCGCCGGTGGCCGGGTCGGTGATTAAGTAATCGCCAACCGGTCGCACATAAAACGTAGTCATAAAAGCCCCTTTCAGCTTTTCGGGATGTTGTCTTCGGCATCAATCTCGGGATTGCTGCCATACAGTTGCCAGTGCGTAGCCAGCGGCGCATCGGTGAGCAGCAGTGGACCGATATGCGCCTGCGGGTGGTGGTTTTCATCGCCCACATAATCGCCGGCCTGCTCATACCACACCGCCTGCCACAGCTGGGTGTAAAACACGCTCACGTATTCGCCTTGGTCTTCGGCCTCGATGGTGAGCGACAGCGGCAGCAAATCCTCGCCCAACTCGCCGCCGAGCGTGGGGTTGGCATAAAACAGTTTTTCCGCCAACGCGGTCATTTCCTCCGCCACGTCTTCGGTTTTTTCGTTGCCCTGTACAATACAGGTAACGGCCAGCTGCGCTTCGTGCCGCAGTTCCAGCGGCGCGGCGTTAAATACGCTGCTGCTGCGGGATGCCACCGATACCACCACGCAAGGCAGTTTGTTTTGCGCGGGTGCCACCCAGCGGTAGGGATACACCCGTCTAAACTTGGTACGCAGCAGCGCCACGGCGGCGGCGCGGATGTCAGTAAGTTGGTGCCGGCTCATTTTTCGCCCTCAACTGTAAAACGGTGATGCCGGTGCCGTCCGCCTGTACTTCGGCTACCCGGTAGGCAATGCCCCGCACCTGTATTTCCGCTTCAACCACCGTGTCCGGCAGCTCGGCGGAAAGGCAGATTAAATACGGGTCGGCATTGCCAGTCGAGATGCCGTAGCCGTTATCGGCGGCGTATTCGCGGTCGAAAATGCAGCGTACCGGCTGCCCGTCGAGCAGCGCGGTTTCGCCAAAATCGGCAGGGTTCACAAACACCGCCAGTGGCTCGTTAAACATTCGGCTCACCGTTGCCTATCGGCGGCGGCTCCCCGTTATCGCTGTTAGCTGATGGGTTGCTTTCGCCGTTCGGCTGTTGTTCGCCGCTACCTGCTGGCGGCGGGGTTTCGCTATTGCCTTCGCCTAATTCGCCAGGCGGGGCGGGCGGGTCATTAGGCGGCTGCTGGGTAGCATCCTTTTTCTTACCGCCGCGCTTCGGTTTGCCCGGCTCGGTTTCTTCCGGCTCGGTTTCTACCGCCCAGCCGTTGCGGATCAGTTCGCGGGCTTCGGTTTCCGGCACTTCCGCCGCCTCATCCTCTGCCACAAACTGCGAGCCGACAAACAGGCTGCGCAGCGCCATAATCAATAGTGTTTTTTGCTCGGGCATCATAGCCTCCTAAAATTCAGGCTACCTGAAATATTCAGGTAGCCTGTTGCTGGGTTAAACCACCACATCCTTAATGGCGGCAAAGGATTCGGCGTGGCGCACCGCAATATCTACATCCTGCAGCACGGTAATCACCAATGCGCCTTTTTTGCTCTGGGTGTACGGGTCGACAATCACGTCCAGCACGCCCCAGTGGGCAATCAGCAAGTCCGCCCAGTTGCCGAACAGCAGCGGGGAGCACTTGTTAGCCGTGCCCTTGGTGAGGTTGCTCGGCACTTGGTTAGACACCGCGCAGCGGTAGCCGTTGAGCGGGGTATCGCCGTCCTGCCAGATGTAGCCCGGCACGTTGGCGGCCTTGAGCTTGGTTTTCAGGTGGCCGCGTACCTTGGTGTTGGTGAGGTAGGCCAGGTTGCCCAAATCGGCATTTTCGGCGGCAATCGCGGTTTCCAGCGCCACAATGTGGTTCCATTCCAGCTCGCCGCCATTAGCGCCGATGGCTACCGCGCCGATGCCGGTTGTGTTCAAGATGCCGGTGGGCTGGTTGTTGCTGCCGCTGCCGGTAATGGCCGCCAAGTCGATGCCGAGCATCATCGCGTTAATCAGCTCGTTGCGGGCAAACTGCTCGGCAGAGAGCGAGCTTTGCAGCATAAAGCGGCGGCTGAGTTCGGTGTTGGCGGTAACGGTTTTCGGTTTCAGCGCGATTTGGCCGAAGGTGGCGTTGCTGCCGGAATCTTCGCCGTTTTCGTCCACCCAGCTCACGCTGTTGCCGGAGAGCTGTTTCGGGATGGTGATGTCGCCCACCAAACCGTCCAACACGGTAGCGCCCAGCTGGGCCACCGCCAAACGGTTGCGCAACAAATCGATAAACAAATCCGGGCGCAAATCGTTGGCTACGGTATAGCCGCCGTTGGCGGCCGTACCCTTGCTGTAAGCACGGCTGCCGGCGGCTGCCAGTAAGTCGGTGGGGATAAAAAATCCGGTGGCGGTGCGCCCCTGTTGTTTGCCGATGGCTTCGGATACTTCGCGTTCCAGCCCAGCTTCATCCCATTTGCCGGTCGCGGCGGCGTTCATGGCGCGCAGCAGGCTGTATTCGCGCTGCTCGCTATCGCTCATGCCGATGTCGTTTGCCGTGGCGGTGGGCTGGGTGCGCATTTTTTCCATAATCGCGGCGCGCAGCTGCGCCTCATCGCCGCCGTCCTTAATCACCTGTTCGGCGGCTTCCATGCCGCCATGTGCGGCATAGGCGCGGCCGATGGCCAGCAATTCGGCCACGCGTTTGCGCTCGTCTTGTGCGCCGCGTTCGGTAGCGCCGGTGTCGGCAGATGCGCCTGCAGCAACGGCCGGCACGGGGTTTTCGTTTTCTTTGTTCATATTACGCTTTCCTTTATCGGGGTTTTCAGGTTGTGCAGAGGCCGTCTGCGGCGGTTCGGGTAACGTGCGCCCCACACCCACCGAGGTATCGGCCGGCACGGTTACAAACGAGATTTCATACGGCAGCCAGTCGGTGGCGCGGTAGCGCGGCTCTTCATCGGCTTTGGCATCGGGGTTTTCACAATTCAGGGCGCGGATTTGGTAGCCTACCGAGATGTGCCGCAGGATACCGTCCTGCACATCTCCGAACTTTTCCTGCGCCTTGGCGGAATTGCCGAAGCGCACTAGGGCGCGGCCTTTTTTGTCCGCGTCCACCCACGCTCGCTCCACTACGCCGATTTGGTCATCCCAATCATGGTTAAACAACACCGCCGCGCCGCCGTTGAGGCGGCTCAAATCGCAGGCGCCCGGTTCATGGCTCAAAATTTCCTCGCCAAACCAGCGCTGCACCGGTTCTTCGCTGGAAAACGCCACCTCTACCGTGCGTTTGTCCGCATCCACCGTCTGCCGCTCAAAACTCATGCTGCGCTGCAGTTGTTGCATCTGCGCCGTATCGGGCGCGCGGGAGTTAGTCCCGGTTGTTTTGCTCATCGCCTTTATCCTCATCGTTAGCCGCCGGTTGGGTTGGCGGCGTTTCTGTTAAGCCCATCTGTCGCATCAATTCCGCTTCCTGCTGGATTTGCTGCAAGGTCTCGTCAAAATCTACCCCCAGCTCGTCGCATACCGCCCGCCGCGATTTGACGCGCAGCGCGATGGCGGCCTCTTGCGATTGGATGTCCTTGAGTGGGTCAACCCATGCCCAGCGGCGGCCTTGCCAGCGGTAGCGTTTAAACTTGTCCAGCTTGGCGGCGGGCAGCGGCTTGCCAGTCGGCAAGGTAATCGCTCCGGCCAGCAGGGCACCCGCCAGCCAGCGTTCGAACACGTCGCATAAAAAGCTGTCGATGTACCAGTTTTGCAGCGCCATCCACTGGTCGCGTTCCTCCAACACCCCGCTGCGGATGCTGGAGAAATTAACCCCCTCCAAATCGTTGGCCAGATTGTGGTAGCTCACGCCCAAACCACCCGCCACGCTACGCAGGCAGGTTTTGACGAACGAATCGTAGTTGGCGTGCGGGTAGTCCGGGTTGAACGGCACAAACTCGTAGCCGTTGGGCAGGCTGTGGAAAGTGCCGGGGTCGGCATAGTCGATGATGTCCTGCCCGCCGTGCCCGTTGTCCACCGCCTGGCCGTCAATCGGGTTTTGGAAGCTGTCGATGTCCTCTTTTTGCTGGAAAAAACCCATTTTGGAAGCGCCCACCCGTGCCGCGATAATCGCCGCCTCTTGGTAGCCGCCAAGGTTGTGCAGGCTGATCAGCGCCGAGGTCGTCCACGGGAAACCGCGCCGCTGTTCCGGGCGGTCGTGCAGATATAGGTGGCTGATTTCCGCCGCCGGTATCCGCTCGTTATCCGACAGTGCGTGAGCCACGGTGTAATCGCCCGGGTGTTGCCGCCGCAGCCAATAAGCCACCGGACGCCCCCAGTCGTTAATCTCCACCCCCATACGGATAGCGTTTTTGCCGTTTTGCTTATCGCGGTTGAGCTGGGTATCCAGCCGGTCGATGTCCAACAACTGCAGGGCGTAGCCGTGCCCGTTGTCGGAGCCGTACACATGGCGCACCAGCACTTCGCCATCGCGCGCCACGCTGCGCACCATCAGCCGTTGCAGGTCGGTAAACGAGTACAACCCGCTCACCTCGCACACACCGCGTCGCGCCCAAGCGGCAAATGCCTCTTCGATCGCGCGGTTGGCTTGGTTGTCCATCGCCGATCCGTTGTCCAGCTGCACCTGCATCTGCAGCGAAAAGCCGTCCCGCCCCACCACATGGTTGCCCACCATTTGCAGGAAACGCAGCATATAGTCGTTATCGCGTGCCTGTTTGCGTGAGAGCGAGCGCAGCCGGTCGAGGTCGGCACGCGCCAGTGCATCGGCGGCGGCATTATTCAGCCGCACATCAGCCAAGGGGCCGTTCGGCCGCACCGCCGCATAATGGCGTTCGCGCCGGGCAGGCTGGTTTTGGCCGCCGCGCCGGAACAGGCGCGAAAAAAAACCGCGCTTTGGCGCGGTCGGATTGTGTGGTTTCATTCGGCAAACCTCGTGATGATGCGGCGGGCGCGGCCGGGTCGTTTGCCCAGCGCGATTTCCAGCCGCAGGATTTCCTGCTCCCACCAGCGCAGCGCCTTGAGCAGGTCGGCCAGCGAATTAAACGTCATTTCGCGGTCTTTGATTTTGTAGCTGTGGGTAAAGGCGCGGCCGCTGGCGGCATGGCTTTGGTAGGCTGCCTTCAGGTCGGCATACACCTGCTGCGCGAATGCCAGCTGTTGTTCCAGCTGCTGTTTTTCGTAGTCGGTCATTTACTCACCATTTTTTCGCAAAATTACCGCCACGGCGGCGGGTCATGGCCGGAGCGGCAGATGTGGTTTCAGGTTCTTTTTCCGTTTCGGCGGGAGTTTCAGCAAACAGCGCCGGTTGCAACACCGCTTTTTCGTATATTGCCCACTGCACCTCGGACATGCTGTGCGTTTTCAGGCTGCGGGCGGCGTGCAGGGCGTAAACCTCGCAGTCCAGCGCCTCGTTACGCACCCCCACCTTTTTTTGCCACACTTTTTTGTGCCGGTTTAGACGGCTTGGCACTTTAACCTCGCTTAAAAGCTGGTCGTAGTAATCGGCCCGCACCTCTTTGTAGTTGTGCAGGCGGCCGGGGCCGTTGCCGGTAAGGCTGACGCGTCCGTGTTCGCCGATGATGAGGTCTTTGGCTTTGCTCACCCCCACGCTGTACACCTGCACCCCGCGCCGGTCGGCTTTAGTGTTGCGGTGTTTCAGGTCGATGTCGCGCGGGCGGGTGAAAATCTCCTTGTCCTCGTTGCTGCTGCCTTTGATGGCCATCAGGTTCACGCCGTTGTGGCGGCGGTAGTGGCGCACAAAGTTGTACACTGCATCCGAGGTCTGCCCGTCCGAGCTATCGATGCCCACCGCCAAAATACGCATCGCGCCGCCGTTGGCATGGCGGTAGGTGTGTTTGTAGATTTTTTCCGCCAGCGCCAGCCATACGTCTGATTTGATGTCGGGCGTGTTGCCGTAAATTTCGCCCCACGATACCAGCCAGCTCTCTTCACCGCGCCCCCAGGCGCGGATGATGTAGGCCAGGCGGTCGTGTTGCACGTCCACCCCCATTGTCAAAATCAGCCCGCCCAACGGCACGGTGTTTTCGGCGTAGTCCAGCGCGCGTGCCGCCAGTTCGTCGCCCTGCGGCCCGTCTCCCAACACCTCAAACGGCAGCCCCTTGCTGGAATTGACAAAGGTAATCATCGGCGCGATGTCGCCGGCTTCCTCTTCGTGCTTGGCGGTGAGCCATTTTTTCATCAGCTCGGCAAATACCGAGCCGGGGAAGGGACTGTACAGCTCGTTCAGATAAAAACCCGCCGTGCCGTGAAATGGGGCGGTGGCCTGCCACCAGCCGCGCTTCACGTTGCGGTTTTTCTGCACGTCGTTCCACACGCAGCCGCAATGCGGGCAAACGTAGTAGGCGGTTTCCGGCAAGAATTTGCCGAATACGGGATGGTTGCCGTTCGGGTCTTGGTCGCATTGCAGGTAGTCAAAATTGAGCACATGGGCTTCGCCGCATTCGTGGCACGGAATCATGCCCACGCGCTTGTCGCTCAATTCCATCTCAGCTTCGATGGTGCTCACCCCCGCCACTGTGGGCGTGCCGCCGATTACGATTTTCGGTTTGGCAAAGGTTTTGGTGCGCTCTTTTGCCAGTTTGATGCTGTCGCCTTGTCCGCGTAGGTTTAAATTACAGTCGTCCGGCTCTTCCACGCACACCAAGGGCACGGGGCTGGATTTCACACTGGCGGGCGAGTTGGAGCCAACCAGCTTCAGAAAGCCGCCGGCGAACTTTTTAAACAGCTGCCGCTGCCCCTGCGCCCGCACGCGGATGTCGATTTTTTCGCGCAATACCGGGGTGGCTTCCACCATCGGCATGAATTTCTCATCCATGTATTCCTTGGCGGCGCCTTCTTTCGGGAATAAAACCAAAATCGGGCAGGGCGCGGTGGCGATAGTGCGCCCCAGCAAGTTGCCGAGCACGCCGCTTGTCCAGGCTACCTGTGCCGATTTCATGCAGCACACCACCGACACATCCGGGTCGTCCAGCGCATCCAATGGGCCGTTTTCCCATTCGAGGTAGGGCGTAACACCCAAAACGTATTTACCCGGGCGGGCAGCCTCCACGCTGGAGAGATAACGGTATTTGTTCGCCCAATCGCGAATGCGCATTTTGACGGGCGGAGCCCATTTGCTACACGCCTCACGCAGCACCCGGCGCACCGTGGCCGCCATATTCTGCTGCATCATCGCCGCCGAGTTCTGCATCTTCTGCTCCGTAATTTGCCAGTTTTTCCAGCGCCCGCTCCACATGGGCGGTGATGAGTTCGCTGTCTATCGGCTGCCCGACAATCGCGCTCAATTCAGAGGCCAGTGTTTCAGGCAGGGTTAAAAATTCGGTGCGCGCGGCAGTGATGTGATCCGCCCATGCCCGCTCAAACAATGCCGCCGGGGCCAGCTCACCGGTGCGCTCTTTAATCTCAAGTTCGATGGCGTCGGCTTTCAGCCTATCTAACCTGTCGCGCGGTTTCTCGCGGTTGAGCCGCTGCAATTCGCGCTGTATCAGCCAACCGATAACGGCCTTGGTGTCGTATTCGTTGGCCTGCCCGCGCAAATCGGCGAATGATGCCACCGGCAGGCCGTCTTTCTGCCATTCGGTCAGCGAGCGTTCCGTAATGCCCAATATTTCCGACAGCTCACGCTTGTTTACCAACATAAGCCGCCCCTTAATGTGTTTCAGGCAGCCTGCGGATGAATAACCGACTATGCTCAATATATGATTTCGTCTTAACCCGGTATTTCCACAGGCTGCCTGAAACACACTCCATAAAAAAAGCCCGCATAAGTACACGGGCAAACTCAACACACCACCCTTTTCAGGTAGCCTCACCAATAAAAAAACCGCTGGCAAACAAGCCAAACGGCAGAATCAAATAATCCATTGCCACTACAGGCAAAAGGGAGGAAGGAAGCTATAGCACCCTCCCGCTTCACAAAAATCGTGGTTCGAATTACCCGCGTTTTGGTCACCCGCCGGAGTACCTTTTGTTTCAGCGCGCCGATTTTATGGCAGCATCGATGGCCTTGCGCATCTGCTCAGGGAACTCACGATCAATCGTATGTTCCGCTGTCTCGAAGTAAGGGAAGCGCTTACTGTATCCAGCCCGCCGAACAAACAGAGCAATGGGCCGCCAGTGTTTGCCGTCTGCCAAGATTTGGTAGATGCCGGGGCGGCGGCGGCCTTGGTGCTTACCGATAGCCACGAAGGTATAGCCGCGTTTCTTTTTTGTGCCCCGTGCCAAACGGCGGCGGGCGGCATCGGTCATATTTGCGCGGTAGCCCCTTTCGGGGAAGGCACGAAAATAGGACAGGATTTTTATAATCTGCCCACGGCTCCAGTTGCCGTAATTATCCATCTGCGCAAATTTACCCGGGATGCAGTAATAGCCTTTCGGCATTGCGCCCACCCCTTGCAGCGCCCGCTCGAAGCGTTTGTGGCTGCGGCTGCCGCCATCGATTTGCGGCAGTAGGTATTTTTCCGCCGGGGTGCCTTTGAACGTATCGTATTTAAGCCAAACGTAAGCAGATGGATTGGCTTTCGTGCCGGGTTTTACATATAGGCTGTTTAGTGTGTAGGGCGTGGGGCGGTCGAATACTGCCCGCATCTTGTCGATTTCCGCCTGCTTTACCAGTTTTGCCGTGCGGTTTACCGCCAGCGAATACGCAAACGGCAGCTGCTTACGCTCCAGCGCATTGAGATGTGCCGTGGCAGTATCGGCTTTCACCCGGGCGGAAACAACAAACACAGCACACTCCCAATAAGCCAAAACCGCCCAGATTTAACTCTGGGCGGCGATGTAGTAATACATTTTTCACTAGACTGCATGAGCTATATACAACTTAACCCATGCTTGCATATTATGCTACGCGCAGTTTACATAAACTGTCAAGCAGCTTTTAACATCTTTTTTAACCGCGCATCGTCAAACACGGAATTAACAGCCGAATCGCGCAGCTTATACATCGTTCGGCGCGAAACCCCCAAATCCGCCGCCATCTGATCCACGGTGCCGGGTTGCTGGTAGTATCGGCGCACCACCGACCTAGGAATCATCGGCAGTTGGTTCACGGCACGGTCGATTTGCACAAACACCGAATCCACATCCGCACCGTAGGAGAGCACCACCGAGTGGAAGCCCCCGCCGCCGGGAGTGCCGCCTGCCATCAAAATGTTTAAAGAACTCGGTTTGTAGCCGTTCGGCCCTACCTGCACAGCCCACCGTCTCCAATCCGCCCATTCGCGCATCAGCGCATCTTTTGCATCTTCTGAAAAATCAAACACAGCATGATACCCATGCCCCTTTTGTTACCTCTTACGCGGCAGCCCTCTGCCGCTTTTTTATTGTGCCGCTATTTTACTAAAAACCGCGATAAAACAACAGATAAAGCAGCAAAAAATCCTGTTTTTATAAGTTTTGCACAAAGTGCATATTTATGCAGTTTTGAAAATCGCTGAAAGCCTTATCTGGTGGGCATTTGTGCACTTTGTGCAGTATATGCAGTATATTTTCACACGCATGGAGAAAAAAATAAAAAGGCGGACAGAGTAGCAGGAAATAAACCTATATATAACGCGCGTACGCGCACGCGAAAAAACGCTGCACACACTGCACAAAGTGCACAAAGCCCCGCCCAGCGTGGATTTGCGGGGAGGGGCAAAAGTGCATTTTTGTGCAGTTGTGCAGCGTTTAGTAGTATTTCGGATTTCGCAGGTCTTGCACCGCCTGCTGGAATCTAAGCACCTGTGGACCGATAAAGTCCATTTCAGGCGTGCCTTGAGGCGGGCGGGTGCCGGGCGGGAGGAAGATATTATCCTGCATCTTTTCCTCCGGGCGCGGGCTATTGGGCAAACGCCACCACCGCCGCGCCCTTGGCATCTTACTGGCAATGTGCTGCAGGAATTTCGATTTGGAAATCTGCCGCTCGTTGTTTTTGGTACACCACCACAAATACAAATCCCACACATCGCCGGTAATCGCTGCGCAGTAGGGGATATTCTCGATTTCGCCGCGCTCCCACTCCATATAAAACGTCTGCCACCCATACCGCCCATAATTGATAACATTGGCCTTAGCCTCCGTCATCGGCGGTTTGGTGTGCGGGTCGAAGCGCGCGCCGCCGGTTTTGATTTCTACCACCACATCCGGCTGTGTGGGGTCATCGGCAGGCTGCCTAGTATAATTGATAGTGAGCGGCAAAGACAACAGCAACATAAAAAACTGCAGTACCCCGTCCGCGCCCAGCTCCACCTCCAATTCCGCACGTAGGCTTTCAGGCAGCCTGTTTTTCGGCCAAATCACAAAGTAGCGGCGGTCGTTTTCTTCGATTTTAAACGGCTGCGCCTCGTTGGATAAAAATACGCAGTTGATGTGGTTGGCCTCTTCGTAGCTGTCCACAAACTTGCGCTCGATGCGCATCGTTTTGCCGGTAATCATGTGCTTCATGGCGCCGGTTTGGTCGTATTTTTGCTTGGTATTAAAAACCTCCTCGAAGACAATAAATAGCTTGCCCGAGCGGTTGCCCGTGTAGTTGCTCTCCAAATCCGACTGCCCCAGCGTGGCCGCATAATCGCCGTACATCGGCTTGATAATCTCCTCAAACAGCAAGGATTTGCCAGCGCCGTGCACATCGCCGTGCATCACCAGCGAAGTAGTCAGCTTCGCCCCCGGGTGCTGCAGCGGATAAGCCAGCCAGTTATATACAAACTCCATCACCTGCAAATCATGGTTGCACAAATGCGCGATCAGCTTTTGGATGGCGCGGCAGCCCGGGTATAAATCCAGTACATCCAGCCACCAACCCGGCATATCATCTCGCGGGCGCGGAAACTGCACCTTGTCCGCCAGCGGCAGCCCGCGATAGATATTGATGTACTCGTCCGACATTTCCCGCCCCGGCTCGAACACCACGCGGTCAAAGCGTTTCACAATGCGCGCCGGGCTGTCTTGCCAAATCTTAAACTGGCTGCCCATCGCCAGCTTAGCCGAGCCTTGGTCAATCATGCGCCACAGCTGGTTATCCCAAATGCTGGAGCTGCCGTCCAAATACACATAGCGCTCCATCATATCTTTCAGGTCACCGTCTTGGGCTACCTGAAACGCCGCCCGGTCGCGCTTGAGCTTGTTGACCTCATACTGGGTCATCACCGGCGCGCGACCCCAATTAAACCAGTTGTCCACCGATTTTTTGCAAAAATGGTCGACCAAGGCTTTGCGGCTGTATTCAACGCCCGTTTTTCTGCTCACCGCGCGGCTCTTGCCCTCGATGAGGGAAAATTCCCGTTTCAGCCGGTCGAAGTTTTCCTGATAGCGGCTTTCGCCTTCCGGTGTTTCCGGCATATTTTCCCCGCCGCCCCCCGTGTTTTCGCGTGCCTCGCCCTCCGGCGACTCGCCCCCCGTGGCGGGTGCGGGAGGCGGGGCATCCTGTTTCAGGTAGCCTGAAGCCTGCGCCGCCGCCAACACCTCGGCATATTCGGCGGTGTAATCCGCCAAATGCTGCCAGCTCAAGGCCGCCAACGCATCGATAATCTGCCCGCGGTCGGCCAGCGCATCGGCAATATCGTAGCCCGCCGGCCACACACCCGGCTCAGGCGTGCGCACAAACGCCACCTTGCAGCCCTGCGCCGTCAGCCGCTCGGCAATGCCCAGCATCGCTGCCATGCCCGGCTGCGCGTATTTGTCCAGATACGGCTTGCTTTCCGCATCCGCGCCCGCCTTGCGCTCGGCGGCAGTCAGCTTTTCGCGCTGCGAATCGCAGTCCGGCCATAAGATGACACGCCGGTTTTGCACTGCCGACCAATCCGTCTTATCCCAGTTGCCCGCGCCGCCGTGCCAAGTAATCACCGCATAGCCCAGCTGCGCCGCATCCGCCGCGTTTTTGCACTTTTCGCCTTCCACCACCAGCACCAGGCGCGTAGGATCGGCCGCCAGCGCGTCCAAACCGTACAGCGGGCGCAAACCCTGCCAGCCGCGCCAGCGCCACATTTTTTCGTGCGTATCCAAGTTTTCGCAAAACGTGTAGGGCAGGTCGATTTTGCTGCCGTCCGACTTGATAAACCGCGCCGAGCACCTGCCCCGCTGCATCGCGGAATACCGAAGTAAACACCGGCTCTGCCCGCTCGCCTTGGCGGAACGAGTGGCGGAAATTCATTGTTTTCAGCGCATAGGGTGGCACCGGCACAATCGGCTGCCAGCGTGCGTTTTTGCCCGGCTTGGCCGCATTGTCACCGTCCAGCGCCACCTTTTGCACCGGTGCAAAACTGCCCAGGCTCAAACGCTCGGAAATCGAGCGCGCCGCCTGCGCCGCATTGCAGCTGTTCAGGTAGGCATACAGGTCGATTAAATCGCCGCCCTTATCTCCCGTGGCAAAATCCGCCCAAGCCCCCGTGCGGGTATTGATGCGGAAACTGCCCAGCTTTTTGTCCGCGCGTGTGGGATTCAGCGCCACGAACTCGTGCCCGTCATAGCGGCCGGAAGGCAGCCATTCCGCCAGCAGATTGTCCACCGAGCTTAAGGCGGCGCTGGAAATAGTGGCAAAATCAATAGATTGGCTCATAACACAGCTTTCAGGTAGCCTGAAAAAGGCGTAAAAAAAGCCTGCCCCTGCGTACACAGCGGCAGGCGGTATAAAAAACGGCGGGGAAGAAGAATGGAAAGCCGCCGAAAACCCCGGCACAAGGGAGGGAGTGCCGAAGAAAGAGGAAACTATTCCGGCAGCGTTCCGGCCAGCGCGTCTTCAATAAACACATCGCGCCAATAAGTGAGCCAATGCTCCACCTTCGCCACCCGCATATTCAGCGCATTCACCTCGCGCAGCGTCTCATCCGCCAAGGCGCAGGCGGCGGCGTAATCGCGCGGCGGGCGCAACGGCAGCAGCGGCGGCCGCCAGCCCTGCACCTGCGGCAGGCTGCCGGAAAGCAGTGCATCGTAGGTGCGCAACACCTGCAGAAAGAACTGCGGGGAAATCCAAGCGGCATAGGCATACACCAACTCTTTACAGGCGAAAGTGCCGCGATTGCTGCCCCCATTGATGGTTTGAATAACCTGTTGATTTCTATTCACTCCTGCAATTACAGGAGTGCGGTGCTCTGCTTGCAACTCTTCAATTAATTCAGCGGTTTGCTGCAATTTCAGCCAATTGTTCGGCTGATGGCGCTTTTCGCCACCGCTGGCCTTATGCAGGTCGTTCAAACAATATAAAGCCCCACGCTGGCGGATGGCTTTATCGGCAACCACAATTCCATTTTTCATAACAATCTCCAATCAAGCGGCCAGTTCCGGCCAAATCTGTGCGTAATCGTGCGGGCGCAGTTCTTTCCGAGTAACCGCCCCATCTGTTTTTTGCTCAATAGCCACACACCAATGCGCGGGCACAGGGCGCGTACCTTTAGCCCAACGGGTCAAATCCGGCTGATGGCAGCCAAGCAAACGGGAAAATGCGTTTACCGTCATTTCTCGTGCTTCCAAAAATTCTGTAATTGTCATCACTATTCCTTTATCAATAGCAATATGCTAGCAATTTGCTATTTACAAGTCAATAGCAAATTGCATATTTTATTTATATAGCGTTTTGCTATGATTTAGGGAAAAGGAGTGTACAGCATGAAATCGATTGAAGAAATCCGCAGAGAACGCTTGAATATGCTGGTACAGGAATACGGCTCTCAAGCGGAGCTGGCGCGGAAAATTGATAAGAGCCCAACCCAAATATGGCAATGGATTAACGGTACGCCCAGCGTAACCGGTACGCCGCGCTCTTTGCGGAACACTACTGCCCGCGAAATTGAAAAACGAGTGAACAAGCCGACAGGCTGGCTTGATCGCCCGCTTGGCGAAACAGAAGAGGAAGAGCCTGCAGCAGGGGATAGCATCACATTCCGCCACAAAGAAATTCTGGTATCTTGCGGCGAAGGCGTGGTAAATGCAGATTTCCCCGAAGTTATCAGAACACTAGAAATTCCAACCAATCAAGTAATAAAGCTGTTCGGGCGGCATGATGTAGAACATTTAGATATTGTTGGCATCAGCGGCGATTCAATGGAGCCCACCCTGCCGCAAAAAGGGCTGGCATTTGTCGATACGCGCATTAACTATTTTGACGGCGACGGCATTTACGCCTTTTATTATCGGGATGGCTGTTATATGAAACGGCTGCAAAAGCTGCCCGGCAAAATGATTGCCAAATCTGACAACCCACTATACGACCCATTTGAAATCAATCCCGAGCATGAAGGGGAATTTGTCATTATCTCTAAGTTTGTAGCAGTTTTACCATTAGAAATCATAAGCCTGTAATCAAAATATAAAGAATCCCGCAATCTACCACGGATTGCGGGATTTTTTTTATCAAAATAATTATCTTATATATCAATGGAATAGCAAAAATATACAAAAATAGTGCATTTTGCTATTTACTTAGTCTATAGCAATTTGCTAATATTCGCTCCAACAAATCAACAACACATGGAGCAAATCAAATGTCATCCACCATCCACATTGCAAACGTTATGGATTTCAACCTGAGCAACAGCCGCCAAGAGTGCACCGTTGGCCGCATCTTCAAGCAGGTTTGCAACTTCCGCCGCCGCCCGCACTACCTAATCGAGATGCTCGACGGCAACCGCATCATTTGTTCAGACCGCGTGGCAGCCTGCGCCGAAGCCCGCAACCTGTCCTGCACCTACTTTATCGAACCCATTATCCACTAAAAAAACCGCCTGCCCGCCCGGGCAGGCTACCTGAAAAAGGAAACCAAGTGAAAACCTACCCCATCATGCTGCCCTGCCACGGCGGCGAAGACGTACAAGCCGCCACCCTAACCGAATACCAAGACGGCAGCTGCGTTATCGAAACCGGCAGCACCATCACCACTGACCACAAAGCCGCCGCCCTCGACATCATCAAACGCCTCTGGCCGTCCGCCTACATCGCCGAAGCCGTGCGCATCGAGCCCGAAGCCGCGCCCGAACCCACATTGGGCGACTTGCTGAACCTCGCCGTGCGCCTGAATAGCGAAACCTATCAAATTGAAGTGGAGTTTTGCGGCAGAAGCCACACCGTCTATATCGACACCAAGCTATACCATGATACCGGTCGCAGCTATCAGACGTACGAAATCCGCCTAAACCCAATCAATCCGGGTATCACCGAAAGCGGCCTGCCACTATCCGGAAAAATCCAAGACGCCATGCACTGGCTGCAAGAAAGACCCAAGCAATCCGGCAATCCCACCGCCTAACCTTCTCATATGGAGACCATCATGAACCAAGATAAAAAAATCATCCCCGCCACCAAGATGCTGCGCGCCATCAACAGCGGCCTGCTCGATACCGAGCTGGGCGAAGCCATCAGCGCCGCCGTCGCCGCCTGCCTGTCGCACGGCAAACGCGCCACGGTCACGCTCAAGCTGACGATTGACTCGCAAAACATCAAAGACGGCACCGTGCGCATCAGCCACGACATCGCCAGCAAGCTGCCGAAAGAAAAACGTGAGGGCGGCATCGTATTTGCCACCCCCGAAGGCAACCTCACCACCGAAGACCCCGCCCAAGCCAAGCTCGACCTGCAGGGCACGGGTGAATCCAAAGTAATCAAACTCACCGGCACCAAATAAGTGCCATTTACCAACCCACCTAAAACAGGAAATCCGACTATGGAAAATCAAAACGACATCATCCGCACCGCACTGGACGCGGCACAAAAACCTTTTATCGCCGCCATGCCGGACGGCACGCCGGTGGTATTTACCCCGGGCGAAAACGGCGGTTGGTCTTTTGACACCATGCCCAAATACCGCGCCACCCCCGACCGTAAAAAAGGCTTCGCCACCGCCCACGACCTAGACAGCCTCATCGCCTACGTCAAAAAACATCAAACCGAAGGCACAGAAATCTATATCAACGCCGATTTCTTACGCGGCAACATCGGCATCTGCGCCGTGCTCAACGGCGACACCGCCGAAGCCGCCGGTTTTAAAGATTTCGGCATCCACTACATCCCGGTATTTACCCCCGCCGCCAGCGGGTGGAAACACTACAACGGCGAAAAACTGAACCAAATCCGGTTTGCCTCCGTGCTCACCAACAACGCCCGCGACATCGTGAGCCAAAACCCCGACGACCCGGAAGCCAAATACCCCACCGGCTCCGAAGTGTTGGATTTTGCCCTAAACCTCGAATACACCGAGAAAACCACCTTTAAGCAAGGCTACCGCGAGCAAGACGGCCGCATGAATTTTGTGTTTCAGAGTGAGGATGCGGGCAAAACCGACACCACCCTCAAAGCCTTCGAAAAATTCGGCGTGGCCTTTACCCCGTTTTTTGGCGGCAAAACCTACTTTGTCGAGGCGCTGCTCAAATTCAGGATCGACAAAAACAACGGCGGCCTGATCCTGTGGTACGAGCTGCAACAGCTGCACCGCGTAATGGAGCTGGCCGCCCAAGACATCGCCAAAGCCCTGCGCGAAGCCCTGCCCGAACTGCCGATTTATAACGGCAACCCGGACTAAACCTTCCCGCCGCCTGAATCAGGCGGCATCGGGCAGGCGGTTGCCGCCAACAACGGCGGTGCGCTCTCTCCTTTAACCGCGCATCACAGCCGCCTGCCCCATGCCGAGGAGCAAAAAATGAACGAAACCAACGTACAACTTACCCTAATCACCCTAGCCATTATCACGCAGGCCATCGTGCTGCTTCAGGCAGCCTGCATCCTATTGTTGTAATCATGTGGTAGTGCCCATCCCGCAGCCTAACCCTCTCATATGGAGACCATCATGAACCCATACACCTACGCCTACGCCGCACTGATTGCCGGCATGATTTGCGGCGCATTGGCCGCCACCGCCGCCGCAGGCAATGCCGAAGAGCAGCCTGCACAAACTATCGTTGTACGCCGCACCGCAGAAGTGGCCGATTGCGGCAACATCACTCAAATGCAGGCGAAATACGGCGCGGACGAAGCGATCAAATACGCCCTGCAACGCGTGAAAGACGACTGCGAAGCCGACCGCCAAGCCGCATTGTTGGCGCAGACGTGGGAAACCGACCCAACAGCAGGGGTGGTGCATGAGTAAAGCCAACCAGCCGCGATACTGCGGCACGATCACCAAGCCCACAAAAGGCGGCTGCTGGATAGTCCGCAGTAAATGGCGGCGCGGAGGCAAAACCATCGAGCGGGACAAACAGACGTTCGACAGCCGGCAAACCGCCGCCGAATACGCCGCCGAACTGGAACAACGGCACGCACCGAAAAAAGAAAAAATCAGGATGGCTGTCAATGTTACCTACCACCCGCATAAAAAAACAGCAGATTAAACAGAGGCAATGCGTTCCCCCGACAAAACAACGGCATTGTCCCCGTTGTCGGCGTGGCGAAGCGGTTTCCACCGGCGCGACCGATTTTGAGACCGCCGCCCAAACCCCGAATTTAAACCAAGTGCAGCTTGATACGTTGGAAAGTCTT
>ERZ772971.689-NODE-689-length-20833-cov-4.811772_pt1 | contig 20833 bp, 15 predicted proteins | sample MGYA00511943_ERZ772971 | MGnify/ENA primary metagenome ERZ772971 (study PRJEB29015, sample SAMEA2737929) | human oral metagenome | biome: human oral; feature: human-associated habitat; material: dental | place: China | collected 2144 ... | reverse complement strand
CCTTGCAGCGTAAGGGCTACAGCGATTTTTAACACCTATTTTGTCCATTACACCAAATTTCTGCGCTTGGTATGAAATAGCCGAATGACGATAAAACCCTATGGGGAAGGGAGTTTCAGCGGCTATCCGCATGATTTGAACGGTGGTTTCTCTACCTTCCTCCACCGTTGTTCTGCCCGTCAGAGCAGACTCTGACAAGCGTTAGTACGTGATGCATACAAAAAATCCGCAACTCAAAAAAGTTGCGGATGCATATAAAGTGGCGGAGAGAGGGGGATTCGAACCCCCGATACGCTATTAACGTATACACACTTTCCAGGCGTGCGCATTCGACCGCTCTGCCATCTCTCCGGGGTATGTCATGTAAAACGGGCGCGGATTATAGCCGATTTTTTGCCTCTTTGATAGAAAGTCGCACACGTCCCTGCCGGTCGATTTCCAGCAGTTTGACTTTGACTTCCTGACCAACGCTCAATTCGTCTTCAACGTTGGTCACGCGGTAATCAGCGATTTGCGAGACGTGAACCAAGCCTTCTTTGCCGGGCAGGAAAGCGACAAAGGCACCAAAATCGGTAATTTTCACGACTTTGGCATCATAGATACGGCCGATTTCCGGTTCAGCGGTGATTTCTTCGATGATGCGGCGGGCATCATCAGCAGCGGTTTTATCCACAGCAGCAATTTTGATGGTGCCATCATCTTCAATTTCGATGGTGGTACCGGTGCTTTCGGTGATGCTGCGGATGGTCGCCCCGCCTTTACCGATGACGTCTTTGATTTTCTCGACGTCAATACACATGGTGGTGAAACGCGGTGCAAATTCGGAGATTTCCGCGCGCGGTGCAGCAATGGCTTGATTCATGACTTCCAGAATGTGCAGGCGTCCTGCTTTAGCCTGGGTCAATGCCTGCTCCATGATTTCACGGGTGATGCCATCAATTTTGATGTCCATTTGTAGGGCAGTTACGCCGTTCACGGAACCGGCAACTTTGAAGTCCATGTCGCCGAGGTGGTCTTCGTCACCCAGAATGTCGGTAAGGACAGTGAAGCGGTCACCTTCTTTGACCAAGCCCATAGCAATGCCCGCCACCGGCGTTTTGACGGGTACGCCTGCGTCCATCAGGGCGAGGCTGGTGCCGCAAACAGATGCCATTGAGCTGGAGCCGTTAGATTCGGTAATTTCCGAGACGACGCGGATGGTGTAGGGAAAGTCGCTTTCTTTCGGCAGGATGGCGGTGACGCCACGGCGTGCCAAGCGGCCATGCCCAATTTCGCGGCGTTTGGGTGAGCCGACACGGCCAACTTCACCAACACTGAATGGTGGGAAGTTGTAGTGCAGCATGAAGATGTCGCGGTATTCTCCGGTGAGTGCGTCAATGATTTGTGCGTCGCGGCTGGTGCCGAGGGTGGTCACGACCAGTGCCTGGGTTTCGCCACGGGTGAATAGGGCGGAACCATGTACGCGCGGCAGAACGCCGGTGCGGATGGTGATGGGGCGGACGGTAACGGTATCACGGCCGTCAATGCGAGGTTCTTTGGCAAGGATACGATCACGTACTACACGGTATTCGAGTTCATGTACGGCGTTGCCAACGGCTGCAGCGGTCCAGCCGTCTTCGCTAACCAGGGCTGTTTGTGCTTCTTCGTGGATGGTGGCAACGGTGTTTTGGCGTTCGAGTTTATCGGCGATTTGGTAGGCAGCGATAAGTTTGTCGCGGGTCAGTTCGCGGACTCTGTCGTGCAGGGCCTCGTCTTGCGGTTCTGCCTGCCAGTCCCAAGCAGGTTTGCCCGCTTTGGCGGCCAGTTCGCGGATGGCGTTGATGGCCGTTTGCATTTGCTCGTGTCCGAACATGACGGCACCAAGCATGATTTCTTCGGATAATTCGTTCGCTTGTGATTCGACCATCAACACGGCGCTTTCAGTTCCAGCGACGACGAGGTCAAGGTCGGAATCCAATAATTCTTTGTCGGACGGGTTAAGCAGGTAGTTGCCATTTTTGTAGCCGACACGCGCAGCGCCAATAGGGCCATTGAACGGCACGCCGGATAGGGCGAGTGCGGCGGATGCGCCAATCATGGACGGGATGTCAGGGTTCACATCGGGATTGACCGACATCACGCTGGCGATTACCTGTACTTCGTTGAAGAAGCCTTCCGGGAAGAGCGGGCGCAGTGGGCGGTCAATCAGGCGGGAAATGAGGGTTTCGTTCTCGCTTGGCCGCCCTTCGCGACGAAAGTAGCCGCCAGGAATACGGCCGGCGGCGTAGGATTTTTCTTGGTAATCAACGGTCAGCGGAAAGAAATCTTGTCCTTCAGCGACGGTTTTTTTCGCAACGGCAGTCACGAGAACAACGGTACCGTTCATGTTAACGATGACAGCACCGTCGGCCTGACGGGCAATTTCGCCGCTTTCCAGGATTACTTGATGGTTCCCGTAGGTAAAGGTAATGCTTTCTTTCACGCTGGCAGCCTCTTTTAAGGATTAGCGGCGCAGACCGAGGTCAGCGATGAGTTTGCGGTAGCCGTCGTAGTTGACGCGTTTGAAGTAGTCAAGCAGGCGACGACGCTGGCTAACCATTTTCAGCAGACCGCGACGAGAGTGGTGGTCTTTTTTGTGGGTTTCGAAATGCTGTTGCAAGTCAAGGATACGTGCAGTCAAAAGGGCAACTTGCACTTCAGTAGAGCCACTGTCCCCTTCTTTGCGTTGATATTTTTTGATGATTTCGCTTTTTTGTTCAGCGGTAAGCATATTGATAGTCTCCGATTAAGTTTCACTTTGCCGATGGCGTTGGGCCTGTGAAAAGAGCGCGGATTTTACGGTGCCGGTTACGTAAAAGCAAGGAATGCGCGGGGATGTGGATAATTGATGCTGTCTTTGCCAAATATCTATGATGATGTGAAAAATTTAGTATTTTCCGCTTCCTTTCATCACTTGCGCTGCTTTATATTAAGCGCGGGCAATAATTTTGAGAGGAACCCGTTATGTCTGTTAATTCTCCCGTCACTTCCAACGAGATTAAGGGCTTTTTTCCCCCCGGTATTGTGACCGGCTTGGGCATCATTGTCGCTGCTTTCGTTGTTACATGGTTGTCGTACCAGTATCTGCCTTATAACAATGAGGCTAACAAGGGGTTGGCGTTGCTGATTTTTGTCGCCATCCTCTGGTTCACGGAAGCAGTTCACATCAGTTTGACTGCCATCATGATTCCCATCGGCGCCCTGCTACTGCATATCCCGGAAAAAATGAACCCCGATGGCACTTTTGCAAAAGCGATGTCAATGAAAGCGGCGCTTGCCGGCTTCGCCGATCCGATTATCTACCTCTTCCTTGGCGGGTTCGCCCTGGCAACCGCCTTGCAAGTGCAGAAAATTGACAAGAAGATTGCCAGCATCATTATCCAGGCGGCGGGGTCAAGTATGTTGTGGTCTACCATCGGCCTATGCTTCATCACCGCCTTCCTGTCAATGTGGATTTCCAACACCGCGACGGCGGCGATGATTCTGCCGCTGGCGATCGGCCTTTTGTCTTCGGTAGATAAAAATGATCGCGGCACACGCGTCTTCGTCCTGCTGTCCGTCGCCTATTCCGCCAGTATCGGCGGTATGGGAATGTTGCAAGGTTCACCGCCGAACGCCATTGCCGCCAAAGCGCTGGATATGGACTTTGTCGCCTGGATGAAGGTTGGCCTGCCCGTTACCCTTATCCTGATGCCCGCGATGTTCATCACGCTTTATATCGTTTGCAAGCCGAACTTTAAGCAGAAAATTCAGCAAAGCAACGCGGAACCTATCCCGTGGACAAAGCAGCGCGTACTGACGCTTGCCGTTTTCGTCGCTGCCGCTACGGCTTGGATTTGTGGCAACCAGATTAAAGCCGCGCTCAATATCACCTCGCCAGACACCTTCGTTGCCCTCTGTGCCATCATCGCCGTTGTGGTGTTGGGGCTCGCCAGCTGGAAAGACGTAACTGACAACGCGGACTGGGGCGTACTGCTCCTCTTCGGCGGCGGTATTACCCTGAGTAACGTCCTCGGTGCATCCGGTGCGTCACTGGAAATCGGGCAAATGCTCGCGGCCAAACTTGGCGGCGTTTCGCCGCTGGTTGTCATCTTCGTTGTCGCCACTTTTATCATCTTCCTCACCGAATTTACCAGTAACACCGCTTCTGCCGCACTGCTGGTACCGGTCTTCGCGGCGGTCGCCGAAAAAATGGGGATGCCGAAAGAAGTATTGGTGTTAATAATCGGTATTGGGGCTTCATGTGCCTTCATGTTGCCGGTGGCGACCCCGCCAAACGCGCTGGTCATGGGCACGGGCGAAATCAAATCACGCGACATGTTCGTCGCCGGCCTCGTGCTGAACTTCGTCAGTATCGCTGTGGTGGCGCTTTTCGCCTACTACGTCATTCTCAAATGATCCCATCCAGCTTATATAGGCCCGCTTCGGCGGGCTTTTTTATCACTTATGGATATTCTGCAAAACAGAATGGCATGGCGCGTGTTGTACCAACAGCGACACCTTGCCAACAAAAAGTGTCAAAACCGTCGGGAAAGGTTGCCGGCAGGAAAGAAAGCGTCAGACGGCAGCAAAAAATTGTCGCTTTGCTACTTGTGATATCACCTGAAAACACGAAGTAAAAATGGTAAAAGCGGAGGAATGAATATAGATCTCCTTGTCAACCAATTGAAAATAAATGGAAAATATAAAATGGCACGCTGCTGGCATATAGGTTCTCAACAGCAAACGCTGTTACTAACCGCAGCGAAAGCTGTTATCCAAACCTGAAATCTTAAATGGAGTAACCCATGAAAAAATTGCAAAAAGGCTTCACCCTCATCGAGCTGATGATCGTTATCGCTATTATCGGTATCTTGGCTGCTATCGCTCTGCCGGCTTACCAAGACTATATCGCTCGTTCGCAAATGACCGAAGCTTTCAACCTCGCTGGTGGCTTGAAAGGTACTGTAACCGAATATTACTCTGACAAAGGTGCATGGCCTTCCAGCAATGCTCTTGCTGGCGCCGAAGCTCCCTCTAAAATTACTGGTAAATACGTTAAAAGCGTAACTGTTGCTACGTCTGGTGGTAATGGTAAGATTACTGCAGAAATGAAGGCTTCAAAAGTAGCCAAAGGTATCGAAAGTAAGAAACTCTCCTTAATTGGTACTGCAGATTCCTCCAAACCGGGTGCTTACAACTGGAAATGCCAACCTGGTTCTGGTCTTAACACTAAATTCCTGCCTTCTGTTTGCCGTGGTCAATAATTAAGAACGGAAAAGAAGCTTCAAGAAGCCACACTCTGTGTGGCTTCTTTTGGTTATAAGCAAACTTTTTGGAGCTAATATGCGCAAGAAAAATCAACAGGGTTTTACGCTGATTGAGCTCATGATCGTGATCGCAATCATCGGTATCTTGGCGGCAATCGCCCTGCCTGCTTACTCGAATTACATTGCCCGCTCACAGATGTCGGAGGCTATGTTACTAGCTAGTGGACCTAAGAGTGCGGTGACGGAAACTTACGGCAATACCGGGGTATGGCCGGCAACAAATGAAGCCGCCGGCGTTGCTGCCGCATCAACCATTCAGGGAAAATATGTGTCCAAAGTCGAGATTACGACCGGCGGCGTTATTACTGCCTATATGCGTAATACGGACATCTCATCAAGAATCCGCGGAGAGACATTGTCGCTGACCCCGAGGGCCGCCGATGGTAGCTATATCTGGAGCTGCAGTTCTTCTGCCGGCAATCAATATCTGCCGGCGGTGTGCCGTCCATAATCTTCAATCAAATATTAAGACAAAAACAGCACAGCAGAAAATTCCCCAAATACGATACCTCCCGTTTTAGCGTCATTCATATTACATAAAACGGGTAAATAGCAATATATTCCATGTTGTAGCTGTCATCACGACAGTTTCTTTCTGCATAATGTTGTAAACTAATGCCGGGACGGAAAAGAAGATCTTTTCCGTCCTTTGGTTTTTATCCGATTATACCGATTATAGTCGAATTACTGAAAAAAGGATGATAGGGCAGGGCGGCTATCTATCTGCCATTGATATTTTTGGCGAGCTATTCACCCTGTGGCGGATTATTTTTGAATTTTGGCAGGAAAAGCCAAATGGTGGAAAATAGCTCGTCGCACGGGGGGCGCGCACCTTGGTTCGCCCCATTTCTTTACCCTTTCAAGGAGAATCCATGTCTTTCAGAATCCGCTGTTTTTTAAGCCATTTGTCCTGCTCCGTCGTTATCGGTTGCCTCACGGCGGCGCTCGTTTATTGGGGCTGGTATCCCGGCGTACTTGCCAAAGCGGTGGGGGTGTCGCATATCTTTCTGCTGTTGCTCTCTATCGACGTCATCATGGGGCCGCTCTTAACCCTCTTCCTCGCCAAGCAGGGCAAGAAAGGTCTGTGGTTCGATTTTGTCGCCGTCATCATCATGCAGATGGCGGCGCTGCTTTACGGCATTTGGCATATCGCCGAGGGGCGACCGGCCTGGCAGGTTATCAATATCTACCGGGTGGAAATCGTCAAGGCTATTGACGTAGATTACAGCAATGCTAAGCCACCTTTTGATCATACCTCTTGGCTTGCACCGCAATGGGGCATGGTGCGTCCCGTCAAGGACAAGCAAGAGCAATCAGATTGGCTGTGGCTGGAGCTGGAAAAAGGTAAATCTCCTGTGCAAAGAGCCGAGCTTTATCAACCGATAGCAGGGCATTGGCAGGATTTCGCCAAAGAGGTTTTGCCGCTCAGCGACTTGGGCAAGTACAACTCGCAGGCGGCGGTGGACGAGATCTTGCGTCAATATCCGCAGGCTGACGGTTTCCTGCCAATGATGGGCGGCGACTGGGATATGACGGTGCTGGTTTCAAACAAAGAGCAGAAAATCCTGGCGACTGTGGATTTGCGTCCGTGGTAAAGACGCTTTTTCATGGCAAGCCCTGTGCGACGGCACAGGGCTTTTTTATGGGCAAAGAGGCGACAAAATCTTGTCACCCCGTTAAGAAGCCATGACGGATCCGCAGGATGCGCGCCTACAATGCATCCCGCTTCTGACCGTTTAGGCGGCAAAAGCAACACACTCACACAAATAGGAGCAATACGATGAAAAAAAGCCTCGCTTCCCTGACCATCCTGTTGGCCATCGCTGCCAATGCGCAAAACATGTCGCCGTAGCCTGAAGAAGCCGTCAAACCCAAAGTCATTCCGCATATGCAGCACGGTGACAAAGGACAACCAGACAAAGGCATGCCGCACAAGCGTACGGGCAAACAACCCCCGCAGCACGGCAGCAACCGCCCCAAGCGCCGCAGCATAACGGCGAGCACGGGCAGCAAACCCCGCCGCCTCCGCCGCAACAGCAGCAAGGTTGAGCATCACAAACAGCTTCATTGCACGGAATGGCTCTGCCATTCCGTTTTTGTATCCACAACTCGCGCGAAGTCCGGCATAGCTTTCAGGGGAAGCCCGCTATACCATGGCGCACCGCTCTTATCGTCCATCGCCCACATGCCTCCCGTTATCTGCATCCTCGGCCCGACCGCGTCTGGCAAGACCGATCTTGCCTTTGCCCTTGCTGACCGTCAGCCCGTGCATCTTATCAGCGTCGATTCCGCGCAAATCTATCGCGGCATGGATATCGGCACCGCCAAACCTGACGCCGCAACCCTCGTCCGTTATCCGCACGCCCTCATTGACATTCTCGATCCGGAAGAAACCTATTCTGCAGCCCGTTTTGCCGCCGATGCGACGCATGAAATCCAGGCGGCTCACCAAGCGGGACAAATTCCCGTCCTCGTTGGCGGTACCATGCTCTATTACTACACCCTCTATGCTGGCATGGACGGCCTGCCCGCCGCCGATCCGCATAATCGTGCCGCTATTGAAGCGCGCCTGGACAGCGAAGGTGCCGCCGCCCTGCACGCCGAACTCGCCCGTCTCGATCCGGCCAGCGCGGCGCGCATCATGCCGAACGACCGCCAGCGCCTCATCCGCGCCCTCGAACTTATCATGACCAGCGGTAAAACCCCAAGCGCACACTATGCCGCACAGCAGCGTGCTGCGCCACCGTGGCAGACACTTGCCATCGCCTTGAATCTGCCGCGTGCCGAACTGCACCGCCGCATCGCTATACGGTTTCAGCACATGATAGAGGTAGGCTTCATTGATGAAGTGGCCGCACTCAAAGCCCGCCCACACCTTAGCGCCGATAGCCCCGCCATGCGCAGCGTTGGCTACCGGCAAATCTGGCAATACCTGGACGGCGTGACCGACCGCACCACTGCCATCGAACAAGGCATCATCGCTAGCCGCCAGTTAGCCAAGCGGCAAATTACCTGGATGAACAACCGCCTCGCCGACGTTCTCGAACTGCACCACTACGATCCGCTGCAAGGACTGGATGCTGCGCTTGGCACCATCACTGCCTTCATAAACGAAAAGCCTCTGCCGTAGCAGGGGCTTCTTCATACCAGCAGGCAAACATTAGCCCGGCTTGCCATCAATACGCGGCGAGAACCAAATTCGCGTGTAGCCGTGCAGCAGCAAACAGAAGGCGATGACCCACAGCACCTGCGCCAGCGCAATCCACAGCATCATCTGCGCGGGAGCGGCAAGCGGCAGCACAACACGGCAGATAAATGCCAGCGACAGCAGCCACAACCCGACCACCAACAGACGCGGCGGCTCGTGAATATTGCGCCCGGAATGGCCGAGGCTGACCCGCCCCATCATCGAGAGCGTGAGCAGGCCGACGCCGGAGAGCGTCAGCGCGTGCATCGCCAAAGAATCGCTGATAGGCCAGAAAAGCTGACAGAAGAAGAGGAAGAAGCCAAAAATCATCCCGGCGAAGGACAAAAACATCGACCACAACAGCGGTCGCCGCCAGATACCGAAGGTGTACCAGCCGACGAGACGCCAGCCGTTAGTAAGCGCGGTTGCCAAGGCGAAGACGGATGCCGCCGCTTGCCACGGCGTAAAAATTTTCAGCACGAAAAAGACAGTGAACGACACCAAACAGAGGCGATCCAGCAGGATGCTGTTCTTCGGGGTGAAGGGATAGCCAACGCCGCGTTCCGTGAAAAACGGCGTGACCCGCCGCCCGATGGTCAGCACGATGGCGAGGATGGTGAACACGCCGAGATACAGACTCCAATACAGCCCGCGGGCGAAACCGAGCAGCCCGGCGATAAAGAGCAACTGACCGATGACTAGCAGTCCCAGTTTCGATACCAGCCCCATTTGCCGCCACTGCTTGACCGCCAAGACTGGCTTGGCGACGCCATACAGACTGCCGAGAGCAAAGAGCACATCAAAACAAGCAGCGACGAGCTGCCAGCCGGGGGCAAAGGCAAACAGCAGACGGGCGACGAACCACGGCAGCCAATAACAAAACAGCGGCCAGCCATGCGGCAGCGGCAGCCCCGTCCAGTTCTGCACAGCGGTGAAAAGAAAACCGGTGACGACGGCAGCGGCATAGCCATAGACCATCTCGTGCCCGTGCCAGTACGAGGGCGGCAGCGTGCCGCTAAACGCTGTTACCTGAAACTGGTACACCGCCAGCCAGGCAAGCATGGTAAGCACGGCAAAAGCGGACGCGGTGAAGAAAAACAGGCGGAAACCCAGATTGAGAATGGCAGGATAGCGGTGCATAAAACCTCCGAAAAACGGCGCGCAGGATAGCACCGCCACGCGCCGACACCGATGATGGAAATCAACATGTAAGGTAGCGGCAGCGAGAAAAGCTACACCCCTTGATGCTTGCCGCTAATACCGATCCATCAAGCGGCATCAATAGCGGGCCTTACAAGCGCCATGGTTGCGGGTTTTGTTGCGTGCAGGACGGATGGGGGACTGGTTTGTTGTGTATGAAGTCATGCACAAAAATTCCCATTTTGTGCATGACAATCCACAGGCTATAAAGTGAATATCACCACAAAATGTACGATAGGGATGGTAGAAAATCGCGCAAGCGGTTTTGTATAGGACTTTATCCGTCTGAATATAAATGATAAATTTGGGAGATACGTGCGCTGTGGTTATGTGGATTCAGGCTTTATCGCCTACGGTATCTGTACTACAATTCGCGGCGAAGGTTAACGGATTCACATTTTCTGGCAACGCCGGAAGCTTGGCGCGCAATCCGCTGACTTCACACCGTGCGGCAAGAATCCGCCTCAAAGCGCATCATCCGTGCGCTTTGCTGCGTGTTCTCCGCCGCATGGTCGTCCTTTTAGCTTTTATCGGAGCGCATTATGTCCATAATGTTTTATGTGCAGTTCGCCATTGTGCTGCTGTGTATTTTGTTGGGCGCCCGCGTCGGTGGCATCGGTCTCGGTGTCTTCGGCGGTCTGGGGCTCGCTATTCTGACCTTTGGTTTCGGCCTACAGCCGACCAGCCCGCCGATTGACGTCATGCTGATGATCATGGCGGTCGTTTCTGCGGCAGCAGCGATGGAGGCCTCCGGCGGTCTCGACCTGATGATCCGCGTCGCCACCCGCATCCTGCGCAAGAATCCGAAGTACATCACCTTCATGGCGCCTGCTGTGACGTATATCTTCACCATCTTCGCTGGTACCGGTCACGTCGCTTATTCCGTACTGCCGGTCATCGCCGAAGTCTCACGCCGCAGCGGCGTCCGCCCGGAACGCCCGCTTTCCATGGCAGTCATCGCCTCGCAGTTCTCCATCGTCGCCAGCCCGATTGCGGCAGCGGTCACGTCTGCGGTTTCCTACCTCACGCCGTATCACATTAGTATGCCGCAAATTCTGATGGTGACCATTCCTTCCACCACGCTCGGCATTGCCATCGCCTGTGTCTTCGTCAACAAGATGGGTAAAGAACTCAAAGACGATCCGGAATATCAGCGCCGCTTGAAAGACCCTGTTTATCAGGAAATCTATGCCGCGCAGGAAACCTCTTCCGGCACAGAAACCGTCATCAACGAAAAAAGCGCTAGAACATCGCTCAAGATTTTCATCAGCGCCGCCATCCTGGTCGTTATCCTCGGCTCACTCGATAAACTGGCGAAATATCTGCCAGCAGAACTGATGGCGCACCTGCGTCCGTCTTTCCCTGATGCCAAAGGCGATATGAAGCTGCTTAATATGCCGCACGTCATCGAAATCGTCATGCTCACCGCCGCTGCGTTCATCATTATGTTCTGCAAGCCGGACGGCACTGCCATTACCCGTGGTTCCGTCTTCCATGCCGGGATGCGCGCGGTTATCGCTATTTTCGGTATCGCCTGGCTTGGCGACACGCTGATGCACGCCCATATGTCCGATCTGAAAAATGAGGTCGAATTTTTGGTTAAACAGGCACCGTGGCTCTTTGCCATCCTGCTCTTTGCCTTGTCGGTACTGGTCAACAGCCAGGGAGCGACGGTGGCTACCCTCTTCCCGCTTGGTGTTGGCCTTGGTATTCCGCCGGAAATTATGGTGGGTACTTTCGTCGCGGTGAACGGCTACTTCTTCATTCCGAACTATGGCCCGATCATTGCCTCCATTGACTTCGATACCACTGGCACGACCCGCATCGGTCGCTACATTCTGAACCACAGCTTCATGCTGCCCGGCCTGCTCAGTATGGCGTTCAGCCTCGTGTTCAGCCTCACGCTCGCCAAGCTGCTGCTGGCCTAAAACGGTTTGTCAGCGCTATGGCATAGCAATAAGGGCGGCCAAATGGTCGCCCTTTTCTTTGAGCCACAGCAATCCTCAAAACATGAGGAGATTAACCATAAGATGAACTGCTCTTTGACAAAGATTAACTTCTGGTCTTAGTATTTGACCTTCGGGCGTGTCACGACCCGCCTGATTTCTTCCCATAATCTTATAGAGAGGCCTCTTATGGAATCATCCGCCCCTGTCTTTACCGAGATAACTGTTAGCGGCTATTACACCCTGCTTATTGCCTGCATCGTGCTGCTTTTCGGGCGGCAGTTGGTGCGAAGAATCCGTTTCTTGCGTGACTTCAACATCCCCGAACCGGTCGCGGGTGGTTTGGTCGCGGCTATCATCATTTATATTCTCTACGCATCCAGCGCCTATATCTTCCACTTCAATAAAGGCTTGAAAGATGCCTTCATGCTCATCTTCTTCACTTCCATTGGCTTAAGTGCGGATGTGGCCCGCTTGAAAGCAGGCGGCAAACCGCTGGTCTATTTCACGATTATCGTCGGCGTGTTCATTATCGTGCAGGATGCCATTGGTCTTGGGCTGGCCACGATGATGGGGCAGAACCCGCTTATCGGTCTGGTGGCCGGTTCCATCACCATGACCGGCGGTCACGGTACGGCCGGTGGCTGGGGGCCGCAGCTGGAAGAAATCGGTCTGGTCGGTGCGACCGGTCTCGGCATGGCCTGTGCCACTTACGGTCTGGTTGCCGGCGGCCTTATCGGTGGCCCGACGGCACGCCGCCTCATCAACAAGATGGGACGCAAGCCGGTAGAAACTGCGGATAGCATCGCCAGTGATGACCTCGATAAACCCGAGGAAATTTTCGAACGACCGGAGCGGATGCGCCTTATCACCGCTTCTTCAGCGGTGGATACGCTGGCGATGTTTGCCGCTTGCCTGGTCTTCGCGGAAATCATGGACAAATACGATGCTGCCCATTTCAAAGGCACCATCCTTGACCTGCCGAAATTTGTCTGGGCACTGGGCGGCGGCGTCATCCTGCGCAACATCCTGACTATCGGTTTCAAGTTCAACATGTTTGACCGTGCCATTGATGTCTTCGGCAACGCCTCGCTTTCCATCTTCCTTGCCATTGCCCTGCTCGATCTGAAGTTGTGGGAGCTGACCGGTCTGGCGCTGCCTGTCACCGTCATCCTGCTGACGCAAACGGTGGTGATGTTCCTCTATGCCACTTATGTCACCTACGCCTTTATGGGTCGCGACTATGATGCAGCGGTTCTTGCCGCCGGCCACTGCGGCTTCGGTCTCGGTGCGACACCGACGGCAGTCGCCAATATGCAATCCGTGACTGAACGCTTTGGTGCTTCGCATAAGGCCTTCCTCATCGTGCCGATGGTGGGTGCCTTCTTCGTTGACTGGATCAACAGCGCCGTTCTGCAAACCTTCGTCTACTTCTTCAAATAATCGCTCAAGCAACCACAAAAAAACCACCGCTCGTGCGGTGGTTTTTTTGACGACAGCCGTTATTGCCAGAAATCGTCATCCATATGCTGCAAGAACTCCTGCATTTCTTGCGCGGCTTCGCGGATGAGGCGTTCGTCCTGGCTGTTAAGGGCGGCGGTGAAGATGGCGATGCGCTGCCCGATGTATTGGCGGTCTTCGCCGAGGCGCTGGGTATAGAGGCGTTCGGCGCGCGCCAGCAGGGTGCGGTTTTCCGCCTGGTCGCGCGGGTGGATTTTCAGTTTCGCCAGTTTTTCGTGTGCCGCCTGCAAGGCTGCGGCATCGAGGTTGACACCGCTGTTGTGGATGGTGAGCTGGTGGGTGCTGCCGTCAGCGGGTAGATGCACATCCACTTCGAGCAGGCCGCTGACGTCGTAGGTAAAGCGCACTTCGGCGGGCATTTGTTCGGGGTCGCGGTAGTCCGGTAGCGGGATGTTGATTTCGCCGAGGTAGATGTTGTCGCGCACGAGTCGCGCTTCGCCCTGGTAGATTTTGAAGAGCAGCGCTTCCTGGTTGTTCTGGATGGGGTAGTAGGTTTCCATGCGGCTGACGGGGATGACGGTATTGCGCTCGATGATGGGGCTGAACACGCCGCTTTCGTAGTGCTGCTCGCTGGTCTGGATGCTGGTTTCGACGCCAAGCGAGTAGGGGGCAACATCAGTCATGACCACTTCTTCCAGCGCCTGGTCTTGCGCGACCAGCCCCGCCTGGATAGCGGCACCGATGGCGATGGTTTCGTCCGGGTTGAGGCCGGTGGTCGGGAAGCGGCCAAAGAGTCGCGCCATGGCTTTGCGCAGGATGCCCATCCGCGTCGCCCCGCCGACGAGGATGATGTCATCGAGGCTGGCGGCGCGTACGCCGGCGTCGCGCAGGGTCTGCTCTATGGGGGCGCGGCAGCGTTCGAGCAGTGGTGCGCAGCGTTGTTCCCAGTCAGCACCCGTGATGTGCCAGTTGAGTGTCTCACCGCCCACGGTGAGCTGCATGTCGGCGTCGCCGCTGTTCAGCGCCTGCTTGGCGCGCTCGGCGGCGGCGTAGAGTTGTCCCTGCACGCCGGCAAGGTCGGCCTTGGGATGTGCACTGCCAAAGCCCCGGATGAGCAGCTCGGTGAAGTCTTCGCCGCCAAGCATGTTGTCACCCGCACTCGCCCGCACTTCCATGATGCCGCTGAACATATCAAGCAGGGTGACGTCGAAGGTGCCACCGCCGAGGTCAAGGACGAGGAATTTGCGATCGCCATCGCCCTGGTGCAGGCCGTAGGCCATCGCAGCAGCGGTGGGTTCGTTGAGCAGGCGGCGCACGTTCAGTCCGGCCAGTTCGGCGGCGTGGCGGGTGGCTTTGCGCTGGGTGTCGTTGAAGTAAGCGGGGACGGTGATGACGGCATCCGTGACGCGCGCACCAAAGGCGGCTTCGGCATCGGCCTTGAGTGCGCCGAGGACGAGCGCCGAGAGTTCCTCCGGCGAGAATTCGTGGCGACGGCCAAGACGGTAACGTTTGCTGCTGCCCATGTAGCGCTTGAAGGCGGCAGCGGTCGCCTGCGGATGCGAGATGAGGCGTTCGCGCGCGGCGGCGCCGACGAGGATGCTGCCGTCGTCATCGACGCTGACCACGGACGGGGTGAGGACGCTGCCGAGGGCGTTTTTGACGAGTTGCGCCTTGTCGTCTTGCCAGTAGGCGACGAGGCTGTTGGTGGTGCCGAGGTCGATGCCGAGGATAGGGGTGTCCATATTGTGTGCTCCAAGCGGGAAAATGGCGCGGATTATACAGCGGCGGGGGAGTCGGCATGGCCGGCGGGAAGAGGCGGCAGTTTTCCGTTACCGTTGCGGCGGAGTAACATACGCGACTGGTTTATGCCGCATGAGGCGTTGGCCGGCTGTTTATGATTACAAAAGGAGTATATGTGAATCTTTCCTGGAACCGGCAAATTGCGCTGCCGGCTTTTTCATCTCGTGCACTAGGTTATGCCCTGGCCCTGGTCATCGCCCCCAATGTGGTCTTCCTGTTACTGGCATGGCTGACCCATACGGCGCGGCCACTGCTGAATCTGGATTATTTCATCGCAGTACTGTTGCTAGCGGCACCGTGGCGCTGGCTGCGTTGCTTGGGCATTGCAGCATTCTGGCTGGCGGTCTTGTTTGATGTGCTGATGTTTGTCATGCAGCTCTTTCCCTTCATGAATTTGCAGGGAGCGTTGTATTTGCTGCCGTTTGTGCTGAAAGCGCCGTGGTCATACCGGCTGCTCTGCGCACTGGCGTTGGCGTATATCATCGTCATGCCATTCTATCTGTGGCGCTTGGGAAAAAAGACCAATCTTTACCACGCCTTGTGGCTTACCATCCCGCTGGCAGTGGCATCTTATTTCACCGGGCACCTGCAATACCATGAGCGCGAACTGCAATCCAACCTGTTCGGGCGTAACAATTTTTTCTACGGCAAGAGTCAATTCGATTTGTACGGTGAGAGTAAAGAGTTTGCTCAAATTACCGCCAACGATATTGAACCGGTATTCTCCCCGTTGCAATTTGATCACGCCTCCAGATTGCTGGCGCAACCACCTTCAGCGAAAATCCTCTTTATCGTCAACGAATCCTGGGGGCAGCCGAAAAATCCTGCCCTGCAGGATGCCGTGCTGGCAAGGCTCGCGGCGGAACGAGACCGCTTCGCCTACTGGCAAACGGGACATTTTCCTTTTGCAGGTGCCACGGTGCAGGGCGAGATCCGCGAATTGTGCGTCTTGCAGGTACAGGGGCTGGCCTTGCGCCATACCCCGGCGGTTCGGTTTGCAGACTGCCTACCCAACCGTTTACGGCAGCAGGGTTATATGACGATTGCCCAGCACGGCGCCAGCAGCCTGCTCTATGACCGCTTCAACTGGTATCCGAAATCGGGTTTTGCTCAGGTCATGGCGGCGGAACAAATGATGGGTAAGCCAACCTGCCAGGCATTTAACGGCGTCTGCGACAGCGCCCTGTTCGATGTGGTCAAGGAAGCCTTCACCGGGCATCCGAAGCTGTTTTTTTACTGGATGACGCTAACCTCGCATGCCGATTACCCTGCCGAAGATTTATTCGACCACCGCCTCAACTGCGCAGCCTACGGTCTGCCGGCGGACACCATGCTATGCCGCAATTTCAGCCTGCAAGCTCAGTTTTTCGATCAGCTGGCGGAACTGGTCCGGCAGCCGGAAATGCGCGGTGTCGAGGTGGTTGTGGTCGGCGACCACCCGCCGCCGGTATTTGATCTGGGCGAGGTGTACAAGTATCTGACGGTATCGGGCGGCGAAGTCGCCTGGGTGCATTTCAAAGTGAAGGAGTAGAGAAAACGACTAGGACCGTCCCGCCCCAGCAACGGCGGGATAAAGAGAGAAGCGGCGGTTTCCCACTGCCGTCGCGGTGGAGTAACATACGCGTCGGTCAACACCGATATGAGGTGTTGGTTGATTATTAATGATCGCAAGGAGTATATGTGAATCTTTTCCGGAACCGGCACATGACGCTGCCGCCCTTTTCATTTCGCGCCTTGAGCTATGCCTTGGCTTTGATTGTCGCGCCTAATGTGATTTTTCTGCTGTTGGCGTGGCTGACCCATACGGCGCGGCCGTTGCTGAATCTGGACTATTTCGCCGCAGTACTTTTGCTGGCGGTACCAAAGCGGTGGATGCGTCTTCTGGGAATAGTGATGTTCTGGCTGGCGGTTCTGTTTGATGTGTTGATGTTCGTCATGCAGCTCTTCCCCTTCATGGATTTGCAGGGGGCACTGTATCTATTGCCGTTTGTACTGAAAGCGCCGTGGTCATACCGGTTGCTCTGCGCCTTGGCGCTGGCATATATCATCGTTATGCCGTTCTGCCTGTGGCGCCTGGGAAAAAAGACCAATCCCTCTTATGCATTGGGGCTCTGCCTCTTGCTCGGGGCGGCCTCCTATTTCACCGGGCACTTGCAATACTATCAACGCGGCCCGCAGTCCGACCTGTTCGGTCGCAACAATTTCTTCTACGGCAAGAGCCAGTTAAATTTGTATGGTAACAACAAAGATTTTTTCTGGATGCTTGCCCATGACGTCAATCCGGTATTTTCCCCGTTGCAATTCGACCATGCTTCGAGACATCTGGTGCAACCGCAATCGGCAAAAATCCTCTTTATCGTCAATGAGTCCTGGGGGCAGCCGAAAAATCCCGCCTTGCAGGAAGCCGTGCTGGAGAAACTGGCAGCAGAACGTGACCACTTCGATGTCTGGCAGGTGGGGCACTTTCCTTTTGATGGCGCCACATTGCAGGGTGAGATCCGCGAATTGTGCGTCTTGCAGGTCACAGGACTGGGGTTGCGGCGCACAACTGCCGACCAACTGGCGGACTGCTTGCCCAATCGCTTGCGGCAGCAGGGTTACATGACGATCGCCCAGCACGGCGCCAGCAGCCTGCTCTACGACCGCTTCGACTGGTATCCGAAAGCGGGCTTCGCCCAGGTTGTGGGCGCAGAGCAGATGATGGGTAAGCCGACTTGCCAGGCATTTAACGGTGTCTGTGACAGCGCACTATTCTCTGTCGTCAAGGAAGCCTTCGCCGAACATCCGAAACTGTTCTTTTACTGGATGACGCTTACCTCACACACCGATTATCCCGCCAAGGATTTGTTCAACCACCGCCTTGACTGCGCGGCCTATGGCCTGCCGGCAGACACGATGCTGTGCCGCAATTTCAGCTTGCAAACGCAGTTTTTTGACCAGTTGGCAGAGTTGGTTCGGCAGCCGGAAATGCGCGGTGTTGAGGTAATTGTGGTCGGCGATCACCCGCCGCCAGTGATTGATTTAGATGAGGCTTTCAAGTATATGGAGGGAAAAGGCGAAGTCGCCTGGGTGCATTTCAAGGTCAAGGAGTAGTAGAAATAAAGGGCGGGAAGTATCCCGCCTTTTGCTTTCTTACTCACCGGGTGGTGGGGCGGTGCGCTGGATACGCAGGGCGTTGGCCGTGACGAGTAGTGAGCTGGTGCTCATGCCGAGCGCGGCAATCCACGGGGTGAGGTAGCCGCAGAGTGCAAGCGGCAGGATAAGCAGATTGTAGGCGGCTGCCCAGGCGAGGTTCTGGCGGATGATGCGTTGGGTGCGTGTGGCCAGGTCGAAGAGGTAGGGCAGGGCGTCGGGGCCGTTTTTCATGAAAACGATGTCGGCATGGGTCTGCGACAGCGGGTTGGCGCGGCCAACGGCGACGGAGACGGCGGCGCGGGCGAGGACGGGCGCGTCGTTGATGCCGTCGCCAATCATCAGGGTATGCGCGGGGTCGTGCGCTTCGAGCAGGGCGAGTTTGTCGGCAGGAAGCAGGTCGCCGTGGTAGTCAGTGATGTGGTAGCGCGTGGCGAGGCGGGCGACGTTGGCACTACGGTCGCCACTGGCAATCGCGAGGTGGTAGCGGGCGGCGAGCGCGGTCAGGGTTGCGGCAAGGCCGGGGCGTTCGGGGTCGCTCAGGCGGTAGTGCGCACGCAGGGTGGTGTTTTCGGCGAGGTAAACGTGGGTGGTGTTGGCGTCGTCGATTGGGTTTTCCTCAGTATCAGTGGCGGTGTTTCCCCCCCTCCGTCGCTGCGCGACGCCTCCCCCCGCTTGCGGGGGGAGGGATTTTATGCCGGTGGTTTCGAGGGTGGCGACGCCGTTTTCCTGCATGTAGGCGGCGCTGCCGATGTGCCAGCGGCTGTTCTGCCAGTCGCCGCTGACGCCTTTGCCGCTGTGCTGGCTGATGTGGGTCATGGGCAGGGTGGCGGTTTCCTGGCGGCTGAAGTACCAGGCGACGGGGTGGGTGCTGTTAGTTTCGAGGCTTTTGGCGATGGCGAGCAGGGTATGCGGATCGGCGTCGCCATAGGTTTCGCCTGCGCGCAGTTGGTATTTGCCGGCCGTCAGGGTGCCGGTTTTGTCGAAGAGGATGCGCTTAATGCGGGTGAGGCGGTCGAGGGTATCGCTGTTTTTGATGAGGATGGCGTGTTTGTGCGCGTGGTTGAGTGCGGCGGTGAGCACAGTCGGCGTCGCCAGCGATAGTGCGCAGGGGCAGGTGGCGACGAGTACGGCGAGGGCGATGTCGAAGGCGCGCGCGGGCGCTATCCACTGCCAGATGAGATAGCCGGCGGCGGCGAGGATGAGCACGGCAAGGATGGTATGGCGGGCGAGGGTTTCGTTGCGGTCTATCTGCGGCGAGCGGTGCTGTTCGGCACGGGCGCTGATGCGGCGGATGGCGGCGAGGGTGGTTTGTTGTCCGGTTTGGGTGACGCGGATGTCGAGCGGGCTTTCCAGGTTGGTACTGCCGGCAAGGACAGCGTCGCCTGTCTGTTTGTATTGCGGGGTGCTTTCGCCGCTTAACATGCTTTCGTCCACGCGGCTGGTGCCCGCTTCGATGCGGCCGTCCACGGGGATGGTGTGCGTCGGCAGGACGCGGATGTGGTCATCCACGCGGATGGCGGGCAGTGGCACGAGGCGGTATTCGCCGTCCGCTGCGCGCTGGTACACGGCGTCAGGCAGGAGGCGGGCAAAGTGGTGCTGGTTGTGGCGGGCGCGGCGGCGGGTGTGCGCTTCGAGGGTACGGCTGATGGTGATGAAGAAGATGAACATGGTGACGCCGTCGTAGTAGATTTCGCCGTGGCCGAGGATGGTGTGGTAGAGGCTGGCGAGCCATGCGCCCGCGCAGGCGATGGCGATAGGTACGTCCATGTTGAGGCGGCGCTGTTTGAGGGCGAACCAGGTGTTTTTCAGGAAGGGGTAGCCGACGTAGAGCATGACCGGGGCGCTGGTGAGCGCACTGATCCAGCGCAGCAGTTGTTCGTATTCGCGCTCGATGCCGAGCCAGGCGCCAGTGTAGAGGCCGGTCGCGAACATCATCACCTGCATCATGCCGAGGCCGGCAACGATGAGGCGCAGCAGGTCGTGGTTGCGGCGGCGGTGGTCGCGGCGCTCTTCCTGGTCGGGCGTGGTGAGGTTCGGGGTGTAGCCAAGGTCGGCGATGGTGGCGAGGATGGCGGAGAGCGGGGTGTCGCGCCAGCGGATTTCAGCGCGGCCTGTCGTCAGGTTGATGTGGGTGTGCGTGATGCCGTGTGCGCGTTCGAGGGCGCGGCTGATGAGCCAGGTGCAGGCGGCGCAGTGCAGGCCGTCGATGTAGAGGTGGATTTCGTTATTTTCGCCGTCGCGATAGGTGTACTGGGCGGCGATGTCGGGCAGGTCGTAGGCCTGCCAGTGGCTGTGGTCGTAGGCGGCATCAGGCCGGGGCGCGGGGCGGTCGCGCACGGTGTAGTACTGGTCGAGGTGGTGCGCACTGATGATGGCGGCGACGGCACGGCAGGCAGTGCAGCAGTAGGCATGGCCGGCGTCGTCATGGATGTCGGTGCCGGCAAGGATAGGCTGTTGGCAGTGGTAGCAGGTCATAGGTGTGTGGGGTTTATGGTCGCTTCTTTCGGACGCGACAAGATTTCGTCAAGCGGCGTAAATACGGGGTTTTGTAGAGACGTCGCCTGCAACGTCTCAAAAGCATAAAACCGCGTAGCTACTCCGCCTGGCAGCCGCATTTGCCCAGAACGCAAAAAGCAGGCTGTGCCTGCCCGGTGGGCTGAAGACCACCCTACGTCCGCCAAGCGGCGTGATTCCGGGCTTGTCAAGCGGTATGCCGGTGGGGATATAGTTGAATAGATAAAAAAGCGTAACAAGGCGCGCCGCCGCAGACAGTACAG
>ERZ772971.688-NODE-688-length-20837-cov-6.469252_pt1 | contig 20837 bp, 15 predicted proteins | sample MGYA00511943_ERZ772971 | MGnify/ENA primary metagenome ERZ772971 (study PRJEB29015, sample SAMEA2737929) | human oral metagenome | biome: human oral; feature: human-associated habitat; material: dental | place: China | collected 2144 ... | reverse complement strand
ACTTCACGTTGGTGCCGTTCAGGGTGAGGATGAAGGCGTCCGAGAAATCGGGCTTGCCGATGACGGCCGCGATGAGGGGGTTGATGATGCCGTCGACCAGGGCGTCGACGATGTTCTTGAAGGCGGCGCCGATGATGACGCCGACGGCCAGGTCGACGACGTTGCCGCGGGAGATGAAGTCCTTGAAGCCCTTGATCATTGGGAAACTCCTAGTCGTGTTCGGGCGGCGCGGGCCGCCGGGGGCGGGATGACCGCGGCCGGGCGCCCGCGGGGAGCGCGCCGCCGCGGGCGTTGCGGGCCCCTGAGGCCGCCGACCGGGGACTCAAGAACCACCAACGAGGGTATAAGGACTTCCGTTCCGGGGGAAGGTGGGCCAAAGGTATCTTCCTCACATGGTGACCAGGTGATATACGCGCGCGAACCCTTATGCGGCGTCGAAGAGGCGGAACATGGACGGCGTGATGACGCCGTCGACGCGCACGTCGTGGGCCTCGCGGGGCAGGGCGCCGGCCTCGCGCACCTCGTCGTCGAAGACGCACGCCAGGACGGGCACGCCGTCGCGGCGGTGGGGCAGGGTGCGGTCGTACCACCCGCCCCCCTGCCCGAGGCGCGTGCCGGACTCGTCGACGGCCAGCGCGGGGATGACGACGACATCGGCCCGCGCTATCCCCTCGGGCCCGGTGAGCCGGCGCGGGTGGCTGCCGTCGCTCGGGCGCCACTGCGAGGGGGCGGCCAGTGCCTCGCCCGCGCGGTGCAGCCCCCACTCGGGATCCTCGATGGGCGCGCCCGCGATCGTGACGACGGGCAGCAGGCACTCGGGCGCCGCCTCGACGACCCACGTCAGGTCCGGCTCGGTCGGCAGCGGGAGGAAGAGGGCGGGCAGGCGCGGCCCGCCCAGGCGCGCCCACGCCTCGTCGAAGGAGCGCACCATTCCGGCGCGCTCAGTCTCCAGGCTGCCCGGGATGTCGGCGCCGGTGTGCCTCCGCGTGAGCCGGGCCGCCCGGATCTGGCTCCGAAGTTCCTGCTTAGCTGTGATCGTATCCACTTTTGCCCCCATATTCGCTACTCTAGCGGGTATGGCAGACAAAAAACAGACCGTAATCCACGCAGTTGTCCCCTCGGCCGGGCGGGGAACCCGTTTCCTGCCGATCACGAAGTCGGTTCCCAAGGAGATGCTGCCAGTCGTCGACAGGCCGTCCATCGAGTACATCGTGAGAGAAGCCACTGATGCCGGCATTGAGGACGTCCTCTTCGTCACACGCGCGGGCAAGCAGTCCATCGAGGACTACTTCGACGCCGAGCCGGGCCTGGAGGCCGACCTGGCCAGGGCCGGAAAACGGGCCGCGCTCGACTCCGTCAACGAGTACAAGCAGTACGCCCGCGTCCACTCGGTCCGCCAGGGCCACCCCCTGGGCCTGGGCCACGCCATCGCGCAGGCGAAGCAGCACGTGGGCGACGCGCCCTGCGCGGTGCTGCTGCCCGACGACCTCATGGAGCCGGGCTCGCAGCTGCTGCGCAAGATGATCCAGGTGCGAGGCGCGCTGGGCGGCACCGTCGTCGCCCTGCTGCGGGTCACCCCCGAGCAGGCCACCGCCTACGCCTCCACCGCCGTCGAGCCGCTGCCCATCCCCGAGGGCGTGGACCTGGCAGAGGGCAGCCTCATGCGCATCACCGCCGTCACCGAGAAGCCCCCGCTCGACGAGGTCAAGTCCGAGTACGCGGTCGTCGGCCGCTACGTGCTGGACCCCGCCGTCTTCGCCGCGCTGGAGGAGATCGAGCCCGGAGCGGGCGGCGAGTACCAGCTGACCGACGGCTACGCGCGCATGATCGACCTGCCCGCCGAGCAGGGCGGCGGCCTGTACGGCGTCGTCATCGACGAGCGGCGCTTCGACACCGGCGACAAGCTGGGCTACCTGGAGGCCAACGTGGCCCTCGCCCTCGAGGACCCGGCGCTCGGCCCCGCCCTCAAGGAGTTCCTCAAGACCAAGGTCGGGGACTGAGCCCATGCGCAGCGTCGCCGACTTCTACCAGGACTGCATCGCCGCAGTCGACCAGCAGCCGCCCCTGGACGTCCAGTTGGCGGACGCCGTGTCCTGCGTGCTCGCCGAGGACGTCCGCGCGCCCTTCAACCTGCCCGTGGCCGACCTGGCCGCCTGCGACGGGTACGCGGTCCGCGCCTCGGACTGCTCGCGGGCGGCGCTGGACGCCCCCGTCACCCTGCCCGTCACGGAGGAGATCCGCGCGGGCGTCGTCGACCCCGCGGCCCTGGTGCCGGGCACTGCGATCCGCATCGCGTCGGGCGCGCCCGTTCCGGCGGGCGCCGACGCCGTCGTGGCCCTGGAGTTCACGGACCACGGCGTCGCCGAGGTGGGGGTGCGCTCCGCGCCCGCAGTGGGCGAGAACATCCGCCGCCGCGCCGAGGACGTGGCCGAGGGGCAGGTCGTCCTGCGCTCCGGCGCCCGCGTGGGCGCCCGGCAGGTGGCGCTGCTGGCGGGGGTGGGGCGCTCGCGGGTGCTCGTCCACCCGCGCCCGCGCGTCGTGGTCCTGTCCATCGGGGACGAGCTGGTCGAGCCCGGCCGCACGGCCCGCCCCGGTACGGTCTTCGACGCCAACGGGCACGCCCTGTCCACGGCGATCACGGACGCGGGCGCGCAGACCTTCCGCGTCGCGGCCGTCCCCGACGAGAGGGCGAAGCTCCGCGAGACCATCGAGGACCAGCTGGTGCGCGCCGACCTCGTGCTCACGACGGGCGGCATATCCTACGGCAGCGGCGACACGGTGCGCGAGGTGCTCGGCTCCCTGGGGACCGTGCGCTTCGACAACGTGGCGGCGTGGCCCGGCCACATCCTGGGGGTCGGCACCGTCGGCGGTGAGGACGGGGGGACGGCGACGCCGATCTTCTGCCTGCCGGGCGACCCGGTGTCGGCCCAGGTGTGCTTCGAGGTGTTCGTCCGCCCGGCCCTGCGCCACATGCAGGGGTGGAAGTCGCTGAACCGCCCGGTCGTGCGGGCCACCGTTGACCGCACGTGGTACTCGCCCAGGGGCAGGCGCGAGTTCGTGCGCGTCCGCCTGGCGGGGGACCCCCGCTCGGGCTACCAGGCGAGGGTCATGGGCTCGCCGACCGCCCTGCTGCTGTCCGCCCTGGCGGAGTCGAACGCCCTCGCGGTCGTTCCCGAGGACGTGACGAACGTCCGCGCGGGCGACCGCCTGCAGTGTCTGGTCCTGGACTGATGCCCCTGCTGCGCAAAGTGTGGGGGGGCAGCGCGTCGCGCCTGGTGCTGAGGGTGGCCGACCCCGTGGGGAGGGGGTTCATGGGGCCCGCCTCCCCATCCGCTCGCACGGGGGACCCCCGCGAGCTGGTGGTGCGCCCGGCTCTGGGCCGCGACCACCTGCGCATCGACGCCGTGAGGCGGGGGGACCGCGAGTGGCTGGCGCCGTGGGAGGCGACGATGCCGCCGGAGGCGGACGAGCCCGTCCCCGCCATCGCCGAGTACTGCAGCCGCATCGACCGCGAGCAGCGCGAGGGGCGCACCCTGATGCTGGTGGTCGAGGCGGATGGGAAGGTGGTCGGCCAGTACTCCCTGTCGAATGTGCAGCGCGGGGCGATGAGCCAGGGGATGCTGGGCTACTGGCTCGCCTCGTCGTGGTCGGGGCGGGGCCTGGGCGCCCTGGTCGCCGCGATGGTCATCGATCTGGCGATCGGGGAACTGGGCCTGCACAGGGTCGAGGTGTGCGTCCGGCCCGAGAACGAGCGCTCGTTGGCGCTGTGCAGGCGCCTGGGCCTGCACGAGGAGGGCATGCGCAGGCGTTTCATGCACATCGCGGGGGAGTGGGCGGACCACGTCGCCTTCTCCATCGACCGGGAGTCGCTGCCCGAGGGGGGCCTGGTGGTCGCCAAATGGGGCAGGGGAATAAATGAGTGATCGCTCACATTCGTGGATGGTGCACAAGGTGCATGCGTTGCGAATGTGGCGTTTGTCAATTATTCGAAAAGTTAAGTGGGGTCCAATCCTCGACACGCGCCCGCCCGCCGCGCGCGCGGCCAGCCGATTTGCCTACCTTTGGAGGAGTGGAGATCGGTGGACTTGTTTTCGCAGCGGTGTGCGTCGTCCTGGTGGCGGCCGTGCCGGCGCTGGTCGCACGCCGGAGCGCGATAACCCAGTCCCGTGAACTCGACCGGTTCTCGCCGGGGCTGAGGATGATCCGGGCCCCCGAGGACAAGAACGAGCCGCGCGGGCGGGCCACAGGCCCGCTGCTGGCGCCCTCGAAGGAAACAGGACGAGGTGGAGGCACCATGGAACGCACCGGCGCAGCGCCCCGGTCGACTGAGCGCGTGAGTCCGCGCGCGGTCCGCGACATCGCGCGGCTGCGCGCCAAGCGGGCCGCCCGCCTGGCCAGCGAGGCCGCCGCGTCCAAGCGCCGGATGGCCGCTTCCGCCGTGTTCGCGCTGGCGACCGTCCTCCTCGGCGTCGGAGTGTGGGCCGCCGACCTGGCGTGGGTGTGGACGGCGATTCCCGGCGCAGCGCTCGTGGCCTCCCTGGGCGCCTCCCGCTTCGCCGCAGTCCGCTCCCAGCGCGAGGGCGAGCGGGAGGTCGAACTGCTGCGCGAGCTGCGCGGGGGCGCCCCCCGCGCCTCGTCCCCCTCCGCCGAGGCCGAGGGAGCGTCCAGTGGCTCCGCTTTCGCGCGCTCCCTGCGCAGGGCGTCGTCCAGCGCGGGGGCGCCGCGCGCCTCCGGCAACGGCGAAAGACGCGGATCCTCCGCTCCGGGCGCTCCCAGGGTCGGCGCCCAGCACGCCTCCGGGGCCAGGGCGGAATCCGAATCCCCCCGCGCCCGCGACGCCGCGCCCCCCTCGTACCCGCCCGCTTCCGGACGCTCCTCCACCCGGCCCTCCCTGGCCGACGAGGCGCCCGCCGGATCCGATGCGGCGGCGGCCGCCGGGATCGGCGCAGCAGTCGACGCCGGTTCGGATGCCGCGGTTCCCGGCGGATCCGACGCTGTGGTTCCCGCAGCAAGGACCGGGGCCGCCCCCGGCCTCGTCTTCAACACGGACGTCGACGACGCGGAGGTCGTGCCCGTCTCCGAGGAGGAGACCGCGCGCGCCGCGCGCTCCCTCGCCCAGTCGCGCACGTGGACGGTCGTCCCCGTCCCCGCCCCCACCTACGTGATGCGCGGGCGCATCTCGGGCCGCATGGTCCACGCCGACACCGACCTGCGCGGCATCCCGAAGGTCGCGGCCTCCGTGCCCGCGCGCCCCGTCGCCGCCACCTACGAGGGCGGCAAGCGCTCCACCGAGGAGGTCGTCGCCGACCAGGCGGTCGCCCTCAACCTGGAGGCCGTCCTGGACTCCAAGCGCGCCCAGTGACGCGGCGGACTGCTGAGTGACGAAGCCGCCCCGGGGTCGCGTGGGTTGCGCGCCCGGGGCGGCGGTGCCTGTCACCGTCGTCGTGGGTTGGCGGGGTGCCCCGCGTGCGACGCGTCAAGGAGGGCCCGGCGCGTCCCGCAGGCGATGCGGCGCCTGCCGGTCCTGGCAGTGATGGGGCGCCTGCCGGTCCTGGCGGTGACCGGATCAGCTCCATCGCTGGCACAGGGCTTGGCAGGACGGGGCGCGGCTATCCCGGTTCGCGCTCGGCGGGTGGGGGTGCTATGCTGGTCCCCGTCCTTGGGGCTATGGCGCAGTTGGTAGCGCGTCTCGTTCGCAATGAGAAGGTCGGGGGTTCGAATCCCCCTAGCTCCACCACCAGGGTCTTGCAGGCCCGTTTCGAAGTGGAATATCCTTTGGACTCCCCCGGAGCGCCGGGGGAGTTTCGCTTGCCCGGGGATGGGCGGTGCCCTCATGCGGGGCGGGCGGGGTTGCTCCCCAGGGCGTTCGCCGCAGCGATTCGTGAGAAGGGCCGTTCGGGTTTCACCGTCCTGGTCCGGTCGGCCGTCCTGCGGCGGCCTCCTCCGCGTCGCAGTGCTTCTGCTGGATGGGGGGCTCGGAGCCGATCGCCGGGTCAAGCGTGGAACAGTCGCCGTGCGATGGCGGTGCTAGCCTGTGGGAATGCTTGCAGTGTTGAGGAAATACGATAAAGTTCTTGCCGCCGCGTTCACCGCGCTGATTATCGTGTTCATCGTCGCGGCGTTCGCTGTGCCGAGTTTCTGGGACTGGTTGTGGCAGCGGCACCATAATCAACTCAGCTGGTACATCCGACCGCTGTTCCTCGTGCCGTTTTGCTGGTTCTCCTACAAGCGCAGCTGGGCGGGGGTGATGGCGACGGTGTTGTTGCTCCTGACCAGTATGGGATGGTTCGCCCCGCCAACGGAAGTGAGTCCGCAAGTGCAGCAGTTCCTGCAGTTCGAGCAGCAGTACCTGCAGGGCGATTGGACACTGGGCAAAATCCTCCTCACCGTGCTCGTGCCCCTGTCACTGGCGGCGTTGGCCGCAGCCCTGTGGCGGAGGAACGTCTGGCTCGGCGTGGCGGTGCTGGCATTGATCGCCATCGCGAAATCCTTGTGGAGCGTGGTCTTCGCGGGTCAGGCGGGGGCTTCGGTTCTGGTTCCCGCAGCGGTCGGATTCCTCTTGTGCGGCGGATGCCTGTGGCTGGGGGCCAGGTTCTCGCGCTCACAGAATGCGGCCAAGCCCCCGCGTTGATTATCGGTGCTCCGGACGCCGACTCTTGCGGCACGGTTCCGCCGACGTGTGGATAGCAGCCCACCCCGGCCCCCTCCGGGCACGGCCCGGCCGGTGGAAGTTGGCCAGGACGCCTTGTCCACGGACTTCAAGGCCGAGCTCGTCAAGGCCGGTGAACGTGGTCAAATCAGGGCGAACAAAGGCGGTGTTGGACATGTCGAGGTCCTTCAGATGGGCAGTGTCGGCAACTCCCATCATCGGAAGACACCAACACCTACCCCAATGCCGACACACCAGCCAGACCTGTGCCCCCAATTGGGAAAAGCCAAGAAACACCGACCCGACTCATCGAGACACCCCCGTGACACCGCCCAGTCATTGTTCCTGCGGTTGTCGGTTTTGTGTTGTGCGGCGGGTGCCTGTGGTTGGCGACGGGATTCTCGCGTTTGTGGGATTCTAAAGCCAAAGGGAAAGAACAGGGCCGGCCAGTCCTGGTTGCTTCGCGCGCCGGATCGCCGGTGGCGGCGCTTTTTCGTGGAATCGCGCACAAGAAGGGTCGAAGTCGTTATACATGGCTCCATGTTGCTGTGAAACCCGGTGTCCGTCCCGTTTTCCGACACACGAGGTTTGCCCATGCCCGAATTCGCCCGTCCCTCCGCCATGGTCCACGGCGCCCACCTGCGCCTTGATGGGATCAGCAAATCCTACCCCGACCGCCGGGTCTTCACGGACATCACCATGACTGTTGGCCAGGGCGAGCGCCTGGCGCTGATCGGCCAGAACGGCGCCGGCAAATCAACGCTTTTGCGGATCGCCGCCGGCGTCGACCAGCCCGACAGAGACTCGGTCCAGGCGCCCGGCCGTGTTAGCCTGTTGTGGCAGCAACCCCCTTTCGCCCGTTCTGACCCAGTGGCCGAGGTCCTCGAACGGGCGTTGGCTGTGCCGCGCGCCCTTCTGCGCGAGCTCGCGGACGCGACGGCCGCCCTCGAAAAGGACGCCGCTGCCGCCGGGCGCTAAGACCGCGCGCTGGAGGAAGCCATCCGGAACGACGTGTGGGCTCTGGAACGGCGCGCCGCCCTGGTCCTCACGGGCGTCGGCCTGCCGGGGCTCGACCGGGACCGCGCCGCCGGGGAGCTCTCCGGCGGCGAACGCGCCCGCCTCGCACTCGCCTGGCTGCTGCTGAGCCGCCCCGACATCCTGCTGCTCGACGAGCCCACCAACCACCTGGACGACTCGGGCGTCGCCTTCCTCACGCGGTCGTTGCGCGACTGGCCAGGACCCGTGTTGTTCGCCAGTCACGACCGCGCTTTCATCGACGCCACCGCCACGGGCGTTGTCGATCTCGATCCGGCTCCCATGCCCAGTGCCCTCGTCGACCCGGTCGCCGCCGACGGCCCGGCCAGCGGCATCGGGGTCACCCGCCACACCGGCGGCTTCACCGACTACCTGCGGGCCAGGGGCGCCCAGCGGGAGCGCTGGCGCAAACAGTACGAGGCCGAGCAGGCCGCGCTCAAGGAGCTCGCGCGCTGCGTGCGGGCCAGCCACACGATTGGGCACGCCGGGGCCGCGCCCCGCACCGAGGCGCGGAAGGCCAAGAAGTTCTACGCCGACCGCAACGCGACCGTGGTGTCCCGGCACGTCAACGATTTCGGGCGCCGGCTGGAGGAACTGCGGCGCGATCAGATCCGCGAGCCCCCGACTCCCCTTGAGTTCCAGGGACTCGGCGTCGGTTGGCGCGGCGGGCGCGATGTCCCCGCCGTGCTCGCCGCCCTGTCCGGAGCCTCAGTGGCCAATCGGCTGCGGGCCACGTCCCTCGTCGTTGCGCACCATGACCGTTGGCTGATCACCGGCCCCAATGGGGCGGGAAGTCAACCCTGTTGGCATTACTCACGGGCGGCCTGCGACCGGATGCCGGGACGGCCACGCTGGCACGTGCGGCGAGCGTCGGGCTGCTCGCGCAGGAGGTCGGCCTCGACCCCGATCCCACTGCGGAGCGGCTCTACGCGGCCACTGTGGGCGCGGACCTGGCCGAGGCGACGCCGCTGACCAGATTCGGACTGGTGGATCCCCGTGATGCGTCGCGGCCGGTGGGGAGCCTGAGCGTCGGACAGCAACGGAGGCTGGCCCTGGCGATGGTCCTGGCCGACCCGCCCGACCTGCTCGTCCTGGATGAGCCCACCAACCACTTCTCATTGGAGCTGGCCAGTGCGCTCGAGGAGTGTTTGCCGCAGTACTCCGGCGCGGTCGTCGTCGCAAGCCGCGACCGCTGGCTGCGCCGGTCCTGGAGCGGCCAGCGCCTCGAACTGCGCCCCTGCCGACCGCTGTGAGCATCGACCTCACTCCGATCCGGGCTCTGGGGCGCCCACGATCTCTTCGAGGGCGCGCACGTGGCCGTCGAAGGCCCTCCGCCCCTTCCCGGTCAGCGAGAGCCACACGATGCGCCGCGAGTCGTCGCGCATCGGGGACGCGCTCTTGCGCGATTCGAGGTAGCCCGCGCCGACGAGTGCTTTGACGTGCTTGGACAAGGTGGCGTCCGAGACCCCGAGGGAATCGCGCAGGCGCGCGAAGCTCAGGCCCGCGACGTGGCGCAGTAGTCCGCAGATGCGCAGGCGCAGCGGGGCGTGGACGAGCTCGTCGAAGCGCGCCTCAGCCACGGCGGGCTCTCTCCACCGCGCTGCGCAGGGCGAGGCCGGACAGGAGGGTCGTGAGGGCGAAGGCTGCGAGGCTGGTCGCGACGACCGCCCACGGGAGCTGGAGGGACACGAGGCCCAGCGAGACGCTGAACAGTGCGAGGCACGTAACCGCGATCACCGCGACCATCCAGTTCGCGCGCGCGCCGAGTGAGCGGAACCGGATCCCCGTCTCGCGCTGCACCAGGTGGATGACGACCAGTGCGCCCAGGAGCGCCATCCAGCCCGATGGGGGCGTTTCGTAGTGCGCTCCGGGCACAATGAAAACCGCCGAGCCGCCCCACCAGGCGCCCAGTGCGCCGAACGCCGCCATCAGCGTCCATGGCACGCGGACCTGTTGCGCGAGCCTTTGGTGGTCCGCGGACAGTGCGGTGAGCATTTCTGCGGCCTCATCCCGGCCGCCCTCGAAGTGTGTTTCCATGGTGGAAAGCGTACATGAAAGTTTCCATGTTGGAAAGTTACCTGAGGTGGGTCGCTCGCGCGGCTCCGACCACTAGTTCGCGTGCCGGGCGGGTACTGGAGCTTGGTTGCGGTGCTTACAGTCTGGAGCATAGGCGGATGGTATACTCAACACCTATAGACGACATCGCGGTCGTGGTCGCGTGTGAAGCACTGAGGAGTGAGAAATGAAGGTTGCCCTGCGAGCGAGCGTCAACTGGCGCGCCACAGCGAACTGCCGATTCTTGGCGGATGCCCACGCTCTGCGCTGGTTCGGTGTTGACGTGCAGAGCTGGGATTGAGCGAAAGCGCTCGCAGTGACGCCCTCTACAGGTGCGAAGACCCGGCTCGTGCTCTCGCAGAGCAGCGACGAGCCTGGCGGGCCCGCAGATTGGATCGGGCCGATGGTTGCGTTGGGGTGCCGGGCGGCGCGGTACCACAGGGGGAACGGTGGCCGTCAGCTGGTCGTCGCGATTTCCGTTCCAAGACGTGATTTCGCCGCAGTTCTCATCGGCTGCGGCTGGGTGCTCGCAAGTGAGAAGCCAGAACTGCCCAGCCCTTTGGATACTCTGCGGAAACTTGAACGAGGCCAATGGGTGCGAGCCGTCAACAAGCGCAAGGTGTTAGCTGGTTCCTTTCTGTCCCTTGACGAAAGTGCGGAGCCGCCCAGAGCAAGGTTTGCTGGAGGGGAATGGGCCGTTGGTAAGGTCCAAGCGCTGAGTGAAATCGAGGACGGGGAGATTCCGAACCGCGACACATGCAGTCAGGACCGTCCAGAGCCGGGGAGCATGGCGCGTATGGCCGGTATGGACTCAGCATGGGATGCGTGGCTGGCGCGTCCACCTGCGGATCTGGCGATCATTGGCACCAAGAAGTGGTTGGAGAATGATCTTGAGGCGCGCTTGACCAGAGAAGGTGACAAGGACTTGAAGCATAGCTCAATCGGGTCTCTGCTGATGCCCAAGACGACACATGCTGCGACATGGAATACGATCATCCGCCCCGCAGCTGGACTCGCCGAAAGCCTCCCATTACCAGCAAGTCTGACCGCGGTCATCCTGGATGGCAATGGAGCCATTGAGTATCTCCCGGATATCGAAACCCCCGTCGTGATATGTGTTCTTGACCGTTCCAGTGCGGACGATGCGGCAGAGGAAGTAGTCATCCAACTGAGAAATACCCGGGGGGAGTGTTTATCGCTCAAGACTGATCTAAAATGGACGCCGCCCGGCGGCGTTGAGGCCTTGGGGTACACGGTGGCGCTATGAACCGCATCGAGCTCCTGAATCGACGTTACGAGAACTCTGCAAGACTTGCGCAATGTAAGTTCGGTGGAGTCGCGATCGAGATTGTCGCGGATCCGGTGGGAGCCCACTTCGACCGTTGCCTCCGGAGACTTATGGGTGAAGCCGGAGATGACGGCTCCTTCTTGGAGCAACTCGTCGGTCCAGCGAGGTTGCTCCGCTGGAAGAGGATCATCAACGCGCAACCTGTCCGATCCGACTCGCGTGCTCAAGATATTGCCCAAGAAATCTCTCGTCAATCCCGGCCTCTACGGGGAACATTGGACGATCAAACCCTACTTGACGACTTGGTGGATGCTGCCGGAAAGATGGCCGAAAAAGACTCCGGGCTCGGGCCGCAACTTGAAACTTGGATCGACGATGTAGGGTCAGAAGAGTGCGTTGTCGTTGTGGCGAATAAAGTGGCGGCTGTCGAGCTCAAGGAATGGCTCAAACGGGATGCGCTCAAGGTCCTTACTGCCCGCGAAGCTCTCCATGACGAATCCCTGTGTTCGCAGATGTACGTTATCGGGCCGCCGATATTCTTCCCAGCAGCACTCGCGACTGCCCCTGTCGCCGACGACGTGAGTTATCTTGTCCCTTCGTGGTTCCGCAGTCGACGCCTTCGGCAGTCAAGCTTCACGGCACACTCCGAGGATGCGATTCGTGTCGGAGTAAAAGTGCGTGAAGAAGATGATGAACAATGCGTAGATGCCGCAACGTGTGAAGAGGGGAATGAGCTGCAGGAGTATCAGCCGCAACCAATATGGGACCATCGTTCAAGTAATGACAGGGAGCCAAAGAGTGATGAGGTTCTCGCACGCAAGTTGTACCTGAGCGGCGGCTATGCGATATGGATTGATGACGGTAATCGCATTCGTACCCTCGATCCGACTCAACCCACTGGTGAGCGTGTTACATACACGGACGTTCCAGCGGTCCGGAACGGAACCTATCTTCTCCTCCGGGAGGGGACTACCGAGCGGAGCGCACTGTATCAAGCAGCGCTTGAGGGGTTTGGCAATAAGGTGGCAGAAGTCGAAGCGACGCAGAAACAATGGAAGCAGCTTTTGGCTCAACGGATCCAATGGCACGGCCGTCAATCGGTTGAAAAAGATCTGCGCGCCATAGGAATCAAAGCCGCGGATCAAGCACGAGCATGGACCAACCCTCTCTTGGCCCGGCCTAGGAACGATCGAGACCTAGAACTCCTTCTCGGATGGCTTGGCGTTCCGATTCAGCCAACCGCTGAGCACGCCACCGAGCTCCGCAGGAAGCTACGCCAAAAGAGCGCACAGTTTCGGCAGCAACTCGAAATGGTCATCTCTTATGCTGATCTGACAGAGCTCGAAAGAAACGGAAATCTCCTCCTAGGTGGAAGCGGCGAAGGAATTCGCGGAATGCGTGCGACCCGGGTGATGGCCGTTTCACCCTTCAAGCACGTCGTTCCTCGGCACAAGGCGCGAGAACTGTTTAGAGATGAAGGTGGACAATGGCTCGAGTGACTTTTCGTAGCATGAGGAAGTCATGCTTAATGAGAGTTCTACCCTTGATGCGCAAGAGAACTGAGGATGCCGGGGCGTAGCATCTGAACATGTCCATATCGCCAAACGCAACGATGCGTCCACTCAAACTGGCCGCACAGACTGCTATACCGTAGGAGGAATAATATGGGTGGAGTTGAAGCCCGAGACGTCGTCGAAGCCGAACTCCGGCGCGAACTGTTCGGCCCCCTTGATTCGGATCATCCCGCAGGGAAACCAATCGACTGCTCGAGCGGCTCTATCCACTTCGAAACAGCTGAGGATAGCCGCGGAAAGTTCTACGACAGTGCGACGATGCAGGAGATCCTGAACACTGGATCGCCCCTTGCCCGTTACGGCATTGGCGTGCTTCACAGCGGCGGCGCAGCCAGAAGGAGGGAGGAAGGGGCCAGGGAGGTTGACCTCATCGGCGTTCCCGGCATCGCCCATAGCGAGGAGGCGCCTGCCGGGCCGCCCATCGAGATCCAGGAGGCGCTGCGAGATGACGCGGCTGACCCAGATGATTTCGACCTGACCGGCGCCAACAGTTTCAAACCCTCCGCGATGGCGATCTCCTTCCAATGCCGCATACCGACCAGCGGTTCACTCGCCATCAGGGTTACCGGCGCCTACTATGAGAAGATCGAGGTTCGCATTCCCGGGTGTTCAAAATCGGACGACTGGTGGCGCCGCCGCCCCTTCACACTTAGCGGATCAGTGCCCAGAAGTGCCCTCTTCTCGCGGACCAACCGGCTATTGATCGTCGATACTGCAGCTGAAGGCGCTCATCCTGTGATCGCGCCGACGACTCAGGTGCTCACCCGCCCAGTGCCCGGAGTCGAGGACTCGGAACTCCGACTGGTGACGGTTGCGATAGTGAATAAAACAACGGGAAACGGGCCGGGCAGTGCCTTGTTCCAGATGGGCTTCACGATCACGGCCGCGGATGGCCTGACTATAGAACCCTACCCGGAGGTCGAGCGTCCCGGACACGATGAAGAGGAACAGTCGATCGACCTGCTCTACCGCAACAAACGCACCTACGCCATTGGGCACGGCTGCGCCGCTGAGTGGGATGACGGCGCAGAGGCAGCCGTATACCAGGTGCGTGCCGTCGCCTTACCGGCTTATGAGGTCGTCAGTTTGACCCCGAACATTTACTTGACCGACGACAATGGGGATTATCTCCTTGATCACGAAGGAAGGCGCCAAGCGGTCACGGTCAGCATGAAGGAACTTGCCGACGGGACGCCTGAAGGGCGTGAACAGGTCGAGACCGTGCTACGCCTGTACTCGGAGTGGATCGACGCGCGGAAAGCTGAGATCAGTGATCTGCCTGAGCGCTTTCGACAAGCTGCTCATCGACACATGAAGGCGGCTGAAACCGCTCTCGAACGGATGAGGACAGGATGGGAACTTGTCTGCTCGGATCGGACGGCCATGCAAGCGTTCCGATGGTCCAACGAGGCCATGCTGTACCAACAGGTCCGCTCCAACTTCCCACTGCGCGAAGTCGAACATAGCAAGGGCGGCCTGCTGCGCGTCAAAGATCCCCATCCAATACCCCTCATCCCGACAGGAAGGGGTACATGGCGGCCATTCCAGATCGCGTTCATCCTGGCAAGCCTACCCGAATTGGTTGATCCCTCCCACAGGAACCGCTCGCTGGTCGACCTCATCTTCTTCCCAACTGGTGGCGGCAAGACCGAGGCATACCTCGGGGCATGTGCCATCAGTCTACTGGCCCGCCGCCTGCGCGACTCCGATGACGCAGGTACTGATATCCTGATGCGCTACACGTTGAGACTCCTCACCGCCCAACAGTTCCTACGCGCCGCCTCGCTCGTCTGCGTGCTGGAAGATATCCGCGAGGATCATGATGACGAGCTGGGAACCGAGCCTTTCAGCATAGGGATCTGGCTTGGAAGCTCATCGACTCCGAATACGCGGAGTCAGGCTGTTAAGGCGCTTAAGCAACTCCAAAAGAACGCACAACAAGATAATCTCTTCCTGTTGCTGCGTTGTCCGTGGTGCGGGGCTCAAATGGGGCCCAAACCCAGGGGCAAGCGTCATGGAAGCAAGCAAGATATCGCCGGCTACGAGATGGTAGACGGTGGTAAACGGGTCGTGCTGCGTTGCATTGATGATCAGTGCCGCTACTTTCAACGTTCGAGGCTTCCAGTGCACGTGGTGGATGAAGACATTTACAAAGTGCGTCCTTCGATCGTGATCGCTACTGTCGATAAGTTCGCCATGATGGCTTGGCGCCCTGAGGCCCGGAGTCTTTTCGGGCTCAATGATGAGGGTGAGCGTATTTCGTCACCGCCTAATCTGATTATCCAAGACGAGCTGCACCTCATCTCCGGGCCGCTCGGTTCGATGGTCGGCCTGTACGAGGGCGTCATCGATGAGTTGTGCACTGACCGGCGGGGCGGGGAAACGATCCCGCCGAAGATCATCGCGTCCACTGCCACCATTCGGCGGTACGAGGACCAGATCAAGGCTCTGTATGGGCGGGAACGAGTGGCGCTGTTCCCGCCGCACGGCTTAGAGGAAGGGCATTCTTTCTTTGCCGAACCCGCGCTGCTCCCGGACGGATCACCTGAGCCGGGCCGCCGCTATATCGGAGTTATGAGTGCTTCGTTCGGTTCGACTCAGACCGTCCAGACTCGTGTGGCGGCCGCAACACTGCAGGCGGCGTACAAGGTGCCTGAGGAGGATCGTGATGGTTACTGGACGAACCTGAATTTCCTCAATTCTCTGCGTGAACTCGGAAATACCGTGTCGCTGCTGCAGTCCGACGTCCCTGACTACCTGACCGGACTGGTGCGCCGCGACGGCATCAATCCCCGGTGGCCGAGCCGTGCAATGGAACTCACCTCCCGGCGTCGCTCTGATGAGATCCCGAAGGCTATCGAGCAGCTTCAAACACGCTACGCCCCCGGGCGGGAGCGACAGAGCGCCATCGATATCTGCCTCGCCTCAAACATCATTGAAGTCGGGGTCGACATCGACCGCCTCGGCTTGATGACTATCGTCGGGCAACCCAAAACCACTGCGCAGTACATCCAGGTGTCCGGCCGCGTCGGCCGTCGTGCTGACATCAGCCCTGGCTTGGTGATCACGATCTACGGTGCGGCAAAGCCCCGTGATCGGAGCCACTACGAACGGTTCCGCACCTACCATCAACAGCTCTACGCCCAGGTCGAGCCCACCTCGGTGACGCCATTCGCTACCCCTGTGCTCCGACGCGCGCTGCATGCGGCCATTGTGGCGTACATCCGGCAGGTCGCGTCGGCAGAACGGATGCCGTCCCCGTTCCCCGAAACGCTGTTCGAGGAGGCCGTCGAACTGTTCCGTGAGCGCGTGCGGATCTCCGACGCCGATGAAGTCGCCAATCTTGAGCGGATAGCCGACAAACGCGCACACCAATGGGCTAGGTGGGAACGCACCGAATGGAATGCGAACCCCGTGCCGTGGGGCGACCCTGAGCAGGGCCTTATGCGCTTTGCGGGGACATTGCCTGACCTTGACAGCAAAGCCGTGATCTGGGATACCCCAACAAGCATGAGGAATGTTGATGCCGAGTGTCGACTGGAGATCTCGTGTGCCTATAACCAAGATGATGTTGATTCTGAGGAGGAGCAATGAGCGCCGGAGCAATGAGACGAACCCAACTCGTTACCCCGTTTGGAGTAGGCGCAATGAGTGTTCTCGTCGATGGGACATCGGTCATCACTGCCGGTTTAGACCACTGGTACGAGTCTCATGACCCTGACGCTCTCGCTCTGGAGGAGTACCAGGAGCACGATTGGCGTCTTGAAGCGCGCTTACGAGTCAACGAGTTGAGAATGCCGCCCGACTATCGGTATCAGGGACACGGGGACGACAAGCGAAATCTCAAACTAGCCGTCCCAGTGCTGCGCTTCCCGCGCTGGCATTTCTGTATGTACTGCAAGCGCCTCAAGTGTTCCACGCTCAGCATGAAAAGGCCTGTATTGTGTCCGGATAAGAAGCATGTCGGCAAGAAGTCAAAGCCTCGTATGTCGCAGGTGCCGTTCGTCGTCATCTGTTCGGCTGGGCATCTTGATGACTTTCCTTTCGATGCGTGGGTACACCGAACCGCTAGTCCTACCTGCGAGGGGCCGCTGCGCCTTAGGCCTATTGGCGGCGATGGCCTCGAGGGCCAGCAGGTCGTATGCGATCGGTGTGGTAAAAAGCGGAGCCTCGGTCATATCACTGAAGCGTATTCCAGGAATGAGGAGGAGCACACATTTGTCAGTGATCAGCTACTGTCAGCAGAGGATCTCTATATGTGCACGGGCGCTCGTCCTTGGCTTGCCGAAGACGCAGGGCCGTGCGGACGGCCGGTGCGTGGTGCCCTACGCTCTGCGGGTAACGTGTACTTCCCGAAGATAGAGTCCTCGATCTACCTTCCCCAGAAGGAGGGCGCTGTCAGTGCTGAAATGCACGACCTGATGCGCAATCCAGCGGTCATCAGCACGATGCGCACGTTGCACAGCATCTTGGGCGAGGAGCTCGAAGCTGAGGTGCTGCGTGACCAGCTTCTCAAGAACACACCCCCGGAGCTCTTCGGCCCAGTTTCAGACGACGAACTTATCGCGGGGTACCGTGACCTCCTCGGTGGCAGGGAAGAAGAACCGGGCTCGGGTGAGGAGCCTGACACCGAGCTCCTCACCGGGGACGACGAGTGGCGGTATCCAGAGTTCCAGTGCATCCGGGAGACCCCGAATGATGACTACTTGACCGCAACCGATCCCGGCGTCCACCCCGATCTCAACTCCTACTTGGAACGGGTGCGCTCGGTCGATGTGCTCCGTGAGACCAGAGCGCTGAGGGGGTTCACCAGGATATGCGACGATGTGCTTAAGCTCAGTGCGGGCAAAGCCCTTCTGCGCAGGCAACCGCTGCCGTCCAGTCAAGACTGGCTGCCCGCCTACGTCGTGAAGGGAGAGGGGATTTACCTCGAGCTCGATCCAGCCCGGCTGACGGCTTGGGAGGGCCGACCAAAGGTTCAAGCGCGTGCGCAGAAAATCACCGACCAGTACGGGAAGCTCGCTGCTCGGCGTGGCAGCCAGGACCGCGCGCTCACCCCGCGCTTCGTGCTGCTCCACACGCTAGGGCACCTGCTCGTCAACGAGTTGATCTTTACCTGCGGGTACAGTTCCGCGTCGCTCCGGGAGCGGCTCTACGTGTCCACCGTCAGCGGGCGCGAGATGGCAGGAATCCTCATCTACACCGCCGCTGGCGACTCCGAGGGCACCATGGGCGGCCTCGTGCGCATGGCGCGGCCCGACAATCTACGCGCAGTGTTCGCCTCAGCCATCTCTGGTGCCCGCTGGTGCTCCACCGATCCCGTCTGCATGGAATCGGGTGAAAAGGGACAAGGACCGGACTCCTGCAACCTGGCCGCCTGCCACGGCTGCGCGTTACTGCCGGAGACCAGCTGCGAGGAGTTCAACCGCTTTCTCGATCGTGGACTCGTTATCGGGACCTTCGACGATCCTGAGCTCGGCTACTTCTCAACGTTCGTCTAGTGTTGCGGACCGCCGGGCGCTGTCGTGGGGTCGCGGTTTCCGGCAGAACGCCAAGCGTCGAGTTCGGCAGCCTCGCTGAAGGGGTCGCGGCCCCTGCGGCGTTGCACGCCGCCGATGGACTACCGCCATCGTGCCCAGAACCCTGCGCCCGGCACTAACCCGGCCCGCGCCTCGTGAACAGGGCAGGGCGCCGCCCCGGTCGGGAGACGTTGCCCCAGCCGGTCGGCCGCGCGCCCCCGATCCGCACGCCGGCCAGCGGCCCTCCCGCACGCCGCCGGATCCCGCCCGTCGAAGAGGGGCTGCGCCGCCACTGCGGTTCGCCCTAGTATGGAAGCGGGGCCGCGGCGCCCCCCATGAGAGCACAGCTCCCGTTGGCGCGGCGGGGGCGCGGAACACAGGAGGACGCAGCAGTGTCGATCGAGGTTGAGCAGACGACGATTGGCGGCAAGCTGGGGGAGCGCGGCCTGCTCAGCGGGGACCGCCAGTACCGCATCCCGGACTTCCAGCGGCCCTACGTGTGGGAGTCGGAGCAGGTCGAGACCCTCATGGCGGACCTCCTGGAGGCGTGGCGCCGCGAAGGCGAGGAGGACTACTTCCTGGGATCCATCGTCGTCGTCTCCTCCCCGGGCTCCATCGACGAGGACATCATCGACGGCCAGCAGCGGCTCACGACCATATGCCTTCTGCTCGCCGTCATCCGCTACCTCATCCTCGACGAGACCCAGCGCGGGGAGATCACGGAGCTCCTCAAGATCCCGCGAAGGCTCATCAGGGGCCTGGAGGAGCGCCCCCGCCTGAAGATGCGCAACCGCGACGTCGACTTCTTCGAGGGCTACATCATCGACGGGGACATCGACTCCCTGCGGGACTGCGACCCCACCGCCCTGGCCACAAAGGGCCAGCGCAACATGCACGCCAACACCCTCGTCATCCTCGACGCGCTCGAGGACGTGATCAACGAGGACAACCTCTGGTCCTTCCTCCAGTTCCTCAGTGAGCGCGTGTCCATCGTCAAGGTCAAGACCGACACCTACCAGAGCGCCCACAGGATCTTCGGGGTCCTCAACACCCGCGGTGTCTCGCTGACGGCCGCCGACATCTTCAAAGCGAGGGTCCTGGCCGCCGTGAGCCCCTCCAGCCGCGACTCCTACGGCGACCTGTGGGACCGCACCCTCGACGAGGCCAGCCCCGACAGCGCGGACCAGTTCTTCTCGCACCTGCTGGTCCTCTACACCCACGACTTCGCCAGCAGGGCCCTCATCGACGAGTTCGAGGCGAAGGTGCTGTCCCCCTACCTGCGCGAGCACACCGGCAAGGAGTTCATCGACGACCTGCTGGTCCCCACGGCCAGGGCGTACCGGGAGATCGCCTCGGCCACCGATGCCACCATGCCCGGGGGCGTGTGGCTCGAACTGCTCCGCCAGTACCCGGCATCCGACTGGAAGCCCGCGGCGATGAGCGTCCTGCGCCTGGACGTGCCGCAGGAGGGCAAAGCGGACCTGCTCAAACGCCTGGAGCGCATGTACGGCGCCAACTACATGGCCAAGGTCTCGCCCGGCAAACGCGAGAAACGGCTCGTGCGGGCGATGAGGGCCCTCGACGACGACGTGCGCCCCGTGGAGCACGCCGACCGCATCTTCTCCGTCGACGACGACGTGCGCCTGCGCGTGGTCGCCCGCCTCAAGTCCTCCCTGGCGAAGAAGGCCGACGGGAAGATCCTGCTCTACCGCGCCCTCATGGCGCTCGACGGCAGGATCCCCGCCCTCCCCCGTGCGACCACGGCCATCCAGGCGCTGCCGCCCGCCCCCATCGACGGCATCGACCCGAAGACGCCGCTCGAGGCGTGGTCGATGCGCCTGGGCGGCCTCGCGCTGAGCGCCATGAAGCCCCGCGACGTGAGGGCGGCGGGCAACTGGTCCGCCATCAACGACAAGTTGCGCAGCACGCGGGGCATCGGGAAGACGGTCGTCGCCTCGTTCCCCGGGGCCGACACCCTGGACGACCAGGCGCTCCAGGACCGCCACGGCAGGCTCGTGGAACTCGTCGCCGACTACTGGGACATCCGCCGCGACTCCGACCACGTCGACTTGACGCGGATGACCGAGGAGGAGCTGGGCCGCAACCTGGAGGGGAAGTCCGGAGGCCGCACCAAGCTGGTGCGCCTGGCCGACGTGGTGGACTCGGGGATCATCGCCCCCGGGGACGTGTTCGTGTGGCGCCGTCCCAATATCGGCGACGAGTACTCCGTCACCGTGACCGACTCGGGCGGGCTCGAGCTCTCCGACGGCACTTCGGTGGCCTCGCCCTCGGCCGCCGTCCGCGCGCTGACCGGCACCTCGGCGGCCGCCTTCGACGTGTTCGTCCGCGAATCGGACGGCAAGAAGATGCGGGAGCTGTGGGACACCTACCGCCGCCGTTTCAGCAAATGAGGGGCGGCGCGGAAACGCCCGCCACGGCGGCGGGGGACTGTGTAGCGCCCGTCCGCTCCGGACCGGGGGCCGCCGGGTCGGCGGGGGCGCCCGGGTGAGCGCCTTCAGGAAAACGGACGGCCGCCCCGGCAGGATCGCCTACGAGGTGGCGGGGCTCGCCTGGCTGGCCGGGGCCGGGCCGTCGGGGGCGGCGGTCGTGCCCGTCCTCGCCCACGGCCCCACTTGGCTGGAGGAGCCGCGATTGCGTGCCGCCGCGCCCACCGCGGGGGCCGCGGAGGAGTTCGGCAGGGCGCTCGCCCGCACCCA
>ERZ772971.686-NODE-686-length-20866-cov-5.996492_pt1 | contig 20866 bp, 16 predicted proteins | sample MGYA00511943_ERZ772971 | MGnify/ENA primary metagenome ERZ772971 (study PRJEB29015, sample SAMEA2737929) | human oral metagenome | biome: human oral; feature: human-associated habitat; material: dental | place: China | collected 2144 ... | reverse complement strand
GTTCTTGTAGAGCACGACCGCTGTGTAGCCGTAGAGAGCGAGCCTTTCAGCCCCTTCCTCTCGCTGAAAGGCAGGCAAAAAGAGCCGCGTATAGCCCGCAGGCAGGATGGCTGCGACGGCGCGTCCCGCCAGAGGCAGCATCTCGCCCGCCGCCGTCATTCCCATCGCCGCGCGATCGGGCAGGAACATCAAGTCCGCCGACTCGGGCAGAGGAATGAGGTCGGCAGGCGCAAGCGGCACGAGTGTATTGCCCGAGCGCCCCAATCCCGCGATACCCGGCGCATCGAAGATCGCCCCGTCCTCATCGGCATAGAGCGCACGTATTTCCGCCTTCATGCTTCGCCCTCCTGCCTCTCGGTCTGCGGTACAGCGCTGCCTTTCTCTGCGTTTTCCTTCTCATGCGCTTCCTGCTTTGCCGCCTTCTTCTTGCGCGGGTTGTAGCGATTCATCGCCATGTCGATGCCATCCGTCACTATGCACTCGACGGCGGGCAATAAATAAGAAATCGCCTCTTGAATCTTCGGCGCGTCGTCTGCGGGAAAAGGCGCAAGCACATGTTTGACGACCGTCCAGCCGGGCAAAGGACGCCCGATGCCAATGCGCACACGCGAGAAGTCCTCCGAACCGATGTGCGCGAGAAGCGACTTGATACCGTTATGACCGCCCGCACTTCCCTTGCGCCGCAGGCGGATCGTGCCCGCCGCGATGTCCATGTCGTCGTGCACGACGATCAAATCCTCAGGCGCGAGCTTGTACCAATCGAGCAGAGAGCCTACCGCGCGTCCGCTTTCATTCATGTAGGTCAAAGGCTTGACGAGCAGCACCTTCTGCGCGCCGATGCGCCCTTCGGCTGTAAGCGCGTTGAACTTCTCACGCCAAGCATCGACGCCAAGTCTTTCAGCCAAGGCGTCGACAAGCATAAATCCGACATTGTGCTTCGTACGTGCATACTCCGCCCCAGGATTTCCGAGGCCGGCAATGATTTTCATCGTATTCCTCCGAATGTTTTTAAAACCTCGCCGCAAAACGCTGCGGCAAGTCTGCTACCACGATTCTATCGCACGAAATGCGCCTTGTCAAAACAACCTTTGCACGCGAAGCAAAAAGCGGGTAGAATAAAATGAGATTTTTCACCATACAAGGAGGCAAAACCATGAATCATTTAGAAGAAACAAAACTTCTGCGACAAGAGCCGGGCGGCCGTCACTACAACTGCGCGCAGTCGCTCCTCGTTCCCTTCGCCGCCGAAATCGGCATGGAAAAGGAAGCAGCCGACGCTCTCGGCGCGTTCTTCGGCGCGGGCATGATGCACGGCTCCGCCTGCGGCACGCTGACCGCCGCGCTGATGATCCTCGGCAAAGCGGGCAAGGATAAGGAAACGGCGAAGAAGCTTGTTGACGACTTCCTCGCCGCCCACGGCACGACGGACTGCCGATGTCTTCTCGCCGCCGCAGAAGAAAAAGGCATTGCACGCAAAGAAAACTGTGACGGACTTGTTTTTGACATGTGCCAAAAGCTCGCGGCGCTTCTGACTGAGACAGAGTGACCCTATGCCACAGATCCGTATCACATCGCAGCACCATGACCAGAGGAGACTTCGATGGCAAAAAGACCGCAGGAAAACATCTTGAAAAACATAGAAACGCTCGACGTGATCGCCGCACCTCTCCTGCGCTGGTTTCATAGCGAGAAGCGCGCACTGCCGTGGCGCGAGGAGCCTACGCCGTACCGTGTTTGGGTGTCCGAGATCATGCTGCAGCAGACGCGCGTCGAGGCGGTCAAACCGTACTTCGAACGCTTCGTCGCCGCGCTGCCCGACGTACGTGCTCTCGCGCGAGCTGACGAAGACACGCTGATGAAGCTCTGGGAAGGTCTCGGCTACTACAGCCGCGCGCGCCACCTGCAATCTGCCGCGCGTCTCATCTGCAGCGACCATGGCGGCGAGATTCCCGCGCACTTCGACGACCTGCTCGCTTTGCCCGGCATCGGACGCTATACGGCCGGCGCCGTCGCCTCCATCGCCTTCGGCGAGCGCCGTCCTGCCGTCGACGGCAACGTGCTGCGCGTCATCATGCGCCTCCTCGCCTGCCCGGCCGACATCTTGAAAGAGAGCACGAAGCGCGCTGTCGAGGAAGCACTGATCGCGCGTCTGCCCGAAGATGCAGGAAACTTCAACCAAGCCTTGATGGAGCTCGGCGCCCTCATCTGTCTGCCGCGCGGTGCAGCGCGCTGTCCCTCCTGCCCGCTTGAACGCCTATGCCTCGCCAAGGAAGCCAACCTGCAGGCGGAATTGCCCCAAAAAACGCCGCCCAAAAGGCGGCGCACGGAAAAACTTACAATCTTCCTGCTGGCGAAAAACGATAAAATCGCCCTCGAAAAGCGTCCCGCACAAGGACTTCTCGCGGGGCTTTGGGGTTTCCCCGCCATGGAAGGACACCTCAAAAAGAAAGAAGCGGCGGAGGCGCTGCAAGCCATCGGCCTTATCCCCGCAAAACTCCACGCGCTCCCCGCCGCACAGCACATCTTCTCCCATATCACATGGCAAATGGTCGGTTGGCGCGTCGAACTGGCCGAACCTTTGAGCAAAGGCGGGACGTCTGTTCCAACATCCGCACCTGCTTCAAGCGAAAGCACCACCCCAAATGCACAGCCTAAGCGCTTGCTGCTTCAAGAAGCTGCCTCCCACTACGACATTCAGAAAAAAACGCCGCCCCTCCTCTGGGCGACAGCGCGGGAGATCGCCGACACATACAGCGTGCCCGCCGCCTACCGCAGCTATTTCCCGTATATCCGATCATCGGCTGAGCTGCCCTAGCCATTGCTCGAAAATTCAGCGGCAGTCCACCTCGTAAAAATCATGCACGACGGCTCTGCCGCCAAAACCTTCCTTCTGCGCCGCCAAGCCACGATTGAGATAGCGTCCGCCGTCCTCGTTCGATATGCCGAAGTCAAAATAGCGGCGGCTCTCGTAAACCTCTGTGAGCAGATGATCGATCAAAGCGTCAAGCGCTCCCATCGTCCTGCCCCGCGCCGTATTCATCATATACTGTGTATGCACGGTCGCACCGTTGTCAAAGATGACGGTTCCCGCGAGCATCGCGCCGTCCTTTTGCGCTGTATAGAGCTTGATGTTATCGGGAAAGCGCCCTGCGAGCAGTTCCAATTCCTCTGCCGTATGAACGGGAACCGCACCGTGACGCTCCTGCAAAACCTCGCACAGCAAGTCGATAAATGCCGCATAATCATGGCTTTCCTGCAAAACCATCCCGTTCTTATGCCCCTTCTTGACCTCACATGCGCGGCCTTTGCGATAGCTGTAACGCTGCGGCAAAAAAATTGTCGAAGACACATCACGGCGCACGAGCCGTGCTCCATGCACGAACAGAGCATACAGATCCTCCTCTGCCGGGTAGCGATGGTATATCCACGGCATGCACTTGTAAAGCAGCGTCCGCATGCCATGCTCGCCCAGGAAACTACACACCTCGCCGAAAAGATCGACCATCGCTTCCGTCGACATGCGCTCTCCTGCGAGGAAACCGCCGAAGGTCAGGCCGCCATGAGAAATCGCCGTCTCCGCATGTCTCGACAGTGGCAAGAGCGCGAGCAAGCGATCCTTTTCATCATAAACAAGCACGGAAGCATCCTCAAAACGCGCCTCATGATACTCCATATAATCACGCAGAAAAAAAAAGTGGCGGTTCTTCGCCTTGCGGACGAAATCATCCCAAAGCGCTCGATCCGCCCGCTCGTAAAAACGCACGCGCATCCTTTCGCCCCCCTAAGATCTCCGATCAATCCATATATTCTTGCTTGCACACATAAAAACACGCCATCGCAGGAGAGAGCATTCCGCTTTCTCCCGCAGCATTCATACCATATTTTTGTAGAGAAAATCGAGGACGACCGTCAACGGATCGTAAAACCTTCTGCCGCGCCACACATAGACATCGGACGGCGTCATGCCATCACGCTCCATCATGTGCCGCATAAGGACGGGGAACTCCGTACAGCCTAAGACGACATCCTTCTCCTCGTACTTTTGCAAAAACGCGCAAAAGCGCTCGGCGACTTCCGCAGGATAAGCATCCGTCTTGACACATTCGATGAAATAGCGAATCTCCTGATATTCCGCTTCAGGCGGCTCATTGACACGGATGCCATAGTCGTGCAGGCAATCGCGATAGAGATGCTTGTGCAGCGTTCCTTCCGCCGCAATCACCAGCACATCCTTGACGCCCCTTGATCGCAGCTCATCGCCTAACAAGCGAATGGCATGGACGACGCGCTCCTCTGCCTCGGGCACGAGCCGATAAACATCGGGCAAGAAGCAGTGAGACGTACCGCACGGAAGAACGATGTATCGCGCTTTTATCCCCTCCTCGCGTACTAAGATTCGCATGGAAGAAGCGATCGCCGATACGACTTCCTCATAACCTTCCCCCGTCAAAAGCGCGCGCGTACGGCTGGGCATCGAAAAATCGTTGTCCATAATAATATGCGGATAGCCGCGCTCCGATTCCGACGCAAACTTCTTCAGCACGCGCGCAAAAAAATCAAGCGTCGCATAGCCGCCGAAGCCGCCGACAATGCCTAGAACGTCCTGCAATCTTCGTTTCCCCCTCTACCTCCGCCGCACGAGCCAGAAATAGGCGGTCGTCTCCTTGCGGTTGCCCAGCGCGTTTTTCCAGACTTCACCGCGCTCGACAATCTCCCATCCCTCGCCCGCAGGAAAATATTCGTCCCATAGCGTTTCATATTCGGCAATGCTGCGATAAATCGCGCTGTAATCATGCGCAAGTTCCTCGGAATAAATCTGATCCAATGTCAGCCGCTTGCCGTAACTTACGGATTCCTTGATATACAACAGCCCGCCGTCGGACAAAAGTTGCTTGACATTGTTCAGACATGCGCGGAGATCATCGTCATTGACGTACATCAGGACGCCGTTGACGAGAATCAAATCAAAGACGCGCTGCCGATATTTCTGCGGCAAAGCACAACAAAGCTCTTGGAAGCTCGCGCAATAGAACTCGCAGTTTTCGCGACCCTCCGCATGTTCCTTCGCCAGCTGCAGAATACCTTCGCTGTAATCGACGCCGACGTAGCGCCCCCGTCCCGCAAGATGCACGGCAAACTCGTCGCCCCAACGCCCCACGCCGCAGCCGATGTCGAGAATCAAATCCTCTCTTTCCACCTTGAGCATAGGCGCAATACGTGACTTTTCCGTGCGGTCGCGCTCCAGTGCAAGCTCAGGATTATTGTCCTGATAGTTCGTATAGTTATAGAGATACGGCAGCTCCTTTTGGCAGCGCGCATCAAAGAATTCCTTGACCTTGTCCGCATCAAGAGAAATCTTCTTATCTCTTATGCGCTCTCCCGCGCTCTTTTTCTCCTGCATCTCAACCCCACGATTCCACAAATTTCAAAGCGCGTTCATAGTCTCCGTACGTATCAATATCGCAGGCACGAATCTTGATGCCCGGCAGAGGAAGATGCGGCTCAAGCTGGTTGTATACATTCCCTGAAGTATAGGCGATGTGCTCCCGCTTCAAACAACACGGGCCCGTCCATTCATAGTCTCCCGACTCCCGCGAAAAGGACAAGACCTCACCGCGCTCATTGACGCGCACGAAGATGGCGTCATCCGACATCTGATCCGCATAGGCGATCCATTCGCCCTCTGCACTCCAAAGCTTCTTCATATCGTCAGGATGCACGAGAAGATCGCCGTCGTACTCCAATGCGTAAGCATTGCCGTCCCTCGCCCCCAAGCAGTAACTCGCCCCCGTCTTCGTTTCAAAATAACTGTGATTGAATACAAAGATCGCATCGGGACGATATTGACGAACCTCTTCGATAACGTCATGCGCCTCGAAACCGACGACGACGCGAATATCCTCCGCCTCTCGGAAAAGTTCCAACTGCCAGCGGATCAAGGATTTCCCGTGGATGTTGATCAGAGCCTTCGTCGTCCCCAGCCCCAAACGCGAGCCGATGCCCGCGCAGCTTATAACAACTGATTTAGCTGCCTGCATAATGCCACCTCATTCAACACGAGATAATCCGCCACGGAAATGACGCTCGCCGTCGGTGCATGCGTAAGCCCCGAGGCGATGGCGACATCGGCGGCGCGCATCGCCTCGACGTCATTGTTGCCATCGCCGATGAAAACGACGCGATGCCCCTCGGCGCGGTATCTTTCGACGACGCTCTCCTTCTTGAGGATATCTGTGAGCTTGACCACCTGATTATTCTCAATCTGCCCTTCAGAGCAATAGACCTCACAGCCCAGCCGCTCGACGAGCTTCGCGACCCAGCACGAAAGATTTCCCGTGGCGATGGCGCAATTCTCACGATGCCGGCGAATGAAGGCCGCGACCTCCTCATGGAGAGCCACATCCGCCAAAAGACCGTTGATTTCATCAATCGGCAGTTTTCCCAAGATAAAGACGCGGCGAATGAACGATTCGACGAAGGGAATATGCCCCATGACCGTCTGCTTCGTGAGCTTTTCGATCTCCTCTTCCACAGAGAAATGCTTGGCGATGATGGGAAGCGTTTCTTCCTTTGTGACCGTCCCATCGAGGTCGAAGATAAATTTCGTCATGATTCAAACTCCAATCGCATGCACGATGTCGTCATAAATGAACTGCGTCGCCGATTTGCCGTGATCGTCGGCATAGTCAAGGACTTGACGGAAGAAATTCTCCCGTGTCTCTCTCAGCGGATCGCTCTCCAGCAGCACGTCAAGAAAGTGCTCGACAGAAGCGTAGTCCGTTCCCTCTGCATGGTAGAGGACGGAAAACACCATCTCACCGAACTCGTTGAAATGCGCTCCTTCGCGCGTGAGGAAAAGCGACGGCTTGTGCGTATAAAGATATTCCGCCATAAACGACATACTGTCGAAAATCATCGTATCTGAGCTTGCAAAGTAGGAGAGATACTCGCCCGTCACCACCTTGGCGTTCGGCAGTTCATCCCAAGCGCAGCAATATGCGTCGTACTCCTCCAGTGAGGAAAAGACGCCGTTTTTCACACAGCTGAGACCGAGCATCGGATGCGGCTTGAAGATCCACGATGTGCTCTGCCGCTTCTCTCGCGCATATTCGAAGAAGAAGCGGTGATTTGCCGCGAATGTCGCATGGTACGGCACCTCCGCAATCGAGTGGTGCGGCGCAAAGATGATTTTCTTCACACTGCCCTCACCTGCAATCTTCCATGAGGCGCGGCTCGCGCACGCGGGATCGAGCAGCCCATCGAGCTTCGGATAGCCGGAATAGACCATGCCATACTTGCCGACATCGCTGTAGCGTTCAGCCATGATGTCATAGCCTTTTGCCAATGTGAAATTCTTCCAGCATATATGATGGGCGAACAAGTTGAACTGCATTTTCTGTATATCGGCAAGGTAGAAGCCATACGGGATGTAGCAGACGAGCGTCGAAAGAGGAATGTCGCGGTCGAGCCAGTGGGAAAGGATTTCCATATAAGGCGACGTATAAAAAACGATGTCGAAATCCCCTGGCTTGACGCTGCCGTCGGACAGGCGATACGGCAACCCCGACAGCTCAAAATGCTCGATCAGCGCGGGAATCTCCTTGTCGAAATCCGTATTTGCCTGCCAAACGATGACGACGGTCACGTCGAAGCGCTCGTTCGCAGCAAACTTGCGCACAAGCTCATCGCCGACCCACTCGGCAAGACACGAGCTTTGAAAGGCGATGCGGATTTTTTCCTGTCCGCGGATACGCGCCAGAGCCTTCGCCTGCACCTCTTTCAAGCAGTCGAGATAGTGCTCCTTCTTTATGAGGCGGTACATGTCATAATAAGTTTCGATTTCCACGTCTTACCCCTCGCCATGCCCAAAGTTAGGGTGATAATCGTTGCAGAGGTCGATGACATACTGCACTTCCTCTGTCGTCATGCCGTTGAACATCGGCAGGCTCAATACCTCCCGCGCCATTTCCTCTGCTATCGGAAAGTCGCCCTCCTTGTGACCAAGTTCGCGATAGCACCGCGCAAGATGCGGCGGCACAGGATAGTGAATCAGTGTCGTCACGCCGTTTTCTTTCAGATAGCGCTGGAAATCATCGCGCTGCTTGCTGCGCACAACGAATTGATGATATGTATGCTCGGCATCCCTGCGCTTTTCCGGCAACACGAGCCATGGATTGACAATCTGTGACTGATAAGCGGCGGCGATGCGCTGCCTTTCCTCGATTTCTTCCGGCAGATGGCGCAATCCTACGCGCAGGAGCGCCGCCTGCACCTCATCCAGGCGTGAATTGACGCCTGCAATCTCATTCTGATATTTGACCCTGCTGCCATAGTTGCGCATCATGCGGAGCGATTCCGCAAGCTCCTCGGAATCCGTGACGACGGCGCCCGCATCGCCAAAAGCGCCGAGATTCTTCGTCGGATAAAAACTGAAGCATCCCATGACGCCGAAGCGCCCCGTCATGCGCCCGTCAAAGTGAGCGCCATGCGACTGTGCACAGTCCTCCAGCACAGGAATATCATGCGACTCTGCGATTTCCATGATTGCCGCCATATTCGCGCTCTGACCATAGAGGTGAACGGCGATGATCGCCTTCGTGCGCGGCGAGATCGCCGCCGCGAGATGCTCGGCAGAAAGGTTGAAATATGCGTCAGGCTCGACGAATACGGGGCGCGCGCCGTTCTCCGTCACTGCCAAAACCGTAGCGATGTAAGTGTTCGCAGGCACGATGACCTCATCGCCCGCCCCCAGCCCCAAGGCGCGCACGGAAAGCCGCAGTGCATCGAGGCCGGAATTGACGCCCACAGCATATTTCGCTCCCATATACGCCGCAAACTCCTGCTCGAAGGCCTCCACTTCCAGCCCCAAGACATAATATCCCGAGCGCAGGACACGCAGCGCGGCAGCTTCGTACTCCTTTTGATGCCGCTCAAACTTTCGCCCCAAGACGGCAAGATCAATCTTCACGCACCGCTCCCCCTTCGCTCTGCGCCAAGCGCAAAAATTCGTCGTAATCGCGGATATAGTCCTCTTCCCTATATATATCGGAAGCCAACACCATGAGGACAGCATCGGAAGAAAAATCGTACATTTCCCGCCACATATAGTTGGCGACATAAAGCCCTTCGTACGGCTTTTCAAGCGGCACGACCTTCTTTTCCCGCCCGTTGTCCAAACGAATCTTGCAGCTGCCGTGAATACAGATCAGAATCTGCTCCAAACTTTTGTGCGCATGGTGACCGCGTACGACCCCTGCAAGCGTGTCGTACATGTAATAGACGCGCTTGATGCGAAAGGGAATGTCCGTAAACTCCTCAAGCGCAACGAGCATGCCGCGCTCATCGCCGTGCGGTTGGAACATATACTTTACGATCTGCACCTTCATTCCTCATTTCTTCGCGTCGAGAGAACCGTCAAGCGAAAGCCGCTTCCGCGCGCACCAGCTTCTCAAGCTCGGCGGGCGCGATATCCTGCAAATAGGAAAGCGTGCCCTCATGCCGCTTCTCATCTATGCTGCGATAATATGCCTTCGTTTCCTCTGTGTAAGAGAACCACGCTTCTTCCATATCCCGTTCGTCGAATATGTGCCACTTGCATATAGAGGACAACTCCGGACGCCTTTGTGCCAGAAGCGCGAAAAACGCTTGGTTATCTTTTATAATTCGCGCTTGCCAGCTTTTTTCCTTGTTCGTAGAAATGCCGTTTCCATATTCATACCAAACGAAATTATGATTCCAAAAAGCAAGTCGGACATCGTCCGCGAGCATCATGGTGTAAGCACGATCCTCCGCATACGTCACACGATCGAGCAGAAGCCGCATATACTCAGTCAATCTCTCGCGCCGCACCATAAAAGCGGCGCCGCACGGATAGTCCTGACAGACGAGCTGAGCACGCTTCACCGCCGCGAAATCGCCCGATTCGTATGGTGCGAGATCGCGCGGATTCATATAATCCAGAATGCGATATGCTCCCCGCTCCTCGCGATAGTAGCACGCGCGGCCAAAAGCGACTTCACAGCTCCCTGCTTCCATGAAAGCAGCCATATCTGCCAGCACCGTATCCGCATACAGATAGTCGCCGGGCGAGATGTCCTTGATATACTTGCCACGAGCCACGAGGCAGGCCGCGAGCGTGTTGTGAACCGTCCCATGGTTCTTGGGCGCGCGTACGATCTTATATGCGTTGAAGTTCCATTTCGCAAGGTAATCTTCTATTTCTTCCTGCACAAAGTCTTCCGTACCGTCGTCCGCTATAATGATTTCAAAAGAACAATTTTTCTGCCGCAGAATAGATTCCAACGTCAATCCCAGCTCTGCGTAATCAGGTTTGTACGTCGTGACGCAAACGGAAACAAGAAAAGGATATATCTTCATCGACAAACACTCCGCCTCCCCTCATCATCTTCTTCCATATTAATCCATTGCGCTTGGAAAAGCAAGAGAACAAACTTCAGCGCTCAAGCGCCTCTCTTTTTCATTGACATTCACATCCTATCCAATATTTTCTTCAATGCATAAGGCTTGGCATACTTAAGATATGCATCACTCACATATATTTCTCCAAGCGCTTCCCGTTCCGCCCACATAGCAGGAATGATCTGCAATTTCTTCACTATCCCATTTCGTTCCACCAAAAGTTCATCCCTCTTCTTCTGAATGTGGCAATTCTTTCTCGCCAAAACATTACGCAACGAACTCACCAGCGCTTCTTGCTGTTCCACCACATACGCATCAGGCAACATGCCTTCCATGCCCCATCGCAGTAAATCGAGCGCTGCAAAACGGTCAAGCAGTCCGTGGGCATACTGATTCATATAATGCTTCAAACATCCATGGCAGGCGCTCTCACACGTACATCTTTCCAATAATTCTCGCACATGCTGCAGCAAAGTTTTTAACCCCTTTGCCACCGATACAGCATATCCCGCCCCACTGGACAGCGAATCATAAAGATAAACATCCACAAAAGTCGTTTGATCTTTTTGACGCAAACGGTAACCTGCCACCAATTCTGTAAACTCGATATCAAGCTCCTGACTCGTAACCAAGCGCAGAGCCTCTGCCAAAGATTGCGCAGCCCGCGCCAGCCATGGATTATTCTTGCGCACTGTATTGATCCGTCTGCCGTCCAAAGAAATTTCCAAAACCAGCATATCCGTCACGAAATCGTAACCCAGATTTACATTCGCTACATTTGTGTGAGTACATCCTTTGCCTTGACTCAAAAACCTCGTCTTATACGGACGCCCTACACCACCCAAGGCTTTTTTTACATCGCCAGGCGCAGCTGCTCCACAATCTTTGCAAACGACGAAGCCATGATCTTCAGCGCCGCTGTTGAGCATGATGATCTGCTGATTGAAGCGTGACGCCTGGCGGATATGCCTGCATCCATCAACAGGCTTCATCTCATCCGCTTCCGGCAACGTGGAATAGAGAGGCTGCTGCACATACGAATATTCCTCCTCGATCTGTGCCGAAGAAATCTCTTCCGCATTCTTCGGCGCAAATCCCCACGGTCGAAGCATATCTCTTTCTTGCACCAAATTTGGGTTGCCGCAAAACGGGCATTCTTTGATATGCGCCTCCTTCACACCAAACCAGCCGCATTCATGGCAGGAAAGGATCGGCTTTAGATAATTCGGATCATCGAGATATGCAGATGCCGGCTTCAGACTACTGCCTTTTCGCCTTTCGCTGCCCGGGTAATACAGGCCTCCTATCTGATATGTTTTCTTGTCCACAACGATCGATCTCCCGGGAGCATATTCACCAATGGCAATTTCCAAAGAGCGCTCCACTTCATACTCTATTTTCTCCCCATCCTTTTGATAAATATATGTGCTGACAACATTTTTAGGAAAAGAATATGTAGGAATCGCACCAATTTCATACAAAGCATCCAGCAAGCTTTTTCCGTTTCGCGTTCCCATATATTCTGCAGCTCCGAACAATTCAGGATGCCGGTCCTTCTTCTGTTTCAGTTCCTGCAAGGCAGATTTCAAACTCTCGCAGAACTTCTTGAAGTCCAAATTCACACGGCGCGGCATCAAGACGCTTCCTTCACGCATCCTGCACCGCTCCAAATATGAAAAGAAATCCTCCAAGCTGTCATCTAAAAAGTCTGCCGCCTGTTCAGCATCCAGACTGGAGCCTTTTGCAGATAAGAACTCACGCAAGATGACGATACTCAGATGGCGATGCAAAAGCTTTTCTCCCTCAGTATCGATCCATGGCCTGCGCGAATCACCACGAAACATCGGCGTCGGATTGCTGAAATACAGGGTGTCATGCGGTCCGTCTCCGCAGAACGTGACAATTGTGGAAAGACTGGAACCCCGCCGCCCTGCACGTCCAGCTCTCTGCTGGTAATTTTCCCGCATCGGCGGAATGTTGCGCAGCCCTACGGCAACGAGAGCGCCAATATCTATGCCCACCTCCATCGTCGTCGTACTGCTCAAAACATCCACGGGAGTTTCGCCTTCCTTCAGCAAATCCTGAAACCTCAACTCATATTGCTCCGTCCTGCTCCATAGATTATCTCTCTGATCCTTATGCGACAACTGCGCTGTATGCTCTTCTGTATTGATCACCTGTATCCGCTCTCCTCTGAGCGCATTTTCCACAGGTTTTCTCCAATAATCCATAGCGTCATATTCCGATGCCGTCATCTCATGCGTGTTTTCTGCGCCGCAAACCGGGCACTTCCCTCGAAGCAGGAACGGCGTTATTTCTGAACACCGATTGCAGCGATGCCAGATATGGTCGGGTTCATATCTCGGTCGGACACAAGACAAGTCCACATAGCATCTACCATTGGAGGGATTCAAATCATCCAGAAACCTCTCGGTAAAAATGTTTGCATATATCAAAGCTTTCGCTGGATTTTCTCTCCATCCCATGATTTCCTGGATGTTCTGAGAAAATATCTTGCCGTCCTTCTGCAAGCCATACGGCTCGTAAAGAATACGAACGCTTGCCCTCACATGATCCGAGATGGCATGCCCCAAGGCCATCGCCTTGTCGCATACATGCAAAATCCATGCGTTGAACAATTCGACAAGTTCCTTCTCCCCGATTCGGATTCCTTTATCAGCCAGATCATACAGCATATCATCCATGACTTGTCTCGTCGGTTCCAGCCAGCATATTGCCGAATCACAGAGCGTATTGTAACCACCCGCAAACAACTTCAACAAAATCCCCTGCATCTGTTCAGGGGCTACCGCCATTGATATCTCAGCTTTATATTCACCTCCGCGCTTTATACGTCGCTCATAATCATGTTTTTTTTGACGACTGGCGCTTATGAACCGCTGTCTTTCATCGCCATGGAGAAGCATGACATTTCGTTGCCCGGCAGCAAGACAAACATACCCATAAAGCTTGTCCAGTGATGCTTTTTCTTTTTCAGCCTCTTCCATCATCTTGATGGCGACGACAAAAAGCTGGCGCGCCACCGACAGTTCCGATATCTCAGACATATCGCGCGCCAGTTTCGCCGCCCTCTGCCTGCTGTCCGAGAAAAGAAGCACCTTGCGGCCCTGATTCGGCAAACGCTCTGCATCTTCTGCCTTTCCTGCAACTGCAGGCTCGTTCTCGAATTGCGCCTGGATCAGACTGAAAAAAGCAAGATTTCCCTTCGTGCTGAAAGAAGTCAGCTGTTTCTTCTGCAGTTGGTGACGACAGTGCGGGCACGTCGAAAACGTAATGATCTGCGGCCGCCCCTTTGCCGTATAATTGCAATAATAAAGTTTCCGTATCCCCTCCGCCTCCGCCAAGGAATCATCGCGAAAATCAATGAAGCCGCTATGAACATCCAGATAGCAAGGCTTGATTGGATGCTTTCCCTGCTGTTTAAGAAGTCGATACCCCTTCGATGGTATGTAAAGGTGGATTTCATGCAAGCGTTGATCCAGCACCTGCCCAGGATAACGCCAAAGATAAGCACTCCCTTCCGTTGTCATCTCATCGCGGAAGATATAGCCCCTATAAAACAACGCTCCACAGCGGCGATCGTTATACAATTCGTAAACCAAGCTCTTGCAATGCGGGCATACAAGTTGACCCGTCGAAAAGAACACCTCGCCCAACGCCAAAGATTCATCCTCATGCGAATGGCTGCATTTTTCATTGGTACAAGCATAGACGCCTTTGATGCCTCGGAACAGCATGTGCATACGCGCAGGAAAAAGTACGCTTCCCTTGTCATTTCTAGCCAACGGAGCTATTGCCAACAACACGCTGACTGCCTGCAGCGCCTCCTCTTCCTCTGCCTCAGGGAAAATATCCGCTGCCAGTTCTTTCAAAGATATGGCATTGCCGCGGCATTTCTCGAAAAGACATGCGAACGGCCGATAAAGAATCAGATGATCGTACATCCAGCACGAAGCTTCCCCCATCGCGGAAAATTTCCCATCTCTTCCCATCACACCCTGCCAAAACCTGTTCAATTCAATCAAGCGAGCTTCCCCATCTTCTTCCAATGATGAAATCTGCACTTCCCTGAAATTTGCAAAAGGTATATCGTATTGCTCCTTGCCTGTCATATCTTCCTTTTCGCCCAGCAAATAGCAAAATTCCCCAGCATCATCCCGCGCCGTCAATTTTGCAGCAAACAGCTGCACATCTCTGCGGTCATCCTCTGTTTTATTCGGCATACTTGCCGTCGTCAAAATGAACTGCACGCGATTGCGTGAAATGCCAAGCTTATGGAAAAGGCGCCGAATGAGCAGGGCCACCTCGCCGCCCGAAGCGCCGCGATACATATGCGCTTCATCAATAACGAACAGCAGCTTATTTGCTTCGTCCGCATGAAGCCAGCTTCTCGTTTCTTCCCATATGCTCTTTTCTTGTGGCCGAATCATCATGTATTCCAGCATGGAATAATTCGTAATCAGAATATCTGGGCAGCATCTCTGCATTTCAAAGCGGGTAATCAATTCTGCATCCTCTGCCTCGGGCATGTGATTACCTTTTTTCAGCCGCTCTATGAAGTCCTCCATATTCGCCTTTACCGGAATTCTTCCCTCACTGTACAAACGTTCAAAATATAGTTCATCCTCTTCATTCTTCGGCAACGCCATGGTTCGCAATGTTTCCGCCAAAGCGCGGTCTTCCGCTTTTTTCGGCTCCGCCCCGGGATACGGCGTCCTCCCCGTATACATGCCAAACTGCGGGCGTCGGCTGGTCAGCCCGCATGTTTCTCGGAAGATACGAATAAATTTGTTCTCTCGATCGCCAAACAAACGCCGCAGTCTCCCGACTTGATCAGAAACAAGTGCATTCATCGGATACAGGATGATCGCCCGGACGCCTCTCTTGCACCACGATTTCTTTGCATCATGGGCTTCCGAAGCCAGTTTCGCCATGATCGGCCACATGAAGCACTCGGTTTTTCCCGAACCTGTGCCGGTAGACACAAACAAATCTCTGCCTCCAACAGCGGTCGACAAAGCCTCCACTTGGTGCGAAAACGGCGTATCATATACGCCCAGTCCATCTCGTGCCAGCTTCATAAAAAATTCCTTCAGCCAGTCGGCGAGGTCGGCTTTCCAGATGCCATTCGCTATGGTCTTATATGCAGGGGAAGATTCAATATATGGCTGCTGATACAGGACGCCCTCTTGCGCAAACCGTGTGCGGGCAGCCTCCAGAAGCAGGGGCACTTTTCCGAAGTACTGCGAACATATGTAATCCTCCAGGTTTTCTCTTAACTGCTTCTGTATGAAATTCGCGCCTTGCGACATTCAATCCGCCTCCTCAAATTCATAACCGATGCTTTCAAAAATTCCTTTCAATGGAAAAAATACTTCCTTTGATACGATGCGCGTAAAGGGGCTGGGAAGATTCGTATAGCGAAGAGGCCAGCTGTATAAGCGAAGGAAGTCAGACTCCGCCGGCGGATAGAGATATTTCACCCGCCATTCTACGATATTGCCTCGTACCTTATATTGCGTTTTGGGCAGATTGCCTTGAGCATATAAACAGCCGTTTGCCAAACTTCGATATGACCCTTCAATCGTTTGCCATGCGGGCAATGGTGAAAGGCGCATTTCATCCTCCCAAGAATAAAGGAAGTAGTCATGATTACCCTTCATTTTTGTTCTAGCCAGGGAAATTTGTCGTCGAACGGGTACATTCTGCCAGATTCCTCCCCAATTTTTTCCCGATGTTTTTTCCATACGCAAATACTCCAAGGAAAGATCCGGACACCGACTTTCCCATCGAACATTTTTCAGACTTTCCTGCCAAGGGGTGAAAAACCTGCCTCGCTCCAACTGAAACATTTTTTTGACGCCCTCTGGATGATGAGTCGCCGTCATCTTCCTATATGCACCCAGGCCGCTGACCCACCAATCTTTCTCACATATTTTCCCGCGTATAAATGCGATTCCTTCGAAATTCTCTTCCTTCGGTCTTGCAGGCGCCAATCGTCTTTCTCCATGATAGACCATCCCGGTCGAAACATGAACATCAAAGATTTCCTCAATGACAGCCTCGCCAATATCTTTGACGCCCATTTTTATTTGCGGATATATCTCTTCAGCTTTGAGTTTTGCCTCCAGCTGCGGGTACATGTCAAGATAACACTGCAGCACATTGTACATCCGATGCTTATAATGCGTGATGGAAACATATTTCCCCGCATCATCTTCCTCCACATCCCACAAAGAGGCATACCCCATCTGCCCCAACAAGCTGTATATCAGCCGCAGAATATAATCAAGTTCCTTTTCCCCATCCCCTCGAAGAATGTGAAAATCTTCACCTATCTTTTCAATAAGACGATCCACTTTATCCCTCTCGCTCTCCCAGATAGCTGCGAATCAACGAAAAAGCTTCTCTGGACAAGCATTGCTCATCTCGCAGCTGAACAAGCTTATCGTCAAGGCTTTCAATCCTGTCCTGCCACATCAGAAGCGGCAATATGCAAAAAAGCATCTCACTGTCCTGAAGTTTCTGCTCAGATTCTTCTTCGCCGAAAATCCCACGAAACGTATCGAGCACTTGGCCGATGCGAGTTCTTGCCAACTCACTCAAAGAAAGCTCCTTCCATAACGAAGGCCTTCTGCCCCTGTCTTCTTTCACAAACGAGAGCAAAGAAACGTTGTTTCCCCCTTGATAAATCTGCTGAGGTATGCCCTGCATAAACAAATCGGTAAACAAGGGTAAAAAATAATGCACAAAACCTTTGGGCTCCAACAGAAGATCCTCCGTATAGGCGGTCACTGCCATAAAATATTTATCAGACTGCACCATGAGCTTCGGCAAAGCCATATTCCATTGCGGATTAAAAATCTGATCGATGATAATGATGCTGTCGGAAGATTTCATCGCTTCAAGGAAAATTTCCTCCGAATAGTCGCCAAGCCAAACCATATTTCCTGCCGTCCTGCCAAAGAGCGCTGCAGAAAACGCATTTGCAATTTCCCGTGCCCCTGCACCTGCAAGGAGCACGGGCATCTTGTTGATATACGCCGCACACAAGTACTTTGCCAAAGATAAAGCATATTTCTCTGAAACACCGTTATCCTTAAGTGACCAGTACAGTATGATCAATAGCTCATCGAAAGATTCCCCAGCCTCGACATCTTCCGGCAACAATGCTGCTCCGGAGCAGTAGACGGCCGTATTATTTCCGCCTCTTTCTTTCATCATCGAACGCGCTTCGACAAATGCCATTTCAGCAATAAAATTCGCAGCATTCTCTTTGGCCTCTTCGATTTTCTGCTGGACACGCACGTCCACATCCTCAGCCATTTTTTTCTTTTCTTCCAAATTATCCAATAACGCCTGCAATTTCTTACGCTCTTCATCACATTGCTTTTCCAAAAGAATCTTTTCCTCGGCCAACTTGCACTTCAGCGTTTCTATATTTTTCAATTCATCTTCAGCCGCAAAAATTTGTTTCTCGTTTTCTTTCTTCCATTGCGCAGATATTTCTTCCTTATATCCATTCAGAAAATGGGGATGCTTTTCTACGATACTTTCTAATACACGAATTTCGACATCCTCATCACACAGAAACGTTTCTGCCTGCTCTGTAAATCTCTCCACTAACTCCTTTGCTTCTTCTATCTCGCAATTGCAAACCTGTCCAATCTCCTCATAGAGATCTTGGTTTGGCAAAGCTTTTATAAGTTCGTTGAATTTTTGAAACATACTGCGGCTGAAACCAGCAGCCTTCATTGTTTTCCAAGTCAATCGACTTGTGAATATCCTCCTAACTTCAAGCATGATGTTTCTGACATAGACGTGCTGCTTCACAGAAACATTGAAATTTCGACAAATCTTCTGTCCGTTCTCCAAAACAAAAATCGCCTCACGCCCTATAGACGCAACGGGAAGATGATACACTGTATTCTTCAATCTCCAAAATTCACAACTCTCTGCTTCATAATCCGTTGAGCGACAATACAATCCTTTCAGTTCTCGCTTTCGATCATAGAAACACCACAAATGTTTTTCAAACATGCTGCTATGATGTACGCCTTTGCGCAATTGTGCAGAAACCTCTTCTATCGTATGACAATTTTCAAGGACAACTATTTCTATAGGAATATCGTATGTATTCCTTTTCGCTTCAAAATAAGGCTTTTCAGGATTTCTATCATTAGGCTGAACCGTCCAATCCCATACAGCCACCATCCCTTCGGGCAAGCTTTGATCTACCAGATAAATCTTGCGATGATCTGTAGGAAAATCCTCCGCATACCCAGAAAGAATCCTGCCATCGACAACATCCGCGAGACGATTCAAGCCCTTGTGACCTGCGATGCGAACAACAACCTTGCAAAGCGATGTATATGCCATACCTAGAACCCCTCCTATAATGAAGATACGATTTTTCTGAAATGGCGAAACGCTGCCTTAGAGATCATACTTCGACGTACCTGATGATGCAGCCATTGACGAACTTGTGGATATTGCTGCAGCTTGGCAGACAAATGACCCCATGAATGCGGCATCGGCATCTCCTCGCCAGAATATGATGCCAATTTTCTTGCTGTTTCGGCATCTTTTTCCTGCAGCGTATCGTCTGCCTGCTCCAATCTTTCAAAGGCAATCTGCCAAAAGATATCCAACCCTTGAAAAACGTGAACGCAGTCTCCCATACGCAGATTGCTCAGCATAATCGGACCGCCTGCTTGAAACTCCCGCTCCTCAATCACGATATTCCTGCGTCGCAGAACAATCTTGCCTGCAAAAGCCCCTTCTATGCACAGAGTTTGCTCGGGCGGCAAATGCCTCATTATTCCAGGCAAGACCGACTTGCCTCTTGCATCCGTAACTTTGACGTCAGGGATATGTATTTTTGCAGCAAAATCCGTGCGCCAAAAATACATATATTGCAATACTTTTGTACGACCTAAAGAAACTAATTGCTGCCGCTCTTTACAAATAACCTCAAATATCCGCCCTCGCGCCATGGTCGGAAAATGATTTTCAAAAGTATTGGAACGTGGATTTGTCTCAATCCTCACCTCCTTACCTTCGAACATATGAAGCCAAACAGAATCTCCGTCATGCTGGATTGCATAAGGCTTCTCTATATAAGGCGGCCAAATCGGCTGCAGCTTCGTCAAGGCATCAGTCAGTAAATAATCGCGCTCGCGAAAGAAATGGGCAACCCGTCTTTCAAAAGATTCCGCTCGGATGATATAAAGATGCCACGGGAGTGGGACTGCTGCTTTTTCACATATTTTCTTTATAAATAAACCTGGGAACGAAGTCAGTTTTCTTCTGGAAAGCAAATAATATTCTTTGCCGATTGCCACCTCGGCACTTTCTGTCAGCATCTTTCTAGTAAAAAAGTCAAACAATTTTCCCTTGTCAGAAATGCCATGAACATTCTTAGGCCAATAATTCGCTAAAACTGCTCCTGCCTCGACTGTATAACTTTTAGCAGGAATTTCCCCTGCAAACAAATACGTAATCGAACCTTCCTGCAGACGTTCTACTAAATACGTATATGGTTTCCGTGAATCGTTCAACCATATCTTGATTTTCTGCCCTTCCTGCTCTTGCAGAATATCTTCAGGAACGTACAAAAAACCCAATTCCAGAAAGAATCCCCTCTGATCAATACCATTCAAACGCAGAGGCAATTCGCATTCTTTTGGTAAATACCTTGCCCCGCTCGCATTGAAAGTCCTCTCTTCGCAGTTCTTATTCTCTTCAGCAGAATTATGTCGAAAATGCGGACAATTTTTTTCACCATAAGCCAAAAGGACATACTGATTGCATATATCACATACAAAAACATGCTCGGCAGCAGATACTTTTCTCCCATAACTTACCACGGCCTCTTCCGCGCTGATTTCTTTCCAACGATGGAGATCTTCATCCCAATGCACTACATGTGTCAACGATTGCAAAAAATCACCGCCCGATTTTATTCAGATTCAATCGTATGCAAAACAATTCAAAACCATATAAACCGCAAAGATTTTCACAGGGTATGCTAACCTTATTCTTCTTCAAAGAGAAATCTCCTTCTATGTCAGCACATACAGCTCTTCCATAAGAACACCTACAGAAAAATCCCCTTGCCGGCACAACGCGCCATGCAAGGGGATATCTCATCAATCGAACCGAAGTTCTTTCTTTTTCAATTTTTCCTGCTTCCTGCCTTCCTCCGCAAGCAGCGCTCTCGCCTTTTCAAGCTGCCATGCAACCTGGCTGTACGAGGTGCCGCCCAAAGAATTGCGGTTCTTCACGCAGATTTCGGGACGGATGGCTTCTTTTATGTCCGCGTCGAAGAGGTCGGACAGGGCGCGGAATTCTTCCATGGTCATGTCTTCTAGCCACTTGCCCTGCTCGATGCAAAGATGCACGGCGCGTCCTGCGACGGCGTGCG
>ERZ772971.680-NODE-680-length-20963-cov-3.605845_pt1 | contig 20963 bp, 16 predicted proteins | sample MGYA00511943_ERZ772971 | MGnify/ENA primary metagenome ERZ772971 (study PRJEB29015, sample SAMEA2737929) | human oral metagenome | biome: human oral; feature: human-associated habitat; material: dental | place: China | collected 2144 ... | reverse complement strand
ATCGAGCAGAAGATCTTCCATGCGGAGATTGTGGTCGATACCGCCAAGGTTTCTGCCGAGATAAAGTCCTACCGCCCAATCCCTGTCATCGCGGACTTCACAAACGAAGATGGTTTCAACAATCTCAATGAGACCATCGAAGCCAACTATAAATCTATCAAACAAGAGGTCTTAACTCTCGTAAGTCGTGAGGTGGAACGGCTTAAAACAGAACCTACTCTTTGTCACTTGATTAAAGAGTAGCTACACTTGCTAAATGATAAATTAGCTGGATAACTAAAAAATGAAGGAGCTAGTCCAAAAGAGTTGCCCGTAAGGCTTGCGGCGCATATTTCCAAAGATCGGGTCTCGTTTGCTAAATTACGGATATAAAACTGCTTTTTCCCAGGATGATCAGATTGTTTTTTTTTGTTTTTTGAGATTAAATCGCTCTTACCCTGTTTGTTCTTTAGCTTTTCGGGTTAATCCGTTATTGTTTTTTTTAGTCTCGAATAAGAGCAGGCTAACATATTTCCATGCTCTTCTCTTAAATGCATAGCCCCCCCCCTGCACAAATTCCAAACTTCACAGTCCTTGCATTTATCCTGTGCAAGCCAATCTCTATTTCTGAAAATATCAAACTTATTTTCCCATATTTCCATAAAATCATCTTCGTAAATATTGCCTTGATCATGTTTGCTACGAATACTTAGGCAACCAGAAATAGCACCATCACAGCGTATTGAAGCAATGTTGATTCCCGCACCACAAAAAAATGGATGATTCCGAACTTGCATTTCGTATTCGCCTAAATAACCTTCACAAGAGTATGATAGCTGAAATTCATCATTACGTCTTGTTTTTATAAACTCCATAAGATCTTTAAACTGTTCATCTGACAATTGAAGTTCTTTATTTTCTGTAGCTCTTCCAACTGGAAAAACCGTAAAAATTCTCCACCTATTTACCCCTATTGATCTTAAAAAAATCATAAAGTCTGCCACCCTATTGAAATTACGCGCATTTATGCAGGTAATAACATCCCAGGTGATTGAGGACTTGCTTAATGCTTTTATAGCATTCACCGCATACTTAAAGCTATGACTACTTCCTCGCATCCAATTATGGTCTGCCTCAAACCCATCAAGACTAATGGCTATAGTTTTAAGACCAGCATGTATGAGTTCTTGCAACTTCCTTTTAGTCAATAGCATGCCGTTACTAACCATTCCCCACATAAAACCTCGACGAGTTATCTCTTTACCACAGTTCACAATATCACTACGCACAAGTGGTTCTCCTCCTGTTGTTATTATTAAAATTTGGGATGGATCTTTCTCTTTTGCTATACCATCAAGAACTTTGGCAAAATCGTCAAAAGGCATATCCGATAGCATATCATTTTGTCGACAATCGCTCCCGCAATGTAAACAGTTTAGATTACATCTTAATGTACACTCCCAAAATACTTGCTGCAGTAAACGTTGTTCTGTTCTTAAATATATGAATTCTTGTGTATCCATGCAGTCTTGTGTGCCCATTCAACTACTCATGTCATAAAAAAAACAGTTTAATTCGAACCATTCTCTTTAAGATATTGACTATTTTCAAAAAAAAGGATTGGCGCGGTAACCGTACTGCTGATTGATGCAATAAATATTTTGGCGGTGGAGGTCCGTATACACAGGATATGCGCATTTCTTCTAATTCTTTTCGTTTTAGAAAATCATTACCCTCCTCTGACTTGACGATCATAGATTTATGGTTTACAAATCTCTCCTCTGGTTTCTTGTTGTTATTCTCCATACATTAACACACACGCTTAATGATTAGACCAATTTATTTACTGTCTGATAAACTAAAAGTCTTCAGCTGAATTGTTAAATGATTCTTGCGGGATTTTCATCTATTTTTCTCAAAGATATTTTTGTACTCTTAGGCCATTTGTTGAGTTTTCGCTATAAATATCACTATGCCTGCTCGGAGATTATTGTGAAATAATTGGGATCCACACTCATAACGCCTGTGATTATTGGTTCAACAAATAATTCACGACTGTATTCCAATCAGGAAACTTCTCGGAGCCAAACTGAATCCATTCTCCTTTGAACTCGTTGGTGCCATTCTTACCACGATCGTCTATCAGATAGTCGCCCTCAACAAGATCTTTTCGATGGGTGATGATCAATCGTTTATGGAACACATCATCGAAGTATTTGATTGCCCACTTCACTTTATCAGACCACGCTGAAGGATTCCTCCAAGGGGCTGTAGAGAGTATGAACACATCATAAACCTCTGCCAATTTGTGCACAGCCTCAATGGCTCCTGGCATCGGCTCCATCAGCCCAAATAATCCAGGTATTTCATCCAATCGGTCTTTGTCTCCTGTTCCCTTTGCCCTATACCAACTCTTAGTTTCTTCATCAATCTTTTCAAGTCCTGACTGGAAATCAACCAGCACATTGTCCATATCAAAAAACAATCTTTTTCCCATAACATCAAACAACTCGTAAATATTATATTCTATTGATTCTAAAAAATGCAACCATTCGCTTCACTCATATCAACTTCCATATGTCTATATTTGCACCTGTTTCTTTTAACGCTTATGAATTCAAGGTCGCAATAACCACTACAAATCAAAATGTCAACAATGTATCCTATTTTGTGACAATCTAATTAAATAAAAACGTTTTCACAAGTCAGAAAATGGAGTCCGCATACTGTAACAACATTCTATTTAGCAACCCTTAACTATATAGCGTTTTAACTTAAACATTAGCGCTAGCGCCTAAGCAACAAAAGTTGCTCAGGATTTTGCTCTGTCGCAGAACCCACTTTATTTATTATCAAAATAAACATCAAATCAAGCAACAGGCAAAGGCAAAAGTACAAATAATTGGCTCTATAACGCATTGTATGGGTAGTCGAATTTAAGTTTCCCGCAAAGGAAGTATGCCATGCCAATAAAATTTGGAGTGTTGGCAAATCCTCCGGCTAGCATTTTAACAATTGAACGATAAGAAGCCGCTTAAGGGGGCATCGGTTAACGTTTCTTTGTCGCAAAGACAACCTTAGAAAGGAGACAAGCTGGAGGAGCTATAAAGTTGCTATTGACTAGCTCTGACCTCTGGGTAAAGCCCATCAGTATAAAGAAGGTTTCTTCGATGCATTTCATTGTCCAACAGCCGAATAATTGATCGTCTATATTGAACAATAGAGTAAAGCAGTCATGGATATTTCGCTCATTTACATGAAGAGGTTTGTAGCCGCCCTAAGGACCCATTGGTCAGTGATCATCACCAACTTCACATTTCCCAAGTGTCAACAACGGCACACATGAAGGTCTCAATCAAAAGGTTCTTTTCTGCCTTGCGGGTATTGTCAAGCGCCTTGTTCAGCAACCTTACAATGTAGAATTTATCGAACACAAAACTGACATGACTGAAAAAGCTTAAAATAGCCGGCAATGAATGCGCCGGATACGTCCATGCTGATGACCTCTGGATGTTTTCCCTCCGACCACCTCAGGACTATAGTTCCTTGACAAATTCGTCAAAAGCCTTCTCACCCATCCCTTTAGTTGCAAAGATGAGGCGATGGAAGATCTACAAATTGGGTAATGCATTTATGTCCTTTGCGGCTTGAGGTCTTATCTACTCCAATCCGGCGAAGGTCAGAGAGGTCGATCGCGGCTCGTGATTTCTTAAACCAGTGATGAAACATGTCTCAAATACGTGGAGCTGCCTCCTAGCGCCGTCTTCGATACCGCTGCCATGGGCATCTCGCTTTCCTCGAGCATCATCATATACAGCTCAAAAGCAGTGTGAATCTGCGCTTCGGGCGAGCCCACGGGACTTCTTCCATTTTGTATTTGCCATTCGACATCATAATGCGCGACACACGGCAATAGAGATAACATTCATTCTGGAAAAAGTTAAGGTAGCGCCAAGTCTTGTCATCCGTGTCATAGGCCTTTTGCTGCTCACCGGCGTCATTGACAAACTCTCCGCCTTTCCGGAAATCGATATGAGTGTGGAGTGTCTTACTTCCATCTGATTTTTTCAAAAACTCCACGTTCCTAATCTTCCAAGGGGGAGTAAAGCCTAAGCCTAATGCGAATATATCTTCACTTCTCATGCTACTAATCTATGCGGTTTTGAGTTCCCCAGACCGGATTACCCATGCTATGCGTCACAGAACCCAAATTTAGCAATCTGTTTTTTACCGCAATTTTATTCTATCAATGTATTTTTGCTACGCTTACTATCTTGTTGTCTTTTAGTGTAAATTCATCTTTTATCCGTCCAACAGTATAAGAGTTTTTGTCTTTCTTATACTTACGCTGCTCACCATATACTCTGTATTTGGTATTATCTGTGTTTGGCACCGACACAATAGAATCTATCCTCACATCTTTTTCTTTGTATCTACTTACAGATTCAATATAATGATTTTCAAATTCTTCCTCAGTATAATTTCGTGTATAATAGTAAATCGGAAAACGAAAGAATTGAGACAACACTCCTATGTCTTTTTTGTCAAGTGCTTTTTTGTCTGCTACAAAGTATGCTTCTATAATTTTAATATTTTTAGATTCTGCATCTAGAGGAAATGCATCCTCTTTATTCTTAGAAATCCGAACAAATCCAACAGCTAGAAGGCACAACAATAAAGCCATAAAAATATGGTGTTTATTTATATTAGCAGCAAAACAAGGCTTTTTATTTCCTTTAGGCTTAATTATTTCTTCGTCATCAGAAACCGGATTTGGGTCTGGTATAGATGGTTCAGTTGAAGGCCAATCTTTAGGCAACAAACCTTTAATCCCATCCTGAATTTGAGCATTCAACTCTTTACCCGATTGGAAACGCTTATTTGGCTCTTTTTCTAAACACCTTAAAACCAATAGATTAAGCCAATACGGAAAATCTGGCTGAGAAAGGGTTACAACAGGGCAATCTCCATATATTTTTAACTTTCTAATACTCCAAATATCCGGAACGGGGTCATTGAGGCAACTATTCTTTAGTTGAATCTCTTTTATACTGCTCTGATAATCATCGCATGGAAAAGGAGCTTGTCCTGTAAGTAGCGAATACAAGACCACCCCAAAGCTATATATGTCAGAACGAGTATCAAGTGTTTTTTCTTCCCATTTCTCAGGCGATTTAAACTCTTTCCAACCGTTTACTTTCAGGCTTGTTCTAGCACTCTCCGGATTGACAAATGAAAGACCAAAATCAATTAACTTATACTGAATCTCTCCTTGTTCATTTTCAACTTGTATGATATTTTTGTTATGTATGTCGTTGTGTATAATCGCATGCTTTCTGTAAATTTGTGTGTCTGACATCAAGCCTATTTTCTCCGGTACTTGCAAATAATGACAGGTCATTAAAGCCCCTGAAATTTGCATTGCAACCTCTATGACATCCTTGGTGTTGAAATATTTTTCCTCCTTGAGCAGTTGGTCTAAGGACTTGCCCTCTACCAACTCCATAAGTATAGCCGGTTTGTCATCGATCACAAAATCATCAATATACCTTACAATACTATCATGAGTCAAACGTCTTAGAAATGCCACTTCATTCTCAAAGTCCTGTATCTGTTTACAAACACCTATATCCCCAATGCTGCAATTAAGGATTTTTAGCGCATAAATCCTGTTATCCTCTTTGTAACGCACTTTATAGACCTCTGAGAACCCACCTCTACCAATAAGACCGTTATGACCGTTGTCTATCTTCTCAAAATAATCCTTAAGACGTATGTTTTTTTTCATTCAATTGCCACAAATAAGTAAAACATCAATCTGCCTCAAATATACTGATTTTAAGAGATGCTTTTTCGTTGAAGGTGACCTGATCACCATCTTTCAATATATATTCATTTATTGCATTATTGAGTGGTATCATCTCTATGCTATTTTTTCTAATACGAACAATCTTTACGATATGTCGACTGTTTTCCATTAGTTTAGAACGCATTATTTTGAATTCATTGCTATTTTGATCATAAAAGATATAAGCAATGGAACGACTAACATATCTGTTGATTTCATATTTGGGGTCATTAACTTCATCAGGAGAAATAAAAGCCACCTTGTTTGATACCGATATTCCTGAGGGTAACTCTGGCTCCCTTCCCCTTCCAATATAACAAGGCTCTTCGGTCGGCTCAATCTCAACAACATCTCCCCAAATAAATCCTTTTACGGCTTTGATAGAGGCTTTGATTTTATGTTCGGAGCCACCTTGAGGAATAGGCTCCACACTCAACCATTGTGTAATCAGAGAAAAACGTTCAAAATCCGGAGAACTATAGATCAGATATACCTTGAAATTATCGGTATATTTTATTCCTAATCCGCTCATCTTAACCTTGATATGATCGATAAAATCGTCGTTTTTGAAGAGTGATGAAGATGCAATACTTTCAATTCGTGTATGTCCGTATTTTAAATGAAATCGAATAGCCGAAATGGTTGTATTACCAAAAGCACAGGGGCGAAAAGTATTTAAAATGGCATTTAGCGTTAACTCTTGCAACTCTACCGCGTCTGTTACATTATTAGAAAGTTGACCTCTGTTTGTCGTTTGTGTGACATCTAAAGTTTTCTTCTTTTTGTTTTTACCTGTAATTTCGATAGTATATGGCTGCTCTTCCTCCGTAAAGTTGGAAGATTCTACTGACTGCATGTCTTCTTCCTCCGTTTGCACTCGCTGCACGGTTGATGTTGTCTCTTTTGTATTAGCTGATGCTTCTACATTCACATCAGCGTCCACCCCATTGCGCTTTGATGTCTTTTTGTTTTTTTTGAATATCCAAACCATGATTACACTCCTTTTGCTAATTATATAGCTCTGACTATATAGGCAAAACAAACTGATTCGCTTTTAATTGTTCAACAATCTGTCTTGCAATAGCTACTGCATTCCCCGAGTTTCCCTTACCTTGTATTCTGATAGCAAAAACAATAGGAGATTTGTCATATTTTGAGTTCTGCATATAAAAAACATACCATCCATCAGTAACCTTAACTACATGAGATGTTCGATTTTTTAGATTATATATTGTCTCTGTTCTTTCGGGCGATCCTGTCTTTCCATATACAGGATATTGATCTGTACTCATTTTAGCAGATGCAGTCTGCTCTTTTAGAAAACTTTCTAATTTGACGGTAATACCAGACTTTATTTCCAAATCAGTCTGTAGTTCATTAGGCGTTACGCCTAGATAGTCTTTATAGAGAAACTTGTTTTTATATAACTTCCCGTGGTTCGCAATTGCACCAAACAAGCGAGCCATTTGCAAAGGTGTAGCCTCAACAGGACCTTGTCCCCAAGAAATCCATGAATAATCCGAGCCTACATACTTTTTTCGAGTACCCTGAAATTTAGGGTTAAAAAAGTTTTTACCTTTGTCTTTAGAGATATAGCTATACCATTTAGTATTAATATCCTGCTCGGCATAGATGGTGGGCTTTTCTATATAGTAACCTCCTTTATTTGCAATACTTATCCCGACTTCATTGTACAACTTAAACAATTCAGGATGCAGCTCTTCTTTGTTCATTAATGAGATGAAATAATTATTACTTGATTCGACAATACCTCTTCTCATTTCAACACGTCCAATAGGGTCATCTTTTCTGATTTTTTCCGGATCAGTGAAATAATAAACTGTATCAGCTCCCAGAACCCCTTCTCGACTCAAAAAAGCAAGTGCATCAACGACTTTTATCGTTGAACCCGGTACTGAACGATGAAACAATCCAAAATCTTTATCTGTCACTAAGCGGTTATAAAAGGCCTTAGTATATAGAAGGTGATAATAGGCAGGTTTTATCTCTGAAAGCGTTCTTATGTCTTTCGCATCCGGTATAGGATTGAACGCAGACGCTAAAACATCCCCTGAATTAGCTTTAATAGCCACTACTGAAGTTTTGTAATCTTTAAACTCTTCTGAACGGATAATCTTGTTGATAATTTGGTTGAGTTTCACATCCAAAGTCAGATAAACATCCTTATTTTTCTTTTTATTCTCCTCTTTGATCATTTTACTATCCAATCCTGCTTTGAGGAACTGACGATAATAACTATTGTCGTACTTTTTTAAGATTGATGTTTTTTCTTCATAAGGCAAATAAGGGGCTTCTCTATATTTATCTGAAGTTTCAGCAATAGATTCCTTAAGAGGGGCTTCAATCCCTCGTAATTTGGATTGTAGTCTGTATTCAGCAACATATCCCAAATACTCAGAGCTAACCAATCCTGTATTGGCATCTCCTAGCCAGTAGATCAAATCTTCCGAAAACAGATAGTAGCGTTTTTGAATGCTTCTCTGTTGTTTTTCAAAAGAGGTCATATTCGCCAAATTGGCTTCCGCCACGCTTTTCGCAAGCAAAAAGGTATCCTTATTACTTGTAGCCAACAATACTCCATTTCTATCGTATACATTCCCTGCATTCAACAAATTTTTCACTATTGAGATTCTAGGGTTCTCACTATATATCCATTCTCCTTGTTTGGAATATACTTTCACGGGACGTATCATTGTATCATTCGCCTTATATAAATAAATCATCAGCGTAATTCCAAAAACCACTATCAAGCCAGAAAAAGTGAGAATCATATTTACATTGAGCATATCAAAGTTTTTCTTGATATGATTCAGCGATATTTTATCTCCCTTGATTTGAGAAAATATAATTACAGCCAAAAAGGCAGCTAAATTTACCATTAAAGCGGAATTACCTTTACTTAAAAAAGGCACGGTAATCCCTGTTAACGGCATCAAACCAAGGGAACCTCCAACAATGACACAAAGTTGAATCAGAGTAACTACAGCTACTCCATTAATCAAATAGAAAAGTAAGACATTACCTGTACGTCGTGCCACCAACATGGAACGATAAAATAATAAACCAAATAGCACTAATATGACCAGCAAAGTAAATGTACCCATCTCTTCGCCGATTGTCTCAAAAATCATATCAGTATGATATGCGGGCATTACATTCGAGAACCCTTTCCCTAATCCTTGCCCGAAAAATCCTCCTGAATTAAGCGCCCAAACACCTTGTGCTACCTGATCTCCTCCGTGTAAAGTGTTATCCCATTTGTTGACAAACATATTGTTTCTATCTGTCAAACGTTCAGCAAAGTCAAAGGGCAAAAGCTCTAGGAAAATGAAAGACGATATCAGCAATATAATAAAAAACAAGCTCTCATGCTTTCTCTTCATTAGGGAGTAAATAAACAAACCTATGAGAACTACTCCCGAAAAATATGGCAGTAATGCCCCCCCTCCCGGAATTTTTGAGAATATAAATAGGGAAACTCCAAAAAACAAAGCGCCAACAATCATTGATGAAAATTCATTTTTCGCAAAGGCGTAAAAGGCTAAAAAGGTAAGGCACAAAACCAATGCCGGTCCCTGATCGCCTACCACAACAATATACAAACCTATCAATCCCACAAAAGCGATCAACATAAACAAGCTGTATCGTGCAATTAAATATCTATTGTTTCCAATGCTTCTAAATGCCAAAAAATTAGAGGAAAAGAAGTGGGAAAAAAACACAATCATAAAGAACTTAGATAGTTCGCTTATTTGTATGGGGCCTAAATTAACTTTCACATTGCTACCCTCTGGACCTGAGCCAAAGAAAGCTAAAGCCAATATCAACAGAATAGAGATAAGCATCCATAGGTAACCCTGTGTTTCTTTATGCAATCCCAACCATTTACTTGTACGAGGACTCAAATTTTTATTGTGCAGAAAGCGCCTTTTTAAATTAAATGCCAATGTTTTAACGATTAATTTCTTTCTTAATAGGAGGGCCAATATGCTAAATAATAGCATTACAACAAATATATACATAGCGGTATCGGTTCCGTAATCATTATCTCTCAATGGATCTTGTATAGCATATAGCACCAACAAGCTGATACCACTCAACATCATCAATATAGGCAGAATAAACTCGTCGTATTCTCCTTTTCGCAAAACAAGTACAAAGTGGAAAAACCAAAAACCAATAATAAACAAAAGCAATGAACGTGAAAAGTTGTTTCGAAATGTGTCGGGCGTTCTTACCGTGAAAACTTTGTCTTTCTTGGCTTGTATAAACCTCTTAGCATCAAATAAGGGGAGTTTATGCTCTTTTTCTTGAAATGAAAAGCTCTTTTTGATGTTTTTTTTAATTTGCGAAACCCCTCTTAATACACCATATTCTTTACCTGCTTGTATGGGTATTACTGAATAGTTTTTACCTTTTTCTAAATGGATAAATTTGAAATTGCCATTCTTGTCAGTTTGAGCATAATATGAGGCTATCTTAACTATCGTATCCAAGTTGGCTAAAATTAAGCCCATTAAATCCTCTGCATCATCTCCTTTATACTTGCTTAGAAAATCTTCTAATATAGAATCTTGAACACTTTGAGAGATTTCTTCCCTTAAACGTACTAATACACCTGCAACAGGGGCTTTCTTATCATTTTCCACATTACCTGTTATTGAAATTCCCGAGTTCTCAGGCATGACAGCTATTTCGCTGCCAAGTTGCAAAGATGGCAACTTAGCCACAAGAGCAGAATCCAATCCTAATTCTGTTGCTGAAATGAGATAGCGAGTGGCGCCTGTTTCTCCTCCTTCTTTTGCCATTTCTTGGGCATTCACACAAAAGAAGCGTTTGTTGAGTTCTCCTAAATTGCCAAGTGACTTCTCCTGCAATTTTATTTTCAAACGATTCGCTAAATAACGTTCATATGCAGGATCTCCAAAATAATCCGACTCCGACAGTATCTTCAACAAAACTTTTTCATCCATATTGCCGCTTAGGTTCAGCATGGATTTTTCCGCATAGCCTTTTTCAGCGTTTTCTAAATTGGGTTTGATATTACGATAATACCCCCATGCCATCACTAATATGATGAGTGTTGCTGCTATTAGTAGTATTCGTTCTTTACGTCTCATTTGTATACAGCTTATTGATGATTATTTATTCGTTGATTGTTGAATCATACCGTTTTGTTCCTTAACGCTTGTATTGGGTTTCCCTTGAATAGTGTCTTCCTTTTTAATACTATCGTTTTTTATGATTGAGATTGAGTCGGAGACAAGCGATAGCTCTCTCATCCAATAGTTGGTTCCTTTAAAGTTACTCACGAAACCAATTATTCCACCCAACAGCAACAGCAGTAGTCCTCTTCCCAAAGTTCTTACCCAACGATGTTTTATGTTGTTCTCTTTTGCAATTTCATCAGGCTTAATAGAAATATAAGGTTCATTCTCTTCCATGATATGCCTATTTTGAGCTGAATACTGTGCTAATGCCACAGTTATATTGTCTTTACCTCCCATTTCATTAGCTAAATCTACCAAAAGTTGAGCTTTTTCATCCAACGAAGCCACTTCTTGTGAAAGCACTTTTTCTATTTCCGATTTCCGCACCAAGTCAGTCAATCCATCACTGCAAAAAAGCACTATGTCATTGGCATAGAAACTATAATTCCCTATTTCAATATAATCATCTGCTTCAGAAAATAGTTTCTCTCCCATTAATTTGGAAATTTCATTTCTGCGAGGATGACGCATAGCGTCCTCTTCTTGAATGGTGCCACTCTCTTCCAGATACCCAACGAAAGAATGGTCGTGTGTAAACTTAGTCAGCTCTCCGTTACGATAAATATAACCCCTGGTATCACCCACATGAGCATAATGCAATACTTCGCGCGCGCTGTCGAGGACCGCAAACGACATAACACAACTCATCCTACTTAGTTGAGTATTTTTTAGACGTTCGTCATAAATCAGGTTATTTGCTTTCGTGGTTACCGCAGAGAGTTTTTTTTCGGCAAGCAACCGCCAGTCTCCCTCTTGTTCAAAACTTTGCTCTATTGACTTTTTACAAAGCTCTGCCGCTATTTCGCCTCCTTCATATCCGCCAACACCATCTATCACTCCGACAACTGCAAGGTCTTTCTTTTCTGCCCGAATGTAGTTATCTTCATTTTTATCGCGCATTTTGCCCAAATCGGTCAAAACGGCACAAATTATCTCGTTACTTGCCTTCATTATTCTGCAATTTTACGAGAATAATAACAAATAGCAGCAATAAGCCCCCGATTATCATATCCACACTTATTTTAACGCTTTGAATTCGATTTTATATGTACCACACTCAATTCGAGAATATTGTTTCAGCGGTATCCAAACAAGATGTTCTCTGGATGAAGACACCTGCATCAATTCGCTATTCACAATCGTAGGAGCAAATGTCGCAATGTAAAAACGATTTTCTCTTTGCTCGTAACGGATATAAAAATGTTCGTGACGCAACGAAGTATTTTGCGTTTGAATGAAGAGCTTTTCGTATGTAGCTTTATCGTCTCCGGATAAGGCTCTACCTATCCAAATCATAACTCTACGCATTGGAAATTCCATTCTTTTTCCATTTTCGTCAAAGTATAACTTGGCCAACTCTTCAACAGGTGGGTTGGATGCCTGAGAGGGAGCAGAAGATTGAGATCTCTGATGTGAAAAGTTTGTCGAGTTCTCAACAAATTCCAGTTCTTTATTAAAAGGAATTCTCACTTTCCCTCGCTCAAAAATATCAATATTTTTCAAAACATCGGGATTGACATTCCAGCGAGAATAATTGGAATGCTTGCCATTGAGCGAAATTTTTCCTATCGAATCTTTATTGGATAGCGTATCGCTCCAACTCTCTTCCGTAGTTAACTGACTTATTATTTCTATTCCCGAATCTTCCAAGTCACCAATTATCTCTTTGGAAATGAACTCAAAATTCCAATAGCTGCTAATGGGTGTGTAATTAGGTCTCTTTTTGAGATTCGACTTGATTACTTTATAGAACCTTCTAACTATGGTTTTAGCTATTAATGGAGCTGCTACCGAAACAACATCATAATGCTCGGTTGGCACAGCGATCATAAAGTTGCAATCATACAACATTTGGTCGTCCATGCTACGTTGTTCCAGCACTTTCATAAATGCCTTTTCTGCTTTATCTACAATTCTCTGATTACTAAAGACAGTAACATTCTCCTCTTCTCTGTCTTGAAATATTTTGTTTGCAATACTTGCCAGTACCTCTTTTATATTCACACGCCTTATATTTAATACATCACTTCCAACAATGTGCAAAAAACGCTTGAGAGAAATATCCCATATCCGCTCCATCCACTAAAGAGAATAACAAATAACGAAAAAGCAAACAGCAGGTACATCACTACCGAGAACAGGAAAGAGAACCATCTGCCATATTTTTGCAAATCTGTTTGATGTGGATGATAGTCTTTTGCCATCGATATAGTTTCGAAAGCAAATACAACTCCCATCAACAAGAAATAGAAGTGCGACGGCTTGCTGAAAAAAAGGCTTACCGACAAAAGCATTAAACTCACCAATGGGAAAAAGTAGGGCGACAATGTGATAAAGTAGTTGCTCTGACCATAGTAGCTATAACTCCCTCTACCACCGGGATACACATTAGGTCCTGCAGGTTTATTGAATGATATCAAAGCAAAAAAACAATGGCAAAGCTCATGGCGAAGCGTACTATAAAATGATGCCGGAGACAAACACTTCCAAAAACAAATACTACTAACCACAAAAACAAATAAAAACCGCCCAAACGATGGATGCGATAGCCATCGTGATCCATACTCCCGATATATCACCACCGATGCTGCTATTAACAGCAGGCAGCTAAGAGATAGACTTAATGTTTTCAGAAAAAATCTCATTGGACTTACATTACTTAGCGATAACCATAATTGCCGCCTTTAAGTATCACTTTCTCGGATGTCCTTGCCTGAACATCTCCATAAATACCGCCGACCTCGATTTATTCCGCCACTTTGGTTCGATAAACTTATGAAGTACTGTATCATATGCCTTATACACCTAGCCAAATGAACCTCCGCCTAATTTATGATTTGCAGGATTAATATGTATCTAAAAAAATCCCATCAAGTCATTAGTCGGGAAAACCATAAAATGGCCTACTTTTCTTTACATCTAACCTCTTTTTAATATGCTCGACTTTTTTTAAATCATCCGGTGATAATGATCGCTTATACTCGGAAAGTGTGCCATTTTCAAATTCAAATCCGGTATAAAGCGACCCATTCTTAAATTCACCTATTTTCCAATTTAGACTATCGCTGTAAAAAAAGCCCAACCCAGACTGAATCAAATTATTAAGCTCTCCTGAGTAATAAGTTCCGTTTTTCCATTCCAACCGAGCATTGCTATATGCCCCTTGCTCGACTTCACATTTCAGTTGTGTGCCATCAGGAAAAAGCCAAATGCCTACTCCATTTTTACAATCCCCTGTAACACAATGCCCTGCTATACGTCCTTGAGAAAGTGCCGGTGAAAGATTTAAGAACTGAGACTTGGTTGTCACTTCTTTAGAATCATTTATCTGTTGCACACCTTTATTTGGTATAAAACAAAAACCGTTTTGCAGCGAACCTTTTGAAAAATACCCCACATTATACTCTTGTTTATCGTGATGATAGAAATAGCCAAGACTGTCGAACTTTTGGAGCTTATCAAAATGTCCGTCATAAACATTGCCATTTTTAAAACGCAGAACGCCCTTGGTAAATTGGCCATTATAGAACTCCGCCTCGAGAATTGTTCCCGTTTTTATGTATTCAACTACTCCGTACCCATTTTTACAGTCTCCTTCCAAGCAGTTAATTTTAATATTTTGAGAAAATATGCAAAGCTGAAAACTGTATATTGTTATAAAAAGCGTTATTTTTCTCATGACCGCTAGTATTCTTCTATAATATTATACACTTCTTTATTAGTATAATCTGGATGTTTGTCTTCTGTTTTTTTAGAGTTATCACTTCCTGAAAGCCTTCTTGAAATATCCGATTTTTTCACTTCCCCTTTTCCGCACCCAACTTTGCTCCCTGTATTACCCCGCTCTTTTATAGCCTCTTCCATATTTCCTGTTATAGTCCTGTCCTCTTTTATCTCTGTCTTCACTCTGCGGCTTTTTAATTCTCGGAATTTTGACTTATTTTTTTCACCAAACAAAGAGTAGGCTCCTAAGGCTAACAATGCTACCAATATAACAGAAATAACAATCTTCAGCATATTGTTTTTCAACCATTCTTGTAAGTCTATCACATGAATATTTTCAATTGCAGTACTCTGTATCTTCCCGCTTTCGAACGCTCTCAAAGAAACTTCCTCTTTCGACTCATTTTTCACAGAAACCTCAGGTGGCAACTGATTAACCTTGGCAGAGGCGGTTGCATCTGTTGCCGAAAAGACGGGTACTTTTGTTTTATCTTGTTTATCTTGAGCTTTAGGTTCAACAGACTTCATCTCATTTACGACAGACTGTTCCGATTGTTTTACTTGTTCAGTCCCTATAGTTTCTTCAACTTGTTCGGCAACTGCCATATCAGTTGCTGCGGTAACAGTGTCATCCATCAGCTCTGTTGTAGTTTGAACTTTTGGATCTTTCTCTTCAGTCTCTTTCTTTTTATTATTAGTGACAACTATTTGTTGTTCGACTATCTCTTTCTGAATCTCCTCTATGAGAGCCTTATCCAACAGATTGGTATATGCCTCTCCAATTTGAATAAAATAAGCCGAAAAATTATCTCTCGACACCTCATTACAAACTTGTGCTATTTTGGCTGCAATGGTATCAACCGAATTCGAAAACTCTTTGAACAACTCTTTTAGCACATCGTCATCTTCAAATGCTTCCAAAATCCCATCACTGCAAAGCATAAAAATATCACCTGTCTGCACATCGACTAATCGGCTTACATCTGCTCTAACTTTTCGCACACTTGCTCCTTGCAAAGCACGTGTTATCTGATTTTTATACGGGAAATCTTTAACCTGCTCTGGTGCAAGTTCTCCTGCATCAATTAAACTTTGCAATAGAGAATGATCTTTAGTTTTAAAAACAATCTCTCCCTTGCGAAATTGATACACACGCGAATCGCCAATATGTGCCACTGTTGCTCCACCTTTGTGTAAATGGAGCAATGTTAGTGTTGAAGCCATACCTGCAGACTCTAAGTTATTGGCTATATAGCCATCAAACTTTGTCTCCACAAACCTCACAGCATCATCAATAATGTTTTTATCTGAAATCTCAACTCTATTTATTGAAAAATACGCATTCATTTGCGTACAAATCAAATCGCTCGCAATCTCGCCTTTAGCATGACCTCCTACACCGTCGCACACTAAAAACAAATTATCCAATGAAGTTTCTATTTCATTATTCGGGAAAATGGAATCTTCGTTTCGTTCTCTTTTGCCTACTTGATGAATAAGGGCGATATTGAATTTTGACTTCACAGGAGGATTGTTTTAGTGTATTTTTGCTGTGTAACAATACGTGTGGCGTCCTGTTTGTTTAAAACAGCAGCCTTTGTTTTTAAAAACATTTTAGTATTTCCTGCTTGTATCAAAGCGCCGTCTTCCATATATATTAGTTCGCCAAGAGATAATCTTTTGAGTTGGCGCTCAAACTCACTCAATCTCTTGGTATCAATAAAAGTGCCATTACCTTTAAATGAGCGTGGGTGAGTCTCTAGCAGATAACTATATTGTCCGCGACCATTTTTTTTTATTACTATATAAAAATGCTCACGATGCATATGTTGATCTGTGGTTTCTATCATTATATCGCTGGGAAATTCTTGCGATACACGCCCAACGAGTTGCCTACCCAAATGCAAATCGTAGGTTTGGGATTTGGCATTCTCATCATGTACCACCAACCAACCAACAACTTCTGAATTATCGGATGACTTATTACTGCCATAAATCTCAGTTTCTTCGTTGTTTGTGAGTGTTCCGCTTTCTCGTTCTTTTTTTGTTAAAATCTCAGACTGACGCATCTTGGAAAGTGTCTCAAAAGGTTTGAACATTCTTTTGCAAGAAGGGCATTTGATTTTTGTCTGTGGATTTTCTAACAAGTTTTCTTGAATATACATCTTCGTATTACAATCTTTGTGGGGACATCGAACAGCCATAATTCTTCATATCTATATACTAGATTAAATGCTAAGCCCATTCATTTATATCCATTTGATTATTGAAATCGTCTCCAAAATCATCTTGATGGTGATCTGCGTAAAATAATGCATTGGTGTGTTCATAATCAACATGTTCGTATTGGACTTCATTAGATACATCTTCATAAGAATCCACCTCGTCATATCGCAAAATATTATCCTCCGTGATTAGGTTGCCATTGACATCATAAGCATTCATCTCACCGGTTGAAGAGTCTAACGTCAAAGTCGTGTCATACACGCCATCGCCATCAAGGTCTATTTGAGCTTGCTGAGTTCCATCGTTAAATGTGGTTATCAATGCATTGTACCCATCCACATCCACATACTCCGACATAATAGGTTCAGATATATTATCAGAATCTGAACTATTAATCAATTGATTAAGTGCAATGTCTGGATTTCCATTCAACCCTACAAGCTGTTCTGTTTCTGGGTCTACGATATAGTCATATTGATTATCTCCATCTACATCTAACTTCACGACGACACCCGTATCTTGTTGAAAATATCCGACGTGCAGTGTTTCTCCTGTTTCAAGTGTAACATACTCATCGGTCAAGAAAGTTTCTGAGGTTAAATCATTTACAACAATAGCTTCAGGAAGAAGCTCTACACGAGAGGGATTGATATTATTGCTATCCAAATTGGCATGACTAACCGATTGAGCAAATTGCTCTATCTCGGAGGAATCCATACTATTCCATTCATTTTCGTAATAGGTATTGTACAGTTTTCCGTGCCATTCAAACACACCTCCGGGTCCAACTTCGTGGCGAGCAATAGCAAAAGCATCATTGAACGACATATCTTCTGTTATATTTTCGGCAAAGGGAGCTTGGTCGTGAACCACAAAAGGTATCTGTTCCTCATTATTTCCTGAAGGCTCATTTGCCATCTGTTCGCCAAGATGTGTTTGGTATTCATTTTTTTCTTCATCATCCAATCTGCCCCATTCTTCTTGTGTATATGTAGGGTATGTATTTCCACGCCATACAAAGTAGTGTCCAGCACCTAATTCTTGACGAGCAGACGCAAATGCTTCTTGATATGACATCTCGTCCGTTACGGTAGTTGCGGCTTGTGGCTCGTCAGGGATAGGTATCGGCGCAGTTTCGTCAAACGTTTGCGACGGCATAAATCCCATCAATGCCATTCCGGAACCTAATCCGCCAATTGCCAATCCTACGTTTCGCAAGGTCTGCAATGTGCTCTTTTGACTTTCTGCTTTTTCACGTACATTTTCCTTGAACTCTCGGGTGGTAATGATATGCGTCTGCTCTTTGTGTTCAGCTTTCGGATTGCTTCCATCAAAAATAATTGTTTTTTTGCTCATAATCGGCTCCATCTTTTGGGGGATTTATAATTTATTAGTGTTATAGATTGCTCCGCATCGAGGGCAAAAACCTGTAGAATGAATAACGGCCCACGGTTGCCCGTTGAGTTGCTGCCCGCATTGTCTATTAGGACAGATATATCGTATTCTGAAATTTTCATCTAATTCATCCAACTTGTCTTGAATACTAACACCGCTTGTCATTACGCCTGCTAAGGTAGAACCAAGTATCATTATCCCCATAGTATGGGTACTTCCTCCTGCTAGCATCAATGCAAGCATGGGCGAAAATGTGATTGCGCCACGAATAATTGCCATTTTTTGATTATGTCTCTTGATTATTCTCCTTCTATCATTCTTGTATTTTGTATACAAAACCTTCAACTCCTCAAACTCTTTAGTGTAATCCTTGGGGTTTGTTTTAGATTCTAGTAGTGGTTTTTGTTGTTTAGCTTTCCCAAAAAGAGCAGGTAAATCTACAATTACGCTAGCCGACAAACGTAACTCATCTTTGTCGGATATCGTTGCTTTTTTTATTCTATAACCGTTCACATAGGTACCATTAGCAGAATCCAAATCTTCTACTTCGTACTCATTTTCGCCAATCATAGTTACTGTGGCGTGGTTACTACTTACATCGCCTTGTGTGAAAACTTGATTGTTCTCGGGACTGCGTCCTAATCGGACAGTTTTGGAGCTCATTTTTTTCACAAAAAAACATTGTGGAAACGATCTATGCAATAGAGTTTTTACTACTGGTCCTTATTTACTGCTCATCATACAGGTTCACTTTTTATTTTGCATCCTCCGCATTTTGAAAAAATCCATCAATTCGTCTTTTTTAGAGCGAGACACCTTAATGGGCTTTCCCGTACTCATAATCACGTAGCCATTGTCAGCTTTCAAATACCGCCCGACCTTGTTGACATTAACAATAAAAGACTGGTGAATGCGCAAGAAAGGCTCATCGAATAACTCCTCTTCGTAGAATCCTAAATTTTTGGTAGCGGTTATTTTCGTGCCATTTTCCATATAGAGATGGGTATAGGCGCCATCCGCCTGCAGATACATGATATCCGAAATAAATATAAGCTCAAACCCCTCGAAAGTAGGGATGCATATTTTTTGGAATTTGCGATATTTAATCGACAATGTGCTTATAGTCTCCATACTGTCTGCATCTTATAATAGGTGTATATTTCCAGTAATTACCAAACATTACTGGTGTTTGTTTCCCATTTGTCGATTGGCGAACATTGCTACGCACATACGAGTAGAGTTCATACGCATTCACGATAGCATCTTTATTGCTGTCGGCATCACCTTGTAACCCCTGCAGCAGATACTTAGTGAAAATTCCCGTATATTGATTAGGGCTTTCGATAGACACTTCATTGTCGCGTGAAGACATAAAAATGATTACATTGCTGCTAGAAATTGTAGATGTAGCTGATGTTTGTTGCGAAGAGGAAGCTCTGCCCTTGATACTTCCAGCAAAACAAGCATCGGCAATACACAATTTTGTATTGGCTTTGCAGCGTTTGAACAGTGCCTTTATTTCGGTGTGCCATAATCCCATTACCCCTCCTTTGACATTATGGGGACAAAACATACCGGGTGAACCATGTCCCGAAAAATAAAAAACCACTAAATCGTCTGCTTTTGCTTTTTTGAAGAGTATCTCCATAGCATAGAGTATCTTCTGTTTTGTTGCCTCTTTATCCTTAATTAATATCAGCTGGTTCTCATCGGCATAGTTCAAAAAGAAACGATACATCCGTTCGGCATCATCCACAGATGCCGTTAAGTCAGATACCGTACCATCGTACTTTTCCACGCCTACAAACACTCCAAAAACAGCTGCATTCAGATGCAACATACAAAACAAGAGTGATAATAAAATGATCAGTATTATTTTTTGCATCATTTCTCCTTGCGATAATTGGGGTGATTTTAAGAAGCCTTTAAGCAAAACAAAGGACTAATGTTAGCTATCAATCATGTGTTATTTTTTATTTCCCAACAAATCCAAGACTTCTTGAGCAGATTTGTGACCTTGTCCTGCTGCCTTACGATACCAATAGATTGCCGTTGCGTAATCTTGGCGAACACCATAGCCATTTTGGTACATTCGACCTAAGAAATATTGCCCATCAATATATCCTTGCTCGGCAGATTTGCGATACCAATATACAGCTTCGGTGTAATTTTTATCAACACGATCACCGCCAAATTCGTATATATACCCGAGAAAAAATTGACTGGTAGCATTTCCTTGCTCGGCAGACTTGCGATACCAGCGGCTGGCCTCGACATCATCTTTAGTAACACCATTGCCTTTACGATACATCCGACCTAAATAAAATTGACCGTCAGAATTTCCTTGCTCGGCAGACTTACGATACCATTTGACGGCTTCGACATAATCCTTAGATACACCATAACCTTGTTCATACATCCAACCTAACACATTTTGTCCGGCAGCATTTCCTTGCTCAGCAGACTTACGATACCATTTGACAGCCTCGGTATAATCTTTC
>ERZ772971.677-NODE-677-length-20970-cov-4.628927_pt1 | contig 20970 bp, 24 predicted proteins | sample MGYA00511943_ERZ772971 | MGnify/ENA primary metagenome ERZ772971 (study PRJEB29015, sample SAMEA2737929) | human oral metagenome | biome: human oral; feature: human-associated habitat; material: dental | place: China | collected 2144 ... | reverse complement strand
TTTTTCTGTTCATGCCGATAGTTTACAGCAGAGGCTGAGACAATGAACACGTTCTGATGTTTACCCGCTCGGCGGTCGATTGCTGACTTAGGCGGGGTTTTCCGGAGCAGTGCTGTCTTCTGCCGGCACTTCAATACGGTCAACATGGCGGTAGCCTTTCGGCAGAGGGTTGCCTTTGTAGCCGCGCGGGGTGTGGTAGTTGTCGCGTTCGCTGGCGCGGATGGTCATTTTCTGTTTGCCGCTGTACAGGGTGATGTCGCGTCCGCGCGCGTAGGCGCAGATATGGCTGAGGCGTACGCCGTTTTGATCGTAGGTTTTTTTGACAATGGCGATGGTCTGGCTGCCTTTGCCTTTGCCGAGTTCGGGGATTTCGGCAGCGTCGATGAGGGCGATTCTGCCTTCGTTGGTGATGGCGAGGATGTCCACGTCGCCGTCCGGCAGGGCTTGCAGGGTAATGGCGCGGCCCTCGCCGGGGTTGATGAGGGTTTTGCCGGTTTTGGTTTTGCTGGTGAGATCGCGCCCGCGTGTGATGAAGCCGTAGCCGTTGTCGGCCGCCACAAGGTAGCGGCGGTCATCGTCGATGATGGCGGCAGCAATAATGTGCGCGCTGGCGTCAATGCTAAGGCGGCTGGTCAGCGGTTCGCCGTTGCCGCGCGCCGACGGCAGGCCGTGCAGGGCGAGGGTGTAGCAGCGGCCATCATCGGCGAGCAGGCAGGCCTGCTGGTTGCTGCGTCCGGCGATTTGGGTGAGGTAGGCGTCGCCGCTTTTGTAGGTGAGGGTCGCGCCGTCGATGTTGTGCCCTTTGCCGCCGCGTATCCAGCCCATTTTGGAGAGGATGAGGGTGACGGCTTCGCTGGGGGTGAGTTCGGTTTCATCCAGCGCTACCGCCGCTTCGCGTTCGCAGATAACGGTGCGGCGCGCGTCGCCGTAGGTCTCGGCGTCAGCGGCGAGTTCGTCGCTGATGAGGGCGAGCAGGTTGGTGCGGCTGCGCAGGAGTTCGTCGAGTTGCTGTTTTTCAGCGGCGAGGGTCTGTTCTTCGGCGCGGATTTGTTGTTCTTCGAGGCGGGCGAGGTGGCGCAGGCGGGTGTTCAATATGGCTTCGGCCTGGGCTTCGCTGAGGTTGAAGGTGCGCATGAGGACGGGGCGCGGTTCGTCTTCGCTGCGGATGATGCGGATGACTTCGTCGAGGTTGAGGTAGGCGATGAGCAGGCCTGCGAGGATGTGCAGGCGGTCGTTGACGGCGATGAGGCGGTGGTTCAGGCGACGGCGCACGGTGTCTTCACGGTATATCAGCCATTCGCTGAGGATTTGTCGCAGGTTTTTGACTTGCGGGCGGCCATCGAGGCCGATCATGTTCATTTGTGCGCTGTAGCGTTTTTCGAGGTCGGTGGTGGCAAAGAGGTGCTGCATGAGGCGCTCGTTATCGACGCGGTTGGAGCGCGGGATGAGGACGAGGCGCACGGGGTTTTCGTGGTCGGATTCGTCACGCAGGTCATCCAGCCAGGCGAGTTTTTTCGCCTGCATTTGTTTGGCGATTTGTTCCTGGATTTTGCTACCGGAAACCTGGTAGGGCAGTTGGTCGATGACGATGTTGCCGTCTTCGAGATGCCAGGTGGCGCGCAGGCGGACGGCACCGCGCCCGGTACGGTAGAGGGCGGCGATTTCTTCACGCGGGGAGACGAGTTCGCCACCGGTCGGGAAGTCCGGCGCGGGGATGTGCTGCATGATTTCGTCGTCGGTGAGCAACGGGTCGGCAAGGAGGGCGCGGCAGGCGGCGACGACTTCGCGCAGGTTGTGCGGCAGGAGGTTGGTCGCCATGCCGACGGCGATACCGCTGCCGCCGTTCAGGAGGATGTTTGGCAGCCGGGCAGGCAGGCGCGCGGGTTCTTGCAGGGTGCCATCGAAGTTGGCGACCCAGGAGACGGTGCCCTGTTCGAGTTCGGCAAGCAGGGTTTTGGCGTAGCCGGTCAGGCGGCTTTCGGTGTAGCGCATGGCGGCGAAGGATTTGGGGTCGTCCGCACTGCCCCAGTTGCCCTGCCCGTCCACCAGCGGATAGCGGTAGGCGAAGTCCTGCGCCATCAGCACCATCGCCTCGTAGCAGGCGCTGTCGCCGTGCGGGTGGTATTTGCCGATGACGTCGCCGACGGTGCGCGCGGATTTTTTATGTTTGGACTGGTGCGAAAGGCCGAGCTCGCTCATGGCGTAGATGATGCGGCGCTGCACGGGTTTAAGACCGTCGCTGATATGTGGCAGGGCGCGGTCGAGGATGACGTACATGGAGTAGTCGAGGTAGGCTTTTTCGACGAAGCCGGCCAGGGGTTGTTGTTCTTCGTGGGTCGTGAGGGTCATGGTGTGTGCGTTTCAGGATGCGTTATTTAGCCGAAGAGTTCGGCGTGGGTGCCGAGGCGGATTAAGACCAGGTCGTTATCGATTTTTTCGTAAATCAGCACCAGGTCGGGTTTGACGTGGCAATCGCGGCAGCCCGCCCACTCGCCACTAAGGGCATGATCGCGGTATTTGTCGGGCAGTGGCCGGTCATGGGCGAGATGGTAGAGGATTTCCGCCCAGGCGATACCTGCCAGGGCCAGGTAATGCTGCTTGATGTCCCGCTTGAATTTGCTGCCGAAGACGATTTCTCTAGCCATTACCCGCCTCGCTGATAGCTGCTACCGCTTCTTCAGCCGTGTGGTAACGGGAGGCCGTCTGCCGTTCCAGCCGTGCCTCGCGAATGGCCTGCCGTGTTTCGGCATTAGGCACGTAATCGCCCTGCCTGCGCGCATAATCCAGCGACAACGGTACGCTGTCGGTCTCGGCGATTTGTGTGAGGAACATGCGCATCGCCTGCGTCGGGGTCAGGCCAAAACGTTCGATGACGGCAAAGGCGCGCGCTTTCAGGTCGTCGTCGAGACGGATGTTGAAGTTGGATGTGGTCATGTAAGTCTCCTGTAGTGCTGTTTGCTGGGCATTGTATAGCGTTTGCGGCTGTTTTGCCGTTCAGCGGAATAAGGGTCAGGCTATCGGGCGATATATAGTTGAATAGATAAAAAAGCGTAACAAGGCGCGTCGCCGCAGACAGTACAGGTAGTACGGCAAGGCGACGCAACGCCGTTACGATTTTTTAGATGTTTAACTATAAAGAAACCCGCCGTAGCGGGTTCTCTTTACGCCTCTGTCTTGCGGTAGCGCAAGTCCCACACGCCGTGGCCGAGCCGTTCGCCGCGCCGTTCGAATTTGGTCTGCGGGCGCCAGTCAGGGCGGGGGGCGAAGCCGTCGGCGCCGCCGAGGTTCTGCCATTTGGGATCACCGGCGAAAACGTCGCGCATCCATTCGGCGTAGTTTTCCCAATCGGTCGCGCAGTGGATTTCGCCGCCCGCGCGCAGTTTGCGCCAGATGAGATCGGTAAAGGCACGCTGCACGATGCGGCGCTTGTGGTGCCGTGCTTTCGGCCAGGGATCGGGGAAGTAGATTTGCACGCGGCTGAGGGCGCCATCCGGGACGTGGTCGTGGATGATGGCGACGGCATCGTGGCGGATGACGCGCAGGTTGTCGATGCCCGCTGCTGCCGCCAGCACCAGCGCGTGACCAACGCCGGGGCGGTGCACTTCGATGCCGACGAAGCCCTGCTGCGGCGCAGCCTCGGCCATTTGCACGAAGCTCTCGCCGTTGCCGAAGCCAATTTCGAGGATGAGTTCGCGTGCGTCGCCAAAGAGGCTTGCCGCATCTACGCGCAAGTTTTCATCCATTTCCAGCCCGTAGCGCGGCCAGTGTTCGGCCAGCGCCCGTTCCTGGCCGCTGGTGATGCGTCCCTGACGCAGGACGAAGCTGCGGATGGTCATACGCGTTTGTCACAGGTGATCTGCGCGTAGGCGGAATGGTTGTGAATGGACTCGAAGTTTTCTGAGGAGACGCGGTAGGCCTGGATGCGCGCATCATCGTTCAAGCGGGCGGCGACATCGCGCACGATGTCTTCAACAAATTTCGGGTTTTCGTAGGCGCGCTCGGTCACGTATTTTTCGTCCGGCCGTTTCAGGGTCGCCCAGATTTCGCAGGAGCCTTCTTCTTCGCCGATGCGGATGAGTTCTTCGATGGCAAAGGGCGCAGCGGGGTCGTACACGGCATTGATGATGATGTGCGAGCGCTGGTTGTGCGCGCCGTATTGGGAGATTTCTTTCGAGCAGGGGCAGAGGCTGGTAACGGCAACGGTCACTTCCACGCGCACTTCGCAACGCGCACGGTTACCATCGGCGAGCAGGCGCACACGGTAATCGAGCAGGCTTTCGGTCTTGCTGACCGGCGCCTGTTTTTTGATGAAAAACGGGAAGGTGAGTTCGATGCTGCCTTCTTCGGCTTTGAGACGGGCGAGCATTTCCGCGTGCAGCGCCGCGAAGGTGGCGGGGTTAAGGATGGCCGTTTCATTCAGCAGATGAATGAAGCGCGACATGTGCGTGCCTTTCTGGTGATGCGGCAGGGCGACGGTCATTTCAGCGGTAGCGACGGTGTCCTGGGTGCTGCCGTCTTTGTTGATGACACGCAGCGGCAGGCGGATATCGCGGATGCCGACGCGGGTAATGGCGATGTGGCGAGTATCGGGTTTTCCCTGCACGTCAGGGATAGTCGTATCGGTCATGGTGTTTTCGATTGTGGATAAAAGGCGCGCATTATAGCGGCATCCACAGCGCTTGACCGCGCCACCGCCGCGCCCGCAATATGCATGCCTTTCCGTTTTTCCCCTGAATATATGCAACTTGAACCCGCAAACCCGCACCGCTTCTGCGTGGCGCCGATGCTCGACTGGACAACGCCAGAATGCCGCGCCTTACACCGTCTTTTTTCCCGCCACGCTTTTTTGTACAGCGAGATGGTGACGAGCGGCGCCCTGATCTTCGGCGACGTACCGCGCCACCTGCATCATGCGGCAGATGCCCCCTGCGCCCTGCAACTCGGCGGCGGCGAGCCGGAAGCGCTGGCGCGTGCCTGTGAAATCGCGCTGCCCTACGGCTATCAGGAAATCAACCTGAACGTCGGCTGCCCCAGCGACCGCGTGCAGCACAACCGCATCGGTGCCTGCCTGATGGATGATGCACCGCTGGTCGCCGAATGCCTGACGGCGATGCAAGCAGCGGCGGGCGCGGTGCCGGTCACGGTCAAGCACCGTCTCGCCATTGACGAGCAGGACGAACGTAGCGTCTTCGCTTTTGTCGAGACGCTGGCAGCGCGCAGCCCCTGCCGCGTTTTTATCATCCACGCACGCAAAGCGTGGTTACAGGGCCTCAGCCCGAAGGACAACCGCGACGTGCCGCCGCTCAACTATCCACTGGTGTATGAGGTCAAGCGGCGCTTTCCGGAGCTGACCATCATCATTAACGGCGGCATCACCACCCTCGCCGAATGCCGCGCCCATTTGCAGGCGGTAGACGGCGTGATGCTGGGCCGCGCCGCCTATCAGAATCCCGAACTGCTGCTGGCTGTGGACGAACTCTACGGTGCTCCTGCCCGCACCCTTGCCGAGGTGCTGCCTGCCATTCGCAGCCTGCTGGTCGAAGCATTGGGGCGTGGTGAAATGCTCGCGCACTACACGCGCCACCTGCTCGGCCTTTTCCCCGGCGTGCGCGGCGCCAAACAATACCGCCGCATCCTCAGCGAAGAAGCACGCGCGGCGGAGGCTGGGATAGCGGTGTTTGACCGCGCCCTAGCAGCAGTGGGGATGGCGGGATAAGCGGCGCAAATCCGGGTTTTATCCCGCTTGCCCTCCCGCTATGATTACCGCATGAAGACACCAGGCCATGACCGCTACGAGCAGCACTTCGCCCGCGCCCTGCACTACCTGCAAACCCATTACAACAGCGACATCAACCTGCACCACATCGCCGCCGCAGCGGGGATGTCGTCGTGGCACTGGCATCGTCTCTATCACAGCGTGATGGGTGAGACCCTGCACGACACCCTGAAATGGATGCGTCTGCACCGCGCCGCCTGGCTGCTCTGCCATACCGACAAAAGCATCGCCGATATTGCCCTCGCCTGCGGCTATCGCGGTAACGCCCAATCCTTCACCCGCATTTTCCGCCGCGACTACGGCCTCAGCCCGCTTGATTATCGCCACCGCCCAGCACCGGATTACGCTGTCAACATCGAGGAACTCGCACCTGTCCCCGTCGTCATGATCGAACACCGCGAGCAAGACAGCCAGCGATTGGGCAACGCCTTCTTGCGTCTCAGTAGCTTGCTGCGCCTGCGTGGCTGGCAGGATGACGGCACCACGCGCGCCTTTTCCATCCACTATCCGCCGCACACCGCCGCCTATCTGCCGCAACTGACCAAGTTCAATATCAAAACAGCCGGTATGCGCTACGCCGCACTGACCCTCCCCTTGCTGCAACTCGCTGTACCACCACTGCAAAGCGGTATGATTGCGGGCGGACGCTACGCCGTGTTGCAACATTACGGTGCCTATGCCGACCTTGATAGCGCTTCCGACTGGTTCCTCGACTGGTTTCGCCGCAACGGCCTGACCATCGCCGCCGCGCCCGTGATACTGGAATATCTTGACATGCAATGCTGCGACACCAGCCCCGCACAAACCCGCGTCAACATCTGCGTGCCGCTGGCGTAAACCGTAGCGCTTGCCGCTCCGACCGGTGGCGAGCCGAAGACAGTACAAAATAGTACGGCAAGGCGAGCCAACACCGTATCCGTTCTATTTGGAACGACTATACAATGCCGTCAGACCCATCCGGAGATACCCTCATGAAACTCTACACCAGCACCACCTCCCCCTACGCCCGCATGGTCATGCTCGCCGCCCTCGCGCGCGGCATGGACGAACTGCAACTCGCCTATGTGGATCCGTGGACGACCCCGGCCGAACTCACCGCCATCAACCCGCTTTCGCAAGTACCGACGCTCATTGCCGACAACGGCATCATCATCACCAACAGCCCGCTCATCCTCGACTACCTCTTCGACCACCCCTTCCGGGGCGCACAGCAAGCGGCGCTGGCGGGCTACGGCTACGAACTGCTTGACCAGGTCGTAAAAGCCTACTCACTCGCCCGCTTCCAGCCGGAAAACACCCTGGCACACCCGCATATCGCGCGCGCCCGTGATGCCGTTGCGCGGGGCCTCGCCCACTGCCCGCCGCTGGATCCGGCAAGTAATGAAGCCGCCACCCACGTCCTCGGCATGGCGCTCTCCTACGCCGAACTGCGCCACGGCGACCTCTACCGCGCCCATCTCAGCGCTGCCAACCAGCAAGCATTTGCCGCCTACTGCGAACGCCCCGATGTGCGCGCCGTCGCCATTGCCCAACTGGAGCAGCATCCTGCCAGCATTGGCGAACTGCGCCGCGCGGTGTCATAAACCCCTACCGGAAACACCTGATGAAACTCTACCTCAGCACCACCTCGCCCTACGCCCGCCTCGCCCTCATCGCGGCCCTGCGCAGCGGCAAAAACGACCTGCAACTACAATTCGTCCTGCCCTGGGAAGACCCGGCAGCACTGCTCGCGGTCAACCCGTTCAGCCAAATCCCGGCGCTACACTGTGACGACGGCCACCTCATCACCGAAAGCCTCATCATCATGCAGTACCTGGATGACCGTGTCCTGCGCGGCGGCGGCACCTGCGCCCGCGCCGGCTGGGGCATCGCCGCCATCAACCAGACCGTGCGCGCCTTTGCCCTCAACATGCACCAGCCACCGGGCAGCATCCCGCACCCGCATATCGCGCGCAGCCGCGCCGCCCTCGCCCGTGCCCTGCCGCTCGCACCGCAGCTTGACGCGTCCAGCGAAGACTGGGGGCACATCATCCTCGGCGTGGCGTTGAACTACGTCCGTATGCGCCTGCCGGACATCTACGATGCCCACATCACGCCGGACAACCGCCGCGCTGTGGATACCTTCCTGCAACGCGACTTCATGCAGAAAACCGACACCACACAACTGCAAAAACTGCCCGCCCGCGTCGCCGACCTTTGAGGCGACACAAAAAAGCCGCTGTTCACAGCGGCTTTTTCATGCACGGCATCTCTATCCTGCTACTTCTTGCAGCGCCTGCAACACCTCCGCCACGTGTCCCGCCACCTTCACCTTGCGCCATTCGCGCACTACGGCGCCCTGCGGGTTCAGCAAAAAAGTACTGCGCTCAATGCCCATATAGGTTTTGCCGTAGTTCTTCTTTTCCTTGATAACGTCGAAGGCTTGGCATAGCACCTCGTCGGGATCGCTGACAAGCGGGAATGGCAACGCCTCTTTCGTGCGGAATTTATCGTGCGCAGCAAGGCTGTCGCGCGAGACGCCGACAATCTCCGCGCCCAGCGCACGGAAAGCGTCGTAGTGATCGCGGAAGTCCTGCGCCTCGCTGGTGCAGCCCGGCGTCGCGTCTTTCGGATAGAAATACAGCACCGTCCAGCGGCCCTGAAAAGAGGCTGTGGAAAAATCCTCGCCACCGCTTGCGGCGAGGTGGAAATCTTGCGGAATATTCATACGTTAACCCTTTGTGGATGGCCTGTGGTGCGCTTGATTTTAGCACTGTGAAGCGCATACCATGACGCCTCCATTTGCTTCAGGAAACCCCATGTTTAGAGGCTCTATCGTCGCCCTGGTCACACCCATGTTTGCCGACGGCAACATTGACTGGGCGCGGCTCTCCCAACTGGTTGAATGGCATGTCGCAAGCGGCACCGATGCCATTGTCGCCGTCGGTACCACCGGCGAATCCGCTACCCTCAATCCCGCCGAACACAAAGCCGTCTTCCGCTACATCGTCGAAAAAGTGGCGGGGCGCCTCCCCGTTATCGCCGGCGCAGGCGGCAACGCCACCGCCGAGGCTATTGATCTCTCACTCGCCGCTTATAACGCCGGCTGCGTTGCCACCCTGCAAGTCGTCCCCTACTACAACAAACCGCCGCAACGCGGTCTCTACGCCCACTTCAAGGCCGTGGCCGAAGCGGTGCCGATGCCGCACCTGCTTTATAACGTCCCCGGTCGTACCTCCTGCGACCTGCTGCCTGAAACCGTCCGTGAACTCGCCGCTATCGACAACATCGTCGGCATCAAGGAAGCGAGCACCATGCAGCGCATGCAGGAACTGCACGCCATCTGCCCGCCGGATTTTGCCGTGCTCTGCGGCGAGGACGGCCTTGCCGCAGAAGCCATGTGCAACGGCCTCGCCAGCGGCGTCGTATCCGTCACCGCCAATATCGCCCCGGACGTGATGCATGCCATGACCGCCGCCGCGCTTGCCGGCGAACATGAACGCTGCTACGCGCTGAACGACCGCTTGAAAGACGTGCACGAAGCGATGTTCTACGAATGCAACCCGCTGCCGGTGAAATGGGCGCTCTCCCGTCTTGGCAAAATCGATGGCGGCATCCGCCTGCCACTGGTGCCGCTTGCGCCGGATGTCCAGGAACGCGTCGAAGCCGCCCTGCGCCGCGCTGCCTTTCTATAACAAGATCCATCCACAAGAGGACCCCGTGAAAACCCACATATTCATCGCTCTCGGCTCCGCCTTCGCCCTCGCTGCCTGCTCCAGCGCCGGCAATCTCACCGACAAACTGCCCGATCGCCGTCCCGACTACCGGCAAAGCAACGTCAGCCGTACGCTGGAAATCCCGCCCGACCTCAGCCGCAGCACCGTGGACGACCAAATGACCGTGCCGGGACTAAACCCGGGCGCCGTTGCCAGTTACCAGGCCTACAACGAAGACAACGTCGTGCGCAACCAGCGCGGCTACATTGAGGTCCTGCCGCAACTCTACGGCGTACAAGTCATCGAACAGCCCGGCACCCTGCCTTACATCCGTGTCGCCGCCGATGCCTCAACCGTTTGGGCAGCCGTCAAAAAATACTTCGAGAACAATGGTATCCGCCTTAAAACTCAGGAACCCGCCATCGGCCTGATGGAAACCGACTGGCTGGAGAACCTGTCCGACCTGCCGCGTACCGGTTTCAGCGGCCTGCTCAACAGCATTATCAGCCTCACCCACGACAGCGGCACCCGCGACCGCTACCGCATCCGCTTCGCTCGCGAAAGCGATAACACCACCAGCGTCACCCTCGTATACAGCCAGGCCGAAGAAAAAGCCGTGCGCGACCGCCAGGGTAAAGAAGCACAGGGTTACCGCTGGCAGACCTCGGATAACGACAACCCTGAAATGCAGCTGGAAATGACGCGCCGCGTTGCCCTCTTTGTCTCGGCTGAATTGCGCCGTCAACAACAAATCGCGCAGAACCCGGCAACGGGCGGCGGCGATATCACCAGCGCCCGCGCCACCCTGACCACCGCCGGCGGCCAAACTGCACTTGCCATTCCCGGCAGCTACGCACAAGCCTGGCGCATCCTCGGCATTGGCCTTGATAAAGCCAGCTTCGCCCTGGAAAAACAGGACTACAACAGCGGCACCTACCAGGTGCAATACCAGCCGCAAAGCGCAGAAAAACAGGATAGACAGGGCTTCTGGTCGCGCCTGTGGGGCAGCAAGAAAAAGGCGGACAAAGCGAACGCACCACGCTACCGCATCCGCCTCGCCGACCAAGGAGGACAAAGTATCGCCGTCGTGCAAACCCTTGACGGCAAACCCGCCCCGGAAAACGAAGCGAAAGCCTTGCTTGAAACCGTACAAAGCGCGCTGTGATATAGCCGCATCACGCTCAAAGCCCCTCGCTAGAGGGGCTTTTTCTTTGGCGGACACAGACGCGCGATGCCCACCGCTTGGCGGATTTTTTGTGTCCGCAGAGCTAAGTGATAGCGCAAGAAATGGCAGCTGCTATAGTTGAATAGATAAAAAAGCGTAACAAGACGCGTCGCCGCAGACAGTACAAGTAGTACGGCAAGGCGACGCAACGCCGTTACGATTTTTTAGATGTTTAACTATATCGCTCATCGCCCTTTTTTAAGGCAATACTACATGGCGATTCTTATCCCTTTCTTCGCGATAGTAAGCGGCTGTCTTTTGTTATGCCTCTGTTGGAAAAGAATTGGCTGAAAAAACCGCCTGATAGCGTTATCTAATGACTATAACCTTGGGATATTAACTTCTGATTGCCGTTTGTTAAAGATACCGATATCCTCGTGCCATCTTTCACCACAAAAACAGAGGGAAATAACCATGGGTAGTAAATATATCGGTCTGGCCGTTTCGCTGGTACCTGTGCTGGCCATCGCTGCAGATAGCGACAGATTGCTGGCTAGCGCTTCCAGTACAACGTTGTACGGCTCTATTGAGCAGGGGATAAAGGTCGGCGACCTCAACAAGGACGACAAGACGCGCGCCGAGTATTTAAGCGATCACGTCCGCCTAGGGATTCGCGGTGAGGAAGCGCTGCATAACGACTTACGGGCCTTTTTCAATTTCCATTTTTCCCATGAGGAGAAAGACGGCAGCAGCGGGCTGAACGGTGTGCGCGAGGCGCATGTCGGCTTGAAAGGCAGCTTCGGCAAATTGACGCTGGGTCGGCAAAAAACCTCCTGGAAAACAACCGTCGGCAAGGCGGTATTCGACGAATTGACGCCGGGTATTGAGCGCATGAGCAAGATGATCCGCTACGACCTCGACAATATTGCCGGTTCCGGTTTCCATATTTCCTTGGACGGCGTGCTGGACGGCAGTCATGAAGTAATCATCAATGGCAAAACCCGCGCCTTTAATGCTTATGATGCCGCTGCCGGTTATCAGGGGCGCAATTTCTATGCTGGGGTCGGTTATCAGCGCACCAGTGTAGATGCCATCGAAACCAAACTGGGCGGAAAAACAAATGAACTCATCGGCGCTTCTGTCAGTTATACGCCTTATGAAAACAAAGACCGCGAGCAATCGCTGACATTGGCGCTGGATTATCACCACCATGCCAGTTTCGGTGAATATTTTGCCGCTTCCGCCGATTATGCTTTCGGGCGACAAAAAGTACGCGCCGGTTGGGAAATGCTGGATTATGACAAGCAAAAAGATTTGAATCTCTACCACTTGGGCTACCGCTATTATTTCAGCCCGCGCACGTATTCGGAATTGAAAGGTTTTTACCGTAAACACGGTAGTGGTGACGGCTATGTGACGAAATTGATGCTGCATCACGATTTTTAAGACGGGCAAAAAAACGGGGCATATGCCCCGTTTTTTGTTTGCCGCCGCTTCATTCCGCCAGCAAGCGTTCAACGATGTAGCCCGCCATCATGATACCGAACAATGCCGGCATGTAGGAGATGGTACCGTTGACGGCGCGGGCACGCCCCGGTGTGCCGCTCACCGGCTGGTGCGGCAGCGGTTTGCGCGGTACTTCGTCGGAGAAGATGACGGGGTAATCAAGGCTACCGCCCCGCCCGCGCAGGACGCGGCGCATTTCCCGCGCCAGCGGGCAGCCAATGGTATCGGCGAGCGGCAGGATATGGACACGGCTTACATCGAGGCGGTTACCCGCCCCCATTGCCGAGATGACACCGATGCCGCGTTGTTGTGCAGCGTGGACAAGTGCCGCCTTGCAGCCGATGGAGTCAATGCAGTCGGCGAGAAAATCGAGTACGTACGGGGCTAGGAAGGCTTCGCCTTGGCTGGGGTGGAGGAAACGTTCTTCGATGGTGAGGCGCAGTTCCGGGTTGATGTCGCGCAGGCGTTCGGCCATCACGGCAGTCTTGGCGCGGCCAAGGGTGCTGTGCAGGGCAAGCAGTTGACGGTTGAGATTGGACGGGGCGACGGTGTCGTGATCAAGCAGGATGAGGTGGCCGACACCGGCGCGAGCGACGGCTTCGGCGCAGTAGCCGCCTACACCGCCGAGGCCGGCGATGAGGACGGTTTTGTCGTGCAGGCGGCGGACACCATCCGTGCCAACGAGGATTTCGGTGCGGGCATGAGGGGTAGTCATGGGGTTCCTTAATTTACCGGCAGACTGATGCCGGTCAGTTTTTTGTAGAGGGAGACGGCGTAGCTGTCGGTCATCCCGGCGATGTAATCGCAAACACCGAGCAGTTTTTGGTAGAGGCTGTCGCGGCTTTTGCGGAAACGTTCCGGCAGTAGCGCCAGTAGCATCTGGTCGGCGCGGGTGATGTTGTCACGGCCATGGGTGTTGGCGATGGCTTGGCAGTAGATGCCCATGAGGCCGGTCAGCACGCGGTGTCCGGCGATTTGTACTTCGACGACCGGACGGCTGATGTAGATGTATTTTTCCGCGTACTCGCGCAGGGCGCGCAATTTTTCGATGGAGGGGATGTCTTTCAGAAGCGGTGCATCGCGTGCGCCCGCCAGCAGCGCGCTTTCGTTGTCCTGGAAAACGGCGACGGTTTCGTGCACCAGGCGGCCAATGGCTTTGGCACGGAGATAGGCAAGCTGGTCGCTCTTGCTTTCCATCGCGTTAAGGCGTGATGGATCCACCATGTCGCCCGCCAGGTCAGCGAGCAGTTCCAGGGCACGGCGATGGTCAATTTGCCGGATTTGGTAGGCGTCTTCGATATCCACGATGAGGTAGCAGATGTCGTCGGCAGCTTCCATCAGGTAGGAAAGCGGGTGACGGTGCCAGGCCTGGCCGCTGTCGCCGCGCGGCGGGATGCCGAGGGTGGTGTAGAGGGTGGCGAAGTCAGTGAGGTCATCCTGATAGACGCCATTTTTTTTGTACGGACTGCGGTAGGCGGTCGCCGGATATTTGCTGGCAGCAGCAAGGGTCGCGGCGGTGAGGCGCAGGCCGCCGTGGTTATCCGGGCTTTCGAGACGGTTCATGATGCGGAAGGCGTGTGCGTTGCCTTCAATGTTGAGCAGGTCGGCGCGCTGCGCGTCGTTGTCGAGGCGGTCGAGAATGCTCGCAGCGTCGGGGCTGGCGAAATAGTCTCGCATCGCCTGTTCACCGAAGTGGCCAAAGGGCGGGTTGCCGATATCGTGCGCCAGGCAGGCGGCAGCGACGATGTCGCCGATGTCGGCGGCATGGATACCATGCGCAGCGAGTTCAGGATTTTCTGCGACGAGGCGGGTGCCGACGCTGCTGCCGAGACTGCGTCCGACGCAGGAGACTTCCAGCGAATGGGTGAGTCGGGTGCGGACGTAGTCGTTTTTTTCCAGCGGGAAGACCTGGGTTTTGTCTTTCATGCGGCGGAAAGCGGCGGAGAAAATGAGGCGGTCGCCGTCGCGCTGGAAATCGGAGCGGACGGAAGGTTCCGGGCAGGCAGCCTGGCCGATGCGGTAAGTAGAGAGGAGCTGAATCCAGTTCATAACGGCGGTTAGTGGGGGAAAGACTGGATTTTAGCACTTCCCCCATAAAGGGCGGTGCGGCTGCTTTTGCACGCATCGCGGCTATAATCGGCTTTCCCTGTCCAAATGAGGTTTTTATGAAAACGTTCCTGCAATCCTGTTTCCGCTTCGGCATCATTCTGACTATCGCCGGTTTCGGTGTCGCTTTTTTCCTGCAACTTGCCGATTTGATGTTGGCATTTGTCCTGCTCGCACTGGCAGCCGTGTATCTTGGCTGGTCGGTGTGGACGGCAAACAAGTCTTCCGGCTATGACCATCCCAAACAGTGTTTTGGCGACATCATGGGCGACATCACCACTTACACACTGCTGATGGTGGCGCTATTTGTCTGGCTGGTGCTGCCGCGTTATATGCAGCTGCCATTTCGTGACGAGCAATATTGGATTCTCACCGCATTTCTTGGCGTGATGATTGCGGTCACACTGGTGGAACTGGTGATTACCGTGCACACCTGCCTGATTGCGATGTGGCGACAGAATCCGGTGACGATTACCCGTTAAGCGGGTAAAGAAAAGCCCGTCAGTACGACGGGCTTTGATGTTCTGGTAGGCACAATTGGACTCGAACCAACGACCCCCACCATGTCAAGGTGGTGCTCTAACCAACTGAGCTATGCGCCTAGGTGAGGCGCGCATTATAGGGAGTCCAACAATGATTGCAAGCGCTTTATGCATAAGGACAAAAAACATCAGGAAAAAGCACGTAAGCATATGGCGCCGCTATTGAATTCACCGCATGGCGCCAGTATAATTCGCCGCCTTTGACAGCGGGCAGAACCCTGTTCGCGCATGAATTTTTTGGAGAACAACATGTTTGCAGTTATTGAAACCGGCGGTAAACAGTACAAAGTCAAACCCGGTCAACGCCTGAAAGTGGAAACCCTGCCGGGTGAAGCGGGCGACAGCATCGCTTTCGACAAAGTACTGCTCATCGCCAGTGGTGATGACAATGTCAGCGTTGGCGCGCCCTATCTGGAAGGTAAAACCGTCAGCGCCAAGATCGTCGAACACGGTCGCCACAAGAAAATCAAGATCATCAAATTCCGCCGTCGCAAGCACCATATGAAACGCATGGGGCACCGTCAGAACTACACTGAAGTAGTCATTGACGCTATCGACGGTCAACAATAAGGAGTAAAAGACTATGGCACACAAAAAAGCGGGCGGTTCCAGCCGCAACGGTCGCGATTCCAAATCCAAACGCCTCGGCATCAAACGCTACGGTGGTGAATTTGTCAGCGCCGGTTCCATTCTGGTTCGCCAACGTGGTACCCCGTTCAATGCAGGTGAAAACGTCGGCGTCGGTCGCGATCACACCCTGTTCGCCACTGCGACCGGTACCGTTATGTTCAGCAAACGCGGACCGGAAAAGCGTCGCTACGTCAGCGTTGTTGCCGAAGCAGCAGAAGCCTGATTAACACGCGTTTTACCGCAAGCCCTGCATCATGCGGGGCTTTTTTATTGCCACCAGCGCCAACGGACAAACGGCTATACAATAAAAACAGACACACAGAGGAATCCCCATGAAATTCGTAGATGAAGCACGCATATATGTACGCGCTGGCAAAGGCGGTAACGGCATCGTCAGCTTCCGCCGGGAAAAATACATCCCCTTCGGCGGGCCGGACGGTGGCGACGGCGGCGACGGCGGCAGCGTTTACCTGGTCGCCCAGGAAGGCATCAACACCCTCGCCGATTTCCGCTACAACCGCAGCTATCAGGCGGAGAGCGGCAAGGCCGGGGAAGGGCGCAACAAGCGCGGCAGCAGCGGCGCAGACCTCATCGTGCCGGTGCCGGTCGGCACACAAGTTTTTGTGGACGAGACTGACGAACTCATCGGCGATTTGACGGTTGACGGACAGCGTCTGCTGGTCGCGCAGGGCGGTTATCACGGTCTCGGCAACACCCGCTACAAAAGCTCAACCAACCGCGCCCCGCGTCAATGCAAACCCGGCAGCGAAGGCGAAGAGCGCTATCTGCGTCTCGAATTGAAACTGCTTGCCGATGTCGGCCTGCTCGGCATGCCGAACGCGGGCAAATCCACCCTCATCAGCCGCGTCTCTGCCGCCCGCCCAAAGATCGCCGACTACCCCTTCACCACGTTGCATCCCAACCTCGGTGTTGTCCGCGTCGGTATGCTGCAAAGCTTCGTCATGGCGGATATTCCCGGCCTGATTGAAGGCGCGGCGGAAGGCGCCGGCCTCGGCCACCAGTTCCTGCGCCATCTCGCACGCACCCGCCTGCTCTTGCATGTCCTTGACTGTTCACCGCTTAGTGATTCGCAAAACCCGGTGCGCGATTTCGAGCAGGTCAGCCTGGAACTCGCCAAATACGATGCCGTTTTTGCCGATAAACCGCGCTGGCTGGTGCTGAACAAAATGGACACGCTGACCGCCGAAGACGGCGCGACGCTGGAACAAAACATCACCACCGCCATCGGCTGGCAGGGGCCGGTGTACCGCATCTCGGCGGAAACCGGCATGGGCACCGAACAGCTATGCCACGACATCATGCAGGCGCTGGAACGGATGGACGAAGAAGCCGATTACCACTAACCCGAACCGCTCCGCTACCAACTGCCGCCCCGGCGGCGGCGCTCTTCCGCGACAAATGCCGCCGCCCACACCTCGCATTTCGCCTGTGCCGCCGCTGCGGCAAATTCCCCTTTATCAATAACCACATCTACGCACCACAGGCGCGGCAAAAACGCAGGTGCGCGCGGATTCACCTCCTGCAAGGCACAGGCAAACATCCAGGACAACAGACCATTGCCACTGTTACAGCGCGGCGGGGGTGGTACACGCCGCTCGCCAACCGCTTCCAACCAGCCCGGCTGGTTAAACAGCGCCAGCCACAACTGTTGCACATAACGCGACGGCTGCGGCAGCGGCGCGCCATAGCGGCGGCGGATCATCAGCCAGTCGCGCAAAGCCTCGACCAACAGCGCGCGCTGCTCCGCATCAAGGACAACGCCTTTGAGCAGGGCATCCTTCCATACCGCTTCCGGAACCGTGACTTGCGCCAGCCGCTGCAAGACTGCATCCGGCCGCCCGCCGCGCAGCAATCGCGACAGCCACCATGCCGCTGCCACAACCCCGCCCGTCGCCAGCCAACGTCCAAACGTCCAGCCCTCGCCAAGCCAGATTGCCAGCAGTAACACCGCCGCCACAAAACACACCCCGGCCAAGCGCATATCTGGCGCCGTTCCCTGCGGTCGCTGCGCGGCAAACTGACGTGGCGCAGACAATCCCAATAATGCATTCATCACCGATCCCTCCATCACAAACCCTCCCCATCATATCCCGCCGCTGGACAAATTCCTGTCGCCGCAGGAGAAAAAAACCACCCGGCACGCTGTGCTACACTTCCCGCCGCCAACCCCGATAACATCCGGTAATACCATGATAAATATGGATAAAAAACTCGTCCTCTTCGACCGTGATGGCGTCCTCAACGAAGCCGGACGCATCACCCGCCCCGAAGAACTGCGCCTCCTTTCCAACGCCCTACGCGGTATCGCCCGCCTCACCCAGGCCGGCATCCGCGTCGGCATCTGCACCAACCAGGGCGGCATTGCGCACGGCGTCCTTGATGAAGCCTCTCTCGCCCGTATCCACGACAAACTGCGGCTCGTTGCACGTGAATTTGGCGGCCACATTGACCGCATCGTCCACTGCGCGAGCGCCGATAGCGACCACCCCCTGCGCAAACCCAACCCCGGCATGCTGCTTGACCAGGCGCGCCATTTCGGCCTGGCCGACCTCAGCGGCGTCCCCTTCGTGGGCGATAACCTCGTTGACGTGCAGGCAGCGCAAGCGGCGGGCGCCGTGCCCGTCCTCGTCCGCACCGGCCACGGCAAGAACACCGCGCACAAACACCGTGCCGCCCTGCGCGATGTCCTCAGCTACCCCAACGTCGAAACCGCCGTCAACCACTGGCTCAAGGAGGCCGCCTGATGAACACCCTGCGCACCTGGCTCTTCAAAATCCTCTTCGTCCCCGCCACCGTCCTCTGGTCGGCCTTCATCGTCTGCCTCATCGTCCTGCCCTTCCCGCTGCGCCTGCGCCTTGCCTTCGGCTGGGGCTACACCACCATCTGGCTGGCGCGCCTCATCGTCGGCATCAAATGGCAAATCCACGGCCTCGATAAAATGCCGCAGGGTGCCTGCGTCCTCATGGTGAACCACCAGTCCACCTGGGAAACCGCCTTCCTGCCCAACCTCAAACTGCGCCAGGTGTGGGTGCTGAAAAAAGAACTGATGATGCTGCCCTTCTTTGGCTGGGCGCTGGCCGTGCTGCGCCCCGTGCCGATTGACCGCAAACAGAAGCGCCAAGCGATGCAGAAAGTCATTGAAGAAGGACGCCAGCGCATTGAGTCGGGCTACAGCGTCATCCTCTTCCCTGAAGGCACACGCGCGCCGGCGGACGCGCCGCTACCGTTCAAACTCGGTGCCGCCCGGCTTGCTGCCGCCCTCGGCGTCCCGGCCGTACCGATCGCGCACAACGCCGGACAATTCTGGCCGAAACGCGGCCTGATGCACCCCGGCACCGTGCACGTCGTCGTCGGCGAGCCCATCGACCCCCACGGCAAAACCCCGGCGGAAATCAACGCCATCGCCGAAACCTGGATTAACGACACCCGCGCCCGCCTCGTCGCTGCCGAAAAAAACCGACGCGGAGAAGCCTGATGGCCGATTTCGAACAACAAGAAGAACGCCTGCGCCAGCCGCCACACTCGCAAGATGCCGAACAGGCGGTGCTGGCGGGCGTGCTGCTTGATGCCAACATGTGGAATGAAGTTGACGAACGGGTAAGCGCGCCCGACTTCTACAACCGCGCCCACCAGCTCATCTACAAAGCGATGGAAAGCGTCGCCGGGCGCAAACAGGAAGCGCTCGATGTTGTTACCGTCGCCAATGCCCTGCGCGAAGCGGGCGAACTCGATAACTGCGGCGGCACCGCCTACCTCGCCAGCCTCGCCGACGCCTACGGCAGCGCGCAAAACGTCGCCGCCTACGCCGACATCGTGCGCGAGGCCTCCATCCTGCGCGCCCTTTTAAAAAGCAGCGGTGAAATCGCACAAAGCGTGTACCAGCCGGAAGGCCGCAGCGCCGCGCAACTGCTGGACAGCGCCGAACAGCGCGTCTTCGACATCAAAAACCAATATAAGCAACACGAAGAAGGCAAAAACGGCCTCCACCCCATCAAAAACGTCCTCACCGACACCATCAAGTACCTGCAAGAAGTCAACCAGCGCGGCAGCGACGTCATCGGCATCCCCACCGGCTTCAAAGACCTCGACAAAATGACTGCCGGCATGCAGGCGGGCGACCTCATCATCATCGCCGGACGCCCCTCAATGGGGAAAACCACCTTCGCCATGAACATCGCCGAAGCCGTCGCTATCGGCGCCAAACAGCCCGTTGCCGTCTTCTCGCTGGAAATGCCCGCGCGGGCGCTGGTGCTGCGCATGATGTCCTCGCTTGGCAACATTGACCAGTCACAACTGCGCAAAGGCGACATCAAAGGCAACGACACGCGCGGCAAACTGGCGCTCGCCGTCAGCCAACTGCAAAACGCGCCGCTCTACATCGACGACGGCTCGAACCTCACCATCACCGAACTGCGCGCGCGGGTGCGCCGCCTAAAAAGCGAAGTCGGCGCGCTCGGCCTCGTCCTCGTCGATTACCTGCAACTCATGCAACTGCCGGACAGCCGCGACGACAACCGCGCCTCGCTCATCGGCGAAATCTCGCGCGGCCTGAAACTGCTCGCCAAAGAAATGGAGGTGCCCGTCATCGCCCTCTCCCAGCTCTCGCGCCAGGTCGAACACCGCCCGAACAAACGCCCGATCATGTCGGACATCCGTGAATCCGGCGCCATCGAACAGGATGCCGACGTCATCATGTTTGTCTACCGTGACGAAGTCTATAACCCCGACTCGCCGGAAAAAGGCATCGCCGAAATCGTCATCGGCAAACAAAGGAACGGCCCCATCGGCACCGTCAAACTCAGCTTCCTCGGCCAGTACCTCAAATTCGGCGATCTCGCCCAAGGCTACTCGGAAGGCTTCGACGACTGATGCCCGCCAAGCGGTGTAAATACTGACTCCTCGCGCAGGGCAGGTCTTGGCTCACCGTGACGGAGGTAAAGGAACATTTGCGGCGGGCTAAAGCCCGCGCTTTTTCGCCGCCGTCTGCGCAAAAAATTTGCATAATAAACAAGCCGTCACGCGTGGCGGCCCCCACCCCACCACAGGAGTACCCATGCAACTCACCAACGCCCTCATCCGTCTCGGCGCCACTGCCAGGGACAAAACGGACGCCATCCGCCAGGTCGCGGCCCTGCTTGCTGAAAACGGCAAAGTCGAGCCCGCCTATGTGGACGGCATGCTCGCGCGAGAAGCCCAGGAAAACACCTACCTCGGCAACGGCGTCGCTATCCTCGCCGGCACCGCCGTCAGCACCGTCTGCCTCGGCCTCTTCAAAAAACGCCTTACCGCTTAAATCACAGCCGCAGGGCGGCCCGCCGCCCTGCCCTACCCGCCTGGAAACCCCATGAAAAACACCTGCCTGCTCCTCACCGCCTTCGCCTGCCTCCTCACCGCCTGCGACCAACCCACGACGCCCAAAGCGGACAACACGCCTGCCGCCAAAGCGGAAAATGCCGCTGCCGCAAGCGACAAACCCGCCGCCAAAGCGGAAAACACCGCTGCCGCAAGCGACAAACCCGCCGCCAAAGC
>ERZ772971.676-NODE-676-length-20992-cov-4.421550_pt1 | contig 20992 bp, 22 predicted proteins | sample MGYA00511943_ERZ772971 | MGnify/ENA primary metagenome ERZ772971 (study PRJEB29015, sample SAMEA2737929) | human oral metagenome | biome: human oral; feature: human-associated habitat; material: dental | place: China | collected 2144 ... | reverse complement strand
GTTCAAATTCGCTCCTAGTAAATTTGTGTTACCAAGCGCGATTTTAGCATAAATTTGGATAAATCTAATCTTATTAAAAAAAATAAATGTAAAATTTCAGAGCCTATTAATGCCTTTAGTATTAAAATGCGCTCAATTTTGATAACGCGTAGCGCGGGGAGAAAATCATGAAAGAATTCGGTTTTTACAACGATTTTGACGAGAATTTGATGCTAAACGAGCAGATCGAGATAAACGGCGAAGGCGAGTATCTCGTCTCAAATTCGCCCAAACTAAAGGCAAGCGTCGTAGCGCCGGAGATAAATTTTTATCTAAAAAATACCGCAGACTCGGTGCTAGATAAGGCCAAAAACACGCTTTTGCTTTATGAGGCAAGAGCTAGCGCCTTTGACCTAGCGCGCGACATCGACTACGAAAAACCCGTCGGCAAAAACGTCGTGATCGTTAGCAACGGCGGCCGCGAAAATTTGGCGAATTTGCTAAAGGTTAAAGGCTTTAAAACAATCGAGCTGACGCATTTTGAGATCAAATTTATCTACGGAGCCGCAGGCGAGCTAAGCGTGCTAGTGCTGCGCCCAGACGGCGAGTTTGAGGTGGACTGCGACTTTTTCCTCGTAGAAAACGCGCGCGAATACATGCTAAAGCAAAGCGGCTGCTACGAGATCGCGGGCAAAAGCGACGAGGAAATCGCCGCGCAGCTAGACGCGCAAAGCCCGAAATTTAAATTTAAAAGCCACGTCCACTACGACTCCACGATCTGCCAGTACCACGAGCGCAGACACGAGATCTGCGGCAGATGCGTCGAGGCCTGCCCTACGGTAGCGATCCTAAAAGAGGACGAAACTAAGCACCTAGTTTTCTCCCACATCGACTGCATAAACTGCGGCGGCTGCGTGAGCGTCTGCCCTAGCGGCGCGCTTGACTACTCCGATATGCCAAGAAATTCATTCGCCCAGATAGCCAAACTATACCGCGGCCGGATCGCCCTCGTCGTACCCGCAAAGGCAAATTTAGAAAACTTAAGCGTAAATTTACCCGCAAACGTGCTTCCTTTTGCCGTGAGCGGCGAGAGATTTTTGAGCGAGACGCATCTGCTTACATTGCTTCAAGAAAGCGGCGCGCAGGTCGTGATCTACGAGCAAAATATCGGCAAAGGCACCAAAGACGCGGTGGATATTTTAAATCAAATTTACGAGCTCAAATTTAACGAAAAAGCCGTCCTCGTCGCGCAAAACGAAGACAAGCTAAAAAGCGCCCTATCTCAGGCTAAATTTATCGAGGGCTCGCAGCACTCCATCGCCGAGTACGCCATGCCAAAGCGCGAGATTTTCGCCAAACGCCTAGAGTGGCTAGTCGGAGATCAAAATTTAGGCTCGGTTAGCACCACCGAGCTCATCAGATACGGCCGCGTCGAGATAAATCAAGACACCTGCACGCTGTGCCTAAGCTGCGTGGGAGCCTGCAACGTCGCTGCGCTGGTCGCGGATAAAAAGACAAATTCCATCGTCTTTAACCCGAGCGTCTGCACCGCGTGCGGATACTGCGAGCTTAGCTGCGCGGAAAAAGACACGATATTTTTACGCCCGGGCAAGATCGATCTGGAGCCTAGTTTCTTTACCTTTAGCGAGCTAGCCAGAGACGAGCTTTTCGCCTGTATCGAGTGTGGCAAGGAGTTTGCGACCAAAAAGGCCGTCGAAAAGATCGCCGCAATCATGGCGCCTAAATTTAACGGCGACAAAGCCAAGCTAAAGACGCTTTATTGCTGCTCGGACTGCAAAGCCAAAGTGATGATAAAAGCGCAAATGGATCAAATGAAAGAAGAGGTTTTAAATGGATAATAACTTAACCAAGGCGCGCGCGTATTTTTACGAGTTTTTGGCCTATCCGCTGTTTTTTCACGAGCACGGCGGTAAATTTGACCGCTGGCGCGAGCAGCTAGCCTACCTAGCGACTAGCCCGGTTACGCCGGAGAGCGAAGCCGCGTTTGCAAATTTGGCTAAATTTGACTTTGAGAAATTCGCCAGAGAGCAAAACGACGTGCTTTTTGACTTTTCTTACTCAAATATCCCGCTAAACGCCTCGTTTTACGAGGACGGACGCGACGACGGCGCGGCTAGGCTGCGCGTGATCGAGTGTCTGAAGCTAAGCCCGTACCGCAGGGACAAAGAGGCCTGCAAGGACAGCGAGGACTACGTCGGATTTATATTTTTAGCCACGGCGACCTTTTTGCGCGACGAAGCAGCGGGTGCGGCAAATATCAGCAGCAAGCTATTTACGGACGTTACGAACAAATTTATCGACGAATTTATCAGATTTTTATCCGCTCACAAAAACGCGGACTTTTTCGCCTCTTACGCGGTTATCTTGCGCGATTTTATCGAGCTTGAGCGCGCGGTGCTAGGCGTGGAGGCGCCTCCTGCGCCGATCGGCGATAGCGCTGCGGTAGCCTCGATGAAAAAAGAGCCGTTTCAAAGCAAGATGCCTACGGCCAAAACAAAACTCCGCTGGGAGGAGTTCTCGCCCGTCATCTCGCAAGAGTTCGACGACTGAGGCTTGCGAGCTTAAATTTGCTTGCTAGGCTCGTGCCGGCAGGCAAATTTGACCAGGCGGGATCGCCCGCGCGGCCGTTTTCTCGTCAAATTTGCGCTTTAAATTTGACGAGATAAACCCATCCGTTTTCGGCGCGATTTTTTAGTCTCTTTAACCCGCCCAAATTTACTCCCGCATTTTCCAAATTTCCCGTCCAATTTCACTCAAATTTAACCGCCCTTTGGCTAATATTTCGTAAATTTAGTCATGAGCAAAAGGATCAAATTTGCAAAGCTTTTTTAAATCTATATTCACCATCGCCGCCTTTGCTGCTATCCTCTTTTACCTTTCTTTTTTGGGAGTTAAATTTGGTAAATTTGGTTCGAGCTCTATGCCGACTGGTTTTACCGTCACTCCCGATACTAAAATAGATCCAAACTCCGAGCTAGCTAAATACGTAACGCAAGAGGAGATAGAGGCGTTTGGATTCGGTTCGTCCGATATAGTTTGTGATAAAGAGAAAAACGCTACGCTAGTACCTTTAAGGGCCGCTCTTGATAGAAAAGATATCGATTTCGTAGTTAAATTTATAAAAGATAACAACCTAACCGCCGATGTGAGCATGAGAGACAAAAGAACTCCGCTGATGTATAGCTCTTTTAGAAACGACGTAAATACCTCTAATGCTCTAATAAATTTAGGAGCCGATATAAGGGCTAAAGATAGATTCGGTCTATCTCCTATGGCTTATGCCATTATGTTAAACTCTGTTGATACCGCCAAGATACTACTAGAAAAAGGGGTTAAATTTGAAGAGGTGGAGTATGTGGCTTATTTTATACTCGACTCGAAAGATAACTACGAATGGATATCAACGCTCACGATAGACGACGACAACATAACAATAAACTATAAAGTCGATCCAAAATACCCCGATACCGACATAAATAATCCGGCCTGCGTCGAGAGATGCACGAAAGATAAAGTTGAGCCGTTTAAATACGTAGTTTCAAAAAAGCTATCCCAAATGGCAGAACTAATGCTAAGCACGGGGTATAAACCCAAAGAGTTTAAAATGGGAAGCGGACTACAAGGCATAAAAGACGAAGAGAAAAATAGACCGTTACAGCTAAGCGGCTGGGCATATCTAGGTAACTACGAAAACTACGAACCTATGCTTGAGGTATTTATAAAATACGACCTCCCTAATGCTCCAACTAAGGAGCAGCTAAAGGAGGCGTATGAGGAGTGCTATAAAGAAAATCAGATAGATAAAAATTTCTATAAACACTACGAATATAATAAAAAAAGATTAGATGAAATTACAATAAGTCAAGGCGAAACTCCTACAAAAGTAAATCCCGTATTTTTTAACTTTAGGAAAAAACTAAGAATTAATCATTATGAAAAACATTGTCCAGACGAAAATTCTACTTTTACGATTAGAGAATTTATCGACTGGGCAAATGATAATAAAAAAAATGAGTTCTATATCAAGTTTTACAAGTAGTTTTGAAGACGATCCGACCAAGGTGATTTACGTAGATAGCAACCGAAGCAAATCTAGCCCTGGCTCGAATTTGAAGTAAATAATCTCGGCGCAAAGACGAAGCTAAAATATAAATTTGACCGAATAAAATTTGAGCTCGCGGCGGCGCAAATTTAAAATTTAAGCAGGCGAAATTTGACGAGAACGGACGTAAATTTGCCCGTCAAATTTCAAATTTGACTAAATCTTGTTAGCTTCTAAAAAATACGTCGCTTAGAGTGGTTAAAATTTAGCGTTGTGCGGCGGATTCAACTCTAAACTACGGCGTTTGAAGCGACCGCGAAAACTGCCCGAGATAAAAAGGCAAATTTTAAAAGTAGCGCGCTAGAGTAAATTTGCGCTTACTTCTCGTCTCGCGCCAAAAGCTTTGCCGTGCGTCCGTTTTTTCGCACTTCTTTGAAAAATATCCGCAGCGCCTTTTGCTCCTTCGCGCCGATTTCGTAGCTGATAAATTTGAGATACCATTTGATATCATCCGCGCTGATGCCCCTAGTTTGGGCGTATTTGGCGAGGATGTAGTTTGGGATTTTGACATTTGCTCGCAAAAACTCGCGCGCTAGCCGCTCATACGCGCCGCGCCCCTTTACGCAGGAAAATCGCCCGAAAACAAACGGCAAGCCCGTCCGATCGCGCCACGCCCGCCCAAGGTCGTAAAACGCCTCCTCGCCCTCCCGCAAATACGCCTTTAGCGCGCGGTCGCCGATGAGCACCTCGCCCTCAAGCCCCAGTACTTCGGCTAGCGCGTTTGAGCTCGCAGACGCAGGATCTGGGCGCGCGGCGGTGCCCTTTCGCACGAGCACGCTTTTGACGTCGCCCTTAGCTACGATGCCCAGGCTCACCTTTTTGTAGCGTTTTTTGCCGCTTTCGATGCTAGAGATCACGGCGGCGTCGATCCTGCGGCAGCACAGATCGCGGTTTAGTTTGCTTGGCACGCCCTTTTTAAATTCGATGATTTTTTTATCCTGCGAGCTTAGGCGCGAGCGCTTTAAAAATACGTGAAAAGGAAGCAAATTTAGATAATCAATCTTGCCAAAAATCATAAAAACTCCGAATTTATAAGGATTTGCCCCGTTTTAAAATGACCAAAATTTAAAGCCAAATCCTAATGCGTAAAAATTTCATAAAACTAAAATCATCGCTCGCGGCAAAAGATACAGTCGCGAGCTTTAGTGCGATAACACAAATTTAACCAAATCGCGCCGCAAAATACGCCCACAATAAAGCAAAGCACGGTAAAGGCGCGGGTTAAGCCGCCTAGCAAGAGGCAAAAAGCTAGCTCGCGTCGCAAAGGCCATAACGCAAAACCTCCGCGATACGCCGAGTCGCTCGCATTGTTTGGGAGCCCAAGCAGGCATTTTACGCGGTTAAATTTGAAAAAGCGGCGACTCCGCGCAGGAAATCGCCGCTAGCAACGCAAATTTAAGCCCGCAAGCGCGCTATTTTGCTTCGTTAAATTTGATATTCGTGCTCTTCAAGCTCGTCGTTTAAGAGTTTCGTAAATCTCGCCGCATGCGCCTCTATCGCACTATCAGGCACGCCCGGCTCCACGCCGCAGCTAGCAAAAATCCGTCCGTAAACGAGCTCGCAAAAGTCCGCGCAGCACTGAAGCGGCAGCAAAATCTCGTTTAGGCTAAATTTGATCGTGCCGTGCTTGGAGTATTCGCCTAGCCCGCCGCCCGTGCTCACGGCGATTTGCAGCTGTTTGCCAGCGATCTTCGCGCCCTCGCCGTAGGCAAAGCCGCGGCTAAGCACGTAGTCGATGTAGGCCTTTAGCATGGAGGGCACGTTAAAGCCCATCATCGGAAACAAAAACACGATGCGATCGGCGCGCAAAAACGCCTCCTGTTCTGCTGCGACGTCGATTTTAAGGGCGTCGGTGCCGTAAAGTCCCTCTAGGTGGCGAACCTCGGCGCCCGCGCTTTTAGCGGCGCTTACCAGCGCCTTATTTAGGCGAGAGGCGGCGAAATTCGGGTGAGATAAAACTACTAGCGTTTTCATTTTGGCTCCTTTTTTGATAAATTTTAGAGCATTTGCGCTTTTGGGACGTTAAATTTAAGCTGATTAAATTTGCTGATTTTTAAACTCTCCTCAAACCGCAAAAGTCTTATTTTTGAGAAATTATATCATCAAAAGCCTAAAAACGGGTTAAGGCGAGCGGCTAAATTTTAACTAGTAAGACACTAGATGGTACGGCCGTAAATTCTCGCTCAAATTTATCTGCAAAATCCCCAATCATCTAAGCCGTCAAATTTGCCCTCACTTAAAAATATCAAGGTTTAAATTTAACTCGTCTATGATAGATAAAAGCTCTGAAATTTCCTTTTTTATCTGCTTTACGTCATAAAGGCTAGGCGGTAGCGAAAAGATAGTTGTTTCAAATTTATTTTCCGCTCCGTTTAAAAATAGGTAAAATTTATCGTCCATAAACGTCGCGCTCACGCCCATCTCTGCGGTGTATTTTATCTTTAACTCTCTCAAGCGCTCCATAAATGCGGGCGTCAAAAGATACCTCGCCTCGACTTTGTCATCCGTAAAAACTCTAAATTCATCGTTAAAAAGAGTATCGTCCATCTGCTCTTTTTCGCCTAAAAATTTAGTATTTAGCGTACGACTCGCGACTATCGTTTGACCGTTAAATTTCTTGTAAAACTCACAGACCAAGACCGAGCCGCTAAAAGGTTGTGTGTATTTCATTGCTTCCCACATAAAACTATTACTCAGAAAGTGAAAGCCTATCGTAGCTTATGGTATCCATGACTTCGTGAGATTAAATTTGATATCGTTTGGAGATAAATTTATGTCGTAAAGGTGCGGGTCTTGGCGAGTAAGCAAATAAATTTAAAGAAAAATCGGTCAAATTTGACCGAAAATAAAAGAAATTAAGCCGAATCAAATCGGCTTAAATTTGCGCTCAATTTGAGTTTAGCGTAGATATTTGACGTTAGCTTTGGCGCGGAGTTTGTTGAAGTATTCGCCGATGACGCGGTCTTGCTCGAGTTTATAAAGCGCGTTCATCGCCTCGTCTCTGACCTCGTCAAATTCAGGCATCGTTTGTCCCTTTTTAGACGCTACGTAAAACATCTCAAAGCCCTCGGGAGTCTGGAAAATCTGAGTAAAAGTGCCGTCCGGGGTCTGCTGAAATATCGTTCGTAGTTGAGGCGGGATCTGCTCGCTTTTTAGATCCATCACGTCCATGTGCACGCTGTGGTTGGTGTTCATCGGGGAGCTGTGTCTGGCGGCCTCTAAAAGCTGCATCGAAGGCGCCACGTATCTAGTCACGCTCACGTCGGTAAAGTGCGCGAAAAGGTCGCGATTTTGCTCAAAATACGCTCTCGCGGCGTTTTCTGAAATGTTGATTTTAGCGTCGGCAAATATGCTTTGATATAGCTTTTCTTGTTTTATAGTCTTTGCGACGTCGTCTTTAAACTGCGCGTAGTCGCCGCCCTTTGATAGCACGGCCGAGCGTAAATCTGAGGCGCTCATACCGCTCTCGCTTGCGATCTTTTGTAGCCTTTGATTTAGCTCGTAGTCGCTGGCTTCGATTTTTAGGTTTTTGATCTGTGCGGTTTCGAGCCTATCGCGGATCAGTAAATTTAGCGCGTTAGCTTCGCTTGTTTGCAGCTGCGCGGCGGCTTTGCGCACTTCGTTTACGGTGATGGGTTCGTTTTCGATGATGACGGCTATGCCGTTTGAGATCTGGCTCGCGTTAGCCATACAAAAACTGAGAAAAAACGCGGCGAATGAGATCTTTTTTAACATATAAAACCTTTGTTTAAGTCTAAAGTAAATATAATTTGAGCATTATAACATTTTAAATTTAAGCGCAAGCTATAAAGGTAAAATTTAATGCAAAATTCACAAATAGTAACTAGATTTGCCCCCTCTCCGACCGGATATCTGCACATCGGCGGGCTTAGGACGGCGCTTTATAACTACTTATACGCTAGAGCAAACGGCGGCAAATTTCTGCTGCGTATCGAAGATACCGACCTAAAACGCAACTCCGAGGAGGCCACGCAAGCGATAAAAGAGGCCTTTGCCTGGTGCGGGCTGGATCACGACGGCGAGGTGACGTATCAGTCGCGTAGATTCGACGTGTATAAAGAGTACGTACAAAAGCTGCTAGCCGAGGGCAAAGCCTATAAATGCTACATGAGCAAGGACGAGCTAGACGCTCTGCGCGCCGAGCAAGAAGCGAGAAAAGAGAGGCCCAAATACGACAATCGCTACCGCGAATTTACAGGCACTCCGCCTGAGGGAGTCGAGCCCGTCATACGTATCAAAGCGCCTCTAAGCGGCGAGATCGTGATCGACGACGGCATCAAAGGCGAGGTCAAATTTAGAGTCGAAGATATCCTGGATGATTTCATCATCGCGCGCTCTGACGGCACTCCGACCTATAACTTTACAGTCGTGATAGATGACGCTTTAATGGGCGTAACCGACGTCATCCGCGGCGACGATCATCTATCAAATACCCCGAAGCAAATCGTACTCTACGATGCGCTTGGTTTTAAGGCGCCAAAATTTTACCACGTCGCGATGATAAACGGCGAAGACGGCAGCAAACTAAGCAAACGCCACGGCGCGACTGACGTGATGGAATATAAACGCATGGGTTATCTGCCTGAGGCTCTTTTAAATTTCCTCGTGCGCCTAGGCTGGAGCCACGGAAACGACGAAATTTTCGGTATGGACGATATGCTAAAGTATTTCGATCCGCACGATATAAACAAGAGCTCAAGCACCTATAACGCAAGCAAGCTAGAGTGGCTAAACGCCCACTACATCAAGACTCTGCCGTACGAGAGGCTGGCAAAAGAGATGCTTGAATTTGACATAGATTTTAAAGCGATGCCAAAGGGCGAGGTGCTGTTAAATTCATTGCGAGAACGCTCAAAAACGCTAGTTGAAATGAGCCAGAGCGCAAGGACGATAATAAACGCTCCAAGCGCATACGACGAGAAAGCCTACGCTAAATTTATCACGCCCGAAAGCAAGGAAAATTTGGCTAAATTTGCCGAAATTTTAGGCGAAAATTTAGACGCCAAAGGCTACGAGGAGATGACGGGTAAATTTTTAGAAGCAAACGGCTTAAAGCTAAAAGACTTAGCTCAGGCGCTTCGCGTCGCGCTAACTGGAAATAGCGTAAGCCCGGGGATATTTGAGGTGCTCGAAGTTTTGGGCGCGGACGAGACGAAAAAACGAATAAGAAATATTTTAAAGGAGAACAAATGACACACGTAACTAACGAAGAGGCGCTCGCGTATCACGAGGGCGGCAAGATAGAGATAAAAGTAAAAACCCCTTGCGCGACGGCTAGAGACCTATCTATGGCCTACACGCCGGGCGTTGCAGTACCGTGCAAGCAGATCGAGGCCGACAACGAGCTAGCCTACAAATACACAAACAAAGCAAATTTAGTAGCCGTCATCACCGACGGTACGGCCGTGCTCGGTCTAGGCGACATCGGCGCGGTAGCCGGCAAACCGGTAATGGAAGGCAAGGCGGTTTTGTTTAAAAAATTTGCAAACGTAGATGCCTTTGACATCGAGCTAGACGAGCATGATCCCGATAAGATCGTAGAGATCTGCAAAGCGCTCTCTCCGACTTTCGGCGGCATAAATTTAGAAGATATCCGCGCTCCAAAGTGCTTTGAGATAGAGCGCAAGCTACAAGAAGCAGTCGATATCCCGGTCATGCACGACGATCAGCACGGCACTGCGATGATAACAAGCGCCGGCATGATAAACGCGATGGAGATTTCAGGCAAAGATATCTCTAAAATCAAAATCGTAGTTAGCGGCGCGGGCGCGGCTGGTATCGCATGCGCGAAGATGTACAAGGCTCTGGGCGCAAAACACATCGTTATGGTTGATAGTAAGGGCGTGATCCACAAAGGCCGCACCGATCTAACTCCTGAAAAGGTCGAATTCGCCCTTGAAACCGCAGATAGAACGCTAGCGGACGCGATGAAGGGCGCGGATATGTTCCTGGGTCTTAGCAAACCTGGCGTCGTGACGAAGGAAATGGTCGCGTCGATGAACGACGAGCCGATTATTTTTGCGCTTGCTAACCCGACTCCGGAGATCTTCCCCGAAGATGTCGCTAGCGTGCGAAACGACGTGATGATGGGTACCGGCCGCAGCGACTATCCAAACCAGGTAAATAACGTTCTTGGCTTTCCGTTTATATTCCGCGGCGCGCTAGACGTCAGAGCTAAAAAAATCACCGAAAATATGAAAATGGCTGCGGCGCGCGCGCTTGCAAATTTGGCTAAAGAGCCCGTGCCTGCGGAGGTTTGCGAGGCGTTTGGCGTAAAAGAGCTAAAATTCGGCAAAGACTACATCATACCAAAACCGTTTGACAAACGCGTCCTAACGGCGGTAGCTCCTGCGGTTGCGCAAGCTGCGGTCGACGACGGCGTAGCTAGAGTGAAGGATTTTGACGTAAAAGCCTACACAGAAAAGCTAGCAAAGGGTCTGTAAATGAAAAACGTCAGGCTCATCTCTCATCCGCTCATCGAGCACAAACTAGCGATTTTAAGGGATAAAAACACCGAGCCGTTTCAGTTTAGGATGCTCGTGGACGAGATCAGCCATCTGATGATATTTGAGGCGACTAGGGATCTAGCGCTGCGCGACGTGAGCGTGCAGACTCCGGTCGCCCAGGCCCAAGCTAAAAAGCTCGCGACAAAGGTGATGATTTGCCCGATTTTGCGAGCGGCGCTGGGTATGCTTGATAGCGTATTTACGATCATTCCTGATGCTAGCGTGGGCTTTTTGGGCTTTCAGCGAAACGAAAAGACCGCGGAGGCGGAGTTTTTCTACGCTAAGCTACCTCGCGACGCCAAAAACCGCCTAGCCATCATCATCGATCCGATGTTCGCCACCGGCGGTACGGCTATCGACGCGGTTAAATTTTTACGCGAGAATGGCATAAAACAGATCAAATTTATCTCCATCATCGCCGCTCCCGAGGGGCTAAAGCGCTTTAGCGAGGTTTACCCGGACGTCGAGGTCTATACGGCTGCGATAGACGAGCGACTAAACGAGAAAAACTACATCGTGCCGGGCCTTGGCGACGCTGGCGATAGGGTGTTTAATACGCTTTAAATTTGACGAACTCGGACGAGCAAATTTAGCTTAATTGTGCCGTAAATTTAGCCGAATTTGACTGCGATTTATGCGGTTAGATTCGGCTTTTGTCTAGTCAAATTTAGCGTAAATTTACTCTCGTCTTTACGGCGCGACATTATCAAATTTGGATTTAACCCGTAAAATTTGACGTCAAATTTAACCCCGAAGCGAGCGCTTCAAATTTATTCCAAAAGGTCTTTTTTGAACAAACAACTACTTAGAAACGTCATCTTACCGCTGGCTGTTTTGCTACTCGCGGCGCTGTTTAAATTTATCATCCCGTATAATTCGGCCGCCCCGAAACAAAATCAACCGCAAAGCGAGTTTAGAGGAAACGGCGCAAACAAAAACGTAGCCGCCGTACCGACCGCAAACGTCGTAAAAGACGGCACTTACACCTCAAAAGACGAGGTTGCTGCGTATATTTATAAATTTGGCGGATTGCCGCGAAACTTTATCACCAAAAAAGATGCGCTCGCGCTCGGATGGGACGCTAAAAGCGGCAATCTATGGCAGGTCACAGACAAAAAAAGCATCGGCGGCGACCGCTTTTCAAACAGAGAAAAAAGGCTACCCGAAGCTAGCGGGCGAAAGTGGTTTGAGTGCGATATCGGATACCGCGGAGGGCGACGCGGAGCCGAGCGTATCGTGTTTTCTAGCGACGGGCTGATCTACTATACGCCCGATCATTACGAGAACTTTTATCTACTTTATGAGCGGAGACAGCAGTGAAAACCATAACTCTAAACGGAGCGAAAATGCGCGAGAAAACGGCAGCCTTTGAGTATCTAGCACGAAAATTCGGCCTTGATCCCGACGTAAAAAACCTTGACGCGCTTTACGACGCTTTAGGCGAGATAAACGAACCCACTCTGATAAATCTAAAAAATCGCGCCGCTCTTAGCGCGCTTGGCGACTATGCAGACGATCTAATCGCCGTTTTTACCGACCTTGCGGAGGAAAACGAACGGGTAAAATTTGAGATTTTATCTTGATTTGGTTGCCGCTCGTGATACCGTAGCTGTGGATAAAATTTGATTTTAAACTCGTTTTTGTCCCTTAAGTAAAATCACCAGAAATGAAGCCGAATTTTATCGTCCAAAATTCGGCTTCAAATCCAAAAATTAAAGCTAAATTTTTGATAACTAACGCGACTTTAAAAGCTATACCTGACGCCATCGCCCGCAATACCCAATCTGCTTTATGAGGATATATTTCCGCAAACGGCTGCGTGGTTCTTATGCTCGGATACTCTGCTGAGCCGACCCGTAGCCAATACCAAACCATTACGCGGTGCGATAAAAATAGCCAAAGAGAGAAAACCGTCGCCTAATGCTGATAAAATCATCTAGCGCCGAGCTTCGTCGCACCTTGTGTGCGCAGAAATACTGCGTGCTTACAAAAAGCTCTTTAGGCAAGCGCGTGACGCTACACGGTTTAACAGTTAAGAAATCGGTATTTCAGCTGGCTATATTGGCATAGCAGGCGCGCAAATGACCATGAGCAAAAAAGCGTGACAAAGTGCAGAGAAAGCCAAAAAGCGAGGCTAAATTTAAAAATGCGCCTTGGTTTAGACAAAAAGTCGCTAATTTTTATAGACCAAAATAGAAAGCCGGCACTGTTTTCGTCGAGCAACAAGCAAAGTGCAAGGGCTTTTTGGGAGCGAAATTTACACTTGGTAACCCAAGCCTGCATAACATCATAGCGTAGCGAATTTTAAAATATATATATCCGACGAATTCGATTTTAAATTTACATTATTTTCAACCACGAAAAACTTATCCGAATTATTTTCTTGCCAAATTCCTTACTCGCCTAAAATCCAAAATACATTTCAAAAATCGACCATTTATGTAAATTTAAATATCGCAAGCAAAGACGCAAGATTTGCGGTTTAGGTGCGCCAATTTAAAAGATACTACCGCAAGCGCGGCAAATAAAACTTACGGACAAGTTTTAAAATGACACAAAAGACAAATACCGCGGCTACTAATAAAATCACTTGTCAAAAAGCTTTGAGTAAAATTTTATCGCCATAGTAATAAATTTAAAGTTAGATCGCCTTGCTTACGGCCGATTAAAAGCTGCAAGCAAGGCAAAAACGCCGCGCCGCAAATTTAGCGGCGGGAGAGGTAGTTGGTATCGTAGTTGTTGTCGATGAAGTCTTGGTTTTCCATCATCGCGATGTGAAAATCGCGCGTGGTCTTGATGCCGCCGATGATGAGCTGCTCGAGCGTCACCTTCATCTTGTGGATGGCTCTATTTCTATCGGTGTCCCAGACGATGAGTTTGCCGATCATACTGTCGTAGTACGGCGGGATCGAGTAGTCCTGATAGATGTGGCTATCCATGCGCACGTTTCGGCCGCCGGGGCAGACGTATTTTGTTATCTTGCCTGGACTTGGCGTAAACGTATTTGGATCCTCGGCCGTGATGCGGCACTCGATGGCGTGGCCTTTTAGCGTGATGCTCTCTTGCGGCGGTAGCGCCTCGCCCTGGGCTACTTTTATCATTAGCTCGATGATGTCTAGGCCGCTCACCATCTCGCTCACGCAGTGCTCGACTTGCAGGCGCGTGTTCATCTCGATGAAGTAAAAATCCAAATTTTTATCGACTAAAAACTCAAACGTTCCCGCACCCTCGTAACCGATAGCTTTTGCCGCTTTTATCGCGGTTTCGTGTAGCCTCTCTCGCGTCGCTTCGTCTAGTAGTATTGCAGGGCTTTCTTCGATCAGTTTTTGGTGGCGACGCTGCATAGAGCAGTCGCGCTCGCCGATATGCAGGACGTTGCCGTGGCTGTCGCCGATGATCTGAACCTCGATGTGGCGCGGGTTTAGGATGTATTTTTCCATATACATCGTTCCGTCGCCAAACGCGCTCATCGCCTCGCTCTCGGCCGACCAAAACGCCTTTTCGATGTCCTCTTCGCGCTCGACCACGCGCATGCCGCGTCCGCCGCCGCCGGCTGCGGCTTTTAGGATGACCGGATAGCCGATTTTTTTAGCTAGCTCTTTGGCGGCCTTGGTGTCGGCTACCGCGCCGTCAGAGCCCGGGATCACCGGTACACCCGCACGCTGCATCACTTGCTTTGCCTTGCTTTTATCGCTCATTAGCGCCATCGCGGCCACGCTAGGGCCTATAAATTTTAGCTTGTGGTGCGAGCAAATTTCGACGAAATTTTGATTTTCGCTTAAAAATCCGTAACCAGGAAATATCGCGTCGGCTTCGCTGATCTCGGCCGCGCTGATTATGGCCGGGATATTTAGGTAGCTGTCGCTTGAGCGCTCCTTGCCGATGCAGATCGCCACGTCGGCGTATTTGACGTAGAGCGCGTCTTTATCGGCCGTGGAGTAGACCACGACGGCTTCTTTGCCCATTTCCTTTATCGTTCGCAAGGCTCGCAGCGCTATTTCGCCGCGATTTGCGATTAAAATTCTTTTTATTTCCATCAAATTTTCTCCACGCCAAATAGCGGCAAGCCAAACTCGACCGGCTGGCCGTCGGAAACGAGTAGCTCGGTGATCTGACAGTCAAATTCGGCCTCGATCTCGTTCATTATCTTCATAGCTTCTATGATGCCCACGACGTCGCCTTTTCTCACGCGTTGACCTACTTTAACAAACGGCGCCGCGCCAGGGCTTGGAGCAGCGTAGAAAGTACCGACCATAGGCGATTTTATGCTGTCTTTTGGAGAATTAGCAGGAGCTTTGACCTCTGAGCTTACCACAACGTTTACCGGAGTCGGAGTCGGGGCGGGAGCTTGGACGACGGGCTTTGGCAGCTCGCAGCAGTCGGCGAATTTTTCAAGCTCGACCTCAAAATCCCCGCTTTTTATCTTTATGCGGTTCATATCCATGTCGTTAAAAAACTCGATCAGCTCTTTTATGTCTTCTTTTTTCATAGAAATTTCTCCTAAATAGTTAAAGTTCAAAACTTCTTATTGTAGCAAAAAAATAATGAATTTATACTCGCAAAGCCGTATTTTGTTTTTACGCTCGGGCTAAATTCGGAGTCTTCGTCGCTTTATGCGTTTAAAATAGCAAATTTATTTTTTAGCTCGCTCTAGAAAATTTATAAACCCAAAAAGCACCAAGCTAAGCACGACCAAAATCACGCTCAAAATGAGCGCGCGGCCGTTTTCGCCGTCGTAAACCGCATTATAGATAGCTAGCGAAACGGTGTCGGTTTTGCCCACGATATTTCCGCCTAGCATCAGCGTGATACCGACCTCGCCAAGACCGCGAGCCAGAGCCAAAACGAGAGCCGAAACGACGCTTTTAAAGACGTTTGGGATAAGGATAAAAGCAGCTATCTCAAAGCGATTTTTGCCTAGGCTTTGACCCGCTTCGATTAGGCTTTTGGGTAGGCTTTCAAGCGCGCTTTGAACGGGCTTTACAAACAGCGGCAAGCCCGCTAAAAACGAAGCGATAACAAGCGCCGAAAAGCTAAAAACAATCTGTAAATTTAACGCCTTGCCGATCACGCCGTTTCGCCCCAAGACGTAAAGCAGCAAAAATCCCGTAGCAATCGGCGGAAAAATGAGCGGAAACATCACGGCCGCTTCCAAAACAGCCTTAAATCTGCCGCGGTAAAACGCCAAAAAATAAGCCGCGCCAAGCCCTAAAAATAGAAGCAGTACAAAAGTAACGGCAAGCGTTTTGGCGCTTAAAAGCAGCGGGTGAATAAGCCAGGTAAATTCCTGCAAATTTTTCCTTTTTTCGTTAAATTTTGCTTTTCATTTGAGTTAAATTTAGCGAGCAAATTTTAGTATTTAAATCAAATTTGATGCAAATTTTACGTCAAATTTGAAAGTAATTCGGTCGAGCCAAAAGCCCTCGATTTAAATTATTTTAGCCCGAATTTAGCGAAAATTTCCTTCGAGCGAGGAGTTTTTATCTCGTCTATAAATTTAGCGCACGCCTCGTTACCCTCGCACGCCGGAAGTTTGGCCGCCGAGATGAAAACCGGGCTATAAAGCGCCTCGTCGATATATATCACGCTACCAAACTCGCCCTCTCTAGCCACGGCTTCAGTCGAGTTGATAAAGCCCGCGTCCACTTCGCCGTTCGTGACATAGGCGACTACTTGCGGTACGCCCGCGACCGGTAGCATCTTAGGCGCTAGATCGGCCTCTAGCCCTGAGCTTTTCAAAAACTCCGTCGTCCTCACGCCGTAGATCGCTTTTTTGGCATCGGGCATCGCGATTTTGGCGAGATTTTTTAGCTCAGATACGTCTTTTATCTGCTTGCCTTTTGGCGTGACTAACACCAAAGCGCCCTTGCCGATGCGTTCATAGCCTTTTATATCAAGGTCGGTTTTCTTTAAAAACGCCTCGTCGCCAACGATCGCAGCCATCTTGCCCTCTTTTGCTTGGATAGTGATTTGGCCCAAATTTGCAAACGCGCCTTCGATCTGAACGCCCTCTTTTTTGAGATTTTCTATCACTTCAGTGACGGGTTTTTTGTATCCGCCGCCAGCTCCTACGAGCAAATTTTCGCCGCCAAAGGCAACCGCGGCCGCGATAGAAATAAGTAGTAATTTTTTCATAAAATTCTCCTTTGAAATAAAATTTATCAATTTTATGAAATATATCATTATACATTGATAAATTTTGCTATTTTCGGAGCTTTTTTAAAGAAGTATAAATAAAAATATTTTATATCGGCTCTAGTCCGTTTTTGGTTAGGCGGTACATCGCGCTCGCTACGTCGCTTATAAATTCCTTGTCGTGAGAGACGATTATCTGCGTGACGTCGAGGGATTTTAAGATAGCGGCTATCCTTCTTTGCATATCCGCATCAAGCGCGGTCGTAGGCTCGTCAAGTAGTAAAATTTTAGGCTCGGCCACCAGTATCCCAGCTAGCGCGACGAGCTTTTTCTCGCCTCCGGAGAGGTTAAAAACGATCTCGTCTTTTAGATGCCAAATTTCAAGCTCGCGTAAAATTTTCTCAGCTTTTGCGCGAGAGCCGTCCTCGTCCTCGCCGCGGCTAAGTAGCGAAAACATCACGTCGTCGCGCACGCTCGGGCAGATAAAACAATCGTTGCTCTCTTGAAAAAGATAGCCCACGTCGCGGCGAAACGGCTTGTACTCGTCTAAATTTGAAATTTTATGGTGAAAAAGCTCGATATGCCCGCCGCAAGGCGCTTTGAGTCCCGCCATTATCTCTAGCAAGGTGCTTTTACCGCAACCGTTTGGGCCTATGAGCGCGATTTTATCCTTGTGCGTCGCGTTTAAATTTAGATTTTCAAAAAGCGTTCTTTCGCCTATTTTTGCGCAGACGTTTTTTAGGCTTATCGTGCAGCTCATATCGTGACTCCTAAACTAAAAATATAACAGCACGCCGTTAAAGCGATTATAGCGGCGTCTTTAACGCTTATTTTGAGGCTTTTATCTCCGTAAAGCTTGCCGTCAAATCCCCTGCAAACAAAGGTTTTTTCAAGAACGCTCGCCTTATAAAACGCCTCCAAAAAAAGCATAGCGACTAAATTTGCGTAAATTTTGTAGGTAAAAAGCGAGGCTTTAGGCTCAAATCCTCGAACTTTTAGAGTCTTTTTTAGCCTTAAAAATATCGTTTTAAGATCGGCCGTAAATTTGGCGCTAAAATAAAAAATCGCCGTTAGCTTGTCGCCTAAATTTAGCGACGAAACCGCAAGCGCGATACTAAAATAATCGCTTCCGTAAAAAGCCAGCCGTCCAAAAAGTATGATCAAATTTGACCTTATAAATATCAGCTTTGCAAGCGCGTATTCTCCGTAAAGAACGAGGCTTAAGACGACTAAGATTATAAAAATATTTAGTTTTAAAACGGATTTTAAAATTTCAAAAAGATTTTTAAAATTTAAAATCGCCAAAAAAAGCACGGGCGCGATGAAAACGGCGTCCGTAGCGCTTGAAAGCGAGACTTTGAAGCTAAAAAAAGTAAAACAAACGAGTAAAACGGATAGGTTCATTTGCCTCTTTTTACCAGATAAATTCCGCCGAAAAACAGCCCGATTCCGGCAAATGCAAGGATAAATTTAAGCGCGTAAGCCCCAAAATCCTCCTCGCTTTCGTCAAATTTGACCTTTGATACATCGTTTGACGCGTTACTTTCGGCGCTTTTTAGCTCGTCTTTGTTTGCGGTAAATTTGATCCTTTTTTCGTGCGCTAGTCCGCCGTCGATCAGGATTTCAAATTCATCTGCGGGGATTTTAGCTCTGGCAAAGCCGTTTTCATCAGTTTGCGCGCCTGCTATCTGGGTGCCGTCTTTTATAAAAGCTACGGGGCAGTTTTTGCAAGGGGAATTTCCGTAAAAATAGCTTTTTATCTCGATAAATTCGCCATCTTGCTTTGCAAAGCCTTTCAGAGAGTGCGCGTTTAGGAAGCTTGCTAAAAGCATCATTAAAAGTATTTTTAGCAAATCAAAAGATCCTTTTTAACCCTATAAATAAAAGAAAGCGCAAAAAGCGAGATGATCCCCTCAAGCGCCATAAGGGCTAAATTTGAAGTAAAAACAAGCGCGGCCACGGGCGCAAACTCTTTGCCATTTAAAACAAGCGTCAAGGAGAGCAAAACCGAAGAGCAAAGTATAGGCAAAAACCCTATCAAAAACCAGAAAAAGGGCCTATATCGCTTAAAAGATAGCTTTAAAAGATATGGGCTAAGAAGCGCCGGAGAAGCGATAATGAGCAAATTTACGCCAAGCGCGCTCAGTCCGCCGTAACCAAAAAGCAAGGCCTGAAAAAACAGCGCGATAAAAATAGCCAAGACCGCGTTTGCGCCCAAAAACGCCCCCGCAAGGCCGCTTAGCACGAGATGTATCGAGGTAATGCCGATGGGCACGTGGATAAAAGACGCCATAAAAAACATCGCGCTGACGGCCGCTACCTTGGGTATCTCGCTCGTTTTTAGCTTGTAAATCAAGCTTGAGACCAAAACAACGCAAAGAGCCGAGCAAGGCACGATGATTTCGGGTTTTAAAACGCCTTCGCTAATGTGCATTTATTTATACTCTTTAGTTTGCACCCAGATGACGGCTCCAAGCTCCACTGGATACTCTTTGCCCTCGTGTTTTATCTTTTGGTCGTCGTCTATCAGAGCGGCAAATCCCCACCAGCCCTCAAGCGGCATCGCAAAGCTAAATTCGCCCTGCTCGTTCGTGTTTACGACCTGAGTTACGTGGGCATCGGACGGCGCTTTTAGCCCTTTGGTGTTATAGTACTCTACCTCGACGGTTACGTTTTTGGCGCGTTTTCCTTTATAATAAACCACGCCTGAAAATAAATTTCCCTTATAAAGCCCATAAGGACGCGTTAGCGGCACTATCTCGGCTTTTAGCCCGGCCGGTTTATCCCAGCCCTCACCGTAGCCGTAGGCATCGACGACGGTTTTTGTTATATGCCTTATAAATTTATCCTCTGCAGGCTCGAAATAGGGCTTTGGATCCATATAAAACTGATAGATGCCAGGCTCTTTTACGTCGTAGCTAGCCGTAAAGTAGCTAAATTTATCCTCTTTTAGCTCTTTTAGGCCTTTTATCGCCTCTTTTTTGCCGTTTACAAAAACGCCCGCCTCGTTTGGAAGGACCAGGTTCATCATATCGCCCTCAAAAGGATGGGTAAATTTGTAAGTAATCTGCAAATTCGCCTCTTTTTCGTCGTCCACGGTCGAATTTGACGGTACGACCATACCAAAATGCGCGTAAGCGCTAACGCCTAAAAGCATAAGCGCCAAAGACTTAATTTTCATTTTTGCTCCTTTTGAAGGTATTTATTAAACGAAATTGTACCCCCGCAAAGCTTATTATTTATTAAATCTTTAAGATAAATCATATTTAAAGTATAAGAAAAATATTTTGGTATTATTTATAACTGTACAAAATAATAAAAAGGGGTTTTAAATTTATTCGGCAAAATTTAATGCCGATATAAGCGCCGGTAAGTTGCGATGAAAACCGCGTTCTCGTAGGCAAAACATAGCAAAGAAGCATTTAGATATGATAACGTCGCAGACAAAATCCGCTTAGTTTACCTCGAGCCAAAATAATTAATAACAATCTAAGCCCAAAAAAGACAAAATAGAATTTAGATATTTTATATATAAAGGAGTAGAGATGAAAAGAGTTTTTGTTTTACTCGTCGTTTTGTTTTCTGTTGGATTTTCAAAAAATCTTTTTGAGCCAGGGCAAGAAGCCTATAGCAAGGGCGACTACCAAAAAGCGGCCCAGTTATGGCAGAAGGCTTGTGACGAGGAAAATGCTTTGAGTTGCGGCGTTTTAGGATCTTTATATGCGGAAGGCAAAGGGCTAAGACAAGATTATCAAAAAGCAGTCCAATTTTATCAAAAAGCTTGCGATGGCGGATATGCTGCGGGTTGCTATAACTTAGGAATTTCATATACAAATGGTCAAGGAGTAAGGCAGGACTACAAAAAAGCAGCCCAGCTTTATCAAAAAGCTTGTGATGGGGGATATGCTGCGGGTTGCTATAACTTAGGAATTTCATATACAAATGGTCAAGGAGTAAGGCAGGACTACAAAAAAGCAGCCCAGCTTTATCAAAAAGCTTGTGATGGGGGAGATGCTTTGGGTTGCTTTAACTTAGGGGTTTTATACCAAAACGGTCAAGGTGTAAATCAAGATTACCAAAAAGCAGCCCAGCTTTATCAAAAAGCTTGTGATGGGGGAGACGCTAAGGGTTGCTTTAACTTAGGGTTTTTATATCACAATGGTCAAGGTGTAAATCAAGATTACCAAAAAGCAGCCCAGCTTTATCAAAAAGCTTGTGATGGGGGAGA
>ERZ772971.669-NODE-669-length-21150-cov-4.827637_pt1 | contig 21150 bp, 16 predicted proteins | sample MGYA00511943_ERZ772971 | MGnify/ENA primary metagenome ERZ772971 (study PRJEB29015, sample SAMEA2737929) | human oral metagenome | biome: human oral; feature: human-associated habitat; material: dental | place: China | collected 2144 ... | reverse complement strand
GGCCGGGCGCGGGGTTCCCGCGCCCGGCAGGCTGCGCTCTGGCTGTGCAGAGTGTTGGTACCGGCTGCCTTTGTCTACGGCACGGGCGAAGCGGGGTTTTCGTCGCTTGTGCCGTAGGCAAAGGCCGCCACTGCTGGCGGTGGTCGGGGTTGGCAGCGATTTGCCACGAACCCAGTGTTTATCCCGCTTGGCGGCAACCTCAGTGTTTATTCCGCTTGGCGGCCTTTCCGTTATTTTCACCCGCGTGGGCAACGGGTCGCCCACGCTGTGTCTATTCTGCGTTGTCGTTATTGCGGCGCTTTGTCTTTGATGCGTTTGATCAGATCCGCCATTTTTTCCGAGCTTTTTGCCGCTTCTTCGTGCATCGGCAGGACTTTGGCGGCAAAGGCGGCGGTGTCCACATCTTCCACGAAGGTCACGCCCAGTTTGTCTTTGGCTTCTTTGATGACTTTGTCGGTGTTTTCTTTCCACAGGTCTTTTTGCAGCATCATGGATTCGCGGCCCGCTTTCTTGATGGCGGCTTGCTGCTCAGGGGTGAGTTTGTCCCAGTCTTTGGTGCTCATGACGAGGACGTCCGGAATCATGGTGTGGCGGTCGTAGCTGTAGTATTTGCTGACTTCGCCGTGGCGGTTGTCAACCAGTGCGGATTCGTTGTTTTCTGCGCCGTCAACCACGCCTTGTTGCAGGGCGGTGTAGAGTTCGCCGAAGGCAATCGGGGTGGGGTTGGCGCCGAGTGTTTCCACCATTTTTACCGCTGTCGGGCTGGGCTGGACGCGGATTTTCATGCCTTTCAAATCGTCCGGGGTTTTAATCGGTTTACCGGCGTAGAAGGAGCGGCTGCCTGCGTCGTAGTAGGTGATGCCGATGAAGCCTTTGTCTTTGGAGGCATTTAATACTTCATCACCAATGTCGCTGGTGAGCACGTCGTAGTAGTGCTGTTCGTTTTTGAAGATGTAGGGCAGGTTGAAGACGCCATAGAGCGGTTCGAAGGCTTCGAGTTCGGCAGCGTTCGATTTGGCAAGCGCGAGGCCGCCCGATTGCACGAGTTCGACGGATTCACGCTGGGTGCCGAGCTGGGCGTTCGGGTAGATGCGGATTTTGATTTCGCCATTGGTGTATTCCTTCACTTTGTCAGCGAAGTTTTCCATGGCTTTGTGCACGGGGATGTCTTTGCTCTGGTTGTGGGAGAGTTTGAGGGTGACGGCGGCCTGGCTACCGGCAGCGAGGCCAAAGGCAAGGGCGGCGGCAAGGGCTTTTTTCGTGAGGGTCATGGATTTTCTCCGTTGTGTGTGAATGCCTGTGGTTTATGTTATGTCTTCCTGTGTTTTTTTGTCAATACATTGGTTGACCACTCACAGAAAAATGGTTAATCTGCGCCTATTCCCTATTATCCGCGAGGTGTTTATGTCTGATGTTGCTGTTTCCCCCCGTTCGCCGTTGGCGCGGCTCGCTGCCGTCGTCCGTCTGGTGAACGGTTATGTGTTGACGGTGCTAGCGTTTGCGCTGGTGGTCTGTGTGGTGTGGCAGGTAGTGTCGCGCTATATCAGCCCACGCCCCAGCACGGTCACGGATGAATTGGCGCGCTTCATGTTTATGTGGATAGGGCTGCTCGGCGCTGCGCAGGCATCCGCCTACAAGCAGCATCTGGCGATTGATTTGCTGGCCATGAAGCTGCAAGGCAGCGCGAAACGTGCGCTGAATGTGGTCATTGAGTGCTGCATCATCGCTTTTGCCGCGCTGGTGATGATCAAGGGCGGTTGGGAACTCACCGTCAAGACGTTCGCCAATAATCAGGTGACACCTGCACTGCAATGGCCGATGGGCTATGTCTATATGGTCGTGCCGGTTGCAGGCGTCTTGATGGTGTTTTTTGCCGTGGTGGAAATTGTGAACACGTTGTCTGGTCGTGAAGGGGGTGCCGCATGAGCCCGGAGATATTGAGTATTCTGGTCCTGTTCGGGCTGTTTTTCCTGCTGATGTTTTTGAGCGTGCCGGTGTCGTTTTCCATCGGTATCGCCACAGTAGCGACGATTCTGATCAATATGCCGTTTGATAATGCGCTGTTCGTTACCGCGCAGAAGATGATTACCGCGCTGGACAGTTTCGCCCTGCTCGCCCTGCCCTTCTTCATTCTCGCGGGCAACATCATGAACCGGGGCGGGATTGCCATGCGCCTCATCAATCTGGCACTGGTGCTGGCCGGCCGCCTGCCCGGCGCGCTGGCGCACTGCAACGTCATCGCCAACATGCTCTTCGGCTCGATTTCCGGCTCGGCGGTCGCCGCTGCCGCAGCCGTCGGCGGCACGATGAACGAGATGCAGCGCAAGGCGGGCTATGACCCCGGCTATGCGGCAGCGGTCAACATTGCTTCCTGCCCGACCGGCCTGCTGATTCCGCCCAGCAACACCTTCATCGTTTATTCGACGATTTCTGGTGGCACCTCGGTCGCCGCCCTCTTCCTCGCCGGCTACCTGCCCGGCATCCTGATGGGTCTTGGCATCATGGTGGTTGCGGGTGTCATCGCCTGGCGGCATAAGTATCCGGTGAACGAACGCGTGCCGCTTAACGCCGCCGTCGGTGCCTTCATCCAGGCCATTCTGCCGCTATCGCTCATCGTCATCGTCATCGGCGGTATCGTTAAAGGCGCCTTTACCGCGACAGAAGGCTCGGCCATCGCTGTGGTCTATTCCCTCTTCCTTGCCATGGTCGTTTATCGCGAAATCAAGCTCAAAGACCTGCCGAAAATCTTCCTCGATTCTATGGTGACCAACGCCATCGTGCTGCTGCTCATCGGCTGCTCCTCCGGCATGAGCTGGGCCATGGCCAATGCCGACATCCCCTTCATCATCGAAGAAGCCATCCTTGCCGTCTCCGAGAACAAAATCGTCATCCTGCTGACCATCAACCTGATATTGCTCATCGTCGGCTTCTTCATGGACATGACCCCGGCTATCCTCATCTTCACCCCGATCTTCCTGCCGATCGCACAATCACTCGGCATGGATCCCGTGCACTTCGGCGTAATGATGACCTTCAACCTCTGCATGGGTATCGTCACCCCGCCGGTCGGCAGCTGCCTTTTCGTCGGTTGCTCTGTGGGCAAAGTACGCCTCGCGCAAGTCATCCCCTTCATGCTGCCGATGTACATCGCGCTCATCATCACCCTGCTGCTCGTGACCTTCATCCCGCAGATCTCCCTGATCCTGCCGCAACTGCTGCTCGGCTACGGAGGCTAAACCATGAAAACCCTCAAACACTGGCAACTGCACAGCGAAAACCCGGACGGCGTGACGCTCCTCTGCGACGAACGCCACCTGCTGCACATCATCGTCCTCGAAGACCACCTCTGGCGCGTCTGGCTCATGCAGGACGGCGCAAGCCGCCTCGACCGCACCTGGCTCATCTCACCCGACACCGCGCCCTGCCCGATAGAAGGGCGCGAGCGGGCGAGCCGCGCAGGCTTCACCTGCCCGCCAGTCACCATCCGCCAGGATGATGACCGCCTCACCCTCACCGGCAGCACCCTGCGCCTGATCGTCCACCGCCCGTTGTGGCTCGAATGGCAAGAAAAACACGGCGACGACTGGCGCACCATCGCCAGCGACCGCCCGACCGGTGCCTACCAGCTCGGCCACTCGCGCCCCGGCATCGCCCACTACATGAAACTGGGCGCAGGCGACCGCTACTACGGCCTCGGCGAAAAAGCCGGCACCGTGGACCGCTACGGCAAGCGCTATCAAATGAAAAGCCTTGACGCGATGGGCTACAACGCCGAGACCACCGACCCGCTCTACAAACACTGGCCCTACTACCAGGTCGTGAACAGCGAAGGCGCACACTACGGCCTCTACTACGACAACCTCAACACCAGCACCTTCGACATGGGTAACGAGCTGGACAACTACCACCCGCGCTACCGCAGCTACCGCGCCGAAGACGGTGACCTTGACTACTACCTCATCCACAGCACGAGCATCCTCGACAACACCCGCCGCTTCGTGGCACTCACCGGCCGCCACACCTTCCCGCCCAAATGGAGCCTCGGCTACTCCGGCTCCACCATGAGCTACACCGACGCCCCGGATGCGCAAGACCGCCTGCAACACTTCATCCGCGACATCCGCGCCCACGCCATCCCCTGCGACAGCTTCCAGCTCTCCTCCGGCTATACCAGCATCGACGGCAAACGCTACGTCTTCAACTGGAACCGCGACAAATTCCCCGACCCCAAAGCCTGCTTCGCCGCCTACCACGACGCGGGCGTGCGCCTCGCCGCCAACATCAAACCCTGCCTGCTGCACGACCACCCGCGTTACCAGGAAGCCGCCGAGCACGGCCTTTTCATCCGCGCCAGCGACAGCGACGCCCCCGAAGAATCCATGTTCTGGGACGACACCGGCTCACACCTCGACTTCACCAACCCCGCCACCGGCGCGTGGTGGCAAAAAAACATCCGCGAACAACTCATCGACTACGGCATCGACGCCACCTGGAACGACAACAACGAATACGAAATCTGGGACGACAACGCCCGCTGCCACGGCTTCGGGCGGGAAATCCCCATCCACCACATCCGCCCGCTCATGCCGCTCCTGATGATGCGCAACTCCCATGAAGCACAAACCGCCGCCAGCCACGAGCGCCCCTACCTCATCTCGCGCAGCGGCTGTCCGGGGATGCAGCGCTACGTCCAGACCTGGAGCGGCGACAACCGCACCAGCTGGCATACCCTCAAATGGAACATCCGCATGGGCGTCGGCATGAGCCTCTCCGGCATGTACCACATCGGCCACGACATCGGCGGCTTCGCCGGCGACAAACCCGAACCCGAACTCTTCCTGCGCTGGATACAAAGCGCGCTATTACTACCGCGCTTCACCATCCACAGCTGGAACGACGACGGCAGCGCCAACGAACCGTGGATGCACCCCAGCGTCACCAACGCCGTGCGCCAGGCCATCGAACAACGCTACCACCTCATCCCGCACCTCTACACCCTGCTCTGGCAGACCCGCGAAAACGGCGAACCCTATCTCCGCCCGACCTTCCTCGACCACGAACACGACCCGCGCACCTACGCCGACACCGACGACCACATGATCGGCCGCGACATCCTCGTCTGCCCCGTCACCGCAGAAGGCGTGCGCGAACGCGACGTGTACCTGCCGGATAACCACAGCGGCTGGTACGACTATTACAGCGGGCAGTACCACAGCGGCGGCCAGACCCTGCATGTTGCCGCCCCGCTCGAACACCTGCCGCTCTACATCCGCGCCGGCAGCCTCATCGCCGAAGGCAACCTGCTGCATGCCGACAGCCCGGACGACGACACCGAACGCACCCTGCGCCTCTACCCCGACCCTGGCACCAGCACAAACAGCGGCACAATCTACGACGACAACGGCACCGCGCGCGAAGGCGAGCCCTACTGGCGCCTCGACTGGAAACTGCACGGCGACGCGCACAACCTCTACCTGCGCCTCAACGAAAGCGGCGACTACGAACCCGCCTACCGCGACAACATCCGCGTCACCCTGCCGCCCGGCGAAAAACGCCGCCTCATCATCAGCGGCAACATCGCCGTCTGCACGGATTAGCCATAAACATCCCCACGAAAGCCGCACCAGACATGCCGTCCGTCTTATTGAATCCCCGTCGGAGTTGCCTTACAATCCGTCACATCCAGCTCATAGCAGTAAGCCTTTCACTACCATCCGGAAAGCGCCGACCCTATGGGCTTTCTTCATTTACCCACCACACGGCAGAACTATGACCACGGCAATCCTGATTGATGGAGCATTCTTTATCAAACGCATCCGCTACTTTGAAAAAGACAGCGCTTATGATGCGAAACGCATGGCGACATTAGTACAAACCATGTCACTGAAACACCTCAGCCAAAAAATCAACAAAAAAGAACAAGAAGACGACCTGTACCGCATCTTTTTCTACGACTGCGCCCCGCTGGAAAAGAAAATGCACAATCCCGTCTCGCAAAAAGCCATAGATTTCTCCAAATCTGCCGAGGCTATCTTTCGCCGCAAACTCCATCAAGAACTGATAAAAAAACGCAAATTGGCGCTGCGACTAGGCAAACTCTCGGAAAAATCGGCAAAATGGAAATTCAAGCCAGACATAGCCGAAAAACTGCTAAAAAAACAAATCCACATTACCGAAATCGGCGAAGAAGATATCATGATAGACGTACGACAAAAAGGCGTGGATATGCGCATTGCCTTAGATATTGCCGCTATCACCTTCAAAAAACAGGCAAGCCGAATCGTACTCGTCTCCGGAGATTCCGATTTCGTCCCAGCGGCCAAATTGGCGCGCCGCGAAGGCATGGATTTCATCCTTGACCCCATGTGGCAAAGCGTACCCGAAGACCTGTTTGAACACATCGACGGCCTGCGCAGCACATACTCGCGCCCTAAAAACGAGCCAGCCGAAGACCCTTAAACCCGGAGCCAACCATGACCTTCCTGACTGACGACTTCCTCCTGCACAACGACACCGCGCGCGTCCTCTACCACGACCACGCCAAACACCAACCCATCTACGACTACCACTGCCACCTGCCACCGGCAGACATCGCCGCGAACCGCCAGTTCGCCGATCTTGCCGCCATCTGGCTTGAAGGCGACCACTACAAATGGCGCGGCCTGCGCACCCTCGGCATCCCCGAACGCCTCATCACCGGCGACGCCAGCCCGCGCGAAAAATTCCAAACCTACGCCGAAGCCGTGCCGCACTTCATCGGCAACCCGCTCTATCACTGGACACACCTCGAACTCAAACGCCCCTTCGGCATCACCACCCTGCTAAACGGCGCAAGCGCCGAAGCCGTCTGGCAAGAAGCGAACACCCGCCTCAAAGAACCTGCCTTCCGCGCGCGCGGCATCCTCGAACAAATGAACGTCAAAATGGTCGGCACCACCGACGATCCCTGCGACAGCCTCGAACACCACGCTGCCATCGCCGCCGACAAAACCTTTACCGTCAAAATCCGTCCCAGCTGGCGCCCAGACAAAGCCATCAAAATCGAACACGCCGACTACCCCGCCTACATCGAGCGCCTCGAAGCGGCAAGCGGCATCACCATCCGCCGCTACCACGACCTCACCGCCGCTCTCGACAAACGCCTGGAACACTTCGCGGCTCACGGCTGCCTCGCCTCCGACCACGGCCTGGAAATCCTGCGCTACGCCGCCGTACCGGACGAAAAAACCCTCGATACCATCCTCGCCAACCGCCTCGGCGGCAAAACCCCCAGCGAACAAGAAACCGCACAATTCCAGACTGCCCTGCTCATCCATCTAGGCCGCGAATACGCGCGGCGCGGCTGGGTCATGCAACTGCACATCGGCCCCATCCGCAACAACAACAGCCGCATGTACGCCCGCCTCGGCCCGGACAGCGGCTACGACTCCATCGGCGACCGCCCCATCGCGGACAATCTCGCCGCCCTGCTAGACGCCCTCGACAAAACCGGACAACTGCCGAAAACCATCCTCTACACCATCAACCCGCGCGACAACGCCCTGCTCGCCACCATGTGCGGCAACTACGCGGGCGAAGGCGTACGCGGTAAAGTACAGTTCGGCTCCGGCTGGTGGTTCAACGACCAAAAAGACGGCATGGAAGCGCAACTCACCACCCACGCGCAAATGGGCATCCTCTCGACCTTCGTCGGTATGCTGACCGACAGCCGCAGCTTCCTCTCCTACACCCGCCACGAATACTTCCGCCGCATCCTGTGCAATCTCATCGGCGGCTGGGTGGAAGCGGGCGAAGCACCGCGTGACCTGCCGCTGCTCGGACAAATGGTGGCAGACATCTGCTACGGCAACGCCAAGCGCTACTTCGAGCCCTAGACCGGCAACGCCCCTGCCTGCCACAAACGCCGCCCGCAACGAGGCGGCGTTTCTTCAACAGAAGCCAGTACGCGCCAAGCGGGATAAACACTGGGTCCGCCAAGCGGCGTAAATGCTGGGTCCGTCAAGCGGCGTAAATACTGGCCCTGCCAAGCGGCGAAAATACTGGGCCCTACAAGCGGCGAAAATACTGGGCCCTACAAGCGGCGAAAATACTGGGTCGGCTTATTGCCATGCGGCATTCGTTTGTCTCCGTATAAGCAAAAGCCATTAAGTATCTTGCCCACTCTGTAAACGATTTTTTAGATGTTTAACGATATTTCTAACGATAGGCCAATCATGGATAATTATCGCCGTACAATTCCTACGCTGGTATAGAAATATAAAAAGCCGGATGACCTCCGGCTTTTTATTTCTCTTTTTATCGCGCATTAGTGATTATCCATTTCTGCCTTTGCTCTTTTTGCTGCTGACATTTCCTAATCTCCTTGTTTGGGTTTGATAACTTGGTCAACAAAAGAACGTATATCATGACCCTTTCTTTCAGGACAATTTATTGCTTCCAGCCAAGGTAGGCGATGTCCCTCATGACCGAATCCTGTTTCAAAGGCATACCATGTCTTGCTTGCCATAAGCGTATCGGTTTCCATGTCGTAAATATTGATGGTCGCGCCCGCAATCCATTCTTCCCTATCCGTGGGGTCAATAATGGGGACATATTCCACCGCATAACGCGATGGTTTCCCTTTTACAGGACTTCTCCAGAGAATATATGGGTCTTCACGCACGGCATCGTCCGGATACCAGTATCTGCGATAACGGCCATAGGCCTGCTTCACATCCACATAGCGATAGCCGGAAAAGATTTCTTCATCTGGGGCAAGATCAAGAATATGTCTCCAATAGCGTTTTGCCATGGAATGTTTGCCGGGGCGTTTATCATAACTTATTAATCTCCCCTGCTTATCTGAACCTTTTTCCTTTACTTCCCACATTAAATATTCTTCCATATAATCCTTTTCAGATGATTCCCTTGCTAAAGCTGCTCTTTCCCACATAGGATCGAAGTAGTCAAGATCAGATGATTCCGGAATCAAATTCAGCAATGTGATGCCTTCAACGTTTTCCGCCGTGTGGTAGATCTTCTCGCCGGCAGTTTTACAGCGCTCGTCAAAAATGGCGCGCGCTTTTGCGTAGCGTGTTTCGTAGGCGGTTTGTGCTTCCTTCGCTTCTTCATCTTCTTCAAAGAGCGGCAGAATGAAAAATGTCGGGGTTGCGATACAGGCACAGAGGATGGCAACAAATCGGTAACCACCCGCAGGGATAAGTTTGCAGATGGCAAAGATGATGATGGCAAGCAGCACCAGCATTCCGCCCCAGTAGCTCCAATAGATGAGCTGCATAATGTCGTAGATGGTGATCATCGTGCTACTCCTTCACGGCACGGACACAAAAAAGCACCATCGTCCACAGCGTCGCTGTGCGTGATGGCGCTTTGCTGCCGGTTCATCCGGGATGACCGCCGCTGTCGTTGTCGGCGCATGTTGCCTCCTTGTGAAGATGTGTTGACGGTGAGCGGACTGTAACACCGCCCGCAGCCAGCATCAATTCGCCGCATCAGCCCTCTCCGGGGCCCTGCCATGCTGTTTTCCTCTATGTATCGCAGCGAGCGGTGCCACGCGTTTTCGGCACAAGGTTTGCATGGTGAAAGGTAGCGCGAGCCGCCATGAGGCGGCATGGCGCACGTCAACATCCTTAGGCTTGGAGATAGCAGTGAATCGATTTTTTCCCGCCATGCTGTGTCTGCTGGTGGCGGTTATGGCTCAGGCACAAACGGGGCGGCTCGTCGGCATGGACGCGCTGCCGGAAGACGGCACACCGCGCCTGGTCGGCGCGGATGAGGTGGATTGCAGCCGCATTCTGGACGCTGGGGCGCGGCAATCGTGCGAGGATGCCCAAGGCAAACCCGCACCGCCGGTTGAAACAATCTCCGCCGAAGACCGGGCATTGCTCGCCGCGCGCATGACGCCGCAAGCACGGCAGGCCGCTGCCCCCAAGAATCTGCAAGACCCTATCGTCTGCGAACGTTTCAGTCCGCAGGAAAGCGACCATTTCACCATCGCTGCCCGGGATGGTTCGCAGGAGGTGGTCGATGGCAATGCGTATCTGTATTTCCGCGTCAGCAAGGACGACGACCTTGTGGAGTTACCGGAGGTGTTCGTCGGCGATACCCTGCCGAAGACGTTTGCCGCGCGCATGAGCGACGGCTCCACCAAGTATCTCGGCGACGGCAAATGGCTGGAAGAAGCGACACGGGTGCAGGCCGGCGAGAGTTACCGCGTCCGCTTGACCATCCAGTCGCCGGGGACAACCAGCATCGCGGAAAGTCTGGCCTGCCTGACGCCGTAGGGCAGCCGGATCGTGTGGCTAGCCGCCCCCGCTGATGCGGAGCTTTCTGCGGACGAACATGCCCCTACCCTCCCCCGCAAGCGGGGGCGTTTTTTCTCCTTGATTCTTAGGGATTTTTTTATTTATCCCGATAAGTGGATACCCATGATGACGGCTGTATGGCGTTCGCGCGGCCCCCGCTATATGATTGCCCGGAAACCTCAACCGGGAGAACCTCTATGGCCATCAAGCCCATTCCAACCCTGATCGCGCTCGCCATCACGCTCTTCATCTGGTTTGTCCTGCCTGTGCCGGCAGGGGTCAGTGAAAACGGCTGGCATTTGCTCGCCCTCTTCGCCGGCACTATCGCCGCCATCATCGGCAAGGCCTTGCCGCTTGGCGCGGTTTCTGTCATTGCCGTGGCGTTGGTCGCCATCACCGGCGTGACCGTCGGTGCCGACGTAAAGAATCCCGGCGGTCAAGCGATTAAAGACGCCCTGTCTTCTTTTTCCAACCCGCTCATCTGGCTCATCGTCATTTCCATCATGGTCGCCCGTGGCGTCATCAAGACCGGCCTCGGCGAACGCATCGGCTATTACTTCATCGCCCTGTTCGGCAAACGCACCATCGGCATCGCCTACGCGCTGGCGTTGTCCGAGACCGTCCTGGCGCCGATTACCCCTTCGAACACCGCGCGCGGCGGCGGCATCATCCACCCCATCATGAAATCCATCGCCGGCGCCTTCGATTCTGATCCGGCCAAGGGTACGCAAGGCAAGATCGGCCGCTATCTCGCCCTGGTCAATTACAACGCCAACCCCATCACTTCCGGCATGTTCATCACCGCCACCGCCCCTAACCCGCTGGTGGTCGATGCCATCAACAAGATGGTCGGCAGCGATTTTCATATGAGCTGGACGACCTGGGCGGTCGCCATGTTCATTCCGGGCATGGTCTGTATCCTGCTGATGCCGCTGGTGCTTTATTTCATTTACCCGCCGGAAATCAGGGAAACCCCTGATGCTGCTGTTTTCGCCCACAAAAAACTCGCCGCCCTCGGCAAAATCAAGCGTGATGAATGGTGGATGCTCGGCGTCTTTGTCCTGCTGCTGCTTTTCTGGGCGGATATTCCCTTCCATCTCACCCACATCACCGCCCTGAAACTCAATCCGACCACGACTGCCTTCCTCGGCCTCAGCGTCCTGCTCATCAGCGGCGTGCTGAGTTGGGGCGATGTCACGGCGGAAAAAAGCGCCTGGGATACGCTCATCTGGTTCGGCGCGCTGGTCATGATGGCCGACTGGCTGAACAAGCTCGGCGTCGTTACCTACTTCGCGGGACAAATTGAAGGCGGTATCGAAGCCCTCGCCCTGCCCTGGTTCATCTCGATGATCCTGCTCGCCCTCATCTACCTCTACGCACACTACGCCTTCGCCAGCACCACCGCGCACATCTCCGCCATGCTGCTGGCCTTTTACGGCGCGGGGATCACCCTCGGCGCACCGCCGCTCTTCTTTGGTCTCGTTCTCGCGGCAGCGGGCAATATCATGATGAGCCTCACCCACTACGCCACCGGCACCGCGCCCGTCATCTTCAGCTCCAACTACGCCACCCTCGGCGAATGGTGGAAGGCGGGATTCATCACCAGCATCGTCAACTTCACCGTGTGGATTACCGTCGGCATGCTGTGGTGGAAGGCTATCTATGGCACTTATCTGTAACCGCTACTACTACCCTTCGCTACATGTCTTTGTCCGCCTGCTGCCCGCCTACCTCATCACCCGCACGCTGGCGGACATCCTCTTTTCACCCCAAGCCGTGATGCTGGTCATGGAAAACCCTGCCCTGATTTTCCAACAATACCTGTTCCATCCCGCCTTCCTCTTTTCCGCCCTCGGTGCCGTCGCCTGGGCCATCTGGCGCCGCGCTGCCTACAACAGCCGCGAAGTTTTCTATACCACGGCGGTCTGCCTCGCCCTGGAAATCCTCGTGCAGCTCTACCTGCTCAAACGCTATTTCGACACCCTGCCCGACATTTACCTGCACGACGGCTCCTTTTCTCTCGCCAGCCTCGCCATCCTCCACCATGCCGCCATTGGTGCCGTGATCATGCTGGTGCTGGCGCGCCTTATCCTGCCTGAAATCCAAGATGACGACTAACCTGCCCCTGCCCTACTCCGCCCCCACCATTCCCCTGGCATCCGACCAGATCAGCCGCCAGCGCAAAGCACGCCGCACCGGCATCATCCTCATCTGCGCCATCCTCGTCCTGCTGACGCTGAACAGCATCCACAGCTTCGGTCAGGCGGCGATGAGCGGCCAGCCGCTGCAACGCAGTCAGCTTGCCCTCATCAACATCACCATCGCCGGTCTTGTCATCCTCATCCTCATCACCCTGTGGCAAATCATCCGCAGCGCGCGCGACCACCGCCGCAAAAAAAAGAGCAGCCTCGGCTTTTACTACGGCTGGCGCATCTTCACCACCGCCATCATCCCCGCCGCCATCATCGCCGCATTCAGCTGGCAATACCTCACTTACGACCTCGGTAAAGTCTTCAACACCCGCATCAACAATGCCCTCGACAACGCCCTGCAACTGTCCCGCACCGCCATCGCCATCCGCACCGGGCAAACCCTCGAACAAACCCGCATCCTGCGCCAGGCGATGGGCGACATGAACCAGGCGACGCTGATCGCCAACATCGAGCCGCTGCGGCGGCAGACCGGCGCGCTCGAACTCGCCGTCTTTGACCTGCAAGGCACCATCGTTGCCTTCAGCAGCGCCGACACCGGCAAACTCATCGTTGAAGCGCCGAGCACCGCCGCGATGCTGAATGCCACCGACGAACAAGAACACTTCGAATACGGCGACAACAACGGCGAATACACCATCACCGTCCTCACCATCATCAGAAAACCCGAAAACACCTTCTACCTGCAAGCGGTGTACAGCATGCCCGAAGCCTTCAACACCCAGGCGGAAGGCGTGCGCGAACAATACCGCCAGCACCAGAGCTACAACGCCCTGCAACCACGTATCCGCGCCAACATCATCCTCGTCTTCGCCACCACTATTCTGCTCACCACCCTCATCATCATCTGGCTGGCGGCGCATTTCAGCGAACGCCTCGGCCACCCGCTGCGCGCCCTGAGCCGCGCCGCCGAAAACATCGCCAGCGGCGATTACCACGCCCGCATCACCGAACTGCCGCAAAACGAACTCGGCAACCTCGGCCGCCAGTTCAACCACATGAGCCAGACCCTAGAAGACGCCCGCGAAACCAACGACCGCGTGCAGCGCCTGCTCGTCGAACAAAAAGCGCGGCTGGAAACCATCATGGACAACATCACCGGCGGCGTGCTCACCCTCGACGGCGGCGGCCGCCTGCAAAGCTGGAACCGAAACGCCGGTAAAATCCTCGATCTCCCTCTCGTCAACCTGCACAAAACCCCGCTGCCCGAAACCGACAAACCCAGCGAAAACAGCTACCAGGAACTCATGCAGGCACTCTTGCCCGTCATCACCACCAGCCAGGAAAACTGGCAGCAGGAAATCACCCTGAACCGCCACAGCGCGCGCAAAATCCTCATGTGCCACGGTAGCCGCCTGCCGGATAGCAGCAAGCGCGGGCGACACGGCCACGTCATCGTCATTGACGACATCACCGAATTCCTGCATGCCCAAAGAAACGCCGCCTGGGAAGAAGTCGCGAAACGCCTCGCCCACGAAATCAAAAATCCGCTTACCCCCATCCGCCTGCAAAGCGAACGCCTGCAACGCCGCCTCGCCGACAAACTCAGCGACGAGGCGGATAAACAAATCCTCAGCAAAGCGACCGGCACCATCATCGACCAGGTCGAAGCCATGCAGCAAATCGTCGCCGACTTCAGCCAAATCGCGAAACCGCTGGAAACCCGCCGGCAAAACCTGCAACTCAACCCGCTGCTCCGGCAAATCGCCGAACTCTACCGCGAACACCATCCCGAACTTGACCTTGCCGAACCGCAGCGCCCGGTGCACGCTGATCCCGTCCACATCCGGCAAATCCTCATCAACCTCATGAAAAACGCCATCGAAGCGACACAGAACGAAGCCAACCCGCGCATCCGCTGGCGCAGTCACGAAGAGGGCGGCAACATCATCCTCGACATCGAAGACAACGGCCCCGGCTTTGCCGACCTCACCAAAGACCCGTTTGAACCCTACGTCACCAACAAACCTAAAGGCACCGGCCTCGGCCTCGCCATCGTCAAAAAAATCGTGCACGAACACGACGGCACCATCAGCGCCGGCCATAGCCGCGAACTGGGCGGTGCTAAAATAACCCTCATTCTGCCCGCCACCCAACCCGCGAGTACCCCCGTATGACCACCAACACGACCAATGCCGACATCCTAATCATCGACGACGAAACCGGCATCCTCGATACCCTCTCCGACATCCTCGGCGACGAAGGCTACACCACCTACACCGCCGCCAATGCCGCCGAAGCGCGCACACAAAACCTGCAACACAAACCGCAACTCATCCTCCTCGACATCTGGATGCCCGATACCGACGGCATCAGCCTGCTGCGCGAATGGCAACAAAGCGGCAGCCTGCAATGCCCCGTCGTCATCATGAGCGGGCACGGCACCATCGAAACCGCCGTTGAAGCGACCAAACTCGGCGCCTATGACTTCCTGGAAAAACCGCTGTCCAGCGCCAAACTGCTGCTCACCGTGCAGCGCGCCCTGCAAGCCCACAGCTTGCAAACCCAAAACGCCGCGCTCAAAGCCAAAATCAACCCGCCTGCCGAAATCATCGGCAAAAGCGCACAAACCCAGGCCCTGCGCCAGCGCGCCGCGCAACTGGCCGAACAGAACATGCCCATCCTCATTCACGGCAACGCCGGCACCGGCAAACAGCACCTCGCCCGCCACATCCACCAGAACAGCGTGCGCCGCGACGCGCCCTTCATTAACACCAACCTCGCTGCCATCGACAGCAACGACATCCCCACCATCCTCCTCGGCGACCACAAACGTCCCGGCCTCATCGCCCAGGCTGGCGACGGTACCCTCTACCTCGACGAAATCGGCAACCTGCGCGAAGACATCCAAACCACCCTGCAACACCTGCTCGAACACCACGAATACTATCCCGGCGACAACAGCGGGGCACGGCAAAGCCGGGCGCGCGCCATCGCCGCCACCCGCCTGCCGCTGAACATCCTCAAAGAACGCCTGAGCCCCGCCCTCTACGACCACATCACCATCGTCACCATCGCCATCAGCCCGCTCGAGGCGCACAGCGAAGACGTGCCCGAACTGCTCGACTACTACAGCCAGCAATACGCCGACACCGAACAACTGCCCTACCGCCACTTCAGCCTCGCTGCACAAAACCTGCTGCGCCAGCACAACTGGGCGGCAGGCAACATCCGCGAACTGAAAAACCTGGTGCAACGCCTGCTCGTGCACAGCGACGAACCGGAAATCGGCGCCGAAGAAGCCAAAGCGGCGCTTATCCCGAGCGAACATAGCAATCCGGACAGCCTGTGGTCGCAAATCATCCCGAAAGACATGACCCTGCGTGATGCGCGCGAAGTCTTCGAGCGGCAATACCTGCTCGAATACTTCCGCCAATGCGACGGCAACATCGCCAAACTCGCGGGCAAAGTCGGCATGGACCGCACTAACCTCTACCGCAAATTGCGCAGCCTCGGCATCGACCCGACCCATAAACCCAAATAACAGTAGCCGCCTGCACAGGTAGCTTTGATTCTTCATGTCCCACACTAAAAACAGCCGCCTTTTTCTCATCCTGCTGCTCGGCTCGCTCTCTGCCTTCGGGCCCTTTATCACCGATCTCTATCTGCCCGCGCTGCCGGGCATGGGCGAGTATTTCCACACCAGCGCCTCCATGGTGCAGCTGACCCTGACCACGTCAATGATTGGCCTCGGTCTCGGACAGCTTTTTATTGGTCCCATTAGCGACAAATACGGACGCATCCGCCCGCTGATGGTGTCACTTGCCATCTATATCGCCAGCACCCTGCTGATCGTCTTCACCCAGGATATTGAGGGGATGATCGTGCTGCGCGCCATTCAGGGCCTGTCGTCAGCAGGGAGCGTGGTGCTGTCGCGGGCGATTGCCGCCGATTTGTATCAGGGCGAGGAACTCAGCCGCTTTTTCGCCCTGCTGATGTCGGTGAACGGTATCGCGCCGATTGTTTCGCCGGTCTTCGGTGCGCTGCTGTTGCAGTTCACCAACTGGCGCGGCATTTTTGTGGTGCTGGTACTGATCGGTGTGGTGCTGATGGCCTTCTGCCTGCGTCTGGAAGAAACCCATCTGCCGCACAAGCGTATGACCGGCTCGCTGCTATCCATTTTTACCGTGCTCGGCAAGATCCTTACCAACCGCACCTTCATGGGCTTCGCCGGCATTCAGGCGCTGATTATGGGCGTGCTGTTTGCCTACATCGCCTCGTCGTCGTTTATCTTTCAAACGGCTTATGGCGTTGGCAAATTCGCCTATGGCCTCTGCTTTGGCCTGAACGGCGCGGCGCTGGTCGCCGGTGCAGCGCTGGCGCGCAAGATGCGGGTGCAGCGCGCGCTACGCTACGGTATCGGTGGTTTCGCCGCAGCAGCAGTGCTGGTCGCCCTGTTCCTGATCGCCCACGCTCCGCTGTGGCTGCTGGAAACCGGCCTGTTTCTGCTGCTATTCTGCATGGGCGGGGTCAATCCCGGCCTGTCCGCGCTGGCCATGTCCGCCGAACGCCAATACGCAGGCAGCGCTTCCGCCTTCCTCGGCTTCTTCGGCTTCACTCTCGGCGGCGCGGTCTCGCCGCTGGTCGGCATCGGTAATATTTTCTATGCAACCGCGACCGCCATCACCGTCTGCGCCCTCCTCGCTGCCGCCCTCTACTGGCAAATGCGCGATAAGGCCTGAATCAGCGCAGTTCGTTGATAAACGCACGAATCACCGCATCGGCTTCTTCCATCGTGTAATCATGACGCTGATGCAAGCGGATGGGCGCAGGCAAGTGGCGCTGCTGCGCCCAGATGTCGGGGCGGACGGTGACGCTCAGTTGCGGCGGATGCGGCAGCTTTTGTGCGAGGGCGTTTTGGATTTCACTAAGCAGAAAGCGCAGACGGGTACCGTCGCTGCCGTTTGCCACCCACAATTGCCAGCGCAAGCCTTCCACACTGCCGAGCAGCACGCGATCACGCCACATTGCCGGCAGACAGGCGTCAAGCAGTTGCCGGTAGCGTGCCGCCTGCTCGCTGCCCGCATCAAGCTGCAGCTGACGCAAGATGTTTCTCAAATGCCGTTGCGGCTGGGTGAAATGTTTTTTCATGGCAGGCCTTGATTCTCACGCGGTGCGGACGCATATCGCGAACGTTAGGCGTGTCATCATATCAAGGTCATGCAACCACCGTTTACGGTATGATGCGCGCTGTCTTGCCGCCCGTTTGGCGCGGCGCAACCCTTTGAGAAAGGATGGAACGATGCTTAACAATATCGCCGCAAAAATTTTTGGCTCCCGTAACGAACGTCTGATCAAGCAGTACCGCAAAACGGTCAGCAAAATCAATGCGTTCGAACCACAGATGCAGGCACTGGATGATGACGCGCTGAAAGCAAAAACCGTCGAATTCCGCGAGCGCCTAGGTAAGGGTGAGACGCTGGACCAGCTCCTGCCCGAAGCATTTGCCGTGGTGCGTGAAGCGAGCCAGCGTGTACTCGGCTTGCGCCATTACGACGTGCAGATGATCGGCGGTATCGTCCTGCATCAGGGCAAAATCGCGGAAATGCGCACCGGTGAAGGGAAAACACTGGTAGCAACGCTGGCGGTGTATCTGAACGCACTCTCCGGCAAAGGCGTACACGTCGTTACCGTTAACGACTATCTTGCTCGCCGCGACGGCGAGGAACTGGGCGAGCTTTACGGCTTCCTCGGCCTCTCGACCGGTATCATCATTGCCGGCATGTCGCAAGAAGACAAACAGGCGGCGTACCGCAGCGATATTACCTACGGCACCAATAACGAATTCGGCTTCGACTACCTGCGCACCAACATGGCGCTCTCCCCGGAAGACCGCTTGCAACGCGAGCTGAACTTCGCCATCGTGGACGAAGTGGACTCCATCCTCATCGACGAAGCGCGCACCCCGCTCATCATCTCCGGCGCGGCTGATATGGATACCGAGCTCTATCAAAAACTCAATGCCCTCGTGCCGGAACTCGAACCGCAAAAAGAAAAAGACGGCCCTGGCGATTTCAGTATCGACGAAAAAACCAAGCAGGTCGGCCTCACCGAAAGCGGCCACGACCACCTTGAAACGCTGCTGGTCGAACGCGGTATCCTCGGTGCTGACGAAAGCCTCTATGACCAGAAAAACCTCGGCATCTTCCATCACCTGAACGCCTGCCTGCGCGCACACCACCTCTATCACAAAGACGTGGACTACATCATCCGCAACGACGAAGTCGTCATCGTTGACGAATTCACCGGTCGCACCATGGAAGGCCGCCGCTGGTCGGACGGCTTGCACCAGGCAATCGAAATCAAAGAAGGCGTGCCAATCAAACAAGAAACGCAGACGCTCGCTTCCATCACCTACCAAAACTTCTTCCGCCTCTACACCAAGTTGGCGGGCATGACCGGTACCGCTGACACCGAAGCCTTTGAATTCCAGGACATCTACGGCCTCGAAACCGTTGTCATCCCTACCAACCGTCCCGTACAGCGCCAAGACTACACTGACCTCATCTACCTCAACCAAAAGGGCAAATACGACGCTATCGCCGAAGACGTGCGCGCCTGCCAGGAAAAAGGCCAGCCGGTACTGCTCGGCACCGCTTCCATCGAAACCTCCGAACTTGTCTCCGGCCTGCTCAGCAAACTCGGCATCGATCACAACGTGCTGAACGCCAAACAGCACGCGCGCGAAGCAGAAATCATCGCCCAGGCGGGTCGTCCCGGGCAGGTAACCATTGCTACAAACATGGCCGGACGCGGTACCGACATCGTCCTCGGTGGCAGCCTGCGCGCCGAGCTGAACGCACTAGGCAAAGACGCCAGCGAAGAACAAAAACAGGCGGTACGTGACGAATGGCAGGCGCGCCATGACGCCGTGGTTGCCGCCGGCGGTTTGCACGTTATCGGCGCTGAACGCCACGAATCACGCCGCATCGACAACCAGCTGCGCGGCCGATCCGGCCGTCAGGGTGACCCCGGTTCCAGCCGCTTCTACGTCGCCCTCGACGACAACCTCGTGCGCATCTTCGCTGGCGAACGCATGGCCTCCATGATGGCGCGTCTCGGCATGGGCGAAAACGAAGCCATCGAATCGCGCATGGTCTCCAAGCAAATCGAAGGCGCACAACGCAAAGTCGAAGCGCACAACTTCGACTCGCGCAAAAACCTGCTCGAATACGATAACGTCGCCAACGAACAGCGCAAAGTCATCTACACCCAGCGCGCCGCCATCATGGATGCCGAAAGTATCGCCGACATGATTGCCAACATGCGCGTCAGCGTCATTGACAGCCTCGCCGGCCGCTACATCAGCGACGAACAAGTACGGCAAAACTGGGATCTGGACGGCCTCGAAGCGGCCCTCCTGCAACAATTTGGCATCGGCAAAGATGTGGTGGACATCAAAGGCCACTGGCTCGAAACCAACCCAAACATGACCGCGCAGGAAATCAAGGACGGGCTCGTCGAATTCCTGAATGCTGTGCAGGCGGACAAAGAAGCACAAGTCGGAGCGGACATCATGCGCCGTGTCGAAAAATACGTCGCCCTGCAAACCATCGACACCCAATGGAAGCAGCACCTGCAAACCATGGATATGCTGCGCCAGGCCATCTGGCTGCGTTCGCGCGCGCAAAAAGACCCGAAACGCGAGTACCAGCGCGAATCCTTCGAGCTCTTCCAGGACCTGCTGCAAAACATCCAGTTTGAAATCGTGCGCGTCCTCGCGCACATCCAGTTCCAGCAACAAAATGCTGCTGACGAAGCCGACGCCATGCAGCAACATGCGCGTGAAGAGCACGACGCCGAACTCGTCCACGCCCATTATCAGGGTGGTCACGACGCTGACGACGCCACGCCCATCCCCAACCCGACCCCGGAACAACTGGCGCGCGTCGGTCGCAACGGCCTCTGCCCCTGCGGCTCCGGCAAACGCGTCAAAGACTGCCACGGCAAACTCGCCTGATGAGCGCGCCCATCGCTGTTGTCGCGGCTATCATCGAAAACCGCGACGGCCAACTGCTCATCGCCGAGCGCCCGCCCAACAAAAACTGGGCGGGTTACTGGGAATTTCCCGGCGGCAAGATTGAGGCGGGCGAAAGCCACGAAACTGCACTTATCCGTGAATTGCGCGAAGAACTCGGCCTCGATCTCGCGGACGTGCCTTTCCACCACTACTACCACGGCATGCGCGGTGCAGAAATCAGCATTGATTTCTACCACTGCCGCCCGCTGCATGACCTCCAACCACAGAGCCTCGAAGGACAACGCTGGCGCTGGGTGGCACGTGCCGACCTCGGCAGCTACCGCTTCCCTGAACCAAATACCGTCGTGCTGCAAAAACTGATGAGCGACGACAACACCTGACGAGAAAGCCCCGCGATGCGGGGCTTTTTGTTTTGGCAGGATTGTGAGTGCTTGGCCGTATAGAAATATGGTCAAGAAACCGTAACGGCTAGCGTCGGATAAGCCTTACTTCGACCGCACCAAGTGATGGTTTTGAGCAGGTGAGACGGGTGCATTTGCATCGAAAGGCCTTGAAAGCCTTACAGCAGCCATCGGATAGGGCTTCGCATAACAAAAAAACGGCGTAATGGACAAATTTCATGCTAAAAATCGCTGTAGCCCTTACGCTGCAAGGC